>Ga0209075_1000533_pt1 | contig 37419 bp, 39 predicted proteins | sample Stecom2011_FD_187523 | JGI IMG/M metagenome (GOLD analysis project Ga0209075, IMG submission 187523) | Agricultural soil microbial communities from Utah to study Nitrogen management - Steer compost 2011 (SPAdes) (version 2) | ecosystem: Environmental > Terrestrial > Soil > Agricultural land...
AGTGCCAGATGATCCTGGAGCTGGAAATAACCGGCATGCACATCGGGCGGATTATCTGGGCGCATGACATCTGACCTTGCTGGTTTACCGGGACCGGTTTCAGTGTAACATGTGCAGCCGAACAGCCCTCATCGGGACCATCCCACAGGTAAACTGGTATTCCATGTTCAGACCCCTACCGTTTTTCATCGGTCTGCGGTACACGCGGGCCAAGCGTAGAAACCACTTCATTTCCTTCATTTCGCTGATATCCATGCTGGGGCTGACGCTGGGGGTGCTGGTGATGATCCTGGTGCTGTCGGTCATGAATGGTTTTGATCGCGAGCTGCGTACCCGCATCCTCGGCATGGTGCCCCATGCCAGCATCAACGGTTATCAGCCGATCGACGACTGGCGCAGCCTTGCCACGCAGCTGGAACAGCACCCGCAGGTAGTCGGGGTCGCGCCCTTCATTCAGATGCAGGGCATGCTGACCCATAACGGCAGCGTCGCACCGGTACTGGCCACGGGGATCGATCCCGATGCCGAACAGCGGGTGTCAATCCTCGGCAATCACATGCAGGCGGGCAGCCTCGAGGATCTGCGCGAGGGGGAGTTCGGCATCGTCATCGGTGAACTGATCGCTCGCCGTTTCGGTGTGCAGCTGGGCGACAAGCTGACCTTCGTCATGCCCGAAGCCTCGGTCACCCCCGCTGGAGTGTTTCCGCGGCTCAAGCGCTTCCATGTGGTGGGCATCTTCAAGGTCGGCGCCGAGCTCGATGCCTCCATGGCCATGGTACACGTGGCCGATGCGGCGCGGCTGAGCCGTTGGGAACCGGGGCAGGTGCAGGGCGTGCGGCTGCAGCTGCATGACCTGTTCCAGGCTCCGAGTGTCGCCTGGGACCTGGTGACCACGCTGCCGGGCAGCTACTACGCCCAGGACTGGACCCGCAGCCACGGAAACCTGTTTGCTGCCATCCGCATGGAAAAGACCATGATCGGCCTGCTGCTGATCCTGATCATTGCGGTGGCGGCGTTCAATATCATCTCGACCCTGGTGATGGTGGTGACCGACAAGAAGGCGGACATCGCCATCCTGCGCACCCTGGGCTGTTCGCCGGGGACCATCATGGGCATCTTCATGGTCCAGGGGTCGGTGATCGGGGTGGTCGGCACTCTGGTTGGTGGTGTCCTCGGAGTGCTGGCGGCGCTGAATGTGTCGGAGATGGTCGCCGGTCTGGAGAAGCTGCTGGGTATCCAGTTTCTCAGCTCGGATGTGTACTTCATCAGCTATCTGCCGTCCCAGCTGATCTGGACCGATGTGATTGTCATCTGTGGCGCAGCCCTGGGCATGAGTTTCCTTGCCACCCTGTATCCGGCCTGGCGCGCATCCCGTACTGAGCCGGCGGAGGCCCTTCGTTATGACTGAAGTAGTATTGGAATGCCGCAGCCTGAGCAAGGAATACGCGGTCGGCCCCCAGAGCCTGCAGGTGCTGCAGAAGGTCGATCTGCGACTGCACGCCGGTGAGCGTGTGGCCATCGTCGGCAGCTCGGGCTCGGGCAAGACCACGCTGCTGAACATGCTGGGCGGCCTGGACACGCCTACCAGCGGGGAGGTCTGGCTGGCCGGCCGTCAGATGTCCGCGCTCCGGGAAGCCGAGCGCGGCCGCATGCGCAACAGTGAGCTGGGGTTCGTCTACCAGTTTCACCACCTGCTGCCTGAGTTCACTGCCCTGGAGAACGTCTGCATGCCATTGCTGATCGGCTCGACTCCCATCGGCGAGGCGCGTCAGCGGGGTATGGCCATGCTCGAGCGGGTGGGTCTGGCCCAGCGTGCCGGTCACAAACCGGCGGAGCTGTCCGGCGGCGAGCGCCAGCGGGTGGCCATTGCCCGTGCGCTGATCAACGAGCCGGCCTGTGTACTGCTTGACGAGCCCACCGGCAATCTCGACCAGCACACCGCCCGCAGCGTCCAGCAATTGATTCTGGAGCTGAGCCAGCGGCTGCAGACCGCCTTTCTGGTGGTGACCCACGATCTGGGGCTGGCCGCGCAGATGGACCGGGCCCTTACCCTCAGCGAGGGTCGACTTGTCGAGCGTGAGCTCTAGTTCTCCTCAGGACTGACGACGGCGTCGCAGTTTGCGGCGCTTCCAGTTGCGCGTCACCCAGAGTCGCCAATACAACAGGGTACCGAAATACCCCAGGGTAGCGGCGACAACCCCCGTCAGCAGGGAGCCGACCAGCATCGGCTGCCAGATATGCTGAATCTCGCTGGTCAGCCAGGCAATCGACAGTTCCATCGGCATGCTGCGCTCGGGTGCGCCGAGCAGCAGGGTGCCGATCTTGTATTGGGCAAAGAAGACCGGCGGCATGGTGATCGGATTGGTCAACCATACCAGACTCACGGAAATCGGCAGGTTGGCCCGGACGCTGATGGCGAGGAAGGCCGCGAGCAGCATCTGCATGGGTATCGGCAGCATGGTGACGAAGAGTCCGCAGGCCATGGCCCGGGCCACGCTGTGGCGGGTGATATGCCAGAGCTGCGGGTCATGCAGGACAGTCCCCAGAAAACGCAAGGATCGGGCACGTTTGATCCGTTCGGGGGTAGGCAAGTAGCGCTTCAGTAGCTCACGTGGCATCGCAGGCGGTCGGGTTGGCAGTTGAAGGGGGATTATGCCCCCAACCGGCTGCCGGCACTACTACCGGGGGGGGGCGGTTTAAGGAAACTGGATCTTACACATGGTCGTGCCACTGAATCTGCTCTGCCTGATTGCCGGCCTGTTGCTGCCGCTCGCTTGGTCGGGCCTGCCGGCATTGTGGCTGGTGGCGATGGCGTGGCTGCCGGGCCTGCTCGGCTGGCGCCTGCGCCCGCTGCGCTATCTGCTGCCCTTTGCTGCTGGCCTGTCCTGGGCCTGTTTCCATCATCACCAGCAACTGGCCGAGCGGCTGCCGGCCGAACTGGATGGCAGCCGTATGGAAGTGACCGCGCGCATTCGCGGATTGCCACAGCCTACCGACACCGGCTGGCGCTTCGAGATCGAGCAGGTGCGTAGTCTGGAGGGCCTGACCCTGCCGCTGACCCGGGTGCACTGGTTCGCTGGAGAAGCGGTCAATCCCGGCGAACACTGGCGCTTCGAACTGAGTCTGCGTCGTCCCGCCGGAATGGCCAATCCGGGCGGCTTCGATTACGAAGCCTGGCTCTACGCCCAGGGCATCGGCGCCCTGGGCAGCATCCGCAGGGGAGAACGGCTGGAGGAGCCCGTCCGCACCTCGCCGGTGGTTCGGCTGCGCCAGACCATCAGGGACCAGCTTTCGACGGTGCTGGCCGGGCAGCCGGGCGGCGAACGGCTCATGGCACTGGTGGTGGGCGACAGGAGCGTGCTGAGCCGCGAGGACTGGCAGGTATTGCAGGCCACAGGTACTGCGCATCTCATGGTGATCTCGGGTCTTCATGTCGGCATGCTCGCCGCGGCGGTTTTCGGCGTGATCACCCTGCTGGGGCGTGCCGGCGCGCTGCACTGGCCCTGGCCGAGGCTGTGGCTCGCAATCCCGGTGGTTGTCGCAGTTGCTGCCGTGTATGCGTTGCTCGCGGGTTTCGAGGTGCCGGTGCAGCGAGCCCTGCTGATGATCACCCTCGGGCTGCTGGTGCAGCTGCTGTACCGTCAGCCCGGGCTCTGGACCCTGTGGCTCATCGCGGTTGCCGCCGTATTGGCATACAACCCGGCGGCGCCGCTGCGTGCGGGATTCTGGCTGTCCTTCGTGGCCGTCGCCTTGCTGCTCTACGGAATGGGGTCACGTCTGGCGACGAGGGGCCTCTGGTGGCGCTGGGGGCGGGCCCAGTGGGTGGTGTTCATCGGTCTCTGGCCCTGGCTGTACCTCTGGTCGATGCCCGGCAGTTTCAGCTCCCCGCTGGCCAATATCATCGCCATCCCCTGGGTCAGTCTGGTGGTGGTGCCGGCTGCGCTGGCCGGCACCCTGATGCAGTTGCTGCTGGACTGGCCCTGGCTGGTGCAGCTGGCTGCCGCCGCGCTCAATGCGCTGTTCGCCGGGCTGGACTGGCTGGCGCAGTGGCGCCCTGCCGAACGGCTGGCATTCCCGGGGTGGTGGGGCTTCCTGCTGGGGCTGGCCGGGGTTGTCGCACTGCTCAGTCCCCTGGCTCGCCTGCTGTGGATGCCGGCGCTGGCCTGCATTCTGGCACTGGCATGGCCACCACAGTTACGGCCCGGGCCCGGGGAACTGTGGGTCACCGTGCTGGATGTGGGGCAGGGGTTGTCAGTGCTGCTGCAGACCCGCGAGCATGCCATGCTCTACGATGCCGGTGCACGCCTTGGCGGCGGTTTCGATCTGGGAGAAGCAGTAGTACACCCTGCGCTGCTGTCGCTGGGGGTGCGCCGGCTGGATCTGCTGCTGCTCAGTCACGCCGATAACGATCACGCCGGCGGTGCGCCCTTCATTGTCCGCCATATGCCGGTGACCCAGGTGCTCGCCGGGCAGGCGGCTGATCAGGATGCCAGTCTCGGCGCCGAGGCCTGTGTGCCGGGGCAGGGCTGGAGCTGGGACGGGGTGCGCTTCGAGATCCTCTACAGCCCGCCGCCCCCAGCACCCCCGAATGAGCAATCCTGCGTGCTGCGCGTCGTCGCCGGGGAGCGGGCGGTGCTGTTGCCCGGGGATGTGGGCGTGCGTAGTGAATATCAGATGCTCCGGCATGTGCTGAGCGCCGATCTGCTGCTGGCACCGCACCACGGCAGCCGCAGCTCCTCGTCCTACGCCTTCATCCGGGCGGTCAATCCGCGCTGGGTGGTATTCAGTGCCGGGCGCCACAGTCAATATGGCCATCCGCATCCCGGAGTTGTGGCACGATACCGCGAACTGGATGCGGAACCGGTTTATACTGCCACCGCCGGAGCGATACGCTATGTCCTGGATGACACAGGGAAGTCCCGTCAGGCATGGACCTGGCGTCAGCGTGCACAACGCTTCTGGCATGAGACTGAGGCGGGGGCGGATTGAGCGGAAGCCAATGGCATCCGTCGTCGTGACCGCAAAGACCAACAGTGGAGGGAACGCCCGTGTGGGAAATAATTCAGGCCGGTGGTTGGCTGATGCTGCCGATCATTCTTTCGTCGGTAGTTGCTGCTGCCATCGTCCTCGAGCGGCTGTGGACGCTGCGTGTAAGCCGCGTGGCACCGCCCAGCCTGGTGGCCCAGGTCTGGCGCTGGGTGAAGGAGGGGCAGCTGGACGCCAATCGCCTCAAGAGCCTGCGGGCCGGGTCGCCCCTCGGTGAGGTGCTGGCCGCGGGTGTGGCCAATGCCCACCATGGCCGGGAAGTGATGAAGGAATGCATCCAGGAAGCAGCCACCAAGGTGATCCACGAGCTCGAGCGCTACCTGAGTACCCTGGGTACCATCGCCGCGGTGTCTCCACTGCTCGGTCTGTTGGGCACCGTGATCGGCATGATCGATGTGTTCAACGCGGTCATGCTGCAGGGCACCGGCAATACCGCGGTACTGGCCGGGGGTATTTCCAAGGCGCTGATCACCACCGCCGCCGGTCTGACGGTGGCCATTCCGGCGCTGTTCTTCCACCGCTTCCTGGTGCGCCGGGTCGATGAGCTGGTGGTGGCGATGGAGCAGGAAGCCACCAAGCTGGTAGAGGTCATTCAGGGCCAGCGGGAGCTGGGCAATAACGGCGCAGCTGCCGAGAATGCGACCGCAGCAACCGAGCCCAGGCGCGCTGCACGCCGCGCCACCACTGCGGCCAAGGGAAGCTGATCATGAATTTCCGACGCAGGACCCGGGTCGAGACGGACATCAACCTGACACCACTGATCGACGTGGTATTCCTGTTGCTGATCTTCTTCATGGTCTCGACCACCTTCACCCGGGAAACCCAGTTGAAAGTCGATCTGCCCGAGTCGGTCTCCGGCGAGTACGCCGACGCGTCGGTACAGCAGATCGAAGTGCTCATTTCCGTTAGCGGGGAAGTGGCCATCAACGGCAAGACCCTGGTCAATCCGGGGCTCGACAGCATCCGTGCCGCCCTGGTCCGGGAAGCGGGCAGTGACCGGAGCCTGCCGGTGGTCATCACCGCAGATGCAAACACGCCCCACCAGGCCGTCATTACAGCCATGGACGCCGCAGGACAGGAGGGCTTCAGCCGCCTGCGCCTGACCACCAACGAGATGGAACAGCCAGCGCCATGAGGCGGACACCGGACCTGCAGCAGAACCTGCTGCGTGCCTGGTACGGGCATCACGGAGGGCTGTGGCTGCTCAGGCCTCTGTCATGGCTGTACCAGCGCATTGCCGAGCGTCGTCGCCGCCGTTACCTGAGTGATCCCGCTGCCAGCTGGCAGCCCCCGGTTCCGCTGATCGTGGTGGGCAACATCACCCTGGGCGGGACCGGGAAGACGCCCATGGTGATCTGGCTGGTGGAGCATCTGCGCAACCGGGGATTGCGCGTGGGTGTGGTCAGTCGCGGCTACGGCGCCAGACCGCCGACCTGGCCCTGGCTGGTGCAGCCCACCCAGGACAGTGCCGAGCAGGTGGGCGACGAGCCGCTGCTGATCGCCAGCCGTTGCCAGGTGCCGCTGGTGATAGATCCGGATCGGCCCCGCGCCGCGCGCCATCTGCTCGAGCAGGCCCCGGTGGATGTGATCGTCAGTGATGACGGTTTGCAACACTATCGCCTCGGGCGCACGCTGGAACTGGTAATGATCGACCATGGTCGAGGACTGGGCAACGGTCGCTGTCTGCCGGAGGGCCCGTTGCGCGAGCCGGCGAGCCGGTTGCGGGAAGTGGACCTGGTTGTACGTACCGGTGCAACCGATGACAGCGCCGATGGTTACGCCATGGGACTGCAACCCGGCGAACTGGTCAATATGAAGACCGGCGAGCGGGTCAGGCCCGATGCGTGGTCGGCGCCGCCCCGGGTTCAGGCCGTCGCCGGTATCGGCAATCCCGATCGCTTCCGCCAGACCCTGGAAAGTCTCGGATTCCTGCCGGAAGTCCATGCCTTTGCCGATCACGCCCAGTACAATGAAAACAGCTTTGCGGCCTTCGACCGGGGCGAGCCACTGATCATGACTGAGAAGGACGCCGTCAAGTGTGCGGCCTTTGCCCGCGACAACTGGTGGTACCTGAGTGTCGATGCCATATTGAGCACTGAATTCGTTGCCGCACTGGACGCCGGGCTGGACCGGCATCTGCAGCCCGGCAGCCAACCTACCCATTGATCGGAGTGTGATGATGGATCCGAAACTGCTCGACATTCTCGCCTGCCCCCTGTGCAAGGGGCCGCTGGTGCAGAACCAGGACAAGACCGAACTGTGGTGTCGTGCCGATGGTCTGGCCTATCCGGTTCGCGATGGCATACCGGTGATGCTGGAAAACGAGGCGCGGCCGCTGGACGCTGACGAGAAGCTGGATCACTGACAATGTTCCACGTCATCATTCCCGCCCGTTACGCCTCCACCCGCCTGCCCGGCAAACCCCTGCAGGATATCGCCGGCAAACCCATGATCCAGCACGTCTGGGAGCAGGCCCGGCGCAGCAGTGCCGCCACAGTCACGGTAGCGACCGACGACCGCCGCATCCTCGATGCCTGCCGGGCCTTCGGCGCCGACGCCGTGCTGACCCGGGAGGATCATCCATCCGGTACCGACCGCCTGCAGGAGGTGGCCAGTCTCCTGGGGCTGGGCGATCAGGAGCATGTGGTCAACGTCCAGGGCGACGAGCCCATGGTTCCCCCGGCGCTCATCGACCAGGTGGCGGCGGATCTGCGCGCGTTCCCCGAGGCCAGCATTGCCACCCTTGCCGAACCCCTTGATGATGTGCAGACCCTGTTCAACCCCAATGCGGTCAAGGTCGTCACCGACCATCAGGGCTTTGCCCTGTATTTCAGTCGCGCGCCCATGCCCTGGAACAGGGATGCCTTTGCCGACGGGCGGCCGGAGAAACTGCCCGAAGGCGCGCTGTTCCGCCGGCACATTGGCCTCTATGCCTACAAGGTCGGCTTTCTGCATGACTATGTGCGCTGGCCGGCCAGCCCGCTGGAAACCTGCGAGTCGCTCGAGCAGCTGCGGGCGCTGTGGTTCGGCTGCCGTATCCATGTGGCCGACGCCTGTCAGGTGCCACCGGCGGGAGTCGACACGCCCGAGGATCTGGAGCGGGTCCGGCAGCTGCTGGCTGCCGGCTGATGGGCCTCGAATGCATACGCGGTGCCAGCCTGGCACCGCTCAATACCTTTGGCATAGACGAGTGCGCCGAGCAGCTGTGCCTGGTGCACAGTGACGCCGAGCTGCGCGAGGCGCTGGCGCTGGCCGACCAGCGGGGCTGGCCGGTACAGCTGCTCGGCGGCGGCAGCAATCTGGTATTGGCCGGGCCGGTATCGGGACTGACCGTTGTCATGCGCAGCCGTGGCCGACGGGTCGTTCGGCGCAACGGCGACAGCGCGCTGATCGAGGCCGAAGCCGGGGAGAACTGGCATCGGCTGGTGGGCTGGAGCCTGGATCTGGGCTTGCACGGTCTGGAGAATCTGTCATTGATACCTGGCACCGTGGGCGCTGCCCCCGTGCAGAATATCGGTGCCTACGGCGTCGAGCTGTGTGACCTGTTCGACAGCCTGCAGGCGCTGGACAGACGCACCGGAGCATTGTGCTGGCTGAACCGGGAAGACTGCCGTTTCGCCTACCGCGACAGCCTGTTCAAGCAGCAGCCCGGTCGCTACGTGATATTGCGCGTGCGTCTGCGTCTGCATACCCGACCTGTTCCCCGACTGGATTACGCTCCCCTGGCTGCTGCCTGGCAGGCCCTCGGGCTGAAACAGCCGGACAGTCGGGTTATCAGTCGTCTGGTATGCGATATCCGCCGCAGCAAGCTGCCCGACCCGGCGCGACTGGGCAACGCCGGCAGCTTCTTCAAGAATCCCTTGGTATCGGCCGAGCAGGCAGCGGCCATGCTGGCGCGCTGGCCGGGCATGCCGCATTACCCGCAGGTCGATGGCAGCGTCAAGCTGGCCGCCGGCTGGCTGATCGAGCAGGCCGGGTGGAAGGGCCATTCCCGGGAGCGGGTAGGGGTGCATCGGGAGCAGGCGCTGGTGCTGGTCAATCTGGGTGGCGCCCGGGGCGGCGACATCATGACCCTGGCCCGGGATATTCAGGAGGATATCGAGCGCAGGTTCGGGTTGCAGCTGGAAATGGAGCCGCAGTTGCTGGGCAACTGAGCGGATCCGGAGCGGATCCGGAGCAAAAAAAAGGGATGCCGGATGGCATCCCTTTTTCGTTGGCGCTGCCCGTCAGTTGCGGGGCGCCTGCTCATCGCTGTCCGGCTTGGCAGCAGGCTCTTCCTGCGGAGCCTCCTGCTGTTGCGGAGCGCTGGTACCAGGGTGCTCGGCAACATCGGCCTGCGCCACCTCGGTAGTCACCTCGGCTTCCTGCTCGGCGGCAGCAGTCTCGACCGCATCCGCCACCGGCTGGGCCTGTTCCATGGCCTGGCTGACCGGGTCGGCAGGGGCCTCTTCGCTGGCCGGAGCTTCCTGTGCTGTGGCGTCTGCCTCCGCCTGACGGGCTGCCTCGGCAGCCTGTTGCTCTTCCAGGCGCTTGGCTTCCATACGACGACGGCGGATTTCACGGGGGTCGTTGAAGGCGCGACCGGACTCGGTCAGTGCCGGGATCACCGGATCGGAACGCACTTCGGCTTCGGCCTGGGCTTCAGCAACAGGTGCCTGCTCTTCGGCCGGCTGCTCGGCAGACTCGGAAGAGCCGGATACCTGCTCCACGGGCTGCTCTGCGGGCTCGATGGCGGCTTCGGCGGTCGGCTGCGGCTGGACTGCGGGCTCGTCAGTGGCTGCCTCGGGCTCAGGCTGCTGCGCTGCTTCCACTTCGGTGGTGGCAGGCTGTGCAGGGGCCTCCGCCTCGACCTCTGCCTGGACCTCAACGTCGGCCACGCTGTCATTGCGCTGGGCCTCGAAGGTTTCCACTGCGCTCTCGATGGACTGCTCCATTTCCGAGGCGGCTTCGGTCAGGGTCTGCACTACCGGTTGGGCCGCATTCGGCTGGGCCGCATCTTCCACGACTTCCGGAGTGGCTGCCTCGACGGCCGGCTCGCTGACCAGCTCGGCGGGTGCCTGGCCTTCGCTGGCGGCAACGGCTTCGGTGGCCGCAACGGCAACGGCTACCGGCAGTGCCGCTTCTCCGGCCTCGGAGGTGCTGGTCGCTTCGGTGGCATTGTCGGCCTGGGCGGAACGGCTGCGACGGTTGTTGCGGCGACGCTGGCTGTTGCGCGAGCGACGCTTGGGACGCTCTTCGTCGGAGCGGGTGTCGTCATCGGCCTGGTCAAGCAGTTGCTCGCCCAGCTGTTCCTCGTCCACCGCGGCGGCAACAGGCTCGGCCTGGCGAGCCGGGCGCCGCTCCTGGCGGTTGGCTTCCTCAGCCGCGGCGCTACGCTGCTGCTCGCTCACCTCGGTGCTGGCGATGGCTGCGGTGGCGGCACTGCTGCTGCGGCGGCGACGACGGCTGGGGCTGCCCTCGGGCTTGCTGCCGCCGGACGGGGTGGCCGGGGCGTCCGTCGCCACCTCGGCCTTGCGCTCGCCACGTTGCTGCTGGGGCTTCTCAGTCCGTTCACTGCGCTCGCTTCTGTCAGCGCGCTCGCCGCGTTCGCCACGTTCACTTCTGTCGCTGCGCTCACCGCGTTCACCGCGCTCGCCGCGCTGACGACGGTTGCGGGTCGGGCGACGCTCGCCGCTGCGGCTGCCTTCGCCACGGGGCTTGCTGCTGGCAGGGGAGGCCGGCTGGGCGCTGGCTTCGTCGCCGCTGTCGCTGGAGAACATGCCGACCAGGGATTTGATCAGGGACTTGATCAGGCCCGGCTGGGATTCCTGGATGGCGCGGTTGGCCGCGGCAACCGGAGCGGGTGCCGGCGCCGGTGCCGGTGCAGGACGGGCCGGAGCGATGCTCTTGACTGCCGCCTCCTGGCGGACGATGGCGCGGGTCTGGCTGACTTGAACCGGCTCCTCGGTATCGGCCTCGGCGCTCATGGTGTAGCTGGACTCGGCGTTGAGGACGGCTTCCTGGTCGTCACGCAGACGCTGTACCTCGAAGTGCGGGGTGTCCATGTGCGGGTTCGGCAGCACCAGGATGCGGACTTCGGTGCGGGCCTGCATCTTGGCCAGGGCTTCGCGCTTCTCGTTGAGCAGGAAGGTGGCAACGGATACGGGAACGTGGGCGCGGACCTCGGCGGTACGATCCTTCAGTGCCTCTTCTTCGATCAGACGCAGTACCGACAGGGACAGGGACTCGACGTCGCGGATGGTGCCGCGGCCGTTACAGCGCGGGCAGACAATACCGCTGGTCTCACCCAGGGAGGGACGCAGACGCTGGCGCGACATCTCCAGCAGGCCGAAGCGGGAGATCCGGCCTACCTGAACCCGGGCGCGGTCGGCTTCCAGGCTTTCGCGGACACGCTCTTCCACGGCACGCTGGTTCTTGGCCGGGGTCATGTCGATGAAGTCGATGACGATCAGGCCACCGATATCACGCAGACGCAGCTGGCGGGCAATTTCCTCGGCGGCTTCGAGGTTGGTCTGCAGGGCAGTTTCCTCGATGTCTCCGCCCTTGGTAGCGCGGGCCGAGTTGATGTCGATGGATACCAGGGCCTCGGTGTGGTCGATGACGATGGAGCCGCCGGAGGGCAGTTTGACCTGACGGTCGAAGGCGGTCTCGATCTGGCTCTCGATCTGGAAGCGGTTGAACAGCGGGACGCTGTCTTCGTACAGCTTGACCTTGCTGGCGTACTGCGGCATCACCTGACTGATGAAGTTGAGTGCCTCGTCACGCACGGTCGGGTTGTCGATCAGTACTTCACCGATATCCTGACGCAGGTAGTCGCGGATGGCGCGGATGATGACGTTGCTTTCCTGATAGATCAGGAAGGTGCCACTGCGTTCACTGGCGGCACTCTTGATGGCTTCCCACAGTTGCAGCAGATAATCCAGGTCCCACTGCAGTTCCTCGGCGCTGCGGCCCAGGCCGGCGGTGCGGACGATCATGCCCATGTCGGCGGGCACGTTCAGGCTGTTCAGTGCTTCGCGCAGCTCATTGCGCTCTTCGCCCTCGATCCGGCGGGAAATACCCCCGGCGCGGGGGTTGTTGGGCATGAGTACCAGGTAGCGGCCGGCCAGGCTGATGAAGGTGGTCAGGGCAGCGCCCTTGTTGCCGCGTTCTTCCTTGTCGACCTGGACTATGACTTCCTGGCCTTCCTTGAGAACTTCCTTGATGTTGACCCGGCCTTCGGGCTGCTTGGAGAAGTATTCGCGGGAGATTTCCTTGAGCGGCAGGAAGCCGTGGCGTTCGGATCCGAAGTCGACGAAGGCGGCTTCGAGGCTGGGCTCGATGCGGGTGATGCGGCCCTTGTAGATGTTGGATTTCTTCTGCTCCCGTGCGCCGGATTCGATATCCAGGTCGTACAGTCGTTGGCCATCTACCAGCGCAACGCGCAACTCTTCTGGCTGAGTTGCGTTGATCAGCATTCTTTTCATGAAGTACCGTTGTGTATCCAGTGGTTCCCCGGAACACGAGTACGGCACCTGATTCTTCCGTTAGGTGTCAGGTGTGTTTCTGCCTGGGCCAATCTTGCCCATGTTCAGAGTTCACATTGCTGCTGCCATGGGGGCAGCGGCAGTTCGATCTGTCTGTGGCGCTACAGAGAAACGTTCTTTAGGGAGGAATCAGCCGGACTGCGGACGGGGACAACAACCAAAACCAGTGTCAACGCTCGTCACATCATCCTGAAGCTGTGCATCTCCACCTAATCACTTGGCGATCCGAATCGGTGCCGCCCATCGCCTTTCCGCGGAGCGGGTTAATAATCTGCCAGCCTGGGCCTGCAGCCTGTTTCATCTCGAGGTTCGCCAGCCCTGCCTTTTTTTGGGGCTCAACGAAGGCTCTACATCAATATTTCTGGGAGGACTGGCGGTATCCGATGGGGATGCCCGTGCCTCCAGCTGCCTTTTGCGCAGCTCGCTGGACTATAGCAGCATTATTCAAGTGCTTCAATTGAATGAAAAAATGTATCATGCCCCGATGAATACTGATGCCTGCGTTATTTCTTCCAGCGTGCAGACTGACCAGATCAGCGATGATCAGGCCGGTCAGCGTATCGACAATTACCTGCTGACCCGACTGAAGGGAGCTCCCCGGACACTCATCTATCGCATCCTGCGCAAGGGCGAAGTGCGGGTGAACAAGGGGCGGGTCAAGCCCGAATACCGCCTGCAGGCGGGCGATCTGGTCCGCATCCCACCGGTTCGCCTGCCTGAAGCCGACGCCCCGGCCCTGGTTGGTCAGGGCATACTCAATGCCTTGCAAGAGGGGATTCTCTACGAGGACAAGGGTCTGATAGTGGTCAACAAGCCCGCCGGACTGGCGGTGCATGGCGGCAGCGGCCTGCAGTTCGGGGTGATCGAGGCCATGCGTCAGCTGCTGCCGGCCGAGGCCCAGCTGCTGGAGCTGGTTCACCGTCTGGATCGGGATACCTCCGGCTGCCTGATGATAGCCCGGCGACGCAGCATGCTGCGCCATCTGCACGCAGCGCTGCGCGGTGAGGGGAAGGGCGTGGACAAACGCTATCTGGCGCTGGTGCGCGGACGCTGGCCGTCCCACCTGAAGAAGGTGCATGCGCCCTTGCTGAAGAACAATCTTCGTTCGGGCGAGCGCATGGTGGAGGTCAATCCGGAAGGCAAGGAGTCCCTGACCGAATTCCGGGTAGTGCAGCGCTTCGGTGATGTGGCAACGCTGGTCGAGGCGCGTCCCATCACCGGCCGGACCCACCAGATTCGCGTGCATGCCCGCCATGCCGGGCATCCGATTGCCGGTGACCCCAAGTACGGGGATGACGAATTTTCAAGAATGATTAGAGATATGGGTGGTAAGCGATTGTTTTTGCACGCTGCTTCCCTGGAGTGTGAGTTGCCGGGCGGGGAGCGGCTGAGTGTTCGGGCCGAGCCCGGTGAGGTATGGGATCGGACCCTGCAGGGTCTGTCGGGGGTCGGGCAATGAACACCCTGATCTTCGACTGGGATGGCACGCTGGCCGACTCCATCGACAACATCGTCATCGCCATGCAGCGTGCTGCCCTGGATGTGCAATTGCCGGTGCGCAGTGTCCGGGAGGTGCGTGACATCATAGGTCTGGCCCTGCCGGATGCGGTGGCCGTGCTCTACCCGGAGCTGGGGCCCACGGAGGTTCGTCAGGTTGTCGAGGCCTATTCCGATAACTATCTGCACCTGGAGCGACAGCCCTCCGCGCTGTTCGATGGTGTGCACGCGGCGCTTGAGGCGCTGCGGGCTGGAGGCTTCAATCTGGCGGTAGCCACCGGCAAGAGCCGCCGGGGGCTGGATCGCATGCTCGCCAGTCATGATCTGGAGAACTATTTCGATGTGACCCGCTGTGCCGACGAGACTGCCGGCAAGCCGGACCCGCGGATGCTGGAAGAGATCCTCGCCGAGCTCGAGGTGACTGCAGCGGACGCCTGCATGGTGGGTGACAGCGAGTTCGACATCCTGATGGGGCATAACGCCGGGGTGCTTCCGATAGCGGTGACCTATGGCGCCATGACCGAGGAGCAGCTGCGGCGCTGCCGGCCCGCGCATTGCGTGCATTCATTCGAGGAATTCCAGGGCTGGGCGCTGCCCCGGTTCCGGGCCACTCAATCAACAGAGGTGTTATAGATGCAACAGGATCGATGGACCGAGGGGCCCATGATCGGGCGCGATGAAATTGCCGACCAGAAGGACGATCGCAAGGCCTGGCAGCTGCTGGAGAAAACCCTGCTGGCCTCGGTTCAGGAGCAGCGCCGGGCGCGCCGCTGGGGGATCTTCTTCAAGAGTCTGACTTTTCTCTATCTGATCGGCGTGCTGTTTCTGGTTTCGCCCCTGGGTCAGCTGGAGGGGGCGGGTTCCGTTGGAAACAAGCCTCATACTGCGCTGATCGAGGTGCGGGGAACCATCGCCGATCGCCAGGAGGCCAGTGCCGACAATCTGGTGACCAGTCTGCGGCGTGCGTTCAAGGATGAGCAGACCAGGGCGGTGGTGCTGCGCATCAACAGCCCTGGCGGCAGCCCGGTGCAGGCTGGTTATGTCTACGACGAGATCCGCCGGCTGCGCGACCTGCATCCGGATATTCCGGTATATGCGGTGATCGCCGATATGGGGGCATCCGGTGCCTATTATATAGCGGCGGCGGCTGATCAGATCTTTGCCGACAAGGCCAGCCTGGTCGGCTCCATCGGTGTTACTGCGGCGGGTTTCGGCTTCGTCGAGACCCTCGACAAGCTGGGCGTCGAGCGTCGCACCTACACCGCCGGTGAGCACAAGGCCTTCCTCGATCCCTTCCAGCCCGAGCGCGAGGATGAGCGGGAGTTCTGGCAGTCGGTACTGGATACCACCCATCGTCAGTTCATCGACCAGGTGCGCAAGGGGCGGGGTGATCGGCTGAAGGAGCATCCGGATCTGTTCAGTGGACTGGTCTGGTCCGGTGAGCAGGCCCTGGAGCTGGGCCTGGTTGACGGCCTGTCCAGTGCCTCGGCAGTAGCCCGGGATCTGGTAGGAGTGGAGGAGATGGTTGACTTCACCCACCGGGAGTCGCCGTTCCAGCGCTTCTCCCGGCAGCTGGGGACCAGTATCGGCAACACCCTGGCGATGCATCTGGGGCTGTCGGCGCCGCAGCTGCGCTGATCGGTTTCAGGGCAGCTGCACGCCCTCATTGCGCAGCATGGTGCACAGCCTGATCAAGGGCAGGCCGATCAGGCTGTTGGGGTCGTCGCCACGCAGGGCCTGAAACAGACTGATGCCCAGGCCTTCCATTCTGAAGCTGCCGGCACAGTCGTAGGGCTGCTCGCGCTGCAGGTAGCGTTCTATGCTGGCGTCGTCCAGCTCGCGAAATACGACATCGAAGGGTTCGCAGGCCAGCTGATGATCGCCGCTGGCGCTGTTCAGCAGGCACAGTGCGGTACTGAAGCGTACCGTGCGGCCGCTGCAGCGGCGCAGCTGGTCGAGGGCGGCGGCGTGGTTGCCCGGCTTGCTGACCGGCTGACCATCAAGCAGCAGCACCTGATCCGAACCTATGATCAGGTGTTGCGGGTAACGTCCTGCAAGGGCCCTGGCCTTGGTCAGCGCCAGTCGCCGGGTCAGCTGCTCGGCGGTCTCGGCGGGCCGGGGTGTCTCGTCGATGTCGGGTGCGGCGCACTCGAAGGGAAGCTGAAGCTGTTCCAGCAGGCGTCGACGGTAGGGAGAGCTGGAGGCGAGTACCAGAGGGTGCATGCTTGTCTTTCCGGCAGGGATGATGGCGGGATTCTATCCTGTTCCTGCCGGTCGCCGGGTAGATCTCGTTATTTGATCAAATAGCTTTGACACGGACCCGGCAGGTGCCTAGAATTGCGCGCTTATGTCTGGAACCATACCTGCACACATAGAACCACGCCGTCTGGTTGACCGTGGCATCGTTCTCGAAGGGACCGTGTCCGCCGCCAGAATGCCGCGACTGAGCGCTCTGCTGGATGCCCCGGCGGGAGAGGCTCAGGTCGAGCTGAAATTCGACCGGGACGAGCAGGGCGTCAGTACCATGCACGGGCACTACCGGATCGACGTGGCGATGATCTGTCAGCGCTGTCTCGAGCAGGTGGTGCTGGGCCTGGACGCCGAGTGTGATGTGGGCTTTGTGGGGAGTGACGAGGCGGCGAAAAACCTGCCCCGACACTACGAACCGGTTATTCTGGATGACGAGGCGCTCGATCTGCATGAGCTGATCGAGGATGAACTGCTGCTGGCACTGCCGGCGGTTCCGATGCATCCGATGGGAACATGTCAGCACCCGCCAGGCTATGAGCCTGATGAAGCGGAGCCTGAGGAAGAAGCTGAAAAGCCCAACCCCTTTAGTGTGCTGGCCAAGTTGAAACGCGATACCTGAGCTTAGGAGCTTAAAGTCATGGCTGTACAGCAGAACAAAAAGTCTCGTTCCGCACGTGGCATGCGTCGTTCGCATGATGCACTGACCGGCGCGGCACTGTCCGTAGATCAAACCACTGGTGAAACCCACCTGCGCCACCACGTGTCCCCGGACGGTTTCTACCGTGGCCGTCAGGTGGTGAACAAGGACAACGACGAATAAGTGTCTTGTCCACGTCAGTCCGCCTTGCGGTTGATGTGATGGGCGGGGACTTCGGTCCCCGCTGCATTATCCCTTCTGTTGCCCGCTGCCTTGAGCAGATTCCGGGCCTGCACGTTACCCTGGTCGGCTCGCCCGAGCCCATGACCCGTCTCTGTGCCGAACATCGGCTGCCCCAAGACCGTATCCGGCTTGTCCATACCAGCGAAACCATCCATGGCGATGACGCGCCTGCCAGTGTGTTGCGCAGCAAGCGTGACGCCTCCATGCGTGTGGCCATCGAACTGGTACGGGACGGCCATGCCGACGGCTGCCTGAGTGCCGGCAATACCGGGGCATTGATGGTGCTGGCCAAGGCGCTGCTGGGTACCGTCGAAGGTATCCAGCGGCCGGCGATCATGGCCGCCTTGCCGGTGGCCGGGCGCTTCTGTCATGTGCTGGATCTGGGGGCCAACGTGGATTGCTCCGCCCGCCAGCTGTTCGAGTTTGCGGTGATGGGCTCCGAGGCAGTATCGGAGCTCACCGGTGTCGAACAGCCGCGGGTCGGACTGTTGAACATCGGCAGTGAGGTCAACAAGGGCTCCCTGCGGGTGCGGGAGGTGTCCGAGCTGCTGCGCGATACGCCATCGCTGAACTACATTGGACATGTCGAAGGCAACGAGCTGTTCCTGGATCGGGCCGATGTGGTGGTCTGTGATGGTTTCGTCGGCAACGTCATGCTCAAGGCCAGCGAAGGTCTGGTGCAATACATGCAGCAGGAGATGCGTCAGGCCTTTGCAGGCAATCTGCTGCTGCGGCTGCTGGGTCCGGTGCTGCGTCGCGCGCTGCGACCCATGGCCGAACGACTGAATCCGCACCAGTACAACGGCGTGTCGCTGCTGGGGCTGCGTGGTGTGGTGGTCAAGAGTCACGGCAACGCCGGGCAGCCGGCCTTCGAGGCGGCCATCCGACAGGCTGTCAGAGCCTGTGAGTCGGACATGCCCCAGCGGATTGCCGCGCGTCTGGCGCGCTGCAGAGGTGAATTATTGTGACCCGGGTGACCGTGCGGTCATCTCAGGGCGAACTGTCTGTCTGATAAAGATAAGGAAGGTTGCATGACTCAAACCCTCGCTTTCGTATTCCCGGGGCAGGGCTCCCAGGCGGTAGGCATGCTGGCCGAGCTGGCCGCTGACCACCCGCAGATCGGAGACACCTTTGCCGAAGCGGCTGAGGCACTGGGCTATGACCTCTGGCAGCTGTGCCAGAACGGCCCCGAGGCTGAGCTGAACCGTACCGATCGTACCCAGCCGGCCATCCTGGCCGCCTCCGTGGCCCTGTGGCGCGTCTGGGAAGCCAACAGCGCGGCCCGTCCCGCCTTCGTCGCCGGCCACAGTCTCGGCGAGTATTCCGCACTGGTGGTGGCCGGGGTCATAGGTCTGGCTGACGCCCTGCGCCTGGTCGAGCGCCGGGGTCAGCTGATGCAGCAGGCGGTGCCTGCCGGTGAAGGTGCCATGGCGGCGATTCTCGGTCTGACCGATGAGCAGATCATCGATCTGTGCGCCCAGGCGGCGGAGGGTGAGGTGGTCAGTGCGGTCAATTTCAATGCCCCCGGCCAGGTGGTCGTTGCCGGTCAGAAAGCCGCAGTGCAGCGTGCCATCGAGGCCTGCAAGGCGGCCGGTGCCAAGCGCGCCATCGAGCTGCCGGTCAGTGTGCCTTCCCACTGCGCTCTGATGCGCCCTGCGGCCGAGCAGCTGGCAAAGGATTTCGAGCAGCTGAACTGGCAGGAGCCGGCGATCACCCTGGTGCAGAACGTCAGTGCGCGCCCGGCCCCTGATATGACCACCCTGCGGGCCCAGCTGGTCGAGCAGCTGTACAGCCCGGTACGCTGGGTGGAGAGCGTCGAGTACATCGCCGCCCAGGGCGTCACGGATCTTATCGAATGCGGTCCCGGCAAGGTTCTGTCGGGCTTGAACAAGCGCTGCGCCAAGGGCGTTGCCACTCACAACCTGGACAGCGCCGCCGGTCTGGCCGCCGCGCTGGCCCAGTTCGCCTGAGGAGTCTGAACATGAGTCTTGAAGGAAAGGTTGCACTGGTCACCGGTGCCAGCCGTGGCATCGGTCAGGCCATCGCCCATGCGCTGGCCGCCCAGGGGGCTACCGTAGTAGGTACTGCCACCAGCGATGCGGGTGCTGCCTCCATTGCCGAGAAGCTGACTGAAGCGGGTTTCACCGGTACCGGCATGAAGCTTGACGTGCGCGATCCGGCCTCGATCAGCGAGGTGCTGGACCGCATCACCGCCGAGTATGGTGCTCCCGCCATTCTGGTCAACAATGCGGGTATCACCGCAGATAACCTGCTGATGCGGATGAAGGACGAGGAGTGGGACGATGTCATCGGCACCAACCTCAGTTCGGTATACCGTTTGTCCAAGGCCGTCCTGCGTGGCATGACCAAGGCCCGCTGGGGTCGTATCATCTGCATCAGCTCGGTGGTCGCCGGCATGGGCAATGGCGGGCAGTCCAACTACGCCGCCGCCAAGGCCGGGATGGAAGGCTTCACCCGTGCCCTGGCGCGTGAGGTGGGGTCACGGGGTATCACTGTGAACGCAGTGGCTCCCGGTTTCATCGACACCGATATGACCCGGGCGCTGAACGACAATCAGCGCTCGGTCATGCTCGAACAGATTCCGCTTGGACGTCTCGGTCAGGCCGAGGAAATTGCCGCTGTGGTGGCTTTCCTGGCCGGTGAGTCGGCTGGCTACATCACCGGGGCAACCATCCCGGTAAACGGCGGTATGTTCATGGGCTGAACTCTCGGATCCTGTGTGATCCGAGGGCTCGATATGCCCGGAGCCGGCCCGGTGCAAGCTGTCTGGGCCGGGCGTTTTGGGACAGAAGTGTTTTCCAGCTTGAAAAATCGGGAATGCTTTCTATAAACTACCCGCAGTCCGGCTTATCGGAACTGCAAATCAGGAGTGAGATCAAGGTATGAGTACCATCGAAGAACGCGTCAAGAAAATCGTTGCCGAACAACTCGGCGTTAAAGAAGAAGAAGTAACCAACAGTGCTTCCTTTGTAGAAGATCTTGGCGCTGACTCCCTGGACACCGTTGAGCTGGTCATGGCTCTCGAAGAAGAATTCGAGACCGAGATCCCGGACGAGGAAGCCGAGAAGATCACCACCGTGCAAGAAGCCATCGACTACGTGAACGCTCACCAGAAGTAATCACGCAGTCTGCTTGCAGGTTGTAAAAAAGCCGCAGTCCTGGTTTCAGTACTGCGGCTTTTTTGTGCGCCGGCTTCAGCCACCGGGAGCGACGCCCGGCATCAGGTTCGGCTTGGGAGGGCAGGGACGTAACAGCAGGTAACTACCCATGGTCATCATGCAGTTGCCGTGCCCTGACTTTATGCGGACAATAGCCCGCTGTCACAAGAGTTGAAATTAAGGAGTCTCCTTTGTCGCGTAGACGCGTCGTGGTAACCGGCCTGGGCATGTTGAGCCCCCTCGGCAATTCGGTTGAAAGCAGCTGGCAGGCCGCCGTTGCGGGCAAGAGCGGCATCGGCCCGATCGAACACATGGACGTCAGTGCGTTCAACACCCGCTTCGGTGGTTCGATCCGTGATTTCGATGTCGAGCCCTACATGTCCGCCAAGGAAGCCCGCAAGCTGGACCTGTTCATCCAGTACGGCATTGCCGCCTGCATGCAGGCGCTGAACGAGTCCGGGCTGGAGATCACCGATGCCAATCGTGATCGCATCGGCGTTTCCATGGGGTCGGGTATCGGCGGTCTGACCAATATCGAGCAGAACCACGCTCTGCTGCTGAGCAGTGGTCCGCGACGCATATCTCCTTTCTTCGTGCCCGGCTCCATCGTCAACATGGTAGCCGGCTACCTGTCCATTCAGTACGGTCTGCGCGGCCCCAACTATGCACTGACCACTGCCTGTACCACGGGTACCCACAGCATCGGCATGGCGGCACGCAACATCGCCTATGGCGAAGCGGATGTGATGATCGCCGGCGGTTCGGAAATGGCTACCAGCGGTCTGGGCCTGGGCGGTTTCAGTGCCGCCCGAGCGCTGTCCACCCGCAACGACGAACCGCAGAAGGCCAGCCGCCCCTGGGATCAGGATCGTGATGGTTTCGTGCTGTCCGATGGTGCCGGCGCCATGGTGCTGGAGGAATACGAACACGCCAAAGCCCGCGGTGCACGTATCTACGCCGAGCTGATCGGCTTCGGCATGAGTGGCGATGGCTACCACATGACCGCACCCCCGGAAGACGGGCGTGGCGCGGCCATGTGCATGGGCAATGCGCTTCGCGACGCCGGTGTGGCGGTGGAGGAAGTCGGTTACATCAACGCCCATGGCACCTCGACCCTGGCAGGTGACCTGGCCGAGAGCCGGGCGGTGGAAACCGTCTTCGGTGACCATGCCCGTCGCCTGGCAATGAGTTCGACCAAGTCCATGACCGGGCACCTGCTCGGTGCCGCCGGCGCGGTGGAGGCCATCTTCACCGTGCTGGCCCTGCGTGATCAGGTGGCTCCGCCGACCATCAACCTGGACAACCCCGGGGAAGGTTGCAATCTGGACTACGTGGCACATGAGGCGCAGGCCCGCCAGCTGGAGGTGGCCGTGTCCAACTCCTTCGGTTTCGGTGGCACCAACGGCAGTCTGGTGTTCCGCCGGATCTGATGAGCGCTCCGCGGATGGCTGCGCTGCCCCGTTTTCTGGTCAATGGTCTCCCGGGTGACCGGGTGTCGGTGACCGACCGGGGGCTGGCCTACGGTGACGGCCTGTTCGAGACCATCCGGGTCGAACAGGGCCGCGCCGGGTTGCTGGAGCAGCATCTGCGACGCCTGGCCCTCGGCGCGTCGGCGCTGGCGTTGCCGGTGGATCTGGCGCAGCTGCGCAATGAACTGGAAGCTGCCGCCGCCGAACTGCAGCGTGGGCTGCTGAAGCTCACCATCACCCGCGGGCCGGCCGGGCGGGGCTATGCCATACCGGCGCAGGTCGAGCCGACCCGCATCCTGCAGCTGTCCAGCCTGCCGGATTATCCTGCTGCCAATGCCGCCGAAGGGGTGCGCCTCTTTCCCTGCGCCACCCGCCTGGGGCATCAACCGCTGCTCGCTGGGATCAAGCATCTGAACCGTCTCGAGCAGGTGCTGGCACGCAGTGAATGGCAGGATCCGTCCTATGCTGAGGGGCTGCTGCTGGATATCCATGATCGACCGATCGAATGCACCATGAGCAATCTCTTTCTGCGTCTGGACGAGCGCTGGGTCACTCCATCTCTGACCCTGTGCGGCGTACGCGGTGTCATGCGCGATTACCTGATGGACAGGCTGGCAGCGGAGGGCGAACCGGTAATCGAGCGCCCGGTGAGCTCGGATGAACTGCTGATGAGCGCGGAAGTATTCTGTTGCAACAGTGTCTACGGTGTATGGCCGGTGGTGGAGCTGGCCGGCCACCGTTGGTCCATAGGTGTCCATACGCGCCAGGCCCAACGCCTGGCGGAGCAGGTTATAAGTTGAAGTCTCTTATAAAGATTACGTTTTATCTTGTTGTTTTATCAGTGGTCTTGGTGCTCGCTGCTGCGGGGTGGGGCTACTTCACTCTGCAGAATACCCTGAACCAGCCGCTGCGCATCACGGTGGCAGATACCCTGGAGGTGCCGCCCGGCAGTACTCCGGCCTCGGTATTTGCCGGACTGGAGAATCGCGGGGTGATCGAGCGGGCCGCCTGGGTCCGACGCTACTGGCAGTGGCGCATGCCCGACACCATACTGCAGGTTGGTGAGTACCGTCTGGAGCCCGGTATGCAGGTTCGCGGCCTGCTGGGCGCGCTGCAGCGTGGAGAGGTAGCCCAGCGCAGCATCACCCTGGTGGAAGGCTGGAACTTCAGCCAGTTCCGTGATGCACTGGCCCGGGCCGAGCGCCTGCAGCAAACCCTGCCACGGGACTGGAGCAACGAGCAGGTGGCGGCGGAGCTTGAGCTGTCCGAGCCCCATCCCGAGGGGCTGTTCTTTCCCGATACCTACCTTTACACCCTGGGCATGAGCGACAGGGATATCCTGCGCCGGGCCCACCAGCGCATGCAGCAGGTGTTGGCCGAAGTCTGGGAACAGCGCGCCGAGGATCTGCCGATCAGCACGCCCTACGAGGCCCTGATCCTGGCTTCGATCATCGAGAAGGAGACGGGCGTACCCCATGAGCGTGGCGAAATCGCCGGGGTCTTCACCCGGCGTCTGCGAATCGGCATGCGGTTGCAGACCGACCCGACGGTGATCTATGGCATGGGCGAGAACTGGCAGGGCAAGATCCGCCGCAATGATCTGCGCCGGCCGACACCCTACAACACCTATACCATCGACGGCCTGCCGCCAACCCCGATTGCCATGCCCGGCCGCGACTCCCTGCTGGCCGCGGTCAATCCCAAGCCGGGCCGCAGCCTGTATTTCGTTGCCCGGGGCGACGGTTCACACGTGTTTTCGGAGACGCTGCAGCAGCATAACCGCGCCGTGCGTCACTACCAGATCCTCAATCGGGCGACCAACTATCGCTCCAGTCCGCCACCGGCGGAAAGCAGTGCCAGTGGAGAAACACCATGAGCGGGTTGTTCATCACCTTCGAAGGCCCCGAGGGGGCGGGCAAGTCCACCAATCTCGGCATTTTCGCCCAGGCGCTGGCCGAGGGCGGCTGTCCGCCACTGATCACCCGGGAGCCCGGGGGAACCCCGGTAGCCGAACGGATCCGCGAGGTGCTGCTGAGCCAGCATGAGGAAGCCATGGACGCGGATGCGGAGCTGCTTCTGATGTTTGCCGCCCGAGCCCAGCATCTGAACCGCCTCATCCGGCCGGCTCTGGCCGAGGGCAGGGTGGTGATCAGTGATCGCTTCACCGACGCCACCTACGCCTATCAGGGTGGAGGCCGGGGTATCGACCCGCAGCGCATTGCCAGTCTGGAGACCTGGGTGCAGGGCGACCTGCGTCCGGATCTGGTGCTGGTATTCGACGTGCCGGTGGAGCTGGGCATGGCCCGCGCCCGGGCGCGCAGTGCGCTGGATCGTTTCGAACTGGAGCATCAGGCGTTCTTCGAGCGGGTGCGGGAGACCTATCTCGAGCGCGCCGCCGCCGACCCCGCGCGTTACCGGGTGATAGATGCCAGCGGCGATCTGGACCAGGTGCGCGCCGCCATGCAACCGGCCATAGACGAGGTGTTCGACCGTGTCCGTGGATGAGCCCCGGGCTGCGCCCTGTCCCTGGCATGAGCCTGTCTGGCAGGCTCTGACCACCCGGGCGCGTCAGCCCCACGCCTTTCTGTTCGCCGGCAGCCCGGGGGTGGGCAAGCGTCAGTTCGCCGAGGCCTTCGCTGACTGGCTGCTGTGTCAGCAACCTGCGGGCGGAGCGGTCTGCGGTCAGTGCCGCAGCTGCCAGCTGCTGCGTGCCGGCACCCACCCGGACCGTTTGCTGGTGGAGCCGGAGGAGGAAGGCAAGGCCATTCGTGTCGATGCGGTACGGCAACTGGCCGACTTCATGGCACAGACAGCGCAACAGGGTGGGCGCAAGGTAGTGATACTGCATCCGGCCGAGGCGATGAATCTGAATGCCGCCAATGCCCTGCTCAAATCCCTCGAGGAGCCTACCGCCGAGACCTATCTGCTGCTGGTCTCCGATCAGCCCAGCCGCCTGCTGCCGACCATCCGCAGCCGCTGTCAGGTCCTGACCCTGACAGCGCCGGCGCCGGCGCAGGCCCTCGACTGGCTGGCACAGCGTCTGCCGCAGCTGAGTACCGAGGAGCATGCCGCCCTGCTGCTGATGGCAGCCGGCGCACCGCTGCGGGCATTGCAGCTGCAGGAACTGGGTGCGACGGAGCTGCGCGCCCGGGTGGTCGAAGGCGTCAAGGCGCTGCTCAAGAGCGAGAAATCCGCGCCCCAGCTGGCTGACGCATGGAGTGCGGTGCCCCTCGAACTGCTGATGGACTGGTTCTGTGACTGGACCCTGGATCTGCTGCGCCTGAAGACCGGCGCACTGGAAACGCCGGTCAACAGCGATATGGACAAGGTGTTACCCTATATGGCGCAGCGCGTGGCCACCACGACCCTGATGGAGTGGCAGGGCTGGCTGCTGGAGCATCGCAGCATGGTGCTGGGCAAGGCCAACCTGAACCGGGTGCTGCTGCTGGAAACTCTGCTGCTGCGCTGGAAACAGCTGATGGAAAAGCGCTAATCTGACCCTCCGGGTCTATAGACAGTTACAAGGATCAAGCCATGAGTACAGCACCACAAGGCCCCCGTAACGGCATTCTCTCTCTGACCATCAAGGACAAATCGGTGCTTTATGCCGCCTATATGCCCTTCATCAAGCACGGGGGCATGTTCATTCCGACCAACAAGAACTACCGTCCGGGGGATGAGGTCTTCATGCTCCTGAACCTGATGGATGAGCCGGAGAAGATCCCGGTGGCCGGCAAGGTCGTCTGGGTGACGCCCCGGGGTGCCCAGGGTAACCGCGCCGCGGGTATCGGTGTGCAGTTCAGCGATCAGGACAATACCGCCCGCAGCAAGATCGAAACCTACCTGGCCGGAGCGCTGAAATCCGACCGACCGACCCATACCATGTGAATGATGCTGATAGATTCCCACTGCCATCTCGACCGACTCGATCTCACTGCCCATGAGGGCTCGCTGGACAAGGCGCTTGACGCCGCCCGTGCCAGGGGCGTGGGCAAGTTTCTCTGCATCGGTGTGGATGCCGCCAACGCCCCTGTGGTGAAGGGGCTGGCCGAGCAGTACGGCGACGTCTGGTGCAGCGTGGGAATCCATCCGCTGGATCTGTCGCGCAATGGTCCGGCCGGGCTCGACTGGCTGTTGAGCGAACTCAATCACCCGCGGGTGGTGGCCATCGGTGAAACCGGACTCGACTACCACTACGAGCCCGAGAGCGCGCCGCTGCAGCAGGAATCGTTCCGCTATCATCTCGAGGCTGCCCGCCAGACCGGTAAGCCGGTAATCATTCACACCCGCGAGGCTCGGGCCGATACCCTGGCGCTGCTGCGGGAGGCGGATCTGCCCAATACCGGCGTGCTGCACTGCTTTACCGAGGACTGGGACATGGCCCGGGCCGCGCTGGACATGGGCTATTACATTTCCCTGTCCGGCATAGTCACCTTCCGCAACGCCGACGCCCTGCGGGACGTCGCCCGGCGTATCCCCGCGGATCGGCTGCTGGTGGAAACCGACTCCCCCTATCTGGCCCCGGTGCCGCACCGGGGCAAGTCCAACGAACCCCAGTTCGTCTGCGAGGTGGCCGCCGCGCTGGCCGAGATCCGCGGCGAGTCGCTGCAGCAGCTGTGGGAGAACACCACGGCCAACTTCCACCGCCTGTTCCCGCTGACCGCAGCGGCCTGAGGCTGCGGTCCCGGCTCAGTCCTCATCCAGCGCCTGGAATTCGGCGGTCAGAAAATCCAGCAGACTGCGTACCGAGGGCAGCTGTCCTCGGCGTGACGGATAGACCGCGTGGATTATCTCCCGCCGCGGTTCCCACTTTGGCAGTACCTGCACCAGTTCACCCCGTTCGATCTGTTCGCGAACCATCATGCGTGGCAGCTGCACCACGCCGACACCGGCGATGGCGGCGCTGCGCAGGGTCGACATGCTGCGGGTGATCAGCCGTGGGTAGTGGTGCACTGTGGCCTGGGCGGCATTGGGCCCGATCAGGTGCCAGGCATGCTCGCCCTGGGGTGTGCCCAGCACCATGCTCGGCATCTGCGCCAGATCCGCTGGCGATGAGGGACGCTGACGGCAGCCATGGAGCAGGGCGGGGCTGGCCACCAGGCACTGGCCCCGATCGGAGAGTATCCGCAGCACCAGATCACTGTCTTCCAGCGGTGGCGGGCGTACCCGAATGGCCAGGTCCATGCCTTCGCCCAGCACGTCGACCCTCCGGTTGGTGGCATCCACATGCAGCTCCACCAGCGGGTGGCGGGTGAGGAAGGCGCTGAGCATGTCGCCGACCCGGGATTCCAGCATTGCCGTGGGACAACTGAGGCGCACCACGCCCCGCGGCTCGGCCTGACGCAGGGCAATGGCCTCATCCGCTGCATCGGCCTCGGCCAGCATCGCCTTGCAGTGACCGTAGTAGGTGCGGCCGGCCTCGGTAACGATGAATTGCCGGGTAGAGCGCTGGACCAGGCGCGTATTCAGGCGTTCCTCGAGCAGGGCCAGGCGTCGACTCAGCCTGGATTTGGGAGTGCCCAGCGCTCGCCCGGCCGGGGCCAGGCCGCCGTGGTCGACGATCTGGACAAAGTAGTAGAGATCATTGAGATCACGCATGCTTATCGTTCCATTCATAGGACGCTGAAGCAGAATATCATGGTCTACCGGGCTGGTTGGTCCTGTAATAGCATCTTTTCCATGACTTGCGCCCACGGCGGCCGATCACGGGAGGAGATATGAAACGTATTCTGGGTATCTACAGCGCACCGCGCCCCCACTGGGTGGGTGACGGCTTCCCCATGCGTTCACTGTTCGATTACCAGGGGCTTGGCCGGCACCTGAGTCCCTTCCTGCTGCTGGACCACGCGCCGCCCACTCATTTCGAGCCGAGCGAACAGCCGCGTGGCGTGGGTGTACACCCGCATCGCGGGTTCGAGACGGTCACCATTGTCTATCAGGGCGAGGTGGCCCATCGCGATTCCACCGGTGCCGGTGGCGTGATCGGTCCCGGTGACGTGCAGTGGATGACCGCCGGAGCGGGAATATTGCATGAGGAGTTCCATTCCCCCGCATTCAGCCTGCAGGGCGGGACCATGGAAATGGTGCAGCTGTGGGTCAATCTGCCCCGCCGGAACAAGATGGCGGCGCCGGGCTACCAGAGCATTGCGTCATCCCGTATCCCGGTGGTGGATCTGCCGGAGGCTGCAGGACAGCTCCGGGTCATTGCCGGTGAATTCGGCGGTGCTCAGGGCGCGGCCCGGACCTTTACGCCGATGGACGTGCTGGATCTGCGTCTGGCGCAGGGCGCCGCTGTGGAGCTGCCCACCCGGGAGGGCTTTACCCTGGCACTGGTAGTGCTGCAGGGCCGGCTGCTGGTCAATGGCACTGCGGTCAGCGATGGCCAGCTGGTGCACCTGGACCGCGAGGGAAGCGGAGTGCAGCTTGACGCGCAGAGCGACGTTTCGCTGCTGTGGCTGGCCGGTGAACCCATCGATGAGCCATTGGCAGGGCGGGGACCCTTCGTCATGAACAGCGAAGAAGAGATCCTTCAGGCAATACAGGACTTTCGCGCCGGGCACTTCGGGCACCTGGCGAATTGAAGGCAATACATCAGACATTCATACACATTGGTAAACGAGGAGACTGAGCATGTCCAACAAGGCAATCGAGCTTTTCCGTCAGCGTCGCACCCAATATGCCCTGGGCCGCAATCTGCAGGCCACCCCGGAGCAGATCATCGATCTGGTCAAGGAAGCGGTGCGCCAGGCACCTTCTTCCTTCAACTCCCAGAGCTCCCGGGCGGTAGTGCTGCTGGGTGAGCAGAGCGAGAAGTTCTGGGAGCTGACCCGCGAGGCCCTGCGCCCGCTGGTACCGGCCGAGGCCTTCGGCACCACCGAGGCCAAACTGGCCAGCTTTGCCGCGGGCGTGGGCACAGTGCTGTTCTTCGAGGATCAGAACGTGGTCAAGGGGCTTCAGGAACAGTTCCCCAGCTATGCCGACAACTTCCCGATCTGGTCGGAGCAGAGCTCGGGCATTGCCCAGTTCGCCGTATGGGTAGCCTTTGCCGACGCCGGCATCGGTGCCAGTCTGCAACACTACAACCCGGTGGTGGATGAAGCAGTCGCCAGCACCTGGAACATTCCCGCCTCCTGGAAGCTGCGTGCGCAGATGCCGTTCGGCTCCAACGAAGCCGGATTTGGCGAGAAGAGCTTCATGGATGACGCGGAGCGCTTCCTGATCTTCGCCTGAGAAGGCCAGGGCGACCCGGGGTTCACCCCGGGTCGTGATGCATGTTCTATCATGAAGTGCATGCATCACACCCACCCCGGAGGAAGCAGGCATGACCCGAGTTCTGGTGCTCTACCATTCGATGTACGGCCATATTGAAACCATGGCCAAGGCGGTCGCCGAAGGCGCCGGCAGGGTTTCCGGAGTGGAGGCCAGCATTCGCCGCGTACCCGAGACCATGCCCGAAGAGGCCTTCCGCAAGGCCGGTGGCAAGACCGATCAGGATGCCCCGGTCGCCTCACCGGCGGAACTGCCTGACTATGATGCCATCATCTTCGGCACGCCCACCCGCTTCGGCAACATGTCCGCACAGATGCGCAATTTCCTCGACCAGACCGGCGGTCTCTGGGTCAAGGGCGCGCTGGCTGGCAAGGTGGCCAGCGTCTTCACCTCGACCGGTACCGGGGGAGGGCAGGAAATGACCATCACCTCGACCTGGACCACCCTGGCCCATCACGGCATGATCATCGTCCCCATAGGCTACACCCTGCCGGCACTGTCGGACATTTCACAGGTGCGGGGCGGCACGCCCTATGGCGCATCCACCATTGCCGGTGGCGATGGCTCGCGCCAGCCCAGCGCGGTGGAGCTGGATATTGCCCGGCATCAGGGGGAAACCGTCGCCAGACTGGCGGCCCGCTTGAAGGATTGAGGAGAGGCAGCAGCACTCAGGGCGCTGCCAGTTTCAGAGCCGGTCGCGCCCGTGGGGTCTGTCCAGCTCCAGCCGCGGCCCCGCCGGTACTATGCCGGTGGGGTTGATGGTGGTGTGGCTGCGGTAATAGTGCTGCTTGATGTGCTGCAGGTTGAGAGTGCCGGCCACGCCCGGCCACTGGTAGAGCTCCCGCAGATACCCCGAGAGGTTGGGGTAATCCTCGATGCGCTGCAGGTTGCACTTGAAGTGCCCATGGTAGACTGCATCGAAGCGGATCAGGGTAGTGAACAGACGCCAGTCCGCCTCGGTCAGGGTGTCGCCCAGCAGATACCGCCGGGTTGCCAGACGCTGCTCCAGCTCGTCCAGGGTCTCGAACAGAGCCTCGAAGGCCTGCTCATAGGCCTGCTGGCTGGTAGCAAATCCCGCGCGGTAGACCCCATTGTTGACCCTGTCATAGATGCGCTCATTGAGCGCGTCGATCTCCCCATGCAGGCTCTGTGGATAGTAGTCACCCGGCCGGGCACCGAGGTCATCGAAGGCGCTGTTGAACATGCGGATGATATCGGCCGATTCATTGCTGACGATCCGCTGGCGCTGCCGATCCCAGAGCACCGGAACCGTCACCCGGCCGCTGTAATCGGGCGTGTCTGCGGTATAGATCTGATGCAGGTACTCGGCCTGGTGGATGGGGTCGGGCACCACCCCGTCATCGGGTTTGAAGGTCCAGCCGTGCTCGGCCATCAGCGGGTTGACCACCGACACCGAGATCATCTTCTCCAGCCCCTTGAGTACCCGGAAGATCAGGGTGCGGTGGGCCCAGGGGCAGGCCAGCGATACGTACAGATGATAGCGTCCGGGCTCGGCCCGGAAGCCATCCTCCCCGGTTGGCCCGGCCCGGCCATCGGTGGTCACCCAGTTGCGGAACTGGGACTGGCTGCGGATGAACTCACCCTTGCTGGATTCGGTGTCGTACCACTGGTCGACCCATTTGCCCTTGATCAGCAATCCCATGGCAATACCCCCTTGTCTGTCTGATGCGAACAGGTGCCGGCCCATGGGGCCGGAACACCTGCCACTGCGGAGTTGGACCGCGCAGATCGGTTTTCATGCCACATCCACCAGAATCACCTCGGCATCGCGGTGGGCCCTGACCTGCAGCAGTGTTTCGTCACGGATGGCCAGGCCATCACCGGCCTCGGCCAGCACGCCGTTGACCTCAATGGCGCCCGTGGCCGGCACCATGTAGGCCTTGCGCTCCGGCGCCAGATGATAGTCGGCAATCTGGCCCTGCATGAGGGTAGCGGCGGCCAGGCGTGCATCCGCCCGGATCGGCAGCGCCTCCGCCGGATCATTCTCAAGTCCGCTGGCCAGGGTGATGAAGGCGCCGGCACGGTCCTCCCGGGGGAAGGCTCTGGTGCCCCAGGATGGAGGCAGGCCCCTCTGGTCGGGCATGATCCAGATCTGGAAGATGCGGGTCGGCTCGTCCTCCAGGTTGTATTCACTGTGGAGGATGCCGGTCCCGGCGCTCATCACCTGCACGTCTCCGGCCAGGGTGCGGCCGTGATTGCCGAGGCTGTCCTGATGGGTGATGGCGCCGCTGCGCACGTAGGTGATGATTTCCATGTCCTGGTGCGGGTGCGGGGGAAAACCGGACTGCGGGGCAATGATATCGTCATTCCACACCCGCAGGCGGCCCCAGTGCATGCGCGTCGGGTCATGGTATTGGGCGAAGGAAAAATGGTGCCGGGTGTCCAGCCAGCCGTGCCGGGCACCTCCCAGCTGAGCATGGGGTCGCAGGTCGATCATGGCTACCTCCGTCAGGTTGGCATTCGTTGATGAAGGTCATGATCAATCAGATGAGGCTGGGTTTAAAGGGCAAAATCAGGGATGTTTATATCAGATGATTCGATATTTTGCGTCGAGGCCTGGGGTCGGCGGGCAGTCTTGACACTGGCCCACCCCCTTTATAGCCTGCAACGAGCCTGCCAGCTGGCCGGACAGACAGGCCGATAACAAGGAGAACTGCATGGGACATTGCGGCACATCTCAGGGACGGGCATGTGCGCCCGCAGGTTAGGGTATCCGTGATGGCGGATCTTTTGCTCAAGCTGATTCTGGGGCCGCTGCTTCTGCTGCAGGGCTGGCATACCCGACGGGTAACGCCGCGGTTACCGGAGGCCGGCGGGGACAGACATGGCGAGCAGGGCAGCGGGCCACCGCTGAGACTGCTGATTGCCGGAGATTCATCCGCCGCCGGCGTAGGGGTAACAGAGCAGAGCCAGGCGCTGGCCGGTCAGCTCGCCGAGCGACTTACCCGCCACTACCATCTGCACTGGCAGCTGATTGCCCGTTCGGGCCTGGATACCCTCGAGCTGGCCGAACTGCTGCAGGCCGAGCCCCCACGGCAATTCGACGCGGCGCTGCTGCTGGTCGGCGTCAACGATGTTACCGCCAGCCGCTCTGCCGGCGCCTGGCTCGAGGCATTCGAGCAACTGCTGGAGCTGGTCCGCAACAGGTTCGGCGTGCGCCGACTGATAGTCTTTCCCGTTCCCCCCATGCATCTTTTCCCCGCCTTGCCGCAACCCCTGCGCTGGTATCTGGGCCTGCGGGCACGGCGCTTCAATCAGGGGCTCATGGAGCTGGTGGAGCGTCGTCCGGACTGCGAACTGGTTGGTCCGTTACCCCTGGCCGGGCCGCTGATGGCTGCCGACGGCTTCCATCCCGGCGCTGAAATCTACACATTATGGGCCGACAGGGTTGCCGCCTTGCTGCGACCACAGCCCGAACAGGCTTTTCAACAGGAGAAAGCAACATGAGTGATCTGACACTGACGCCCGCGGTAGCCGCCGCGCTGCAGCGCTGGCATGGGATGGTAGAGCGACGTGACTTCAGCGAGCTGCCGTCAATGCTCGACGAGCAGGTGGTCTTCCGCTCGCCGATGGCCCACACACCCTACCCGGGAGTACAGGTGGTCAGCACCATTCTGAGTACGGTGATTCAGGTATTCGAGGGCTTCACCTACCATCGGCAGCTGGCCGATGTCGAGGGTCTCAATGTCATGCTGGAATTCAGCGCCGAGGTGGGAGGGCGCAAGCTGAAGGGCATTGATCTGATTCGCTTCAACAACCAGGGCAGGATCGTCGACTTCGAAGTCATGGTCCGGCCCATGAGCGGCCTGCAGGCGTTGGGCGAGGAAATGGGCCGGCGTCTGGCGCCTTATCTGTCAGCGCTCAAGGGGCAGGCGGCGACTGAATGAGTCCGATCTTTCCTGGCTACATAAAAAAACCCGAATTCCGGGGGAAGAATTCGGGTCAAGACCATTAGGAGTGATGCAGAACGGACGGAGCCGTTCAGCCAGACCCCGGTGCTTGGGGGATATCGGGGTCTGATGTGACAAGTATTGACGGTTTTTCGTACAATGCCAGTCTGCCGACGTCAATTTTTAAACGGATTTGGAATAAGGTCACTGAGCTTATCGTGACTGGTCAGCTCCCTCGCGCCTCCTGCAACAGGTCGCGAAGTATCCCCAGCGCCCTGTCCAGTACCTCTTGCGAGGTGTAGAAATGAGGTGACCAGCGCACCCCGCCCCCGCGGGCCGCGCATACCACCCCGGCCTGCATCAGGCGCTGATACAGCCACTGACTGTCGATGCCGGCAAAGCTGAAGGTCACTATGCCCGCACGTCGCTCCGGTGTGGCGGGGCTGAGCAAGCGCGCGCCGGGCAGGGCGCCTATCGACTGGATGAGATAGGCGGTGCGCTGTTGCAGTGCTTCCTGTATCCGCCCCAATCCTACCTCCAGCAGCAATTCCAGGCTGGCCGACAGCGCGTGCTGGGCCAGGGTGTTCGGGCTGCCGGGCTCGAAACGTCGGGCGGTGCTCGCCGGCATCCAGTCGGCTCTGTCATAGTCGCCCAGTGCTTCGACCATGTGCCAGCCGAACTGGGTCAGATGCAGACGGTCCCGCACCTCCCGTCGGCAATAGAACACTCCCAGGCCCTCGGGCCCCAGCAACCACTTGTGCCCGTCGGCCATGGCGAAGTCACAGTGGATTGCCTGCACGTCCAGCTCGATCGCGCCAAGTGACTGGATGGCATCCACGCAGAACAGGATGCCCCGCTCGCGGCAGGCCCGGCCCAGGCGCGCCAGATCCATGCGCAGACCACTGGCGTACTGGACCGAGCTGATACTGAGCAGGCGCGTGGCCGGGCCCATGGCCTCGATCAGGGCGCCCTCCGGATCGGCTCCGTTGAGGCTGACCTGCCTGAGCCGAACGCCCCGGGGTGCCAGCGCCTCCCAGGGGATGCGATTGGAAGGGAATTCCTCGTCACTGATCAGCACCTCGTCACCCTCGGTCCAATCCAGTCCCATGGCGACAAAGGACAGGGCCTCGGAGGTGTTCTTGACCAGAGCAATATCGCCCTTGCCGGGTGCGTTGAGCAGCGTCTGCAGTTGACCCCGCAAGCGGTGTTCCAGCTGGACCCAGCGGGGATAGTCCCGGGCGCCCTGGTGCAGGTTCTCGCAGGCGAAGGCCTTCACCGCCTCGGCGGCCCGTTTGGGCCAGGGCGCCACCGCCGCGTGGTTGAGATAGCAGATCGCGGGATCCTGGGGGAATTCATCATTCCACTGGCAGTCATGAAGCATGGCGGGGTCCTTTGAATACTCTGCTGTGAATCATAGCGCAGTACGAGCGCGACGGCTGGCGTGCGAGAGCGGGAGTGAATTTCTGGTCACATAAACACCAGAAGTGGGCAAATGGTCATGAAATTGGCATAATGCGCACTATCGTCACGCACATGCAGGAAAGCTCATGCAGAAAGAGTCGCGCAAGGTCCGGGAGTTTCGTCGCCGGGAGCAGGAAATCCTCACCGCCGCCCTGCGGCTGTTCCTCGAACAGGGAGAAGACAGCGTCACGGTAGAGATGATTGCCGATGAAGTCGGCATCGGCAAGGGCACCATCTACAAGCATTTCAAATCCAAGGCAGAAATCTATCTTCGCCTGATGCTCGATTACGAGCGGGATCTGGCGGCACTGCTGCATTCGGAAACCATCAAGAAGGACCGCGAAGCCCTGTCCCGCGAGTACTTCGCCTTTCGCATGAGCGATCCGGACCGTTACCGGCTGTTCGACCGGCTGGAGGAGAAGGTGGTCAAGGCCAACCAGATGCCGGAGCTGATCGAGGAGCTGCACCGTATCCGGGCTTCCAACTTCAATCATCTGACCGGCGTCATCCAGCAGCGCATCGATGAGGGCAAGCTGGAAGACGTGCCGGCCTATTTCCATTACTGCGCGGCCTGGGCCCTGGTGCACGGTGCCATGTCCATGTACCACTCGCCATTCTGGCAGGAGGTCATCGAGGACAAGGAGGGCTACATGCGCTTCCTGACCGATATCGGTGTGCGCATGGGCAATCGTCTCAAGCGTCGCAAGGAGGACGATCCGGCCTGAGCCGGATGAACTTGGCCCCAGCGCTTCGGTCTATCGGGTAACCCGCCATTCAGGAGTTACCCGCCTTGCCCCGCCTTCACCGTGGTTTTGTGTACCTGCTCACCGGGCTGTTCGGCCTGGTTGCCGAGGCCCGGGAGTATGTCTATACCGACGCCCACCTGCATTACGTGGACTTCTTCCAGGAAAGCGAGGGCATGGACAAGCTGCTAGAGCAGATGGATGCCCATAACATCCGCCATGTGATGATCAGCGGTATTCCGGTAGCCAAGAAATGGCACGAGAATGAACCCCGCCGCCCACGCTACTATGCCGGCGATGATGCCGGAGCCTACTGGTACAGTGGCACCGATCACATTCTGGCCCACGCCCTGCAGCAGCTTGACGAGCAGCAGCGCCGGCGCTTCCATCCCTTTCTGTCCGGCTTCAACCCCAACGACAAGAACTCCGATGAGCACATAAGGCGGCTGCTGGAGATGTACCCGGGATTCTGGCAGGGCATAGGCGAGGTATTCACCCGGCACGATGATCTCACCGCATTGACCCAGAGCGAGACGCCCAGGGCCAACAGCGAGGCGATGCAGCGCATCTACCTGCTCGCGGCCGAACATGATCTGCCGGTGATGATCCACAGCAACATCACCTCCAAGCGCGAGCGCAATCCTCTCTACCTGCCGGAGCTGGAAGAGGCGCTCCGTGACCATCCCACGGTGCGCTTCATCTGGGCCCACGCCGGCACCAGCAAGGAGATCCATCGCCACCAGGAAAAGCTCGACTTCCTGTTTGATGAACTCAAGCGCATGCTCGGCCTCTATCCCAACCTGTTCATCGACCTGTCATGGACCATGCTGGAGCCTTATCTGCTGGATGAGAAAGGAGAACCGGACCCGCGCTGGGTCGAGCTGGTGAACAAGCATCCTGACCGCTTCATGATAGGGTCGGACGTAGTCGGTGACTTCCGCAGCCTGGGGAAGAACATGCAGGAATTCGATGTGTTTCTCGACGCACTGGCCGAGGACGTGGCGCACCGGGTCGCCGGGGACAACTTTCTTCAGGTGCTGGGCGAGGCCTTCAGGCCCGAGCGGTAACGGGACTGGGTAAAACAGCTGCGCCGACCCTAGGTCGGCGCAGCTGTCAGTCTTGCGCGATCAGAAACGTCGCGGGGGAGACTGCCAGTACTCACAGCTGTGGTAGGTGCTGAAGTCCGCCTGATCGGCGGCACTCGGATCCGGAGCCACCAGGGTCAGGATCTCACCAGCTTCGCTCAGACTGGGCCATTCGACCGCCTCTGCCGCGCCGTCAGTTCCATTGGGACCTATGGCCGGATCCTGGCCGTAGCGCGCAAAGTTGGCCCAGTAACCGGCCATGTGGTTGGCCAGACTGATGTGCTCATCGGTGCCGCCCCGTTCCCGGAGGGATTCCTGGGAGTTGAGCACGAACTGGATTTCCGCGGTGTGCGTGGCACCCATCGGGATCAGTGCGGGCAGGCCATCCAGCAGGGGTGCTGTGGTTTCCCGGAACCAGTAGCCCCAGGTGGGCACCTTGTCCTTCAGCAGGTTCCACTGACTGTTATTGGGGCAGTTGAATCGCCAGTCGGTACCAATGGCGCTGTAGGCGGTGATATAGCGCAGCGGCTCCGGTACCCCCATGTAGTTTTCCAGATAATCATCGGCAATCTGCTCACCATCCAGAGTCGGATCCTCGAGCAGCAGACTGGCGACCGAGGCACGATAGCTTTCCAGCGACGACAGGCCGGCCGGGTTGTCACCCAGAGCCAGCAGGGTGAACAGGCTGCCTTCGTCCTGGTTGCTGCCCATCAACACCGGTACCTGGTTGAACTCGCCGCTTTGCAGCGCGGCGGTGATGGACTCCGGCAGGGTGTCGGTTCCGGTTGCCGGGATGATATTGCCCGGCTGCGCGGCCAGGATGGCCTCGACCGACTGCGTGCGCAGGCAGTTGAGCAGCTCCTCATCCGGGGTGTCGGCACAGTCGTCCAGATTCTCGATGGTGGGGTTGCCGAACAGCATCTGAGCCACGGCCAGCGGTGCCTGGCTGCCGTTATAGGAGCCGCTCTGCACTATTGCCTTGTGAAACAGGCCTTCGGCAGCCGGGGAGGCGATCTGGCTCATGACGCTGTGACCGCCGGCGGATTCACCGAAGATGGTGACGTTGTCCGGGTCGCCATCAAACGCGGCGATGTTTTCCTGCA
>Ga0209075_1000534_pt1 | contig 37408 bp, 29 predicted proteins | sample Stecom2011_FD_187523 | JGI IMG/M metagenome (GOLD analysis project Ga0209075, IMG submission 187523) | Agricultural soil microbial communities from Utah to study Nitrogen management - Steer compost 2011 (SPAdes) (version 2) | ecosystem: Environmental > Terrestrial > Soil > Agricultural land...
TATATTAAAAAGCCATCTTTCGGGATGGTTTTTTTTTTGACTCAAATTTTTAAAGTAAAGCCATTATTATTCTAAGCTTATAATTAGTCATCATCAAGATGAAATATAGTTTCAGTAGCATTGTAGTATATAATTTAATCTTTCTTCATTACTTTTTTTCATACCTAAAAGCGACATTATTTTAAGTTGTCTTTTATATAAAAAAACCTATATGTCCATTGAGTTATTAAGATACTACTACTTGATTTAAGTGACTTCAAAACCTTGTTAATTAAATAATTATGCCGTTTTACTTTTGTTATGTTGATTGGAATTGATTTTTTTTAACTAGTTTTAACAGCTATTTTCTCACTACTAACTTAGTTGTTAATAACAAATCATGTAAAACACTGCGTTTTTAGTTTACTGATATTTAAAAAATCAATAAACATATCATCTGTGTTAGGATTAGGGGAATATAAAAATCAATTATTTAATCTTTAATCAAATTTTTATGAAAAAAACGACTTTTTTATTTTTTGTATTCCTGATGTCTGCCTTCTTTTGGCAAGGCTATGCACAGACGGGTAATACCTGTGGTGACCCTCTAATAATTACAGGGCTACCCTTCTTAGTTACCGACAACACGTCAAACTATGGCGATGATTATGGGCCTGCTGACCGTCCACCTCTTGCTACTGGTGCAGTTGGAAACCCGAACGCCTCTTACCTAGGCGGAGACGATGTGGTGTATAGTTATACTCCTGCCGCCAATGGATCTATTGATATTTCCGTGACAAATCACGGTACTTGGGCTGGTGTTTTTGTGTTTACAGGATGTCCTTTCGCCAGCACGGTTGGCGGACATACAACTTCATCCTCTTCAACAGAGCTAAAAGTTAATTCTCTCCCTGTTGTTTCTGGAGAGACTTACTATATCGTTATCTCGACTTATGCTGCGCCTCAATCTACTTCTTACACTCTTAATGTGAGTGAGAATCTGCCTGATTGTCCTATTCTACAAGCCAATATTGGGGATGCATGTGATGATGGAAATCCAAATACTGTTGGTGATGTTGTAACAGCAGATTGTGAATGTCTTGGTGAAGCCGCTGGTTCTGATACCTGCGCCGATGCTATAGCTTTAGTTTGTAATGCTAGTCCTGTAACCTATTCTCCTGTTGGTTCAACTGCTGTTGCACCGTCAGGATGTTCTATTGGAGCTAATGGTATTTGGTTCTCTTTTTTAGGTACTGGTGCTGATATTACCATTAATTCCTCAGCTGATTTTGATCACAAAATGTCCATGCAAACGGGTGCTTGTGGAGCATTAGACTGGATTGCTTGTAAAGATGGTTCTTCTGGTGCTGAAACTTATACGATTTCATCTACTGTAGCTAATCAAATGTACTATGTGTATGTTGCTCATTTTAGCACTATCACAAATCCTACAGGCACTATCACAATCAGCCTTGATTGTGCTGTAGTTCCAAATTGTACTGCCCCAGCATTGACTCTTGCAGTTCAAGATGCTGTTGGCGCTCCAATTGTTGATTGTTTAAATACGGGCGATGAATACTATGTATTGGCAACGCTTTCAGGTGGAGATGGTAACACGTCTTACAATGTATCTGCTAATGCTGGAAATGTAGTTGAAGTAACGGCTAATGGCTTTGTTGTTTTAGGTCCATTCGCTCAAGGTGTTGCTGCAAATGTTAATGTTGTTGGTGTTCAGGATCAAGATTGTGTAGTTACAGCAAGTGCTAGTTCACCTGCATTATGTCCACCGGTTAACAACGATTGCCAAGGTGCTTTACCTCTTGTTTGTGGAGAAACAATTACTGGTAGCACATTTGGAGCAACTGCTTCGGGATTATCGGCAACATGTGGGAATTACACCTCTTCTACTGCACGCGACCTATTCTATTCTTTTGAAGCGGATGGTTCAAGCAACTATACCATTTCATTAGATGCGGCTGGTTCTGGATCTTTTGATGGAGTTCTTTTTGTATATTCAGGTGCATGTGGTTCACTTGTAAGCCTTGGTTGTTCAGATTCAGGTAACCCTGAAGAAATGGAGCTTCTAGTTCCAGCTGCAGGTACTTATATTGTTAGATTTTTCCGTTATTCAGGAACAGGTGATTTTAGCTTAACCACTACTTGTAACTCATTGTCTATAGAAAACAATAATTTACTATCAGCTGTAAGCTTGTATCCGAACCCAATGAATGGTAATGCATTCTATATTAATGCTCCAAAATTAAATGGAGAAACGCTTTCAGTAACTGTAAATGACATGCTTGGAAGAGAAATCCAAAACGGCCAGTATGTTATTTCTGATGGTAAGGTAAAAGTAGACCTGAACCAAGATACAAACGACGGTATTTACCTAGTAACACTTTCTTTAAAAGGAGAGAATCATGTTTTTAGGGTAGTAAAGCGTTAATTAATTTATAAGCCATATTTAAAAATATGGAATAAAATAAAAGAGGGATTCCAGAAATGGATCCCTCTTTTTGGTTAAAAGGTAGTAATAGCTAATATGTGTTTATTAAATGTATAGAATTCCGCTAATTTGTTGAATCACAAAACAACATTCTCTTAAATATTGTTAAAATAAAACTAACTTCAGCTGCTTCTAAGATTAAAAAATTAGATTTGTGATATTAGGAAGGATCCTTAACTACTAGATCTCAATTTTAATGAAAAAAAGATACATTCTTTTCACGCTTATTATCTGCGGAATAGTTGCGCTTATTGCCTACCGAATCAGTGCAAATTCTAAAGCCAGCGGTCCAAAAAACGCACAAAGAACAATCAACGTCATGGGCGTTGAGGGGAAAGTCCTCAAAGCCGAAAAATTTGCTGAGAACCTGACCCTTTCAGGTACCTTGGAAGCCAATGAGGAAATTCAAATTAGAAGTGAAATTTCAGGAATTGTAGAAAGCATCAATTTTGAAGAAGGGAAAAAGGTTTCAAAAGGGCAAATTCTTTTTAGAGTGAATGATATAGAGCTACGTGCCCAATTATCGCAAGTAAAAACAGCCCAACAGTTAGCTTCTGAAAATCAGAGAAGAGCCAAACTTTTATTGGATAAGCAGGCTATAAGCCAGGAGGAATTTGATGTAGCCAACGCCGATTTTGAATCTGCACGCGCCCAATCCGACCTCATAGCAGCGCAATTATCAAAAACAACTGTTCGTGCGCCTTTTGCTGGAACCATAGGTTTACGCTCTATTTCTAAAGGTACTTATGTAACACCTTCAACGCCAATTGCCAATTTGGTTAATACAAGTCAATTAAAACTCACATTTGCTATTCCAGAAAAATATGTTTCGCGAATGAAAGTAGGCACCTCCTTGACCTTTACTACATCCGATTCCAAAGAAGAACATACTGCAAAAATTTACGCCTTAGAGCCTCAAGTGGACATTGCCACAAGAACTTTAAGGATGAGAGCTATCGCAGAAAATAAGGACGATAAATTGTATCCAGGAACTTTTGCTAACGTAAGCTTACCGCTTGAAACCGTTAAGGATGCTTTACTTGTTCCAACAGAAGCCTTGATTCCTATCCAAAACGGAAAAAAGATATTTGTAGCAGAAAATGGAAAAGCTAGAGAAGTAGTGGTGGAAACTGGAGCAAGAACAGACAGTGAGGTGCGTGTGCTTTCAGGAATTAAAGTAGGAGATACCATTTTAACTTCTGGAGTTATGTCGCTCCGAAATGGCACGCCAATAAAAGTGAATTTAAAGAATTAATCTAAACGATGAGTTTATCTACCTTAAGTATTAAACGTCCTGTATTGGCTATAGTCATGAATTTGACCATTATGCTCTTTGGGATTATTGGCTTTACTTATCTTGGAGTACGGGAATTTCCTTCTATCGATCCAGCACAAATATCTGTAAGTACCAGTTATTCGGGTGCAAATGCTGATATTATTGAATCCCAAATTACAGAACCTCTAGAAAAGGCCATCAATGGTATTGATGGGATCAGGAATATTACGTCTTCAAGTAACCAAGGTTCCAGTAGAATTAGTATTGAATTCAACCTAGATAAAGATCTTGAAGAGGCTGCCAATGATGTGCGTGATAAAGTATCACAAGCCATAAGAAGTTTACCTCAAGATATTGATGCCGCACCTGTGGTTTCAAAGGCTGATGCCGATTCTCGTGCTATTATTTCCATGACAGTTCAAAGTGATAATAGAAACATTTTGGAGCTTACAGATTATGCGGATAATGTTTTAGCCCAACGTTTGCAAACTATTCCTGGAGTTAGTAGCGTCCAAATTTGGGGACAGCGCAAGTATGCCATGCGTTTATGGATCGATCCTTTAAAATTAGCATCTTATGGTGTTACTGTATCTGAAGTAAGAAAAGCGTTATTATCTCAAAACGTCGAGTTGCCTTCAGGTAAATTAACGGGAGCCAATACCGAATTGACCATAAAAACGATCGGCAATTTATCTACCGAAGAAGAATTTAATGATATAATCATCTTCGCTGAAGATGGGAAAGTGGTGCGTTTTAGTGATATAGGAAACGCCACTTTGGAAGCCGAAAATATGGAAACCAAGTTGAGCGACTCTGGGCAGCCTATGGTTGCTTTGGCCATTGTACCACAACCTGGAACCAATTATGTGGCCATAGCGGACGCCTTCTATGAGGAATTTGAGAAACTTAAAAAGGATTTGCCAGCCGACTTTAAGTTGAACATTGTGATTGACGATACCATATTTGTTAAACGTGCCATCACCGAGGTTGTTGAGACTTTAGCGATTTCTATTGTTTTGGTTATTTTGGTCATCTTTTTCTTCTTTAGAAATTGGTCCATTGCCATGCGTCCACTAATCGATATTCCGGTATCCTTAATTGCCACATTTTTTATCATGTGGATGTTTGGGTTTTCTATAAATGTATTGACATTGCTTGCTATCGTACTTGCCACAGGATTGGTGGTCGACGACGGGATTGTGGTTACAGAAAACATCTATAAGAAAGTGGAAGAAGGCATGTCGCCAATTGAGGCCGCGATAAAAGGTTCCAATGAGATTTTCTTTGCAGTTATTTCTATTTCAGTAACTCTGGCAGCCGTATTTCTTCCTGTTATTTTCTTGGAAGGTTTTGTGGGCCGATTGTTTAGGGAATTTGGTGTTGTTATTGGTGCTGCGGTATTAATTTCAGCATTCGTCTCCTTGTCATTAACGCCCATGTTGAATGCCTATTTGATGAAACCTGGGAAGCAGAATGAAACTAAGTTTTATTTATATACAGAACCATTTTTTGTGAAGATGAATAAAACCTATGCCAGTTTATTGGAAAAATTCATGAGGAATAAATGGTGGAGCTTTCCTGTATTAGCTATCTGTATTGTGATGATTGGGTTGTTTTATAGTTTGCTTCAAAAGGAAACAGCACCTTATGATGATAGAAGTTATATTGGACTAAATGTAACGGCTCCAGAAGGTGTATCCTATGAATATATGGATCGGTTTATGACAGAGATGACCGATTTAATCAATGACTCTATTCCAGAAAAAAAGGTGAGTTTGATTATTACTTCTCCAGGTTGGGGAGCATCGTCTGTCAATAGTGGCCGTGCTACCATTGCATTAGTGGATCCTAGTGAGCGCAAGCGTTCACAAAAAGAAATTGCTGAAGATCTCTCTCGATGGACCAAAAACTATGAAAATGCCCGGGTAAGTGTTTCAGAAACACCAACCATTGCTGTAAACAGAAGAGGAGGGATGCCAATTCAATACATCATTCAAGCACAGAATTTCGAGAAATTACAAGAAAAAATTCCTGAGTTTATGGAAGAAGCGGGAAACAATCCAGTTTTTTCCAATACCGATGTGAATTTAAAATTCAACAAACCTGAAATCTATGTTACTATTAATCGTGATAAGGCAAAGAATTTGGGCGTTTCCGTTTTAGACGTTGCACAAACATTACAACTATCATTAAGTGGTCAACGTTTCGGTTATTTCATGATGAATGGCAAGCAATACCAAGTTATAGGACAGTTTGACAAGAAGGATCGGAGCAAGCCTATGGATCTTAGATCCATGTATGTGAAAAATGATAAAGGAGAATTGATCCAAATGGATAATTTAGTGACAACCGAAGAACATAGTAGTCCGCCACAACTCTATCACAACAACCGTTACATGTCTGCCACGGTTTCTGCAAGTTTAGCACCAGGGATGAGTATTAGTGATGGTATTGATGCCATGGAGAGTATTCGAGCGAAGGTTCTGGACGATTCTTTTACTACCGATTTAGGTGGTGAATCTCGAGATTTTGTGGAAAGTAGTTCTAATACAATGTTCGCTTTTGGATTGGCATTATTACTTATATTTCTTATTTTATCAGCACAATTTGAAAGTTTTATAGATCCATTTATTATTATTTTAACAGTGCCAATGGCTGTTGCTGGCGCCTTGTTTTCACTATGGCTCTTTGGTCAGACCTGGAATATTTTCAGTCAAATTGGAACCATCATGTTAATTGGACTCGTTACTAAAAACGGTATTTTAATTGTGGAATTTGCCAACCAACTTCGACAGGAAGGTGTGGAAAAACATGAGGCTATTTTAAAAGCTTCAGAGTCAAGACTACGTCCTATTTTAATGACGAGTTTAACCATTGCTTTAGGTGCCCTGCCAATTGCAATATCGTTTGGAGCTGCTTCTACAAGTCGTATTGGTATGGGAGTTGTTATTATTGGAGGCACAATGTTTTCCCTTGTTCTTACTTTATTCATCATTCCTTCTATTTATATGATGTGGTCGAGAAAGAGAAAACACCGTCCAGAATTTGATAAAATTGATAGTTATGAAAACGTTTAATCTCTGGCCACTATATTTATGTATCTGTTTGGGAATATTCTCCCTTAAAACACATGCACAGGAATTGTTGACACTTGAACAAGCTGTTGAAATTACCTTGGAAAACAATTACGACATTCGCTTGGCAAAGAATGAACTAAGGGTGGATTCTCTTGGTGTAAGTCCCGGCTTAGCAGGAATGCTTCCACGAGTTTTTGCACAGGCAAACACTAATAATAGCATCCAAAACATTACGCAAACACGTTCTGATGGCAACGTTATAGAATTGGATAATGCTCGAAACAACAGTTTTAATTATGGTGTTGGATTGGATTGGACCATTTTTGATGGTTTAAGCATGTTTGCACGCTACGACCGATTAAAAGAGCTTGAAAACTTGGGGAAGGCAGAATTGCAAAGCACCTTATTAAATCAAGTGAGCGCTGTTATGAGTACGTATTACGATTTGGTCCAACAACAACAGCAATTAACCGCTTTAGACAGTACGCTAGTGATTTCGAGACAGCGCGTAGAACTTGCGGATAACCGATTTAGTATTGGTAAAGCATCCAAGTTAGAAGTACTCAATGCAAAAGTAGATTTAAATACAGACAAGACGCATTATGTCAATCAAAGTGAATTGTATGTCAATACGAAGATCCGACTGAATGAAATTATGGCTAGAGATCCAAAAATCGAATTTAAAGTGGTGGATGATGTTTTGATTGCCGATAATTTGAAATTGGATGATTTGGAACAATTGGCTATGACCCAAAACCCAGAATTACAGAGGCAACTTATAAATAAGCGTATTTCCGAACTGGAGTTAAAGCAGATTAAGGGCAATCGCTTTCCAAAAATATCTGCAATAACAGGATATAATTTCAATAATTCAGAATCGAGCTTGGGCTTTACCACAAAAAATAATGCCCAAGGTTGGAACTACGGATTTGCAGCCAGTATTGATATCTTTAACGGTTCCAACCAAAACAGGAATGAAAAAATAGCAAAGGTCCAAATTGAAAACACAACTCTTGCCATTGCCCAACAAAAACAAACTATTATATCGCAATTAAATAGCGCATTCCAAACCTATTTAACGAATTTAAATTTGATAGATTTAGAAACGCACAATGAAGAAATTGCAAAGGAAAACCTGGATATTACTTTGGCTAAATATAAAATAGGAACCATTCCAACCATCGAGTTTAGAGCGGCACAACTTAATTATATTAGAGCCACCTTGCGCTTGAGTCATGCCAAATACGAAGCAAAACTATCAGAGATTACATTAAAGCAACTCACAGGAAATTTATCATTCCAATAGGATAAATAATCTTTTTTTACATTTAAAATCCCGTACGGACAGGTCGCGACCTGTCCCAAATCAACAGGAAGAATCCTTCCGTTAATAGGAAGAATCCTTCCTTTAACAGGAAGAACCCTTCCGAGGTTAACAGGAAGAACCCAACCTAAATTAAAAGGAAGAATCTATATACCTATATAAAATCAATGGAGCACCCGCTCCATCCAAGAATGATAAAACAACCCACAATCCAACCTATTGTTGTATATTTAAGAACCTCTTAGAAATTAAATTATGAAATTACTTATTAGCTTATTTTTAGTTTTATTTTTTGGACTAACCTGTTCTGCACAAAAAATATTTTCGGTTCAATATGCCAATCAAGCAGATGTAAAAGTGTTTGTAGTAGACTATGAAAATCAAGCCGACTTAAAGGTTTATAAGGTAAAATACGCCAATCAAGTTGGGAAAAATAATGGAAAATGGTTTTTTACGGAATATGCCAATCAAGCCGATAAAAAAATCTATTATGTAGATTATCAAAACCAAGCCGATTTAAAAATTTACTTTGTTGATTATGAAAATCAAGCAGGATGGCGAGATAAATCAAAACAGCATTTAATGTATTAAGACTTTAGTTTCTTGACTAAAATTCTTTTTTATAAATTGCTAATCTGTTTTAAACTTCATAGAAATTACAAAGGTTTTGGCGATTTTAAAGTGTATTTCAAACCCAAAACTCTATTCTTTCGACTTTTTAATAATAGCTTTTAGGCGTTCTTTTCGAAGCTCTTTTTCTGCTTTTTTCTTATTAATATGTCTATTGAGCAGCTTGGTGTGCTTGGCCTTGTTTTTAGTGTTTTTCTGACCTTTAGGTTTTGGCATGAGCTTCTGTTTTAATTCAAGCTGAAGTTTAGTTAAAAAAGCTTAAATTTTCTATCAAAAGTATTGAATTTAGAGCTTAAAACTCAAGTTTTAGCTAAATTTAAATCTCATATTTCTGTTTTAGAGTTATTAATATACGTTTTAAAGTGCATTCACAGTTATTAAAATAATAAATTTGTAATTCAAAAAATACTGCTTGGAAGAGACCAAAAATAGGGACATACAAAAACCAGTTTCTAAAAAAAAGAAAAGGTTTAGATTGTTAAAAATATTCGCAAGGATTATTTTAGGCATTCTCCTATTGTTATTTTTACTGATTCTTTTTATTAGAAGCCCTTGGGGACAAGATATTATTGTTACTAAGGCCGTCTCATTTCTCTCCGATAAAACCAAAACTAAAGTTGAAGTTGAAAAACTGTTTATCACTTTTTCCGGTGATATCCAATTAAACGGTTTATATCTAGAAGACACTAAGGGAGATACGCTTATTTATTCCAAAAAACTACAAGCTAATGTACCATTATGGTCAATGATTCGCGGTAATGGCATAGGAGTCGATGCTTTGGACTGGGAAGGTGTTCGCGCAAATATTATCCGAAAAGATACTGTTCAAGGTTTTAATTTTCAGTTTATTATTGATGCTTTTGCTACAGAAAAAACCAACAATGTTGAGGTTGATTCTACAGCTGTTCCTTTAAATATTATTTTAGGAAATCTGCGTTTCAAAGACTTTGACGTTGTTTATAACGATTCCGTAGCAGGAATTGATAGTCGTTTTAAAATTGGTAAACTCCGCGCAAAAATGGATAAAACCGATTTGGAAACCATGGATTTTAAGGCATCTCGTTTAGAATTGGCAGATAGCCACATCAAATTTATTCAAACACCTGTTTCAGACACTCCGGATTCTGAAGATGCAACCTTACCAACTTTAACGGTTAAAAAACTAAAACTCTCTAATGTCTTTGCCAATTATCAAAGTGAAGCTGATAAAATTGGGGCAACCTTGGATATTAAAGAGTTGTATGCGGAAATTCCGAATATCGATTTAGCAAACCAGCTTTTTGAAATAGATGAATTCAGCCTAAAAAACTCTAGTATTATTCTTAAAACGGAAACTGAAAAAAACGTCGTTACCGAAAAAGTGGAAGATGTTTCAGAAAATATTGAGAAAGATATAGAAGCTTTTGAATGGCCAACCATACAGTTTGTAATAGGCGAAATAGATTTGGAAAACAACAATTTTAGTTATTCTGTTAATAATGAAAAGGGAAAAAAAGGTGTTTTCAATGCCAATGCTATCGTATTAACAAACATCAACTTTCAAGCTGAAAATGTCAAGCTAAAAGATAAAATAGCTGAGTTGCAATTAGACGAAGCCTCTTTTAAAGAAATTTCTGGAATCCATTTAAAAAACCTACAATTCACGTTAGATGCTTCAGATAAACGACTTAAAATTTCTAACTTAAATACAGTTTTAAACAATAATTCTCTTCAAGGTAATTTACAATTGGACTATCCTAGTTTGGCTAAATTAATCAAAGCGCCAGACCAATCAAAAGTCGCTATTAATTTGCCTAAGTTCAAGATATCGCTTAAAGATTTATTTTTAATTCAACCAGATTTAAAAGAAAACAAGTATCTAAATGCTTTAAGTCAAAATCGGATTACTGGAAATATTAAGGCAAATGGTTATTTGTCTGATATTAATCTTTCAAACATGCAAATTCATTGGAATGATACTAAAATTTCAGCCAATGGAAACATTCAAAACGTCACTCAAACCGACTCTTTAGCTTTTAATATTCCTACTTTTTCAGCCATTACAAAACGTTCAGATCTGATTCAGTTTGTAAATGAAGAAGACCTTGGTGTAAGTCTTCCAGAAGAGGTGAAGCTAGTTGGAACAGCCAAAGGAAATCTCAACGGTATTATAGCCAAGGCAACATTAACCACCTCTCAAGGCCTTGCAAACGTTGAAGGGCATTTTAAAAATGCTGAAACTTTGGAGTTTGATGCCGATTTTGCCATTGAAGATTATAAACTGAACGAACTACTAAATAATGAACAATTAGGCACTTTAAATTTCAAATTAAAAGCTCAAGGAAAAGGCGATAATATCAATAATCTAGATGCCACGCTTGATGCCACTGTTTCCAGCTTTAAATACAATAATTACGATGTTAACGATTTAAAATTGGTTGGAGACATTAAAAACGGCTCTGGAAACATAACCTCTAATTATAAAGACAGAAATTTAAATATGATTTTGGATGCTCAGGTGGTTTTGGATTCCATCTCACCAGAAGCAACCGTGAGCTTGGATATTATTGGCGCCGATTTACAAGCACTTGGACTTGTACAACGGGATATAAAAACACGAATGAAAATGGCCGCTCATTTTAAAGGAAATTCTACCGATTTCGATGCTACCGCCCAAATAGACGATGGTGTTTTTGTTTACGATAACAAATCGTATTTATTGGGTACTGTAAAAGCCATGGCGCATATAAAACCTGATACCACTTCGGTTTCTTTAAATAATAAAATGCTCGATTTGGTCTTGCAATCCAATGCAGATCCTCAAACTTGGACCGCTTCTTTAAAACATCATGTGTTACGCTATTTTTATCGCGACGAAAAAGTTTTGGACAGCACGGTTCATGATGTGAATTTGAAATTGCGTGGAAATATTAGCCAAGGTTCTATTTTGAAAGATGTATTTCTGGTCAACCTAAAAGATCTTGATACCGTAAATATAGCTGTAGATTTTAATGAAAAAGAACGCAAACTAACCGCTCGAGTAAATGCACCTCACATAAATTATAACGATATGGTAGTGGATAGTTTGGCATTTTCTATGGATACCGATCAAGATAAATTCAATTTTAATTTTGGTTTTAATCAAATAAAAGCAGCGCCTTTTCATATTCAAAAAACAATTATAGAAGGTCATCAAGAAGATAACGAGCTGTCCTTAAAACTAGTAGCGTATCATAAAAAGGATAAAATGATTCAAGTTTTAAGTATAATTAGTGGAACTAGCGAAGAACTGCGTTTTCACGTTTTACCTAAGGATTTAATTTTGAATAAAACTCCTTGGAACGTGCCAGAAACCAATGAAGTGCTTATTTATGATAAGAAATTGGTATTTAACGATTTCCGATTTAGTAAAGGCGGCCAATCCATAGAAATTACAGACAAGAAACCGGAAGTATCCAATGATCATATAGCTATAAATTTCAAGAATTTTAAACTCAATGAATTTTTAAGCTACTTAAACCCTGATAATACCTTGGCTTCTGGAAATCTTAATGGCGATTTTATGGTCGAAGATCCTTTTACCGAAACAGGAATTGTGGCCAATTTGGATATTTCGCAATTCCACGTCATGGATGTGGATTTAGGAACTTTAGATGTTAATGCGAAATCTTTAGGCGGTGATAGTTATGACTTTCATGCCAAGATGAAGGATGGAGAAGTGGATTTAGACCTTAAAGGAGATTATGTTGCAAGCCAAACCGGAGCAAACCTCGATCTTGATTTAAATATAAATCGCTTTAATATGCAGGCTTTAACAGGCTTTTCGCAAGGAGAAATAACTGAAACTTCTGGTAGTTTCTCAGGAAATTTTAAATTAAAAGGAACAACTAAAAAGCCTGAATACCAAGGGAAATTACAGTTTACAGATGCCAATTTTAAAGTGGCCATGTTTAATTCGGCCTTCACTTTAAATAATGAAACCTTAAGCATAGATAATACAGGTTTTTCTATGAAGGATTTTACCATTCGCGACGAAAACAAAAACACGTTTGTGATGTCCGGAAAAATAGGAACCAAATCCTTTATCAACCCAACCTTCGATTTACAGATAAATGCCAACAATTTCCAAGTTCTAAATGCCACTAAAGATGATAATGATTTTCTTTATGGCAAAGCGAGTTTTAATGGGAATGCTAAAATTACTGGCGATCTGGAAATCCCGAAAATAGATATGGATATGAAGGTTAATTCAGATACCAATATTACCTATGTCTTGCCATCTGCTACCGTAAATATGGAAGAACGCGATGGCGTTGTAATTTTTGTAAACAGAGAAAATCCAGATGCTATTTTAACCCGAACCAAAGAAAGAACTGCTACCATTAAAGGTTTAGATGTTAAAGCTCTTTTAAAAATTGGTAAAGAAGCAACTGTCACCATTATTATAGATGAAGAAACAGGCGATAATTTTAAAGTATCTGGAGAAGGCGATTTTAACGTAACCATGAATCCTAATGGTATTTTAAGGCTTTCTGGTGTTTATGAAGTGGCTTCTGGTCATTATGAACTTAATCTTTACAAAATAGTTAATCGTAAATTCAACTTGGTTCCTGGTAGTAAAGTTTCTTGGTCTGGCGATCCATTTGATGCAAAATTAGACCTAAAAGCTGTTTATGAAGTGGAAGCTTCCACGTCGTCTTTAATGGCACCCGTATATTCTGGAAGTGATCCAGCTGTAAAAGGGAAATTCCGTCAGGTGTTGCCGTTTTATGTCTTTTTAAATATCGATGGGGAACTTTTGGAACCCAAAATAGCTTTTAGCCTCGATATGCCGGAAGATGAGCAAGGCGCTATTGGAGGACAGGTATATGGAAGAATTCAACAATTAAATAATCAAGAAGATGAGTTGAATAGACAAGTGTTTTCACTCTTGGTTTTAAACAGGTTTTATCCGGATTCTGGAAGCGATGGAAGCGAAGGTGGTATGGCCTCGATTGCTAGAGACAACTTGAACGATGCGGTAGCCGACCAGCTTAATATATTCACCGATAAGTTGCTGGGAACCTCTGGTTTTGAACTCGATTTTGGACTAAATAGCTTTACAGACTATCAAGGTAATTCGCCACAGCAGCGCACCCAATTGGATATTGCGGCCCAGAAAAAGTTGTTTGACGATCGCGTGATAGTTCGTGTAGGAAGCGAGGTTGATATTGAAGGAAGTAATTCCAATGGTGAAGAAACACCCATAATTGGAAATGTAAGTGTGGAATATTTATTAACGGAAAGTGGACGTTACCGATTAAAAGGTTTTAGCAGAAATGAATTTGAAAACGTAATCGATGGTCAAACCGTTGTAAGCGGTATTGCTTTAATATTTACACAAGAATTTAATAAATATAACGAACTTTGGGATGCTTTGTTTAAAGCGCAAACAGCAGAAGAAAAAAAGATAAAAGCTGAAAAGGAAGCGGAGAAAAAGGCAGCAAAAGAAAAACAAAAAGAGAAAGAAGAAAGTACCAAAAAGAGCATTGAGGAAAAGAAGAAATAGAAAAATTTAGTTTGAGCAATTTTTGGATTAGAATTAAAAATAGACATGATATATAGAAAAATAAGCATTAATAAAATGATCGGATAATTTGAAATACAATTTAAAATACATAGGTATCTATTTGTTCCTAATAGGGAGTTTATACTCATGTGGTATTGTTAAGTATATTCCTGAAAATGAACGTTTATATACTGGAGCTACATTAACTATTGAATCCGATACGCTTATTAAAAATGAATCTGGTTTAAAAACTGAGCTGGAATCCGTAATACGTCCAGAACCAAATTCCACCTTTTTAGGCATGCACTTAGGCTTGTATTATTACTATAAAACCCAAAAGGAAAAACCAGGATTCATCAACCGGTGGCTATATAAAAAATTTGGTGAAAAGCCTGTTTATCAGTCGGATGTAGAAACATATACGATAGAAGATTTGCTGTTGAATCGATTGGAAAACAGAGGTTTTTTCTATAGCAGCGCTTCTTCGGCGTTTGAAGAAACAGACAAGAAGGCTTCCGTAAAATATAAGGTTAAAGTACCGGAGCCGTATAGAATGGCTAGTTATCAACTAGATTCTTTACCAGCAAGTATTGAAGGGAATATGCAGCAAATCGTTTCCGAATCGCCTTTTAGAGAAGACATGCGTTTCGATTTAGGTAATATGAAATTGGAGCGAAACCGTATTGATAGAGAATTAAAGAAGAAAGGTTACTATAATTTCAATAATAATTTTTTAATTTTTGAAGCAGACACCAACAGATACGATAATAGAAGATTCGATTTATTTCTGAAATTAAAAAATGAAGTTCCTGATAAAAGCTTGATTCCATATAAAATTTCAAAAATCAATATTTATCCCAATTACGAAGTATCCGATTCCACCAAAGTAGAGTCAACACGTTACAACGAGAAGAACTTTATTCAAAATGAAGAATTTTTCAAACCCAAATATTTAGATCCGTTTATTGTAATAAAGGAAGGACAATATTACAATCCCGAAGATTCAAGAAACACCGCTAGACGGCTTTCTACCATTGGCTCCTATAAGTATGTCAATATTCAATATAAGGAAATAGACACTGCAGCATCTGACGGTTTGGGTCACTTGGAGGCCGATATTTTTCTTTCGCCGTTAAATAAACGTGCGCTTCGAGCCGAACTTCAACTAGTAACCAAATCCAATAATTTTGCCGGTCCAGCCCTAGAATTAACCATGAGCAACAGGAACTTATTTGGAGGAGGAGAAATTTTCAATATTAGTCCTAAAATAGGTTACGAAAAACAATTAGGTGGCGACAAAAGCGCAGGTAATAGCAGTTTGGAACTGGGTTTGACCAATGAACTTATTTTTCCAAGAGTTTTGTTTCCAATTAAGATTAATACTAATTTCTTTAAATATTCCATCCCTAAAACGAAAATCTCTTTAAGTTTCGATTATTTGGATAGAACCGACTTATATACCTTACTTTCAGGTACTACATTTTTTGGATATTCATGGGATGCCAACCGGTTTGTAACCCACGAAATAAACCCGATTTCCATTAATTACACCCAATTGCTTAAAACCACACCTGAATTTGAGGAAATACTAGATAACGACCCGTTTTTAAGACGAAGTTTTGAACAACAATTTATTGCTGGCCTTACTTATGCCTTTACCTATAATGAAATGGTTGATTCACGGAAAAAACATCAGTTTTATTTCAATTTTACTTTTGATATGGCGGGAAATACTATTGGTCTTTTTGGAAAAGATCAAGGTCCAGATAATCCACAAACCGTATTAGGATTAGAGTATGCACAATATGCCAAAGCAGATGTCGATTTACATTATCATTTAAATCTTGGCAAAGAACAAGTTTTGGCAGCCCGACTTTTTGGAGGTTATGGTCTGGCTTACGGAAATTCGGAAGTGATTCCTTTTGTAAAACAGTATTATTCAGGTGGTCCATATAGCGTTCGTGCTTTTAATATTCGCTCGTTAGGACCTGGAACTTATAATTCAGAAATCGATGGCACAAGTAGTGATTACTTTGATAAAACAGGGAATATTAGGTTAGAAGCCAATATAGAATATAGGTTTCCGATAGTGTCCTTTTTAAAAGGCGCTATTTTTGCCGATGCTGGAAATATTTGGAACTCGGTGGAAAACCCAACTTACAATGGAAAAGATAAGTTTACAAGCGACTTTATACACGAATTGGGAATGGGCGCAGGCGTGGGTTTGAGAGTAGATATTCAAAGTTTTGTTATTCGTTTTGATTTGGCTGCACCTTTTCATAATCCATCCTTACCAAAAGGAGAACGCTATAAGTTTGATCTAGATGCAACTGTTTTGAATTTTGCCATTGGATATCCATTTTAAATTCCAACCTGAATACTAATAATGTATACTGAGATTGAAATAAGCTCACCTAAGTTAGAAAAGTGTTGAGGTACTATTTGTGTTTTATACTAAGATGGTTGTTGTCGTTAAATTCTGAATTTTAAGACTGGAACTAATCTCTAATACCTCACCACTTCACCTCTATTTATATATCATCGTAATCCACCTTTACCGTTGGCGTTGTTGGATGCGCTTGACAGGTTAAAATTAAACCATCAGCCACTTCACCATCTGTTAAGATGTTATTTTGCCTCATGGTTACTTCGCCTTCAACAACTCTTGCCAAACAACTGCTGCATATACCACCTTGGCAGGAGTACGGAGCATCTAAGTCTTCATCTAAGGCCGCTTCCAATACAGATTGCTTTTGAGACATTTCAAAAGTCGTTTCTTCATCGTCTAAAATAATAGTAATCTTAGTCTTTCCAGTAGCAACTTCATCTTCGTTAACATCTGCTGGTTTTGCAGCTTTAAAAAGTTCATAAAACACATTTTCCTTTGGGATGTTGTGCTCAGTTAACACGTCTTTCACTGTGTGGATCATGGCTTCTGGGCCACATAAATAAAAGGCATCCACCACCACATTTTTGTGGGTGTTTTTCATTACAAAATTAACAGTACTCTTTTCAATACGCCCAAAAATGGCATCGCCTTCATCCGCTTGACTAAATACAAACTGAATAGAAAATCGCTCTTTATATTGTTGTTGTAAATCTAAAAGATCCTGCATAAACATGGTTTCTTGCATGTTTTTATTGCCATAAACAAGAATAACCCTACTATAAACCTCTTCTTCCAAAGCACATTTAATAATGCTTAAAATAGGGGTTATTCCACTTCCGGCAGCAAAGGCAGCAATGTTTTTGGTTTTAGAATCGTTAGGCGTAAAAATAAAACGCCCTTTTGGTGGAGCTACGTCTAAGCTATCTCCAACTTGCAATGTGTTATTGGCGTAAGCTGAAAAAGTACCATCTGCAACTTCTTTAACGGCCACTTTTAATAGACCACTTTTTGGCGAAGAACATAAAGAATAATCTCTGCGAATTTCTTGATTATTAAGAGTTGTTTTTAAAGTAATGTATTGTCCTGCTTTAAAAGCATAGTCGTCTTTTAAATGTTCAGGAACCTCGAAACTTAAAACAACAGATTTATCGGTAACTCTATGAATATCCTTTATTGTAAGTTTATGAAAATGTGACATATTTAAATTTTTCACAAAAATAAGAAATACAGTTATGATTTATGTTTTGATTGTAACAAAAAGTATATTATTATTACTAATTAAAATAAAAGACGCTATTTAGGTGTGAAATTCAGAAAATAAAGAGTTTATATTCTTCTTTTAAATCCAATGTCTTTCAAGTAACTAGCGAATGTTTTGGACTACAAATTAATAGTTGATATCCCAAAAAATTAAACAAATGAAATTTAAGCATTTTATAAACCTAGAATGGAAGCAATATTTTAGATCGGCTTATTGGCAAAAAAGCATGGCATTAAATATATTACTGGTTTTTGTAGCTTTATATTTTATAGTCTCCTTTTTGTTTTTAGGAATAGCTTTATATCCTATTTTAAAGGAAAATTTCCCAGAACAAGACCCTTTTGTAATTGTAAATAGTTATTTGTTCTTTTGGTTCTTGACTGATTTGGTTATGCGTTTTTTCTTTCAGAAATTACCAGTTATGAGTGTCAAACCTTTGCTAACATTACCTATAAAGAGAGGTCAAGTGGTGCATTATGTTTTGGGAAAATCGGTTTTTTCATTTTTTAATTTCCTCCCACTTTTTGCCGTAATACCTTTTGGAATCATGCTTGTTATTAATGGTTATCCAATGGTTTCAGTTGTTTTTTGGATACTAGCCATTTTAGTTATTACCTTAATTATTAATTTTTTGAATTTTATAATAGAAAGTTTTTCTTCTGAAAAGGAACTTTCATATTTACCTATTATCGCTTTTGCCGGTGGTTTATTTGCGATTAATTATTTCAATTTAATGTCCTTTACTAACCTGGTGTCTAGAGCAGTTTCTTCAGTTTACGAAACTCCAGCCCTAATAGCTGTCCCTCTCGTAATTCTAATCGTTTTATACATTGTAAATTTCAAGATTTTAAAGAACAAACTATATTTGGATAGCTCCTTAAAAATCAAAACGCAAGTAGTTAAAGCCTCTAATTTGGAATGGACTAGAAAATTTGGTGATGCTGCAACTTTTATGCAATTGGATTTAAAACTTATTTGGAGAAACAAGCGCCCAAGATCGTCGGTTTTTATATTGGTTATAGGTTTGTTATATGGCTTGTTTTTTTATCCAAACCCTGCTTATCAAGATAAACCATGGTTTTATGCTTTTATAGGTATTTTTGTTACTGGTATTTTCCTAATCAATTTTGGGCAGTTTATTCCAGCTTGGGATAGTGGTTATTATAAAATGCTTATGAGCCAAAACATAAAATACAAACAATATTTACAATCCAAACACACTTTAATGACCTTAAGCGTGGTTATTATGTTTGTTTTAAGCATTCCTTATGTATATTTTGGTTGGGAAATTCTAGTTGCTCACGCTGCAGCAGCCATTTACAATATTGGTATCAATACCCATGTTATTTTGTTGGGAGGTGCTTTTAACCGAAAAAAAATAGATTTAAACCAGCGTGCAGCTTTTAACTATCAGGGAACTGGAGCGGTACAATGGCTTATAGGAATTCCTTTAATGTTGTTGCCAGCAGCTATTTTTGGGGTTTTGTATTACTTTCTTAATTACGAAATAGCTTGTTTGATTTTAAGTGTCTTTGGGTTGCTGGGCATTGTATTTCATAAAAAACTTATGACGTTTATTACAGAAAAATATATGACTTCAAAATATAAAATGATTCAGGCTTTTAGTCAAGACAATTAAAAAACACTTCTTATGATTAACGTAACAAATCTAAAAAGGATTTACGGAGATAAAACCGTTTTAAACATAGAAAATTTAGACATCCCAAAAGGACAAAGTTTTGGTTTGGTAGGAAATAATGGTGCAGGAAAAACAACGTTTTTTAGTCTGCTTTTAGATCTTATTAGACCTAGTTCCGGATATATAAAAAGCAAGGATGTTCTAGTGAATAGTAGTGAGGATTGGAAACCTTACACCTCGGCTTTTATAGATGAAAGTTTTTTGATAGGCTATTTAACACCAGAAGAATATTTTTACTTTATAGGCGAACTTCGCGGACAAAACAAGGCCGATGTCGATGCATTAATATCTCAATTTAAAGACTTTTTCCATGATGAAATTTTAAATCAGAAAAAATATTTAAGAGATTTAAGTAAAGGAAATCAGAAAAAAGTTGGAATCGTAGCTACGTTAATTGGCAATCCTGAAATTATTGTTTTGGACGAACCTTTTGCTAATTTAGACCCAACAACTCAAATCCGATTAAAAAATATTCTTAAAAATCTTGCCGAAACCCAAGGCGTTACCATTTTAATATCCAGTCACGATTTGTTGCATATTACCGATGTTTGTGAACGAATTGTTGTTTTGGAAAAAGGTGAAGTTATTAAGGATTTAGCCACAAGTCCAGCTACTTTAAAGGAATTGGAAGTGCATTTTGCGGGTAACGAAATACTTATTGACGGGACGGTTTAAAGACTAAAAATCCATAATACACATACGGGTTGAAAGCTTCAGGATGTTGTAGATGTTATATTTGATATATTTCTTTACAAATAATTCAAAAAGATGCCTTATTTTTACGGCTATACATAATATTTACGGCCAATTTAAGTTAATAGTTAAACCAAATAAAACAAACGTTGCGAACATCTTTCAGAATCATATCATTCCTGTTTTGTATCCTAATTTTTATAACGAGTTGCTCTCGAAAAAAAGATACATTTTTAAGTAGGAATTTCCATGCGCTAGCTGCAAAAGACAACATTTTATATAATGGTTATTTAGCTTTAGAAGAAGGAAAACAAACTCTCAACGAAACTTTCGATGACAATTATTGGGATATTTTACCCATAGAACGCATGCAAGTTTCTGAAGAGGTGACGCTTCCTGGACAAAATTCAAACGATCGTTTTGTAAGGGCCGAAGAAAAGGCGGTAAAAGCCATCCAGATGCATGGCATGAATATTAATGGCAAAGAAAAAAACCCGCAAATAGATGAAGCTTATTTGCTCTTGGGAAAAGCCAGATATTTCGATCAACGCTTTGTTCCAGCTTTGGAGGCCTTTAATTACATTTTATATAAATACCCAGCCAGCGATAAAATTAATCAAGCAAAAATTTGGAGAGAGAAAACCAATCTTAGGTTAGAAAATGATGAGATTGTTATTGAAAATCTCAAGCGTTTATTGGAAAAGGAAATTTTAGAAGAACAGGACTTGGCCGATGCTACTTCTACTATGGCTCAAGCTTACATTAATATAGAAGCTCTTGATAGTGCCGCTACACAATTAAATACCGCTAGCCTAAACACTAAAAATAACGACGAGCGTGGACGTTACCGATATATTCAAGGACAATTATATAATAGACTTGGATATAAAGATAGTGCCAACATGGCTTTTGATAAAGTTATTAAGTTAAACCGAAAAACGCCTCGTATTTATCTAGTTGCCGCACAATTGGAAAAGGTAAATAACTTCGACCATGCCGTAGGAGATAAAGCATTAGTTTTAGAAAACTTAACAAAAATTGAAGAAAACAGAGAAAACAGACCATATTTAGATAAGATTTATCATCAAATAGCTGATTTTTATGCCAAAGTTGAACAAGATTCCCTGGCCGTAGAATATTATAACAGATCCTTAAGAACCAATTCAAGAGACATAAAATTAAAAGCCACGAATTACGAAATCTTGGGCGATTACTTTTTTGAATATTCCGAGTATAAAATAGCGGGTGCTTATTACGATAGTACCATGACTAACATGGTTAATAACTCGAAACCTTTTAGAATTATTAAACGAAAACGCGATAATTTAGACGATGTTATTTATTATGAAGACATTGCCTTTGTAAACGATAGCATTATTAATCTAGCTAAGTTATCGCCGGATGAACAGTTAGCTTATTTCACGGATTACACCGAGAAACTTAAAGTTAAAACCCAAGAAGAAGAAGAGAGAAAAGAATTAGAACGAGAAGCTAATAGTAGAAATCAAGATTTTGCATCTATTGAAGATAAAAGGAATAATTTTAGTACTAAAGAGGAAAGTGTGAGATCGTTAAGAGGCGGACCAAATACACCTCCAGGATCTAGTTTTTATTTCTATAATCCAACCACAGTCGCTTATGGTAAAAACGATTTTCTAAAAAGGTGGGGAGACAGAGCTTTGGAAGATGATTGGAGATGGTCTTCTAGAAGTAAATCCAACAGGGATATTGCAGCAAAGGATGGGAAAGAGGTAATTGCTACAAACACCGAGATATTCGATCCGGAGTTTTATATCTCTCGAATTCCTACAGACCAAAAGGAAATAGACAGTCTGGCTAAACAAAGAAACTTTGCTTATTACCAACTGGCAGTTATATATAAAGAGAAATTTAAAGAATACGAGCTTTCTAAAAACACCTTTCAGGACCTATTAAAGATGGAGCCAGAAGACAAGTTGATTTTACCTTCAAAATATAATCTCTATAAATTATACGAGCTTATGGGTGAAAATGACGAAGCCAGCATAGCTAAAACCGATATCATTGCCAATTACCCAGATTCTAGATATGCCAAAATATTAGAAAACCCGGAATCAGCTGCTTTAAAAGACGAAAACAGCCCAGAAAATATCTATAAAAACATCTATGCCAAACTTGAAAATCAGCAATATAACCAAGTCATTACAGAAGTTGACAGCTATTTAGATCAGATTGAGGGCGACCCAATGATCCCGAAGTTCGAATTGCTGAAAGCCACCGCAGTAGGAAGATTTCAGGGCTTTGAAGCTTATAGTGAGGCTTTAAATTTTGTAGCCTTAAATTATGCCAATTTCCCAGAAGGAGAGAAGGCTCAAGACATTATAGATAATGTTTTGCCAAAACTAGCTAGTAAAGATTTTATTGATAATGAAGCAGACACAAATTTTAAAATTGTTTATTATTTCAAAGCTCCTTCAGAAGAAGAGTTAGCAGCCTTTAAAAAGAAATTACAGGCAGAACTAGAAAAAGTAAATGTGTATAACTTATCTCTTTCTGTAGATGTGTATGATGCAGCCACGACCTTTGTTGTTGTCCACGGATTAAAAAGCAAAGAAGGCGCTACAGGATATGCACTATCCTTGGAAGAGAAGAAAAAGGATAAAATTATTCAGGATTTTTTCGCTGTGTCTTCGACTAACTATAGAATCATTCAAATTCACAAGAATTTTGACGAATATTTAAACTTTAATAACCCCAAATAATACGTATTATGTTTTCTGATAATAAAAAAGACAGACAAAACCTTGATTTGATATCAAGTCAGAATATTATTTCTAAAGGCACCAAAATTATTGGTGATTTAATTAGCGAAGGCGATTTAAGAATTGATGGCACTATAGAAGGTAATTTAAAAACACCAGGAAAAATAGTAGTTGGTAAATCTGGAGTCGTTAAAGGAACGCTCGATGGAACCGATGCTCATTTTGAAGGTAAATTTTCTGGAAAGCTTACTTTATCTGGAACACTTACTTTAAAGTCTTCTGCGCATGTGGAAGGTGAAGTGGTTTTAGGGAAATTGGAAGTAGAACCCGGAGCAACATTTAATGTAACATGTGCCATGAAAGGTGCCGTAAAAGAAAATCATTCAAAAGGTGAGCAACAAGGAGGAACAAAAAAGGGACAAGAGCAAGTCGCTCAGTAGCTATGCTAAATATTCAAGCATTGCTTTTCAAATGTTTGTTATTATTGGTATTGGCGCTTTTGCTGGTGTCAAGTTAGACGATGCTTTTCCAAATAAGCACAATCTTTACACCATTATTTTATCGTTGGTATTTGTAATTTTTGCCATTGTTTTTGTAATAAGACGTATTATTGCAATCTCAAAAGAAGATAACTAAATGAATCCAGTTTTTATATCCAGACAACTTTCGTTTTTAATCCAAAATGTTGTAGTTACACTTATCCTATTAGGAATCCATAGCTACTTACTTTCTCATTTTGAATCCATTACATACATGATTCCTTTATGGCAAATCTATGTGTTTCATTTTGTGGTAACTACTTTGGTTTATTCGGTAATTAATTTTCAATATTCCAAAGGAAAAACTGAAATATTTAATCTATTTATGGGTTTTACCTTATTGAAAATGATCTTGGCCATTGTTTTTTTATTGCCTGTTATACTCTCGGATATGGAGAAAAAACAACCAGATGTATTCAACTTTTTTATCCCTTATTTTTTATACTTGTTTTTTGAAGTGTATTCCTTAACTAGTTTCCTTCAAAAAAAACCTTAGAACCCATTAATTATCAATGCTTTAAATAATCACAAAAAAAGTGTTTGACAATTAATATAATGTACGTACATTTGCACGGAATTTAAAGCAAGGTATTTTCAATCAAAATAAAATGACATTTAACACCTTTAAAAACGTATTTTTTTCTGCCATATTTATAGCAATTTCATTTGTGGGATATGCGCAAGAAACAACTGGGGATGAGAGCGGTAGTAAGTTTGATGCCAAAGAGATGATTATGCATCACGTAAAGGATGCGCATGAGTTTCATATTTTTGATTGGAATGGGAAACCCGTTACCATTGCCTTACCCGTAATTTTATGGACAGACCAAGGTTTGGTTACCTTTATGTCTAGCCAATTTCAGCATGACGATTCTGGAACACAAATAGTGGAAAAGGATGGGATGCAATTTGTAAAACTTCACGAGAAAGTGTATCAATTAGATGCCAATTCACAAAAAGTAATGTTTGATGAGGCACATCATCCTACAAATGCGAGTTTACCTTTCAATGTGTCTATTACAAGAAACGTATTGATGATGTGGGTTTCGGTGCTTGTGTTATTACTTATTTTTATATCTACAGCTCGAGTATATAGAAAGTCTGATGACAATATTCCAACTGGAATTGCTGGGTTTGTTGAGCCACTAGTTGTTTTTGTTCGTGATGATATTGCGAGACCTATGATTGGTGAGAAGAAATATAAAAAATACATGCCTTATTTATTAACCGTATTTTTCTTTATATGGATTAACAATATTTTTGGATTAATTCCATTTTTAAATGGCGCTAACGTAAGTGGAAACATTGCTTTTACTGTAACATTAGCAGCCTTTACTTTTATAATTACAAGTATTAATGGTAATAAAAACTATTGGAAACATGTGTTCTGGATGCCTGGAGTTCCAGTGCCAATGAAATTGTTTTTAATGCCTATAGAGATTATTGGAATGTTTGTTAAGCCAATCTCTTTAACTATTCGTTTGTTTGCTAATATTACGGCTGGACATATTATTATTCTGTCGTTAATGGCTTTAATCTTTATCTTTGAAACCATGTTAATTGCTCCAGTATCTGTTGGGTTTTCATTGTTTATTTTAATCATAGAGATTGTAGTTACAGCTATTCAAGCTTATATATTTACCATATTGTCTGCCTTGTATATTGGTATGGCAACAGAAGAAGAACATTAATTAATTTAAATTTTATATTATGACTATTACAGGAATTGCAGCAATCGGAGCAGGTATAGCAGTAGTTGGAGCTGGATACGGAATTGGAAAGATCGGTGGGTCGGCTATGGATGCCATGGCTCGTCAACCAGAGATCCAAGGAAAGATTCAAACTTCAGCGCTTATTTTAGCCGCTTTCGTAGAGGCAGTAGCACTATTTGGTGTTGTTGCATCGATAATCTCTTAATTATGATTATTTAAATACAGAGATAACGGTTGGTTATCTCTGTGTTTTTAAATTATTAAGAGCTAAGGATTTCCTTAAGAGTTCTATTTAAAACTTAAATTTTATTGAGGCAAGCCTCATAAAGCACCTCTCACATAGTGAGACTAAAAACTAAATAAATTAAGAAATGGATTTAATTACACCCGGTTTAGGACTTGTCTTTTGGACAGTAATTACATTTTTGTTTTTACTTGTTATCTTAAAAAAATTCGCTTGGAAGCCCATTCTTGGAGCTGTTGGCGAAAGAGAAGATGGTATTAAAAAAGCATTAGCATCTGCTGAGAATGCACGTAAAGAAATGGAAAATCTTCATGCCGATAACGAGCGTATTTTAAAAGAAGCTAGAGCAGAACGCGAAGCATTATTAAAAGATGCCCGCGATATTAAAGTGAAATTAATTGATGAGGCTAAAGCAGAAGCAGAAACTCAAGCAAATAAAATAATTGAGCAAGCTCAAGCTGCTATTGAAGGTGAAAAGAGAGCTGCTATGGCAGAACTTAAAAACCATGTTGCTAATTTATCTATTGAAATAGCTGAAAAAGTAGTTCGTGCAGAATTATCTAATAAAGACAAACAAGTGGAATTGGTTGAGTCTATGTTAGGAGAAGCAAAATTGAACTAATTGGCACACGGAGCACAGTCTAAGTGTCTTTGAGTATATAAATAATTTAAAAGATACCCACTTTCGTGGGCATTATTATGGCAGGAGCAAGAGCAGCAATACGTTACGCAAAAGCAGTTTTAAGTTTGGCATCAGATAAGAACACAACCGAGGTTGTGAATAACGATTTGAAGCTAATAGCTAAAACTATTGCAGAAAGCAAAGACTTAAATAACATGCTTCAAAGTCCGATAGTGAGTTCTTCAATAAAAAAAACAGTTTTGTTAGAGGTTTTTAAAGACGCTAATGAAATAACGAAAAATTTAATTGATACATTAATTACAAATAAAAGATTGCCACTTCTAGAACAAGTGTCTTTAAAATACAATCTTTTACACGATGAATTAACAGGAACTCAAATAGCTCAAGTTACTACGGCGGTACCTTTAACAGACGATTTACGCACAAAGGTATTAGCCAAAGTTAAAGAGCTTACAGGAAAAGATGTTGAGATTAAAAGCATTGTAGACGAAAGCATTTTAGGAGGCTTTATTTTACGTGTTGGAGATATTCAATACAACGCAAGTATTGCGAACAAATTAAATAAATTAAAAAGAGAATTTACATTAAACTAAGATATTTTATCTAAATATATAATAAGATGGCAGAAGTAAAACCAGCTGAAATATCAGCAATCTTAAAACAACAACTTTCAGGTTTTGAAGCGGGAGCTACATTAGACGAAGTTGGAACAGTATTAACTGTAGGTGATGGTATTGTACGAGCTTACGGTTTGGCCAACGCACAATATGGCGAGTTGGTGGAATTTGAAGGAGGCTTAGAAGGTATTGTACTGAATCTTGAGGAAGATAATGTTGGTATTGTATTATTAGGAACTTCAGTAGGAGTAAGAGAAGGATCTACAGTAAAACGTACAGAACGTATCGCATCTATTAAAGTAGGTGAAGGTATAGTTGGACGTGTGGTAGATACTTTAGGAAACCCTATTGATGGTAAAGGACCAATCTCTGGAAAAACTTACGAAATGCCTTTAGAGCGTAAAGCTCCTGGGGTTATTTTTAGAGAACCAGTAACCGAGCCATTACAAACAGGAATTAAAGCTATTGATGCTATGATTCCAGTTGGTAGAGGACAACGTGAGCTGGTAATTGGAGATAGACAAACAGGTAAAACTGCTGTTTGTATTGATGCCATTTTAAATCAGAAAGAATTTTACGATGCAGGAAACCCTGTATATTGTATCTATGTTGCTGTTGGGCAAAAAGCATCAACAGTAGCATTAATTGCTAAAACTTTAGAAGAAAAGGGAGCTTTAGCCTATACTACAATAGTAGCTGCAAACGCATCAGATCCTGCTGCCATGCAAGTTTATGCACCTTTTACAGGAGCATCTATTGGAGAGTATTTTAGAGATACTGGTAGACCAGCTTTAATTGTATTTGATGATTTATCAAAACAAGCGGTTGCTTACCGTGAGGTATCTTTATTATTACGTCGTCCACCAGGACGTGAGGCCTATCCTGGAGACGTTTTCTACTTACACTCAAGATTATTAGAGCGTTCTGCAAAAATTATCAATAATGATGATATCGCTAAAGAAATGAACGATTTACCAGATTCATTAAAACCAATCGTAAAAGGTGGTGGTTCTTTAACAGCTTTACCAATTATTGAAACTCAAGCAGGAGACGTTTCAGCATATATTCCAACAAACGTAATTTCTATTACTGATGGACAAATCTTCTTAGATGGAGATTTATTTAACTCTGGAGTTCGTCCAGCAATTAACGTTGGTATTTCGGTATCTCGTGTTGGTGGTAACGCACAGATTAAATCCATGAAAAAAGTAGCAGGTACTTTAAAATTAGATCAAGCACAATATCGTGAATTAGAAGCATTCGCGAAATTTGGATCAGATTTGGATGCCGTTACTTTAAATGTTATTGAAAAAGGAAAACGTAACGTTGAAATTTTAAAACAAGCACAAAACGATCCATTTAAAGTGGAAGACCAAGTAGCAATTATTTACGCTGGTTCTAAAAACTTATTAAGAGATGTGCCAGTTACAAAAGTAAAAGAATTTGAAAGAGATTATTTAGAATTCTTAAAAGCGAAACACAGCGATGTATTGGCTAGTTTAAAAGCTGGAAAATTAACAGATGAGATTACAGATGTGTTAGTAGCTGTAGCTAAAGATTTATCAGGAAAATATAGAGCATAAAAGTTCTGCGTTTAGAGTTATGTGTGCAAATTTACGCATAACTCTAAATTCAAAATATAAAATCAATGTCACTCTTAGAAAGTTCGAAGAGTCTTTATAAAATAAAGAATGGCTAATTTAAAAGAAATACGTAACAGAATATCATCGGTATCTTCAACCATGCAGATTACTAGTGCCATGAAAATGGTATCGGCTGCTAAGTTAAAGAAGGCACAAGATGCTATTACCGCAATGCGCCCTTATGCAGATAAGTTAACCGAGCTTTTACAAGATTTAAGCGCGACTTTAGATGCAGATTCTGGAAGTAAGTTTTCAGATCAAAGAGAAGTAAAAAATGTGCTAATTGTAGCTATTACTTCTAATAGAGGTTTGTGTGGTGCGTTTAATTCTAACATCATCAAAGAGGTAAGCAAATTAACTAAAGGTACTTATGCTAATCAAGAGGTTTCTTATTTAGCAATTGGTAAAAAAGGGAACGATGCTTTTAAAAAGACCAATAAAGTTATTGCTAATAAAAGTGATCTTTTCGACGATTTAACTTTCGAAAATGTGGCTGATATTGCGCAAATACTTATGGATAAGTTTGTTGCTGGCGAGTATGACAAAATTGTTATCGTGTACAACAAGTTTAAAAACGCTGCAACTCAAGAAATCATGACCGAACAATTTTTACCAATTGTTCCTATTGAAAAAGATGAGAATGTGAACTTGGATTATATTTTTGAACCTTCAAAAATTGAAATCGTAGAGCAGTTAATTCCTAAGTCTTTAAAAACACAGTTGTATAAAGGTGTTAGAGACTCTTTTGCCTCAGAACATGGTGCACGTATGACAGCTATGCATAAAGCAACAGACAACGCTACAGAGTTAAGAGATCAATTAAAATTAACTTACAACAAGGCGCGTCAGGCGTCTATTACCAACGAGATTTTAGAAATTGTTGGTGGTGCAGAAGCATTAAATAATTAGACGAAGCGGAAGTTATAAATAGAAATAAACTAAACCTCACTTATAAAGTGGGGTTTTTTTATGGAGCATTATTTGATTTAGTATCTTTATATTATCAATCGTCAAATGGCTAATTCAATGCTGACACAGAAACAGTTTTTAGGAAGTGTGTTAATTACGGTAATTCTTCTAAGCTTTACCCATTGTTCTAGCGCACAAAAAACTCAAGACCAAGCCTCGTTTGAATTGGGTCCAGTAAGCTATCAAAAATGGGTTGCAGGTGTTCAAGGTGGTGGCTCGGGGATAAACGTGTTTATTCCCGTGATTTCAAATAAAAATAAAGTGATTTTCGATTCATTATATTTTAGAGGGTATCAAACTAAAATCGAAAAAAATAATTTGGAGTACGTTGCATATATCAAAACAGAATTAAATCGTCGAAAAGACCTTATAATGAGCAATAAAACCTATGAAGAATTTGGGAATGTTGCTCCATTAAAAGAAACAGATTTTCCTTTTAGCTTAGCAGATAATGAATGTGTTATTAGTTATATTGAAAATAAAACAATCAAATACCTAAAAATACCAAATCTCTTAGAAAAACCTAAGGAGGAATATCCATCAACCCCACCAAAACAGCCTTAATTTAATTCGTTGTATAACGTTTTATAAAACTGTATATTTAGCGGACCAAAATCAAGCTTTTGAGCACTTTAAAATCTCTCTTTAAACAAACTTTTATTTATGGATTAGCCACCGTGCTACCACGAATGTTAAGTTTTTTATTAGTGCGTTTACACACAGACGAAAGCGTCTTAAAATCGGTTGCAGATTATGGCGATGTGTCTTTAATCTATTCCTATTTTGTGTTGTTCAACGTTATTTTGGCCTACGGAATGGAAACTGCTTTTTTTAGGTTTTTCCATAAAGACGATGATAAATCGACCGTTATTGGAACCTCGTCTATTTCGTTAATTGCTACTTCGGTTCTCTTTTTCATTTTTGCCTTAGTTTTTCAAAATCAGATCGCTAGTTTTATTGATATTAAAGTCGAATATATCAATTTGGTTATTTGGATTTTATTATTGGATGCTTTGGTTATCATTCCTTTTGCTTGGTTAAGAGCCAATGCTAGGCCTATTAAATACGCCATTATTAAAATTCTTAATGTGGCAATTAATCTGGGCTTAAACTTATTTTTACTGCTATGGTTAAAGGATTTAGCAACAGAATCTTCGTTATTAAATTCCATTTACAAACCCGATTTTGAAATAAATTATATTTTTATCGCCAATTTAGTGGCAAGTGCAGTCACTTTATTGTTGATGTCGCCTTTCTACTTCAAAATTAAGTACATCTTTAATACCCAGCTTTGGAAACAGATGATGCGTTATGCTTTTCCTGTATTAATAGCAGGGGTAGCATTTTCCATAAATGAAACTTTTGATAGGATCCTTCTCGATAAACTTTTACCCGAAAACATTGCCAAAACGGAGATTGGAATGTATTCAGCTTGTTATAAACTAGGGATGTTTATGACGCTTTTTGTAACGGCTTTTAAGTTGGGAGTAGAACCTTTCTTTTTCAGTCATGCCAACAGTGAAAACCCTAAAAAAAACTATGCCAAAATTCTTGATTATTTTGTTATTTTTGGATGCATTATCCTGCTTGGGGTGGTTGTTTTTGCCGATGTTTTAAAAGTGATACTTATTGGCGACGAAGCTTATTGGCAAGCTATGGTAATTGTTCCTATTATTTTATTGGCCAATTTATGTTTGGGTATTTATCATAATTTATCGGTTTGGTATAAAGTAACCGATAGAACCAAGTTTGGCGCATATATTTCGGTATTTGGAGCACTTTTAACCTTAGCACTTAACTTTTGGCTCATTCCTATAATAAGTTATGTAGGCTCGGCAATTGCGACGTTATCTGCGTACACGTGTATGATGTTGGTTTCCTATTACTATGGTAAAAAATACTATCCAATTCCTTATAATCTTAAAAAGATTTCCTGGTATTTAATCCTATCTGTAGGACTTTCTGCCATAACTTTTTACGGATTTAGAGGGAATTATTTGGTTGGAATTTCAGCATTAATTGTATTTTTAGCTTTAGTTTTTCAACTTGAAAAAAATGATTTGAAAAAACTTTTAAAAAGATCATAGATTAAAGACCTTTCCGTTTTTAAAAACCCGAAAGATTAAAGTAAATATAAATTTTAATGAATATAAAAATAATCAACAAATCCAGTCATGCATTGCCAAACTATGAAACCATAGCATCGGCAGGAATGGATTTAAGAGCCAGCTTATCAGATTCTGTAACTCTTAAGCCTTTAGAAAGAGCTATCGTAAAAACTGGTTTGTTTATTGAGTTACCCATAGGTTTTGAAGCACAAGTGCGACCAAGGAGTGGTTTGGCAGCCAAAAACGGAATCACTGTTTTAAATTCGCCAGGAACCATAGATGCTGATTATAGAGGAGAGATTGGTGTGATTCTTGTGAACCTTTCAAATGAAAATTTCACCATAGAAAATGGCGAACGTGTGGCGCAATTGGTTATAGCCAAACACGAACGTGCTGACTGGTTAGAAGTTAAAGAACTATCTGAAACCTCAAGAGGTGCAGGTGGTTTTGGGAGTACGGGAGTGAAATAAATTCCTGCGCCTGCCTGTCGGCAGACAGGAAAACAGGATCTCTAAATAAATATTAATAATACATTGGTACCTTTATACCTTGGCAAAAAACTTTAAATGGAAAAAGTAACTTGTTCTAATTGTGGAGCCGAAAACAATAACAACGCTAAATATTGTTCGGAATGTGGATTTACTCTCCCGAAAATTGAATTAAAATCAATCGAAAATATGGAGTCTAAAAGAACCATTGAGAAGCCTGATAATAAGAAAAAAATTATTTCAATGGTATTTGGAATAATTGCGTTCGGACTATCTTATTTTGCCGTTCAGCATTTCTTTTTTGAAAAACCTTCTTTAGACAAAGTGCTGATGAATGTTGCTAATGAAATTAACAAATCTTGTCCTATTATAGTTGATGCAGACACACGATTAGATAATTCGATTGCATTACCTAACAATGTTTTTCAGTACCAATACACATTAATAAATTTTCTTAAATCAGAAATAGACATTGAGGAAGTAAAAAACATTATAGAACCTATTTTAATAAATACAATTAAATCGTCTCCAGAGATGAAAATATTTCGAGATAATAGAACCACTTTAGCATATCATTACAGAGACAAGAACGGCGTTTTCGTTTTAGAAATAAGCATTGCACCAGATCAATATGAATAAAACTAAGACATCCTTTTATTCTGATAGGTTCTATCCTGAAACGTCTTGACTTGCAAGTATTTAAAATAGAGTTTAATTAAAAAGATACCTGCTTTTGCAGGCAATAGTATGAAAATAATAGTACCCATGGCAGGACGAGGTTCTCGTCTACGTCCACATAGTTTAACAGTTCCAAAACCGCTAATTCCAGTGGCAGGACAGCCTATTGTTCATAGATTGGTTAAGGATATTGTAAAAGTATTAAATCAACCTATAGACGAAATTGCCTTTGTTCTTGGAGATCCAGCCTGGTTTGGAGACGATGTGGTTTCTAGTTTGGAAGATTTAGCAAAAAGTTTAAATGCGAAAGCTAGCATCTATCGTCAAGATCAGCCATTAGGAACAGGTCACGCCATTATGTGCGCTAAAGAATCGCTTTCTGGCCCAGCGGTAATTGCTTATGCCGATACTTTAATTCGTGCCGATTTCAACCTCGATCCAGAAGCAGATGCTGTTATTTGGGTGAAACAAGTGGATAAACCAGAAGCTTTTGGAGTAGTTAAGTTAAATAACAATAATGAAATTATAGAGCTGGTTGAAAAACCGGAAACCTTTGTAAGCGATTTGGCAGTTATTGGTATTTATTATTTTAAGGATGTGGCTGTTTTAAAAGAAGAATTGCAACATGTTTTGGATAATAACATCATAAATGGTGGCGAATATCAAATAAACGACGGTATTAAAGGCATGATGGCAAAAGGAAAGGTTTTTAAAACTGGAACGGTGGACGAATGGATGGATTGTGGCAACAAACCTGTAACCATTGAGACCAATACGAGAATGTTAGGTTTTTTAAAGGCCGATGGAGATGAACAATTAATTGCCTCCTGTCTTAAAAATAATAACTCAACCATTATAGAACCTTGTTTTATTGGTGAAAACGTGGTTTTAAATCATGCGATTATCGGTCCAAATGTTTCCATAGGAAATAATTGTACGATTGAAGCTTCAACCGTTAAAAATAGTTTAATACAAAACCATACTACTATTAAAAATGCTAATTTAGACGACGCAATGGTTGGTAACCATGTAAGTTATGATGGTAATTTTACAAAAATCAGTATTGGCGATTATTCGGTGTTAGAGTAAAATTCCAACAAACGCGATAAGCGTGTTATAACTCAACAGGAATATAGTAATTTGTAAGAAATGACAACTTATCGAAATATTGTTTTCTAAATAGATAATATGAACAAGAGGTTTTTTAAAAAATTAATCACTGTCACCTGGAACACAGTCGAAAGGTATCACTTATGAAACAAAAATTCTACATCCTCATTTTTTTCTTCGGAATGATTTTCATTCCCCAGCTGAACTATGCGCAAGTGGATTTTAATAAAACGCCAGACGACGATTTAGGTGATGTTGAAGATAGAACCCAAGAATTGTTTTTTGAAGCTTTAAAACAAAAAGGAATTGAAAATTACGATCGTGCAGTTACAGCACTTTTGCAATGTATCGAGATCGATAAAAACGAATCTGTTTTTTATTACGAATTAGGAAAAAATTATAACAAATTAAAAAACTTTGGTGCCGCCGAGGAAGCTTTAAAAAAAGCTGTAAAATTTGAACCGGATAACGAATGGTATTTAGATGAACTTTACAGTGTTTACAACCAGCAAAACGATTTAACTAAAGCTATTAAAACTGTTAAGCAGCTCGTACAATACCATCCAGATTATAAAGAGGATTTGGCCATGTTGTATTTTAAATCCAAAAAATATAACGATGCTCTTAAAATTTTGGACGAATTGGATAAAGAACAAGGCATTACCCCTTCGAGAGATTCCATGCGAAATCAGATTTATGCAGCTACAGGTAGAAAAAAAGACCAGATTCAAAATCTTGAAACCCGGGTAGATAACGATCCAGATGAAGAATCAAATTATCTGGCTTTAATTTATAGATACAGCGAAAACAACGATAAGCAAAAAGCCTTCGAAACTGCTAAAAAGCTTTTAGAAATTAAACCAAATTCGCAATTGGTACATCTGGCACTTTATAAATTTTATTTGGAGGAAAACAATACAAACCAAGCTATAGCTTCTATGAAAGTTGTGCTCCAAAGTCCACAAATTAATCCTGATGCTAAAATGATGGTGTTATCGGATTTCGTGAAATTTGTTGGCGAAAACCCTGAATACGAACAAGATTTGGTAGAAGCCACAAGCTTTGCTTTAGACGACACCAACAATAAAAGTTATATAGAATTAGCACAATATTTTTTAACAAAAGGAGATAAAACTAAAGCTTTGGAATATTACAATGAAGCTCTAAAAATAGATTCGGATAATTATTCGGTATTAAAAAACATCTTACTATTGGAAATCGACTTGGAGCATTATACGGAAGCAGTATCTAAAAGCGAAAAAGCCTTATTAAAATATCCTTCTCAGCCTTTATTGTATTTGGTAAATGGCGTGGCCTTAAATAAACTCGATAAGTTTAAACAAGCAATAGACGCATTGGAAACAGGTCTTGATTTTGTGATTGACGACACCAAGATGGAAGGCGACTTTTACAGACAACTCAGTATGTCCTATAGTGCGTTAAACAATACAACCAAAGCCAAAACGTTTAGTGATAAAGCCAAACAGTTAGAATCTTCAAATTAATGAACCTATTGAATACTATAAAACCTCTTGTTCTAGGAGTTATTATCCTGTTTTTTACAGGGTGTAAGTCGTCTAAAATAACTTCAGACGGAACAGCTAATCTAAGCTTATCTTCTAAAGAAGTTATCAAGGAAAACTCTAAAACCTCTCCAGATTTTAAAACGCTACAAGCCAAGGTAAAAATTTCTTATTCTCAAGGAAACGACTCACAATCCCATACGGTTTCCTTTAGAATGTTGAAAGATCAAATTATTTGGATAAGTTCTTCGTTTAATATTATTAGAGTGAAAATAACGCCAGAAAAAGTGAGTTATTACAACAAGTTGGATAACACGTATTTTGATGGCGATTTCCGTTTTTTAAGTGATATTCTCGGAACTGATTTAGACTTCGAAAAAGTTCAAAATTTATTGCTTGGAAACCCTTTATATGAATTGAGTAAAGCAGATTATAGCATGTCTGTCCATAACGACAAATACCTGTTTCAGCCTAAGGAACAAATGGCGCTTTTCGAGTTGTTTTACCTCATTAGCCCGATTCATTTTAAAATGGATTCCCAGCAATTGGCACAACCTTTAGAGGCGAGATTTCTTCAAATAGATTACATAGATTATCAACAAGTAGATAAGGAAAGCTTGCCAGAAAACATCAAAATAATTGTGTTGGAAACCGACAAAGAAACTGTTATTGAAATGGCATTCAAATCTGTATCTTTGAACCAAGATTTGCGATATCCTTTTAGCATCCCTTCAGGATTCGAAGAAATAGTCTTAAAATAATGAGACAGAAAAACACTTTTAAATACATCTTTCTACTGGTTTTTATTTTAACTAGTACGCTTGGGTTTTCACAAAGTAAAAAACAACAGGAGCTAGAAGAGCGCCGACAAGAACTTAGTAGGGAAATTAAACAAATTAACGATTTATTGTTTAAGAATAAATCCCAGAAAAAATCCCAGACTTCACTTATTGAAGATTTAAGTTATAAGGTGAGTGTGCGTCGAAATTTGATAAAAGTCACGAACCAACAAGCCAATTTGCTTACTCGGGAAATAAATACCAATCAAAAGAGAATTACCGATTTAAGAAATGAATTAAAAACCTTGAAGGACAATTATGCTAGAATGATTGTCACCTCTTATAAAAGCAAAAGTGAACAAAGCAGAGTAATGTTTCTGTTATCTTCCAGTAACTTTCAACAGGCATATAAACGTGTGCAATACATCAATCAGTATGCAGAGTACCAAAAAGAACAAGGAGAATCCATTAAAATCAAAACCGCCGAATTACAACAAACCAATACCGCCTTATTAAAACAAAAAGAAGATAAACAAAAGCTTATTGACGAAAATAGGGTGGCACAAAGAGAGCTTGAAGGAGAATTAAAACAACAGGAAAGCTTGATGGCTTCCATTAATAAAAACTTAAATAATTACACGGCACAAATACGACAAAAGCAAAGTGAAGCAGATAAAATTGATCGAGAAATCGAGAAAATTATTCGCGATGCCATTGCCAGTTCCAATAAAAGCGCAGGAAAAACAACGACAGCTTCCAGTGGCTTTGCGCTTACCCCAGAAGATAAAATATTAGCTGATAACTTTGTTTCCAGTAAAGGAAAACTCCCTTGGCCGGTAGAAAAAGGTGTGGTCCAACTTCGTTATGGAAAGCAACCACATCCCGTAGTAAAAACGGTTATGATTCAAAGTAACGGCGTACGTATTGCTACTGAAGAAGGGGCTCCAATTCGTGCTGTCTTTAATGGAAAAGTATTAGCTGTTCAAGCCATAAAGCATGGAAACCTTTCCGTTTTAATACAACATGGTAACTACGTAACGGTTTATAAAAACCTTTCGAAAGTGTATGTTAAGAAAGGAGACATGGTTACTACCAAACAAGAAATCGGACAAGTATTTACCAATCCATCCAACAAAGAAACTATTTTAAACTTTAGTATTTTTAAGGAAAGTACCACCCAAAATCCAGCAGATTGGATTTTTAAGATGTGATGAGCAACGTTGGTCATCACATTCTTTTTTCAAAATCTTAAA
>Ga0209075_1000535_pt1 | contig 37388 bp, 28 predicted proteins | sample Stecom2011_FD_187523 | JGI IMG/M metagenome (GOLD analysis project Ga0209075, IMG submission 187523) | Agricultural soil microbial communities from Utah to study Nitrogen management - Steer compost 2011 (SPAdes) (version 2) | ecosystem: Environmental > Terrestrial > Soil > Agricultural land...
TCTACTTCGCGATTAATCCAGCGCGTTTTAATAAAGCATCTGGTTGCGGTTCATGTCCTCTAAAGCGTTTGTAGAGAACCATTGGGTCTTCTGTTCCACCTTGAGACAATACATGGTCTTTAAACTTGGTAGCTACGTCTTTATTGAAAATGCCTTTTTCCTTAAAAAACTCAAAAGCATCTGCATCTAATACTTCCGCCCATTTGTAACTGTAATAACCCGAGCTGTAACCTCCTTGAAAAATATGGGAAAAAGATGTACTCATGCAGTTTTTAGCTACATCTGGATATAATTTGGTGTTTTCAAAAGCTTCTAGTTCATGTGTTTTAACAGAAGTTATTTTTTCTGGAGAATCTGTTCCGTGCCAGCTCATATCCAATAAGCCAAAACTTAATTGACGCAAGGTTTGCATACCTTCGTGAAAGGTAGAAGAGGCTTTTATTTTTTCAATTAAATGCATAGGAATAACCTCTCTGGTTTGGTAATGGGTTGCAAATAATTCCAAAGCTTCTTTTTCGTAACACCAGTTTTCCAAGACTTGACTTGGTAGCTCTACAAAGTCCCAAAACACGCTTGTTCCCGAAATACTTGGATAGGTTGTATTGGCTAACATACCATGTAAAGCATGTCCGAATTCGTGAAATAAGGTGGTTACTTCATTAAAAGTTAAAAGTGAAGGTTTGCTTTTTGTAGGTTTGGTAAAGTTGCAAACTATGGAAATATGAGGACGAGAGTTTTCACCGTTTTTTACATATTGTGGTTTATAGGAAGTCATCCAAGCTCCATTTCTTTTTCCAGCTCTTGGGAAAAAATCGGCGTAAAAAATGGAAACCAATTCGCCTTTGTCGTTTGTAACTTTATAGGTTAAAACATCTTCGTGATATTTATCGATACTTGAGATTTCTTCAAAATACAAGCCATATAATTTTTCCGAAACTGTAAAAACACCTTTAATAACATTTTCAAGTTTAAAATAAGGTTTTAGCTGTTCGTCGTCTAAATCGAAACGTTTTTGTTTAAGCTTTTCAGCGTAATAAGTACCATCCCATTTTTGTAATTGATCTATTTGATCTAAATCTTTGGCAAAGCTTTCTAGTTCGCTAAATTCATTTATAGCAGCTGGTTTGGCTTTTTCTAAAAGTTCGTTTAAAAAGGCTTCCACTTTTTCGGGAGTTTTTGCCATACGTTCTTCCAAAACAAAATGCGCATGGGTTTTATAGCCTAGTAAATTTGCTCTTTGATGACGAAGTTTTACAATTTGCAAGACATTTTCCTGATTGTCCAAGGCATCATTTTTAAAAGCTTTTGCTCCTGACGCAATGGCTAACTTCTTACGTAAATCGCGATTATCGGCATAAGTCATAAATGGAATATAACTCGGGTAATCTAAAGTAATTAACCAACCTTTCAGATCTTTAGCTTCAGCTAGTTGTTGGGCAGCTTCTTTTGCGCCTTCAGGTAAACCAGATAAGTCGTCTTCGTTAGTAATAAGCATTTCAAAATTATTGGTTTCCGCCAATACGTTTTCACCAAACTTTAATTTTAATTTGCTTAATTCTTTGTCAACTTCTCGTAGTTGCAGTTTCTTGTCTTCAGGTAAATTGGCACCATTTCTAGAAAAACCTTTATATTTTTTATCTAATAGTGTTTTTTGTTCCGTTGTTAAGACTAAGTTGTCTTTTTCCTTATAAACTAATTTTACACGCTTAAAAAGATCTTCATTTAAAGTAATATCGTTACTGAATTCTGATAAAAGAGGCGACACTTCTTGAGCAATTCTCTGAATTTCCTCGTTGGTTTCGGCAGAGTTTAAATTAAAAAAGATACTTGAAATCCTGTCTAATTCTTCCCCAGAAAAATCTAAAGCCTCAATAGTATTTTTAAAAGTTGGTGTTTCAGAATTTTTTGTAATGGCATCAATTTCTTGTTTTGCCTTTTCTATGGCTATTTTAATTGCGGGCAAGAAATGCTCGTTTTTAATTTTAGAAAATGGAGCTGTTTGAAATTCTGTATTGAAGGATTTGTTTAGGATATTCATTTTGTGGGTGTTTCTACTTGATAGTCAAAATCTTACTTTTCTTACAAAGTAAGACAAACTGAAATTATTAACTTTATTTTATGATTATAATGTGGTGGTAATTAAATATATGTGACTACTTTTGCATCAGATTTTTCATGAGAGTTTAAGTAACTCTTTTAAATAATTGATTAATAGCGATTAAAACCTCGATCACAAGTCGAGGTTTTTTTATTTTAAATCTTTTGCAGATTCTATAACTTTTGCTTTAAGCGCTTCTTTATAAGCAATTATTTTGTCTAAAACAGCTGCATCTGAACTTCCAATAATCTGTGCAGCCAAAATTCCGGCATTTTTTGCGCCATTTAAAGCAACTGTTGCTACAGGAACTCCTCCAGGCATTTGTAAAATGGATAAAATAGAATCCCAACCATCTATAGAATTACTGCTTTTTACAGGAACACCAATTACTGGAAGGGGCGATAAAGAGGCTATCATTCCTGGTAAATGTGCAGCGCCTCCGGCTCCAGCAATTATTACCGAAAACCCACGTGTATGCGCATATTTGCCATAATCGAAAAGTTTTTCAGGCGTTCTGTGTGCCGAAACAATATCTACTTCTACTTCAATTTTAAAATCTTTTAAAATATCTATGGCTTCTTGCATAACTGGGAGGTCGCTTTTGCTTCCCATGATAATTCCTACTTTGCTCATAATTATTCGCTTATAACTTTAATCGTATTTTTAACTTCTTCAGCAATTTTCCTTGCTTCGTTTAAATCTTCGTTTACTATGGTAACATGTCCCATTTTTCTAAAGGGTCTGGTTTGCTTTTTTCCATAAATATGTGGTGTTACACCAGGCATTTTCATAATGTCTTCAATGTTTTGGTACACAACATTTCCGGTATGTCCTTCAGCTCCAACCAAATTTACCATAATTCCACCAACTATACTTTCAGTTTTGCCTAAAGGTAAATTTAAAATAGCTCTTAAATGCTGTTCAAATTGCGAAGTGTAACTAGATTCTATGGTATGATGTCCAGAGTTATGCGGCCTTGGAGCTACTTCATTTACTATAATATCATTGTCGTGAGTTTGAAACATTTCAACGGCCAATAGCCCCACATGATTAAAAGCTTGAGATACTTTTAATGCAATTTCAGTGGCCTTTTTTGCGACTTTTTCATCGATTCTAGCAGGGCAAATAACATATTCCACTTGATTGGCTTCTGGATGGAATTCCATTTCAACCACTGGGTAAATAGCAACTTCTCCCTTAGGATTTCTAGCTACAATAACGGCTAATTCCTTTTTAAACGGAATCAGGTTTTCTGTTATGCATTCTACATTAGGTAAATCTTTTAAATCGGCCTCTGTTCTAACAATTTTCACACCGTTTCCATCATAACCAAATTGAGAGCTTTTCCAAACAAAAGGAAAATTCAAGCCACCGTTATGTACGGCATCTAAAATTTGCGACGCATAGGCAAATCTTGAAAAATCGGCTGTTGGAATGTCGTGATCTCTATAAAATAATTTTTGTGTGGCTTTGTTTTGTATAGTGCGAAGCGTTTTGGACGAGGGATATACTTTTACGCCTTCTTTTTCCAAAGCTTCTAAGGCATTGGTGTTTACATTTTCAATTTCAAATGTTAGTACATCTACGTTCTTTCCAAAATTATAAACAGCATCGTAGTCCATTAAATCTCCTAAATAAAACTCGTTACAAGCTATTTTGCACGGTGCTTCGTTGCTGGCATCTAAAACAGCGGTGTGAATATCGAATTTTCTGGTATCGTAAAGTAACATTTTGCCCAATTGACCACCACCTAGAATGCCCAGTTTGAAAGTTGAAGAGAAAAATTTCATTGATTCTATTTTCCACAAAAGTACAAATCAAATGGCTTTGAAAAAACTAAATCCAAAACAATCTAAATGAGAATTCGTAAAACCTTAATCAAATGATTATCTTTGCCTTTCTAAAAAAAATAAAACAAGTGGTTAAGCTTCACGATTTACAATTCAAGCCGTTTATTTCTGAAAAAGAAATATTACAGACAGTTGAACGAATGGCAATAGAAATAGCCGAAGACCTTAAAGACGAAGTACCTGTGTTTATTGGTATTTTGAATGGCTCGTTTATGTTTGTTAGCGATTTCGTAAAAAAATATCCAAAACCTTGCGAGGTTACTTTTATTAAATTGGCGTCGTATGAAGGTGTTAAATCAACTGAAGATATTCAACGTTTAATTGGATTGACTCAAGATTTAAGTGGAAGAACCGTGGTTATTTTAGAAGATATCATCGATTCTGGAAATACGCTTGAAGAAGTCCACAGAATATTTAAAAGTGAAAACGTAAAACAACTAATAATTGCTACGCTGTTTCACAAGCCAACCGCTTATAAAAAAGATTATAAATTACACTATGTAGGTATTGAAATACCAAATAAATTTATTGTAGGATACGGATTAGACTATGATGGGTTAGGTAGGGATTTGCCAGAAATATATCAATTAAAAACCACACAACACATGACTAATATCGTGCTATTTGGCCCTCCAGGAGCAGGGAAAGGAACACAGGCAAACTACTTAAAAGAAAAATATAATTTGGTGCATATTTCTACAGGAGATGTGTTTCGTTTTAATATAAAAAATGAAACAGCTTTAGGAATGATTGCCAAATCTTATATGGATAAAGGAGAACTTGTTCCAGACCAAGTAACTATTGATATGTTAAATGCTGAAGTTGAAAAAAACGCCGATGCAAAAGGTTTTATTTTTGATGGTTTTCCACGTACAAATGCACAAGCAAAAGCCTTAGACAAACTTATGGATTCCAAGGACTCTCAAATTGATGCCATGGTGGCTCTTGAAGTTGAAGATGAGATTTTAGTAGAGCGCGTATTGGGACGAGGTAAAACCAGTGGTCGTGCAGATGATGCAGACGAAAACATTATTAGAAATAGAATTAAAGAATACTATAGTAAAACAGCTATATTAAAAGATTACTATTCAGCTCAAAATAAATATTTTGGAGTTGATGGTGTTGGAGATATCCAAGATATTACCAAACGCTTGAGTGTAGTAATCGATAAATTATAAATTATTGCGCCTGCTCAATCAGGAGCTAAAACAATAAGTTTCATTTAATACAATTTCCACATTTGTGGATGAATAATATGACAGAAGGAAATTTCGTTGACTATGTAAAATTGCATGTATCTTCCGGAAACGGAGGTAAAGGTTCTGCGCATTTACACCGAGAGAAATTTGTAGAAAAAGGAGGTCCAGATGGTGGAGATGGAGGACGTGGAGGTCATGTTATTATGCGTGGAAACGCGAATCTTTGGACACTTTATACCTACAAGTTTAAAAGACATTTTAAAGCGGATCATGGCGAACATGGAGGTAAGAGCAGAAGTACAGGTTCCGATGGACAAGATGTGTATATGGACGTTCCACTTGGAACTATAGTAAGAGATAGAGAAACCGAAGACGTAATTTTTGAAATTACCGAAGATGGCGAAGAAAAAATTATAGCTCAAGGAGGTTTGGGAGGTCGTGGTAACTGGCACTTTAAAACATCCACAAACCAAACGCCAAGATATGCTCAGCCTGGAATTCCGGGTCAAGAATTGGATATTGTTTTAGAACTTAAATTATTAGCTGACGTTGGTTTGGTAGGGTTTCCAAATGCTGGAAAATCAACGTTACTTTCTGTGGTTAGTGCTGCAAAACCTAAAATTGCAGACTACGAATTTACCACCCTTAAACCCAATTTGGGAATTGTAGAGTATCGCGATTTCAAAACCTTTGTAATGGCCGATATCCCTGGAATTATTGAAGGTGCTGCCGAAGGGAAAGGGCTTGGGCATTACTTTTTGCGCCATATTGAAAGAAATTCCGTTTTATTATTTTTAATTCCTGCAGATGCAGACGATATTAGAAAACAGTACGATATTCTTTTGGATGAATTAAAACGTTATAATCCTGAAATTCTGGATAAGGAACGATTTGTGGTTATTTCAAAAAGTGATATGCTTGACAACGAATTAAAAGCAGAACTAAAAGTAGAACTGGATAAAACACTTCCGGTGGAATACATGTTTATCTCTGCGGTGGCCCAACAAGGACTTACCGAGTTAAAAGATAAACTTTGGAAAATGCTTAATGCTTAAAAATATCTAAGAAATTGATGTTTTAGATATAATTTCAAAGCGTTTAAAACTTATTTTCAAACCTCATACGGAGTTAAAACCTATGAGGTTTTTTTATTTATTATTTCATATCTTTAAAATAAAAATGAAAAAGTCAGCCTCCATATTTTTTCTGTTCATTTGCCTATCCTGCGGTGTTACCGTTAATTACGATTACGAAAAAAGCACCGATTTTTCCAAATACAAATCCTACAGCTATTTTACTAACATGAATACCGGTTTAAGCGAATTTGATTCCAAGCGCTTATTTAAAGCTGTCGATCATACAATGGCTTTAAAAGGATTTACCTTATCAGAAGACTCCGATTTTATTATCAACATTGAAAGCTCTACTTATCAAGAAAACAGAAGTAATTCTTCAGTTGGAGTAGGTGTTGGCGGTGGTGGTGGAAATGTTGGGGGAGGTATTTCGGTAGGAATTCCCATAGGTCAAGCCAATATGTCCAGACAAATTAAATTCGATTTTGTCGATGCTAAAACCAATCAGCTATTTTGGCAAGCTATTTCTAGTGAAACTGATGTTCCAAGAGACTATCCGGAAGAGCGTGAAGAAAAATTGAAGCAAATCGTTACTAAAGTTTTAGACGGATTTCCTCCAAAGAAGTAACAGCAACTTTATCATTTTCATAACAATTCAAAATGCCAAAGCTGTATTTCGTTTTGTAACTTTGATTTCATTTAAAAATATACATCATGGACACATTACAAAATAAAGTAGCCTTCATAACTGGAGGTACCAAGGGAATTGGATACGGAATTGCGCAATCGCTTATCAAACAAGGAATCCATGTAGCTATTACCGGTAGAAATTTAGCAGCTGCCCAAGAAGCAGCTAAGAGCTTAAATCAAGATTCAAAAAACTCTGCCAAAGCTATTGGTTTGGAGGCAGATGTTCGTGATTTAGAAAGTCAGGAGCAAGCTGTAAAGCAAGTTATCAAACAGTTTGGAAAGTTGGATATTGTTATAGCTAATGCTGGATTAGGTCATTTTGGTAGTATAGAGGATTTAACCAAAGACCAATGGAATGAAACGATTGACACCAATTTAACGGGTGTTTTTAATTCCATTAAAGCCAGTATCTCTGCATTAAAAGAAACAAAAGGCTATTATATTACTATTTCAAGTTTGGCAGGTACTAACTTTTTTGCGGGCGGTTCTGCCTATAACGCGAGTAAATTTGGAGTTACCGGATTTACACAAGCTGTGATGTTGGATTTGAGACAGTATGGAATTAAAGTAAGTACTATTATGCCCGGTTCTGTATCGACCTTTTTTAATGGAAATGAACCGGATGAAAGTGATGCTTGGAAAATTCAAATTGAAGATATTGGAGAGCTGGTTGTCGATTTATTAAAAATGAATCCAAGAACCTTACCAAGTAAAATTGAAGTAAGACCAACTATGCCTTCAAGCAAATAAGTATTCTTTTGCTTCTGATGTCAGCAATGAGAATAATACAAAACTTGATTTTATAAAGTATCAATTTAGTTTAGTCAAATGTTATTCATTAAAAAATAACTTCCAGACCAATTAGGTTTGGCAAGCAAAACAATAAAAAAAGAGGCTTTTATATAGGCCTCTTTTTTATCTAGATAGTTATTGGGATAACATCTTATTTTTGGAATGAAATTTAATTCTTAACAAGTTTCTTATTTGCAATTAACACTTTGTTTGAGTAAAAATTTACTAGGTAAACGCCCGAACTAAAGGTGCTGATGTCTATAGTAGATTTTTCATTATTAGAGAAATCGGTAGTCAGTATCTTTTTGCCATCCAAGCTAATAATTTCAATAGTTAGTTGTGTGCTTAAAGAACTTTTATAAGAAAAATTCAGAAGATCCTGCGATGGATTTGGAAACATGCTAATGCTTAATTTATTTTCTTCACTAGTAATTTCAGTAATTCCAATTGTTGAAATATTTATATTCCAAGTTACCGTATAGGCATGTATGGCTTCGTGGTTATCGATTCTTTGCAATAACGTATTATCTGTTACAACAGCAGTTAAAGTGTTGTTGCCTTCGTTTAAATCCGTTTCTATAAGTTCCAAATTATCTACATTCGATGCGAAATTAATAGAATTAAGAGTCCACGAACTTTCTAGCGTATTAGGTAAAGGGGCAACGAGAGATAAACTAAATTCGAGAGGAAAACTTGGGTTTTCAATAAGGCCATTCTCTGGAAGATAAGAATCGATAGGAGATACTAAATCGTGTATCTTTTCTATGATACCTTCTTTACAAACCGAACAAAAAGGATAACCCAAATAGCGCATTTTACAGCCTTGATGTGGTCTAAACCAGGTGGCTTCAGATCCAGTTGAGCCATAAGCATAAATTCCAACACCATTACTGCTCATCCAATTGGCCCACTTTACTAGACTCGGATTTGTTTCTTGCGTCATGTTTATGCCTTCTTCTGCTAGAATATCTCCAGGATAATATTCATCTTTTAAGTTGATAAGCGAATGACCAATTTCATGAATCGCAATTTCACTAGAACTTGCACCAGTTGAAGCGATTGGAAACATACCACCACTACCGCCATAATGAGGAGCGTTTACAAGAATGAGTCCTTGATCATACAGCGGGAAGTTATCTGCCAGAACACTCATAACAGCAGCAAAGTTTTCGGTATATAATAGTCTATGTACATTATAGCTATCGTAGCTGGTACCAAAATAATTGTCTACACTTGAAATGGGAACATTATAACTTCCTTCGTCTGCTGCAGTTCCTGGATGACTGGCGCCACTTTCGTTTGAAGGGATATTTATAATATAAACATTAAAATAATTACTGTATTCAGCAAAAGGCGATTGGCTGAACATATCGGTAACAAAGTTGTTGGCATCGGTTTCAAACTTAGCAAATTCAGTTGTTTGATAACCATCTCCCATAATAACAATGTTGATACGGTTATCCATATCGCCCGAATTTTTGATATTCTCAACATCAAATACTTGCGAAAAAGACATTTGAAAAGTAATTAAAGTAAGAAGAAAGAGTAATGTGTGTTTCATATAATTACAGTTTGGTAGTAAGTATTTTATTTGGTTTTTGGTTTTCACTAATCTCTCTTATTTCAAGAAATTTTGTGTTTTCTATATAAGGAGCTCTTATAACAAATTGTGTACTATCCAATTCGATAAGACGTTTTTCAAGATTTCCAGAATCGTTTACAAATTCAACTATTTTTTTTAAGGGATTTTCAATATTCACTACTTGTAAAACATTCTTTTTACTATCTAAAAATGCACATTCCAAATCTCCTTCGGTTTGATTCTTGTCGTTATTAGAAAAACCTTTTATTTTTCCATCTACAAGTTTGTGTTTTAGAAAGGTGATTTCTGTTTCCGTATTTTTGTTTTTTTTGATATTATAAGTTAAAAACACGACTCTTGGAGACATTTCTTTTTCGGACGGTTGGACTTTTGTACTGGCACACGAATGCATCAAAAATAAAATAATGAAAAATTTCAAAGGATATCTCAAGTTAGAGGTTCAAATAGATTAGTAATGTACAAAGTTAATAATTAAAGTTTTAGATAATAATAAAAAAAGAGATCCATGGATCTCTTTTTTATTTATCTGCCTACAGAAATCCGAACACCTTCACTGTGACTGCTAAATGCTGGTGCATACAAAATTCCAGCGCAGGCAGGAATCTTTATAATAAATAACTGTTTATAAAAATTAATCAACAGAAATCCTTATGCCTTCACTATGACTACTAAATTCTGGTGCATACATGCTTTGAATAGTTGTAACACCATTACTCATATTCCCAGCATTTGTAACGCGTAAATCGTATTCAAACACATAAACTCCTTTTGGTAAATAATCAAAAAAGAAGTTGGTAGCAGCATCTTTAGTACTTTCATAATAACCTAGGCCATCTTGCCATTTGTATTGAGATAACACATTAATAGGTTCTAAACCACTTGCTCTCATATCTTTCATATGAAGGAATTCCATAGCGCGATCGCTTGTTAATTCAATTCGAACACGGACTAAATCGCCTATTTTTAAAGGTGTGTTATTTGATATTTCTGAAATTTCTTCGCCTAGATCTGTATTGGTTTTTAAGAAAAGTTTTTTCTTAAGACTTAAAGGTGTGTCAGCTGAAGTGATTTTATCCAAATCCTCAAAATATTGCCAATATAAACCTCCCCAAGCAATGCCTTCGCCTTTTTTGGTTAAGGTGACTTCTGACATATTTGGTTTAATTTCAGAACCTGTCCAAGAGGTTTTATAATAACCTGTTCCAGCTTCTACCTTCACATCTTCTAATTTTGAAGGTTCAATTTTATTTCCGCCGATAACCACATCAACCATATCTGTAACAGACAACCAGTCGCTTCCTTGAAGCAATAAAGCATAAACTGCTTCAGTTGTTGCTTTGGTAGTTTTCCAACTGTTGGTTTGCTTGTTTTTTAGCAGCCAGATTTTTAGATTTTCGATAGTTTCTACATCCTTTTCAATTTCTGAAAACGCTTCAATCATTAAGGCTTGAGTTTCAATGGGTGCTTGGTACCAAAACCATGAAGCCGTGTTTTCTTTCCAATACATGCCCAATTCATCATTGGTAATGCTGTTTTCTTTTAAGGATTTTAAAATTTTAGAAGCTGTGATTTTATCCTGATTTCTATGCGAAATCAATGCCATCAACCCTTTGGAATACAATGAACGATTGGTCCAGTATTTTTGAATTTGCGTTTGATAATAGGAGATGATATTTTCAACTTCCTTCGATTTTTTAATGTCTGGAAAAAAGCTTCGCATATATAAATAATGCAACTGCGTATAACTTAAATGGTCTAAGTTTAAATCCACTTTGGAGTTGTATTTTGTAATGTCTTTGTATTCTTGAACAAACTCCTTGTCTAGATAAGCGATAGCTTTTTTAATCATGGATGCTTCGTTGGTACTTGGTGTCACATGCAATTTTTCTAAATGTCCAAATCCAGTAATAATTTGCTGTGTAATAAAGCGATTGGGTCTGCCTCCTTGAAACCAAGCCCAAGAGCCATTAGGCATTTGGTTTTGTTCTAATTTTTTAATGTTCGCTTGTAATTCACTAGTCATTTTATTTAAGTCGAAAAGTAAGGCAATCCGTTTCTTTTGTTCGGTTTCACTTTCAGCATCTCGCAACCAAGGCGTTTCTTCAATAAGAATGGATTTCAATTCTTGATTCTTTTCTAGATTAGAAAGCAAGGCATCTGTGGAAGCCCATTGCTTAAAGACCTCTTGGATTCTAGGATTGGAATTTGCTATATGACGTGCCAAGGAATTTGCATAAAAACGACTAAATACCTGCTCATTGCAATCGTATGGATATTCCATGAGATAAGGAAGTGCTTGCACCGCATACCAAGCTGGATTTGAAGTCATTTCCAACGTCAATTTATGATGTTTTAGAGTTGTTGAGGTGTTCGTCTTTAGTTTATCTAGTGTGAAGGTTCTGGTTTCGTTAGAACGTATCCACATAGGTAAGGTTTCGGTAACCAGCATTCTGTTGGTTAAAACAGGAAGCGCATTTTGTTCTCCATCGCTATAATTTCCTGCTTTGGCAATTATTTTATATTGAACGGCATCGACATCATCTGGAATGGAAAGACTCCAAGATACTTCTGTGTTTCCTTGTTCTTCCACAGTAAAAGCTTTTGTGTTTGCCGTATTGTTTAGTTTGGCGTCAATGGTTTTTCCATTAGTTGCATCAAAAAGTTGTAAAATAGCCTGTCCTGAAAGTTCTTTTTTAGTCAGGTTTGCAATTTTAGTGCTAATGGTAATCTCATCGCCATGACGTAAAAAACGAGGGGCATTTGGAAGTACCATGAGTTCTTTTTGAGTCACGGTTTCTAAGCTGGTTGTAGCAGACTCTAAGTTTTTAGTATGCGCTAATAATTGTAGTTTCCATTTAGTTAAAGCTTCTGGAGTTGTGAAACTAAAACTCACGTTGCCTTTGTCATCTGTGTGTAATTGGGGAAAGAAAAAGGCTGTTTCTTGAAGGTTTTTACGGATTATAACTTGAGAGAAATCCTCTTTGACAGGATTTGCTTCTTCAGGATTTTTAGTTTCAACAGTTTCTTCAAGTTCTGCTGAATCCTCCATGCTTTTAGATTGCATGCTTTCAGGTGCATAACCTATATTTTTTCTTCCACGTTTCATTCCCAAAGCAGTAACAACAACTTCATCAATAGAAGTGACATCAGGAGACATAGATAGACTCAAAGAATTATCCTTATCTATAGAATATTCTATTGTGGTATATCCAACAAATTGAAACACGAGTATTTCTCCTTTTTTAATTGCTATAGAAAAATGACCATCAAAATCGGTTTGAGCGCCATTGGATGTTCCTTTTATTACAATATTTACACCTGGTAAGGGCAAGCCAGATTCATCATATATAGTTCCATTAACCCATCCTTCTTTGATAGAACTATTATAAGAGGCTGTTTTTTTTATATTTCTAAGATATTGATGTCTTGCCCAAGAGTTTGTTAAACTAAACCCGAACCAATCTAATTGGTCGTAACTATTTTGAGGATAGTTTAAATAAATTCGCTGTAAATTTTCAACCCTAAATCCTTCCGTAGAAAAACTATTTCTAGCATTTCTATGATAATTGGAATAATAAATTGAGGTTGAAATTGGATTAAACGACCAGTCATGAGATTTAAATTGGTCTAAAGACATATCGTACATGCTTGCCAATAACTCGGCAGAAACCTGTTCTCCTTTTGGGCCTTTAATTTTAAAACTCCAGGTTTCGTCTTGTCCTGGCTGCAATTTATCTCTAAAGGTTTTGGTTTCAATCTCTAAATCGGTTTTAGGATATGGCACAGAAACAGGCTTGGTTCCATAGCCAAAACTATTCTGAAACGCATAACTATAATGAACAACAAAACCTCCTAAATCTTCTTTATTTACAGGAATGCTTATGGTTTTCTTATTGTTGTTTAATGGAAGAACATATGTTTTTAAAGTTTGTTTGTTCTTTTCAATTTCAACAGTAATTGTTAGATTTTCTGCAGCTGAAGCTAAAGTAAGTTCGACCGTTTCGTTTATAGAATAATTTTCTTTATTGGTTGATATACTAAAAAGTTGCTTGTCTGCAAGCGTTTTATCTGTGTCGCTAAAAAGAGTTGTTCTAGTTTGATCTTTGACCTCTTGACCAAATTTGTCCTTGCTTTCTAGCTCGATAAGATATTGGCCAGATTCCCACTTTTTAATACTTCCTAATTCAAGTTCTTTGGACTTTTCTGTGTTGAAGGATTTTTCAAATACTAGAATACCTTTCTTCCAATTATTTGGGTTGTCCTCATTGCTATAAGCTTCATAAGGAAATTTCTCTTTAAATTCTGCTTCAGAAAGTACCTGATAATCCGGAGCTTTCCATGGTCTTGTTCGCAATACAGATTCAGGCGCTTCTAGTTTGTAGATTTTTATTTGGCCTTGAGCAGGAACAAATTCGCCATTTAGATTTTTGGTGTCGATATAAAGTTTGTGGTCTTTTTTTAACTTATCTAAAGAGGCCTCTATAGAAACGGTGGCAAGCAAAGCGTGATAACCAACATTTACGATGGTTGTTGCCGAGCGTGTTTCGCCATTTAAATCGGTAACATCTGCGGTTACTTCATAATTGAAAATTGGGAGATTATCTTTATTTACACTAGAGTCTGGAAGGGCTTTAAAAGTAATTTCAAATTCACCTTTCTCGTTAGTCGTACTTTCTCCATGCGTTATTTCCTGTGGTTCACTAAAAAAAGCTGGTCTGTACCAATAATACCATCGCGGATATTGTACTTTTCTATGCACTCTGTAAATTACTTTGGCATTGGTAATATTACTTCCGGCATAAGCCAAAGCATGACCTTTTATGGTAACAGAATCGTTGACTTTATACAAGTCTGTAACAGGTTTAAATTGGGTTTCAAATTTTGGACGCTTGTATTCTTCAACAGAAAAATAATGATTGACATCAATATTATTCTTATCGCCATAAAAATGAATATAATAGCTTCCGTTTAAACCGGAGGTCGGCAAAATAAATTCCCCCGATACAGAACCATATTCATTGGATTTTAATTCTAGTTCAGAAACTTTAGTATCGTTTGTATCGTAAACCTCAATGTAAAATAATTCGTTAGGGATAACTCTCGTTTTTCCATCTATAGTTTTTACGGCAATCCCTTTAAAATATACAACTTGTCCAGGTCTGTAGATGCTTCGGTCTGTAAAAACAAAACCTTTATCATTTTCTTCGTGTGTGTATGGTTCATATTTTCTGTTCAAATAGTATTGGCCAAAATATGCTTTTTCGTCAGCACAAGTAGCCTCCATGATCATGTTGGACCATGAATTATTACTTTTAATTAATTCAATTTCACCTAACGAATTCGTAGTGAAAGTTTTACTGCTTCCGTTATTTTTATAGTTTTTTACGTAAGATATTTTAACGTCTAGATTGGCTAAAGGTTCTCCAGTATTTCTATTTATAAACTGATATAATTGCTTGTCGTTTCCTGTTTTCTCAACGACAGCAATATTGGTTGCCTGGAGTATTTTGTAAGCAAAGGTGTTTTCTTTGGAATTAGTTTTAGCAACAATTAAATACCGTCCATTTTTTAATTTAGGTAAAAGAATTTCTGTGCTATGTTGCTGATAATCCAATTCATTTTTCAGAAAACTTTTCCAAGTAACTTCTACTTTTAGCTTATTGATAAAGTCTAATTTTTCTTGAGTTCGATAACTTTCGTTAAAGTTTATAAATTGTTTTTCAGATAATTTATAGATATTAAACTCGAGGGTATTTATGTTTTTATAAGTCACTAATATTTTAGCGTCTTGTTGAATAGGTAAGTAATTCTCAGCAAAAATTTGAAGTGTTTCCTGATTTATTTGTTTCAATAAAATCCGGCTCTTTTCAGCAGCTCTACTTTCTGGAAATTCTTTAATAATGCTATTGCATAGTTGTACAGCATCCTTAATTTTCCATCGATTGGTTTCGTTAGTTATAGGCTGATAATCTTGTCCTTGGCTATAATAAATGTTCGCAATTTCAAAACTATATAAAGCAGAAGTTTCATGTGTTTTTATTTGCTCAGCTTCTGTTTTGTATGCTTCAATTAACAACTTGTCCTTGTTTTGAAAGGTGGCATGTGTCTTTACAAAGTTGAAACGCAAAATGTTTACATCGGCTAAAGCTTCGGGCTTGGTGTCTTTTAAATGAAATTTAATTAATTCCTGATACAACTTTAAAGCTTGTAATTCCAAAGAAGTCGCGTCTTGTGAAGTGATGTTTAAATTTGAAAAACTCTTGGCATTGCCTAAATAAGTTTCTTGATTTATTTGAAATTTATAAGCAGGTTTCGTGATACTGTTTTCGGATGTTTGATAAAATTCCAAAGCATTATGAGCTAATAAATCAAACAAAGTTGGTCTGTACGTTTTAGAACCTTTTTGCTCTAGTAAAACACTGGAATAAAGACTTAAATCTTCTTCTTGTAAAAGAGAGCTGTTTTTTAAAGAGTTGGTATAATTTAGTTGAATTTCATAAAAAAGCGTTTGCAAATCCCAGGTTCTAAAATCGGTAGCAACTGCTTTATCTTCTAGTTTGGTTCTATTGTAAAATTTATATCTGTTTTCTTGAAAATATTGCCAATAAATGGTTGCGAGCATATTTTCTAATACATTTTTTACGGGAGCTTCATTCTGGGAAATAGCCGTTTTAAAATCGGTTATAATTTTCAGTTGCGCATCTTCCTCTAAAATTAAAGCAAACTTGCTTTTAAAAAGCAACACCTTAATTTGTTGGGGTTTGTTGTTCTCTTTTATGGCTAAAGTTTCAATTTGGTCAACAATTTTTAAAGCAGATTTTGGTAAATTGTCAGTTTCAAAGGTTTGAACTTGTTTCCATAGCTTTTCATAATGCTTGTCTTGAGCATGAGAGAATTGAGCAAAAAGAAGGATGGTTATAATGGCTATATAGTTTTTCATTTGCAAATTTTTGTATTAAGGCTTACTCAAAATACGTTCCAAAAAAAGTGGAAAAGCAAAAAAAGTAATTTCGCTTGTGTGAAAATAGGCATTTTTTAAATCGCATAGAAAGATTACTTTTGTTATTCGCTCGCATTTATATGAAGAAGTTCGTTTTATTATTAGTGTTTCCAATTTTGGGTTTTTCACAAACGTCCCATCAAGATCTTGAACGCTTATTGGAACAAAAACACTATAAAAAAGTTGAGCAAATAGCAGCTCCTTTCGTCATTGAAAACCCGAGCGATTTAAAAGCAATTGAATTATTAGGAGATGCTTATGCCCATCAACAAAAATGGGATGAAGCGATTGTTCAGTATAAAAAGTTGACAATTTTAAAACCTAAGGCTGCAAACTATCACTACAAATATGGAGGCGCTCTTGGAATGAAAGCGCTATCTGTAAACAAATTTTCGGCATTAACTTATTTAAGCGATTTGAAACAAGCTTTTTTAACAGCGGCAGAATTGGATGAAAATCATATTGAAACACGCTGGGCTTTGGTGGAATTGTATATGCAATTACCGGCCATAGTTGGAGGAAGTAAAAGCACGTCTTTGAAATATGCGGATGAATTAGAACGACTTTCAAAGGTAGATGGGTATTTGGCCAAGGGTTATATTTATGAATATGCTAACGAGCCAAAACTCGCTGAATTATATTACAAAAAAGCCATCCAAATAGGAGGTTCCATAACTTGTTATACCAAATTAAGTGAATTCTACGAGAAACAAAATCAACCGGAAAAAGCCATTTCTAATATAGAGTACGCACAAGAAAAATTACAGCGCAATGCTTTGTATTATCAGTTAGGAAAAGTGTCTGCCGAATATCATGTTCAACTTGAAAAAGGTGAAACTTGTTTAAAAAAATATATTAGGAATTACTCACAAGAAGATGGAGTTCCTGTGGCATGGGCAAATTACAGACTGGCTCAGATTTACAAATATAAGGGGCATAAAGAACAAGCCTTAAAACATATTAATTTGGCAATTAACGAACTTTCAGAGATTAAAGTGTTTCAAGAATTGTTAGTACGAATTAGTAAGTAGTTTTAGTTTACAGACCTGGTGTTGAGTCACCGTGTTCAGTAAACCGTAATTAGCCTCAGTATTCAGCAGTCAACTCTTTGCGTTTTGTAGCTTTGCGCGAAAATTTCCTCAGAACAACTTTATGCTATCTCTGTAGAATAAGTTTTAATGTTTCAGATCAAAAACATTCGCAAGTTTATCTCAAAAAAAGTATCTTTGAAACTATTATAAAACACAACCATGAACGTACATTTTATAGCTATTGGTGGATCTGCCATGCACAACTTAGCCTTAGCCTTACACAATAAAGGATACGAAGTAACAGGAAGCGACGACACGATTTTTGAACCTTCAAAATCCAGATTAGAAAGCAAAGGATTATTGCCTGAAGCTTATGGATGGTTTCCCGAAAAAATAACAAGCAAGTTAGATGCTGTTGTTTTGGGCATGCACGCCAAAGCCGACAATCCAGAACTTTTAAAGGCCCAAGAATTAGAACTTAAAATCTACAGCTATCCAGAGTTTTTGTACGAACAATCCAAAACTAAAACCCGTGTGGTTATTGGTGGAAGTCATGGTAAAACAACAATTACGTCTATGATTCTTCATGTGATGCATTACCACAATCGCGATGTCGATTATATGGTTGGCGCACAATTGGAAGGTTTTGATGTGATGGTGAAATTAACCGAAAACAACGATTTTATAGTTCTTGAAGGCGATGAATATTTGAGTTCACCAATTGATAGACGCCCAAAGTTTCATCTTTACAAACCCAATATTGCTTTATTAAGTGGGATTGCTTGGGACCATATTAACGTGTTTCCGACGTATGAGAATTATTTGGAGCAGTTCCGCATTTTTGTGGATAGTATTGTAAAAGGAGGAAGCATCACATATAACATAGAAGATCCAGAAGTTGTAAAAGTAGTGGAAGCCAGCGAAAACACCATTAGAAAACTGCCTTACCAAACGCCAGAATATTCGGTAGAAAACGGTCATACCCTTTTGGAAACTCCTGAAGGTCCTTTGCCTATTGAAGTATTTGGAAAACACAACTTAAACAATTTAGCAGGTGCCAAGTGGATTTGCCAACACATGGGAATTGACGAAGACGATTTCTACGAAGCCATTGCCACTTTTAAAGGCGCTAGTAAACGCTTGGAGAAAATTGCAGAAACTCAAAACAGTGTCGCTTATAAAGATTATGCACATTCGCCATCAAAAGTTGAAGCAACAACCCAAGCTGTAAAAGAGCAATATGAAAACAGAACATTAGTTGCTTGTTTAGAACTACACACATATAGCAGTTTAAACGCCGAGTTTTTAAAAGAATATAAAGGAACCATGGATGCCGCAGATGTTGCAGTGGTTTTTTATTCGCCACATGCTGTAGAAATTAAAAAACTCGAGAAAGTGACCCGCGAGCAAATTGCTACAGCTTTTGATCGTGATGACTTAATTATTTATACGAATCCAGACGACTTTAAAAACTTTCTATTTTCGCAGGATTTTAATAACAAAACGTTGTTATTGATGAGTTCTGGAAATTATGGAGGACTTGATTTTGATGCCGTGAAAGGGTTAATTGAATAACTCACTTAATATAAGCAAGCGTTTTAGTGACATTACGCGATTTTTGGAGTACTAATTATGCTGTCAAACTTGTTGATATATATAGTTTTGGACAGATTGTAATCGGTTTAATATTACTTATCTTATTAAAAAAGAAAATAATTCATGATTACAGATATACAAATAAACAAGCCAGAGCCTCTAGCATTTGATAAAAAATTAAAATCCTATAAGGATGGGGACAATGTTCGGTTTGCAATTAAGGCATTAGAAGAGGGAAAATATCTTTTAATAGAGGGTTTTTACCATACAGGATTATCACTTCTTCATGATATCCACAAGTATTTAAATAAAAAATTACCAAATAAAACCTTTCAGGAACAACGTGCGTATCGGTTAGAATATCATAGATTATCCAATCTTATTTTATTGGAAATTGTCGATCATAAATTGGTTGTAAGGAAATCTCCAAGCATTGGTTGGTTACAAAAACTGTATCCAGATAACAAGGAGTTTTTATTGTCTTTACCTCAAATACAGGGCTTAAATAGTTCTTGGCAGTGGTACCAAAAGGGTGTTTCCATTCCTGTATTAAGAAATAAATTGCATCCTTATTATGGAACGTATTTCCCAACTCGTTTCGAACATTTAGAACTTTTCGATAATTGGTTGAAACGTTACCAGGGACCTAAAAAGTCGGCGATAGACGTTGGAATAGGCTGTGGAGTCCTTTCTTTTCAAATAGTAAAACATGGATTTCAAAAAGTGTTTGGCACAGATATAAACCCCAATGCCATTGTAGGGTTGATAGAGTTTATGGAAAATACAAAATTGTCTCGAAAGATAGAACTGGACCATGGATCTCTTTTTGGCAAATGGGAAAAACAAACCGAACTGATAGTTTTTAATCCGCCTTGGTTGCCCGAATCCCGAGATTTAGATAAAATGGATGAAGCTATTTACTATAACAAAAATCTCTTTCCTGCTTTCTTTGAAGGAGCAAAGCAAAGACTTTTACCTAATGGAAAACTGGTGCTTTTATACTCGAATTTAGCACAAATAACAGATGTGTCAAAAGAACATCCCATAGAGAAGGAGTTAGCGGAAGGTGGAAGATTTCAATTGGAAACATATTTAAAAAAATCTGTAAAAAGTGCTTCTAAGGAAACCACGCGTGATCAACATTGGCGATCTAAGGAAGAAGTTGAGCTTTGGGTGCTTATAAATAAGTGAAAAACTAAGTAATTTTCCCAAATATTAATACGTTTTTATTGGGAATTTTTCTACCTCTTAATACAAGGCTATGTCTATATTTACTAAATATGAACACGTTTTATATATTTGATTATTAAATCTAAAGATTATGAATGTTAGTTTAATAAAAAAACAAGAAGATTATATTACGTAACAAATAGCTTCTGGAGATTTTCAAAATGCCAGTGAACTTTTTCGAGATGCCCTTCGCTTACATGAAATTTTTAGACATAAAGTTGTTGCAGATTTTAAAGCTGAAATAGAAAAGGGCTGGTCTGGAACGGCTAGTAGACGTTCTGTTCAAGATATGATTAAAGACAAACGAAAAAGAAAATTTAGTTAAATGTCTTATAAACTCAGTCATTATGAACTTTCACATATTGCAGATTATTATCTAGATGAAATTTCTGATTATACTGAAAAAGAACATGGTTTTGATCAAGCAATAAAGTATTTATAAAAAGTCTTTAATAGTTTGGTTATTAATTCAGAAATCTGGAGAAAACGTCAAGAATTAAAATTGGGATTATTTAGTATTTTGGAACAAGAACACATCATTTTTTATCGTTCTTAATCACATCCAAATTATTCGAGTGCTTCATGGAAGCAGGGATTTTCCAAATTATTTCTAAAATACGCTATCCAGAAACTGCTTGACACTTTCTTGATTTGCACGAATTAGTTCTGTTTTGGCATTCTCCATGTCCTGAGGTTTTTTGTCTTGCGAAAGTTTAAACTTCCCTTCCCATTTAATAATTTCAATTTCAAAACCAATAACATAGCTAATAAATTGTTCCATTCTGTTATTGTCTAAATCTAAAACGTATTTATGCTCTGGAGCTTCCAAAAACTCTGTCATGGTTATCATAGACTGTTTAATGGTTTCTGGATTTTTAATTTCATTTACAGTTCCAGTAATATGGACTTTAATATAATTCCAAGTTGGTAATTGCGTAGTCGTATAAATACTAGGCGATATATAGCATTGAGGGCCTGAAAAAATAAGGGTTACTGGGTTGCTGTTTTTTAATAATTCTACTTGAGGATTGTTTTTATCTAAATGACCTATAAGTTTGCCATGTTCATAAATTAAGGGCAGGTGCGTAATTATAGGTTCATTGTTTTTAACTGATATAACGGTTGCTAAGGGATAGGTTTTGATAACTTCAAGTAAATGGTCCAAATCTTTGTCTTGATGGTGTTTAGGCGGATAATTACTCATTATTTATACTCCAAATTGTGTTAAATGATGATCTAGATGTTTGTATTGCATTTTCCCCCATTGATCCGTACTAAATGTGCCAAAAAACGGATGTTCAGGCCAATTAGTAGTGTCTTTTTTCTTAGAGAATTCATTGATAACAGCAATTAATTTACTTTTTTCAATGTTAAATTCTTCAGTGTCTGCAATTTTAAATTCTTTAACAGTTCCTAGGTTTCTTTTCCAAGGTTTATCGTTATACATCAGGGGTTTAAAAAGTTTTAGAACAAGTTTTTTAGCAAATCCTATCTTGGTATCGAGTTTTAAGTTTCCGTTAGCCACTTCCAATGGTTTCTGGCAATGGGATAACATCTGGGTGATAGTCATTTTTCCCCAAGTTGGTTGCGAGGTTTCACTCAGATTATTAAGTCTGGTTATAACAGTTTGCTGACTTTCAGTATTAAATAAAGAATTCATACCAATATTTTTTTTGCTTCTGAAAGTTACAATAATTATATTTACTAGATGCAGAAAAAATTACCATCGTTTTCTATTAAAAACTGGAATCAAAACGATCAGCCACGGGAAAAGCTACGCGATAAAGGCAAAGCCAGTTTAAGCGATGCCGAACTGGTTGCTATTCTTATTGGTTCTGGAAATAGAAATGAAAGTGCGGTCGATTTAAGCAAACGCATTCTCGCCAGTGTCGATAACAATCTCAATGCCCTAGGAAAGCTTTCCTTAAAGCAATTAATGGACTTTAAAGGGATTGGCGAGGCTAAAGCAATAACTATTGCAGCTGCTTTGGAAATAGGCAGAAGAAGAGGAGGTGAGGCCCTTGTGCAAAAAAATAAAATTACTTCCAGTCAATCGGTTTTTCAAGTCATGCAACCTATTTTGGGCGAGTTGCCACACGAAGAATTCTGGATTCTGTATTTAAACAATTCCAATAAAATTATTCGTAAAAACCAACTGAGCAAAGGCGGTATTACAGGTACTTTGGTGGACGTTCGTTTGGTTCTTAAAAATGCTTTAGAAGTTGGCGCCACAGGACTTATTTTGTCTCATAATCATCCTTCTGGAACTCTAAAACCTAGTGAAGCCGACAAACAAATTACCAAAAAATTAAAATTAGCAGGAGAAAGTTTGGATATTAAAGTTCTGGACCACGTTATCATAACCGAAAAAGCCTACTTTAGCTTCGCCGACGAAGGACTGCTATAGGTTCATACTCAAAATATAGATTTCAAAAAATGTGTTTACATAGTTTTAAACTTAGGTGTTTTTGAAATTGGCCCGCTTCTTGGCTAACAGGGAATTTTAAATTTATACTCATATATGTTATTAGTTTATACACATAAAATATCACCTCGATTAAAATATTCCTTTAAACAGATTTTTACTAGGATATTGGGGATTCCTGTCGATTTTACAACTACTATCGAAGATTTTATTGCTCACGATAGTTTAAAAATGTCCTATACGAGACAAGCTTTAAGCAATGAGATTTTTGTAAGAAGCCATGATATTTTATTTGAGCAAGGAATTTCAGATGTTGAAATACATGTCCAAGATTGGGAAGAGACCAAATGCTTTTTTTATACGGGTGAAAAAAGTGCTATTCCCTTCGATATATTTTCAGCAGCTTTTTATTTATTAAGTCGTTATGAAGAGTATTTGCCACATGTAAAAGATGAATATGGACGCTTTACCGCTCATGAAAGTTTGGCTTTGGAACAAGGTTTTTTGCATCAACCTGTAGTCGATATTTGGGCCTATAAATTTAGAAAGGTCTTTCAGCAAAATTATCCAGAGTTTCAGTTTCCCGAGAGAAGTTATTCCATAAAACCCATTATTGATGTCCCTTCAGCTTATAATTTCAAATTAAAAGGAATTATGAGAACGTTTGGAGGAACAGTTAAAGATGTTTTTAGTTTCAATTTCAAGAAACTGTATTACCGATATATGGTGCTTTTTGGATTAAAGAGAGATACGTATGACACCTTTAAATACATTATAAACAAACAGAAACACAGTGATTTTAAGTTTCTATTTTTCTTTTTAATTGGTGATTATTCTACCTACGACAAAGGTATTGATCCTCAAAAAAAGAAATTTGTTACTCTTATCAAGCAAGTAGCAGATTATTGTCAGGTTGGATTAAAAGTATCGTATTTTGCGCTTGATGATGTGGCCATGCTAAAAAGGGAGAAAAAACGGATGGAAACTATATTGAATACGTCATTAACAGCTTCTAGACAGTCGTTTTCCAAACTTAATTTACCAGAATCCTACAGAAATCTTGTGGAGTTGGAAATTTTGGAAGATTATACCATGGGTTATGTAAATCACGCTGGATTTAGGGCAGGAACTTGCACACCCTTTTTCTTTTACGATTTAGATTACGAAATACAAACGCCATTAAAAATAACCTCTTATCATTTACTCGATTATTCCTTACTAAAAATAAACTCACTTTTAGATAAGAAAAAAGCTTTAAACGAGTTAATTAATGAGGTTAAAAAGGTAAATGGCGAATTTGTTCCTGTATTTCATAACTATACTTTTAGCGATGTAGATAGATGGAAAGGATATAAAGAATTGTTTAATATTATTTTAGAGTCAGCTAATGAAGATTAACGGAATTAAGGATGTTTTTTTCGATTTGGATCATACCCTTTGGGATTTTGATAAAAATTCGGCATTGACATTCGATAAAATATTTAAAATACATAACGTGGCTGTAGATTTAGACGAATTTTTAAGCCATTACGAACCTATTAATCTAAATTATTGGAAACTTTATAGAGATGAAAAAATCGATAAGGAGTACTTGCGTTACCACCGGTTAAACGATAGCTTTAAAAAAATATCCTTTCAAGCGGATCCGACGTTAATAAACAAACTATCTGTAGATTATATAACCTATTTAAGCTCGTTTAATTATTTGTTTTCGGATGCTCTGGATGTTTTAAGTTATTTACAACCAAAATACCAATTACATATTATAACCAATGGATTCCAGGAAATCCAAGAGAGTAAATTAAGGAATTCCAACATTTATCATTTTTTCAAATCGGTAACGGATTCTGAGCAAGTAGGAGTAAAAAAACCGAATCCAAAAATCTTTCATCATGCCCTAAGCAAGGTAAATGCCAACCCGGAAACCAGCATTATGATTGGTGATAATATGGAAGCAGATATTCAAGGCGCAATTAATTTTGGTATGGAAGCCATTCATTTTAATTATTTAAAAACAACCATGGAACATTCAGGGAAACAGATAAATAATTTAAACGAACTAAAATTATTTTTATAAATTTTGTCTATGTTTACACGAATTAAAAAATCACTAAGTATGTTTAAGAAGCTTTTAATAATTATCATTGTTTTTGCATCCTCTTTATCTTCTTTATCTGTGTTTTCGCAAAATAGCGTGAATGATTATAAGTATGTTATTGTACCTAATAAATACGATTTTTTAAAGGAAAGAGATGAATATCAGCTGAACTCCATTTCACATTTCTTATTTGAGAAATATGGATTTACAGCTTTAAAAGAAAATGACATATTTCCAGAAGATTTAAGGTTCAATCCGTGCTTGGCATTAAAATCGGATGTGATCTATGTTCCTGGATCTTTTCAAACAAAATTACGGATAGAATTAAGAGACTGCAAAGGGGAGGTGATTTATCTTTCTGATTTTGGCGTGAGCTATGATAAAATGTATGCCGTAGCATATAATAAAGCTTTAAGGAATGCTTTTTTACATTTGCAGGTCTTGAATTATAAATATCAACCAAATGAAACTATTTTGGCTATGGGCAGTACTGCTCATAAAGCAGACCGTGAAGAAATAGAACAATTAAAGGAAGAACTTGCAGCTTTAAAAGAAGAGAAGGAACTTGAGTCAGTTACCAAGGTGGTTGCAGAGTCTAGCCTTAAGACCTCGACAGATACCGTAGAACAAGTTTCTGAAAAACAAGAAACCCTTTTGTTTGCTCAAAAAACGCTAAGTGGATATCAGTTGGTGGATAAGTCTTCTAAAGTGACCATGGTTCTATTAAGCACCAAAAATCCTACTGTTTTTATTGTGCAAGACAAAAATGCTGTGGTATTAAAAGAAAATAATTCTTGGATCCTTTCAGAAAATATTGGAAGCAAAGTAATAAACACCAAATTAAATATCGAGCTTTAATAGTTGTATTTGTCTTTCCAACGTTGTTTTAAAAACTCACGATGGGCATTTTCCCTTGAATTATTTCCAGGATTATAAAGCGTGGTATTTTTAATTTCTTCAGGTAAAAACTCTTGTTCTGCAAAGTTGTTTTCATAACTATGTGCGTATTTATAATCTTCGCCATAACCTAATTCTTTCATAAGTTTTGTTGGCGCATTCCGTATAGCAAGCGGAATCGATAAATCTCCAGTTTGCTTTACCAATTGTTGTGCTTTATTAATGGCTTCATAAGCCGCGTTGCTTTTTGGGGAACAAGCTAAATAAGTGGCACATTGACTTAGAATAATCCGGGATTCGGGATGGCCAATCGTGGACACTGCCTGAAAAGTGTTGTTTGCCATAATTAATGCTGTTGGGTTGGCGTTTCCAATATCTTCACTGGCTAAAATAAGTAATCTTCTGGCAATAAATTTCACATCTTCACCACCTTCAATCATTCTTGCTAACCAATATACCGCTGCATTTGGATCGCTGCCACGAATAGACTTTATAAAAGCTGAAATAATGTCGTAATGTTGTTCTCCCGTTTTATCGTAACGAACCGTATTGTTTTGAACTTTTTGTAAAACGGCTTCGTTGGTGATGGTTATTTTATCTGACGTTTCAGAATTGACTATCAATTCAAAAATATTCAACAATTTTCTGGCATCTCCACCAGAAAGTCGCAGCAGAGCCTCTGTTTCCTTGAGGCTTATGTTTTTTTTAGATATGTGTTCGTCTTTTTCAATAGCGCGCTTTAAAAGGGCTTCTAAATCGGCTTTGCTAAAAGAATTTAAAACATATACTTGACAGCGGGATAAAAGTGCTGGAATAACTTCAAAACTGGGGTTCTCTGTGGTAGCTCCAATTAAGGTTACCCAACCTTTCTCGACCGCTTGTAATAAAGAATCTTGTTGCGATTTGCTAAACCTATGGATTTCGTCAATAAAAAGTATCGGGTTTTTTGTGGTAAATAATCCACCACTAGTTTTCGCTTTTTCAATAACTTCACGTACATCTTTTACGCCAGAGCTTATGGCACTTAAAGTGTAAAACGGTCTTCCAGACGCAGTAGCAATAATATGGGCCAAGGTAGTCTTTCCAATGCCCGGAGGACCCCATAAGATCATGGAAGGAATTAATCCTTGTTTAATTTGTTTGGTTAAGGCTCCGTTTTCTCCAACAAGATGTGCTTGACTAATATAGTCCTCTAAGGTTTTAGGTCTTAATCGTTCTGCTAATGGCTCATTCATAGTGTAAAATTACTACATTACTTCGAAGGCTGGAATCTTAAGTTCGTTTTTTTAGTTTTGGATATGAAACTTTCCTATATAAAAATAAGCAAATTTGAATTGGTTTTACTTGGAGTTTGGCTCGATTTATTCAATTCCATTTTATAGGCATGACAATTTTACACGAATTCCATTTGTGGTCGTTTATTTGTAATAAATGCTTTAAATTTAACTATGAAATCTGACGAACATTTTCAATTTTCCAATAGTGTTATTTTAGCTCCCATTTTTTTGGTCCTTCTAATTTGGTTGGTTTTTTGGGTTGAGGTACGTTTTGGTTTGGATTTCACGAAATTCGGTGTGTATCCTCAAACATTAAAGGGGTTGCGTGGCGTTATTTTTAGTCCTTTTATTCATTCGGGAATAACACATTTATATCATAATACCATTCCTTTATTTGTTTTAACAGCATCCTTATTTTATTTCTATAAACCCATTGCGTGGAAAGTAATCGTCTTTGGAATTTTGCTCTCTGGAATTATTACATGGAGTATAGGCCGGCCGGCTTATCATATTGGAGCTAGTGGTTTAATTTATGTGTTGGTAAGCTTTACTTTTTTTAAAGGAATCTTAGCAAAACATTATCGCTTAATAGCTTTGTCTTTATTGGTGGTATTTCTTTATGGCGGTATGATTTGGTATGTTCTACCTATTAAGGAAGGGGTTTCTTGGGAAGGGCATTCTGCAGGTTTGGTAACTGGTTTGTTCTTTGCTTTTATCTTTAAAAAGGAAATTGCTAGTCCCAAAAAATATGCTTGGGAGGATGAAAATTATAACGAAGAAGATGATCCGTTTTTAAGGCATTTTGATGAAAACGGAAATTTCATCGAGATTTTAGACCCTAAAATTACCGACGTTCCTGATGTTTTGGAAATTAAATCTGAAAAGGAAACCAATTTAGAAAATGAAGTTCAAGTAAAGCAGGAGGGAGGCCCGACCATTCATTATACGTTTAAGCCAAATAAGAATTGATTTTGAATTTCTTAATTTAGAAAGGAGTGAACTTTAGTTATTTTGATGTTTGGTATTGGGTTGAAATTGGACGATTTTTCGCAATCAGCAATCAGCAATCAGCAATCAGCAATCTATAGTCTTTGTCTTAGTACTTCATATAGCATGACACCGCAGGCAACGGATACGTTGAGGGATTCTATGTCGCCCAATAGAGGAAGTTTAGCCTTATCGTCCACAAGTTTTAAAACAGAGGGATTGATTCCTCTTCCTTCCGAACCCATAATAATGGCACAAGGTTCTTTAAAAGACACATCGTAGATGGTGTTATCTGTTTTTTCTGTAGCAGCAATTACTTTTATTCCTGAGGCTTGCAGAAGAAACATGGCATCTTTAATATGATCGACTTTACAAAGTGGCACTTTAAATACAGCACCGGCACTTGTTTTAATAGTATCGCCATTTACGGGTGCACCACCTTTCTTTTGGAAAATAATTCCATCAACTCCTGTACATTCTGCAGTTCTAATAATGGCTCCAAAATTTCTAACATCGCTTATTTGATCGAGGAGTAAAAACAAAGGCGTCTTTCCAGATTCTATAACATTTAAAACCAAGTCTTCAATATCATGGAAGGCCACAGGTGAAATTTGAGCTACGGCACCTTGATGGTTTTTAGTTGTTAATCTATTTAGTTTTTCAACGGGAACATACGAACTTGAAATATTTTCCTTTCTAACCAAAGAATCCAATTCGTTATATAAATCGCCATGTAAGCCTTTTTGAAGAAATACTTTTTCAATAGTTTCGCCAGAATTTATGGCTTCAATAACGGCTCTTAAACCAAATATTTGTGTGCTGTTTTCCATAGTTCAAAGGTATAAAAAAAACCATCTCGAAAGAGATGGTTTTTTAGTTATAATTATAACATTTTTTTAATTACAAAGCTGTAACTGTGTAAGTAGTTCCTACAACATCTACAGTGGCCATAAACACATAAGTAGTTAATGGTGTTTCTGGTGCATATGCATTCGTAGTTAATGTGTTATTCACAAAACTACCAGCATTACTAGTTCCACATTGTGTGTAAGAAAGTGTAAGTGGAACTGTTGCTCCAAGTCCAGCGGAATAAAACGGATTTTCATAGACATCAGCGATAATAACATATTGTCCATCAGCTAATCCAGAAATTATTCCTGTTTCTGTACAATCACTTGTTCCAGCCAAATATTCTACACTACCAGACGCTGTATCTAATATCATTGAATCAAGATCCATTTCACAGAAATCTATGGTAACATCTTCGCCATTGTCGTCATAAGTGTATGTGCCTTCCCAAGTTAAAGAAACTTCAAGAAGATCTTTTACCCAAGTAATGTCCATAGAAAATGGAGATACCTTAGCATTAGCAACATTAGCTGGAGCACCAACTGTTAAAGTTTCGCCTCCTCCTGAAAGGACGGTTCCACAGTCTCCTGGCCAAATTGTTACATCTGTACTACCAGAAGTAGTTCCAGCAAGAATTGCAATAGTTCCTAGCTCAAAATCACCAGAGTTAGCATTTCCACCTACTTGTTCAAGGGGAATGTAAAGGTGTGCTTGTACTGGCTCCGGGATGGTTGCAGTTACTGTAATAGCATAACCATCCTCAGGATCAATCGAGCTTTCAGCAACGACTACATTTGTACTTGCAGTAGTTAGGGTAACAGTCGGACTTTTATAGTCTACCAAACTAGCTCCCGTGTTGTCGTCATCACTACAAGAAGTAGTTATAACACCAGCTGAAAGAGCAAGTAAGAAAAATATTTTATTTATGTTTTTCATCTTATTTATAGTTTATAATTTTTACTAACTAAAATTCCCTTATAGTCTTGTGTAAGTGGAAGTATATTCAGCAGCTCCCCAAGTAAAGAAAGTATTGGTATTATTTAAAATTAATATACCATCATCTTGATCCCATGAACCACCAACAATACATCCTATACCATTACTTCCACAGTATGTTGGAGAAACAGCTTCGGTTACTATACCACCACATCCAACAGCAATACTACCTCCATTTACTAGAGTGTTATTGGTAGAACAGAATTGTAATAAACCACCATCGGCAGTTGGAAGATTCCATGTTCCGTCAGGATTTTGAGTTATTTGAACTACTTGTGAACTAGCACAAATAGAATTGGTCATAGTATACATTCCAGATAGGTCATAAGCACAGTTAACGGTTAAACTAACACGTCCCATACCTCTACTATAGTAGTAAACATCTCCATCAGTTTGGTGAACTTTCACTCTAAAAGTAAAAGAGTCACCAATTCTTAAGTCATCAGCATCCATTCCTGTTCCAACCAAAAACTCTTCTAAAGTTGTATAGCTAAAAGAAAATGGTAGTGTAGCTGTTTCTGCAACTGATATCTCCGTTTTTCCTTGATTTACATCGCCATTAAGTATTTTAACAACTTCAAGTTTTGCAATGTTATCTAAATTTCCTGATAATTTTTTCAGGCTAAAATTTAGTTCTACATCTGAGAATGTTACAGGTGCTTCTGCAATTGGAAAATTGGCATCTGGAGAACCTAATAGAGCTCCTCCAGAACTTGATACATCAATCAATAAACCTGCCTCATCTAACACGTTTGTGTCAGCCTCAGGTTGTGAGTCATCGCATCCTACAAATAATGTTAAAGCGAAGAACATTGTAATTAAATAATTTATATTTTTCATTTTTTCAATTTTTTTTTAATTAGTATCTATCCCAATCTACTTTAGTAGTCAATGCATCCGGGCCTTGATTAGCAACCGCTGCTGCAAGGTTTGCAGAGTTTAATGACTTCTCGCTATTTGGATATGTATATCTAGTTGGCACAGCGTTTACTCCTGCTTGTGGATCTACTGCTAAAGTTAAAGAGGGAACGTCTGATCTTCTCCATTCGTTCCAAGATTCAATACCCTGCATATAAGTAGATACCCATAATTGCTCAGCAATCGATTGATAACCCGTGAATGCTGGATTAAACGAACCTGCGGCTAAACCATTAATTATTAAGGAAGCATCAATTCCAGCTTGGAAATAACCTGCTGCACTACCACCAATATATCCTTTACTAGCAGCCTCTGCTAATAATAGGTTAATGTGTGCTGCCGATAAAACGTAAACACGAGCATCAGCTGCTAAGTATGCATCTCCTACTTCTGAAACAGTACCTGGAGCATATCCGGCTGAACCTGGATTTATGTAACCTGCTGGTTTACCACGGTATGTTCCATCATCTAGTGGGTTAGCATACACAGCTAATCTTGGATCACCAGTATTAACCATGAAGTCAACTAGAGCTTCGCCCATACACCATTCTCCTTGTCTACCACCTTGAACAATCCCGTAATAAGGGTTTGCGTTTGGTGCGTTTTCCGTTTGGAAAGCAATAAAGGCATCATCAGCTGGATTAGTTATTAAGTTTCCAGAATTAACTAAAGCTTGTAACTCACCTGCATTAAATTGAGGCGTATCAGAAATTCTCATCATAGCTCTAAATTTAACTGAAGCAGCTAACTTTTTCCATTTTGAAATATTTCCACCATACATTAAATCTTGTTTTGCAGAAATTTCACCAGTCCCATCTAACAAAGCGTTAGCTCTTGTAAGTAAGCTCAAAACTTCACCATAAGCTTCTGCTTGGGTGTTATAAGCTGGAAATGGAATGGCTCCTCCTTGATTGGCTTCAAATACAGGAACGTCTCCAAAAGCATCAGCTAAAGTTTGAAAAGCTAGAGCTTCCATCACTAAAGCTACACCTTGTACAGCTCTATTATCTTCTGCTTCCGCTAAAGCATACATGTCTTGAGCTTCATTAATTACTTGAGTATACATTACTATCCAAAGGTTATCTATAGATCCTAATCTTGGAAAGTATCTGTCTGCATCGTTATAAACTGGCTTGGATAAATGTTGCACCCAAGCATCTGCAGCTTCACCCGTTAAAAAATAATCATTTATTCTATTAACGAATGCTCTTTGCATATATCCCAATTCCAAATCCACGCTAATCTCCGTAGGATTATTAGGGGACGTATTGATCTCATCGAAATCTTTATCACAACTTGTAAGTCCTAATGCTAGGAATAAAGTCAACAATAATGATGTTTTATTATATTTTTTCATCTTTTTTTTTAATTAAAATTTAACATTAACGCTAAAGCCAATAGTTCTAGCCGATGGAGTTTGAGCGTACTCTAACCCTTGTTGACCAGTACCTGTACCAAAACCTGTTTCAGGATCGATATGTGGTGCTTTTTTGTATAAAATAGCAAGGTTTCTCACGTTAAGACCTAAATCGATTGATTGGATTGGAATGTTATTGAAAAGTTTAGATGGGATAGTATATCCTAAAGAAAGTTCTCTCCATTTAACAAAAGAAGCATCGAATACTGAAGATTCTGCTAGGTTTTGACTAAATGCTGATGAATAATAACCTTGAGCAGTTGCAACCACGTTGTTAGGTACATAACCGCCACTTCCGTCAGACATTACACCATTTCCAATAACTCCAGTTTCTCTTCCAGGAAGAGTCTCTTCAAGAACACCAGCTAACATACCCCAAGTGTTTGTTTGAGAATATACATCTCCACCACTTTTCACGTCAAATAGAGTTCTTAAGGCAAATCCTTTGTAAGAAGCATTAAGAGCTAGACCTCCAAGCCAGTCCGCTTGAGAGTTTCCTAATACTTTATATTCACCTATTACAGGTAATCCATTATCATAAATAATTTCACCGCTTTCTGAACGTGCAAAAGAAGGGCCGTAGATTGCACCAATTGGGTAACCATTTCTAGCTTGCGTATTTACGTTCCATAAATTTCCATCAGCTAAATTAACAGCTTCACCAGCAATATTGCTAACCATGTTGTCGTTTTTACCAAAGTTTACATCAACTCCAAAGTTAAATCCACCAGCTTCGGCACTTCTAATAATATCTGCACCAAGCACTAACTCAATTCCCTTATTGGTAATTGTAGCAGCGTTATCCCAAACACTAGTATATCCAGAGGCAGCTGAAACATCAACTGGTAATATTACGTCTACAGCTTCTTTGTTGTAGTAAGAGAAATCTAAACGCAATCTGTTAGAAAAGAATCTAGCATCAATACCAACTTCAAATTCTGTTTCTTTTTGAGGTTTAATGTTGGCATTCCATAAAACACCACCTAAAAATGCTGTTGGATCAGATCCGTTTAGTGGAGAACCACTTAAACCATAGACCGGAGAAACATTGTATGCTCCTAATGGACCTGCACTACCAGTTTCGGCCCATGCACCTCTTACTTTTAAGAAAGAAACTACATTTTTGTCTAAATTGAACATATCACTTGCAACTAAACTTAAAGATGCTGCAGGATAAAAGAAACTATTGTTGTCTTTTGGAAGTACTGAAGCCCAGTCATTTCTACCACTAAAATCTAAATACACATAGTTTTTGTAGCTCAACTGTCCAGTACCAAATAAACTGTTAATGGCAGTTGAAGATGAATTTTGTTGGATTACTGGTGCACCAGCAGAGTTAGATAGATTGAATAATTTATCTAAAACTAATTGCTCAGCAGTACCAGCCATCAATCTGTAGTTTTGTCTCATTATGTTACCTCCAAAACTTAAGCCTAAAGCGAAATCTTCACTAGCTCCAAGTTTAGAATTGTAAGACAAGATAGCTTGTGTGTTAACCTCATAGTTATTTCTTGTAACTATTTGATAGAAACCGTTACGATTGTCTGCAGTTCCAAAAGAACGTTGTGTCTCTCTTATATCGTCAAAATAATCGATACCAGTAGAAGCAGCAATGCTTAATTTATCAGAAATTTCATAACCAATATTTACAGCTCCTACCCATCTGTTTCTTTCCCAAGGGTGTAAGTTGTTTTCAAGTGCCCAGAATGGGTTGTTATTAAAACTTAAGTTCCAGTTTAAAGGTGTATAAATACCAGGATTAGTTTCTATCATTGGAAGATTTCTCCAATCTCTTAACGCTTTCCAATCTACTTGTCTAGCACCCCAAACTAATTGTCCAATTTGGTTATCTGGATCTCCATATCCAACAGCATTTCTGTTTTCAGAAGAACTTTTAATGTACATAGCTGAGATTCCAGCACTCCATTTGTCGCTTAAATCAAAATTCACGTTCCCAGAAATATTGTATTTCTTTAAATCCGTATTGTAAACAATACCTTCAGCATCTGTTAATCCTAAAGATAATCTATAAGTAGCAGTTTCTGAAGCACCGTTTAATGATAAGGTATTAGTTGTTGATAATCCTGTATTGTAGAAATCGTTTTTAACACTGTCTGGGTGAGATACCCATGGAAGTGGTTGTGGGTTATTAGGATCATTAATTAAAGATTGATATTGAATGAAGCTCAGTCCGGCATCTAAAGCAGGCCCCCAGCTTTCATCAGTTCCACCATCTCCAGAAGCAGCTCCTCCGTCATATCCAAAACCATCTTTAAATTCGAAATAGTTTTGGTTTAAACCTTGACCATAAGAGTTTTGATAGTTAGGGAAAATATAAGGGTTAGAGAAACTTACATTACTAGATAAAGTAATCCCTAAGGCTTTTCCTTTAGTTCCAGTTTTAGTGGTAATTACAATTACCCCATTAGTACCTCTCATCCCATATAGAGACGTTGCGGCACCACCTTTAAGAACGTTTAAACTTTCAATGTCCTCAGGATTAATGTCCGCAAGACCATTAGGTACATCTGTACCAGAGTTTTGTCCAAACGTAGAGTTGTTCATTACTACACCATCAACAACGATTAAAGGTTGAGCGTTTCCAAAAATAGTGGATACCCCTCTAATAGTAATACGAGTAGATGCACCAATATCTCCAGAAGACTTGCTAATGTTTACACCAGCTACTTTACCGGATAAAGCGTCAACAACGTTGGTAACAGGAACCTTGTTTAAATCGTCGGATTTTAGGTTTTGAGCAGAATACCCAATACTTCTTTCCTCCTTTTTAATACCAAGAGCCGTTACGACCACTTCGTCGATTGCCATAACATCAGGTGCCATACTAAAGCTCATTCTGCTAGCAGCGCCAACAGTCATTTCTTTAGTTGTGTACCCAACGAATGAGTAAGATAAGACATCTCCAGTACTAGCAGTGATGGAATAGTTCCCATCAAAATCTGTCTGTGTACCACTTGTCGTACCCTTTACAATAATATTAACTCCAGGAAGAGGTAACCCGTTTTCATCGGACACAGTTCCTGAAATTGTTTTTTCTTGTGCAAACGTAAATTGCACAACAAACGCTAGGAATAGCGTTAAAATTCCACTAAACTTTGTTTTCATTTTATATTTTATTTGAATTAGTCTACGCCAAAAATCATAATAAAAAGTTAATTAAACAATATTTAAGGGTTAAAATTTCATTTTTTTTTGAAAATAGCGTGATTTCACGTTAAAATGGTCTTAAAAGAATGCCGTTAGGCTTAAGTGCACTTGTGAATTCGAGAATTTAAAGCTTTGGTTCTCAGTTTTTCCATTGGCAAAATTGAATTTTAGGAGTCCCGCTTTAGTAATTAAGCCAAATCCGAAGCCAAAACTGTATAATTTCTCTTTTTGTTCCAGAAGTTGGTTTTCCAAGTAGGCAAAGTCAATTATGGAGTGGGCATACAAGCTGTTATTAAAGACATATCTGTATTCTGTGTTAAAAACACCAAACAATGTGGCAGACAGGCTATTTTCTTCAAAACCTCTAATGGAATTAATACCGCCAAAACGCGCTAATTCATTTTCAAAATAATTGTCGGAAAATAATGCAAAGCTTTGGATTCTTAAATAAACATTGTTTTTTCGGTTCAAATTAAATATTTGAAAGGCTTCGAGAGACATTTGGTATTGTTTGGTGCTTGTTTTGTTGTATTCCCTTTGTCCTGTTTCAACTTGTAGGTCGAATAGGGTGTTGATGTTAAAAAGCAAATTTTCTTTTTGTCTCTGAATGTGTTGGTACCTGATGTTGTAAAATACCGTTTTGTAATCCTTAATAAAGGGATTGCTATAAAGTGAATCCAATAAATTGTTGGATTGAATGGATCTTATACCAGCAAATATTTTATTTTTAGGATTTAGTTGGTAAAAAAGTTTAGCACTTTGATCGGCAGTGGAATAGGAGGAGTCCTTTTTTAATAAGCGCAATTCCAGTTCTGTTCCAATTGGCGTCCCAAAGAGATATGGCAAATTAAAATGAACGTGAAAGCTCTTTTGTTCGTTTTCATCACTTTTATATACCAACCTAAAAGACTCGCCATAGTTTAAATTGTTATTTAATTCTAGGTTCAGGTAACCGCTAAACTCCAAAGTGTTTGTTTCTTCATTCGTGCCAAAACCAATAAACCCATCAAAATTATTGCTTTTCACCTTGTTTATAAATAAATACAAGGTTGTGGAGTCTTTTGTAAACAAAACTTCTGGGTCTTTGAGTTGGTTTGCAAAAGGGAGTTCGTTAAGATTTGTTATCTGTTTTTTAATTTTGGTTAAATTGAAAAGATCCTTCTCCTTGATTTTTAAATAATATTTTAAGTACGACTTTGGGAATTTTTCATAGCCTTTAATTATTATTTTATCAATATGTCTTGTCTTGGTGTTTTTGGATGTTAGTAAACTGGCTTGGATTTCTTCCGAATCGACATCCAAACTTATGTTCGATAATTGGATGCTATTGAAAGGGTCTCCCAATTCCGACAATTTTAAATTAATGGCAGCTAAGGATTTTTCTGTTTCTTGGATTGGGATAACAAAATAGTTATCGTGGACATTGTTTGAAACACTTGAGATAATTTTTTTTGAAACCAAACTGTCAGCATAAAATATTTTCAGCCTTTTATATTTTTTATTCAAATTGAAAGTTGCGGTCAATAAAGAGTCGATTCTTTCCGTATTTACAAGATTGTGTTCTATATAACCTATTTGATCTAGCTTATTTTTGAATGCGGTTAGTTCTTTGTTCAAAGACTCAAAGTCTTTATGGCTTTTTTTATATTTTATAGAATCTATAGCCTTGGTTTCAAGACTATCTTTTCCTTCTAGTTTTAAATGCAATTCTTGTCCATAAAGTTTTCCAGAAAAAAGACTGGATGTTGTTACAGTTAAAATAAAGAGGAGGAAAGCTGATTTTAGCACAGTGTTTAAAGCAATTAGAATTGTAAATCTAAGGTAAAAAGTAACTTTGGCACATCTTCTAAAGAATTTTTTTTTAGGTTTCGTTAAATTTCAAAGTGGCGTTCCTTTTTAGGTTATAAAAAATTATAACGGATTATTCAATTATTTATTGGTCGTATCAAAAAAGGGTAATTCGGTGTTATTGCGTGTATTTTTTTAGTATGAAGCGCTTATTTTAAAAAAAAATAGCATAATATTTGAAAATTAATCCCTTAAGGTTTGAAAAATTAAAATAATATTCTACCTTTGCACCCCTCTAATAAGAGGTATTTGTAAAATATTATAGAAAATATATGCCAACAATTTCACAATTAGTACGAAAAGGAAGAACCAAAATAGCCAAGAAGAGTAAATCGGTTGCTTTAGA
>Ga0209075_1000536_pt1 | contig 37350 bp, 34 predicted proteins | sample Stecom2011_FD_187523 | JGI IMG/M metagenome (GOLD analysis project Ga0209075, IMG submission 187523) | Agricultural soil microbial communities from Utah to study Nitrogen management - Steer compost 2011 (SPAdes) (version 2) | ecosystem: Environmental > Terrestrial > Soil > Agricultural land...
TTTTCTGCCAGCCATGATGAGTGGCGCGGTGGTCGGGAAAACACGTGGAAGGTGACATGGCGCTACTATTTCAATTAGTCAAAGCACTGCTAACGACAGCCCAGTGTAATCGAGCGCGGCTAACGGGGTTGTCCCTGTTATTGCTGCTGAGCCTGCTGGCAGGCTGTAGCAGCATGTACTTCATGCCGATGAAGCCGTGGGTACAAAACCCAGCTAAGCAAGGTCTGGCCTATGAAGACATTGTGCTGCTTCATCCGCATGGCCGTCGCATCCATGGCTGGTGGCTGCCGGCCAAGGGCAGTGCTCGTGGCACGGTCTATTTTCTGCATGGCAACGCTCAGAATATCAGCACACATTTAATGAACGTGGCGTGGTTGCCCGCCGCCGGCTTTAACGTTTTTCTGTTGGACTATCGCGGCTATGGCTTAAGCGAGGGCAAGCCTAATCTTGTTGGTGCTATGGATGACATCCAGCTTGGTTTGGATTGGCTGCGTGGCTCAGGGCGCAGCACCGATAAACCGTTGGTGGTGTTCGCACAAAGTCTTGGTGGCAGCATGGTATTACCGGTGTTAACCGAGGAAAAAAATCATGGCCGCTACGATTGTTTGATGATTGAGGCCGCCTTCAGCAGTTATCGGCAGGTCGTTGATGACATCATGGCGAGCAGCTGGCTATTGTGGCCATTACGCCCCTTGGTGGTGCCATTTCAACCACGTAAATTTGATGCAGTCGACGTGATTGCTTCGCTACGAGCGCCGCTGCTGGTGCTACACAGTGACGAGGATGAGGTGGTGCCGTTTAAGCATGGCGAGCAGTTGTTTGCCGCAGCAGCGGAGCCGAAAGAGTTCCAGCGTTTGCACGGTGCTCATATTGCCAGCCTGCGTGACCCAGATGTGCGCCAGCGTTTGTTGCAGTTTACTGAACAACATTGCGGTGTCTCAGCATTAGTCACTAAGCCGCCGGCAGAAACGAAAACGTCGCCGGCGCAGTCGCAGACACCGCAATTGGTCAAGCCACCGCTCGTAGAGCCAATTCGTGATCCGCTGCGAGGGCCGCCGAATAAGCTCAGTTTCTAAGGTGTTTTTTCTTTTGCTTTAATCAGGGCGGCGACAGCAACGCCCGCTTCAAAGAGCAGCCACATCGGTACCGCTAATAAAGTTTGCGAGATGATATCTGGTGGTGTTAGTAGCATGCCGACAACAAAACAGCCGACCACCACGTAAGCGCGTTTCTCACGCAGTGATTCAACCGTGGTGATGCCACTCCAGACCATCAGTAAGATGGCAATGGGCAGCTCAAAGGCAACACCAAAGGCGATGAACAAGGTGATAACAAAATCCAAGTAGCGGCTGATGTCGGTCATCACCGCCACCCCTTCGGGCGCGATGGCAGTAAAAAAGCCAAACAGCACGGGGAATACGACAAAGTAGGCAAAGGCGACACCGGCATAAAACAAAGCGATGCTGCTAGCTAGCAAGGGCAGAGCGAACATTTTTTCGTGCTTATACAATCCCGGTGAAATAAAACCCCAGGCCTGGTGCAGAATTAGCGGCATGGCTAACAAAATACTGACGTACAAGGTCAGCTTAAAGGGCACCAAAAAAGGAGAGGTCACATCGGTGGCAATCATCGAGGTGCCGGCTGGCAGTGACTGCATCAGCGGCTGCGCCACTAAGGTGTAAAGCTCCTGAGAGAAATAAAACAGCGGAACAAAGACACAGACAATAGCGAGCATAGTGCGCAGTAGGCGATCACGCAGCTCGATTAAATGTTTAATCAGTGGTTGTGGCTCATCTAGCGGGGTGATGTCATCAGTCATCTTTTTTCTTCATATCGGATGACAGTTCGGGCCTGTCTGCTGGCGGGGTGACGGGCTCATCTGACAAATCAATTTGCTCGATCAGTTTTTCGTCCAGACCAAGCTCTTGCATCTGCTTCTTAAAGCTCTCTTTCATTTCTTCGTTATAGGCTTCCCGCTCCATCTCATGCTTGAGATTGTTCAGCGTTGCTCGGGCACGGCCAGTCCATAAGCCAACGGAGCGTACTACCTTAGGTAAACGCTCAGGGCCGAGTACTAACAGGCCAATAACAAAAACAACGACCAGCTCAAAAAAGCCGATATCAAACATCGACGTAAAACTCCGTCATTAAACCTGGTCTTTGTCGGAGACTTTACTTTCTTGCGTCTCGGTTTTTTGCTCGCTGAGTTGCTTATCGCTGCTGGCTTTCTCGCCGTCTTTCACGGCCTCTTTAAAGCCTTTGACTGCGCCACCAAGATCACCACCAATGTTGCGTAGCTTTTTGGTGCCGAAGACCAGCATGATGATGGCCAGAATAATAAGCAGTTGCCAAATACTGATGCCGGATAACATGGTTATTCTCCCTGTGGGGAACGTGAGTTTTTTTCATCGATGCCAGACAAACCAAAGCGTCGGTCTAGCTCGGCCAGCACTTGATTGGGGTTGGCGCCAAGCTTGCTCAGCATCACCATGGAGTGAAACCACAGGTCTGCCGTTTCGCTGATCAGCTTGTCGTTGCTGCCGCTGATCTCGGCGTCACGGGCGGCAAGAATGGTTTCCACTGCTTCTTCGCCAACCTTCTCAAGAATCTTATTGAGACCCTTGTCATAAAGGCTCGCCACATAGGAGCTGGATGGCTCCGCCTGTTTGCGTTGCTCTAGCACGGTGTGCAGCTGGGCGAGGATGTCACTCATGGGTTACTCCAATATATCTGCCGCGAGCATAGCAGAATCAGCGGCTACTGACGTAGCGCCCAGCCGGTCAAAATTATGCCGCTGGCCAGTGCCGCGCCAGCCCAGAAAGCGGGGCTGGCAATAATAGTCAGGCTGACCGCAGTGGTGATGAGCCCCAGCCCTGCTAGGCCGCCTAGTAGCTTGCGTCGATGCTGGGTCAGGTCGCGGCGCATATGTTCTTCCAGCTGACGCTGCTGGTGGGGCAGGTGGCGCAGGGTATCCAGTGCATCGCGAAATAGCTCGGGCATATCGGGCAGCTGCGCCGCCCATTCTGGCATCCGCTCCTGCAGCTTCTTCAGGGTGGCAGTCGGGCCATACTGCTCCAGCATCCAGCTTTCCAGCATCGGCCGGCCCAGTGACCAGACATCCAGCTGTGGGTAAATGCTGCGGCCCAGCCCTTCGATATGAACGAGGGTTTTGAGCAGCAGGATGTACTGCACCGGTACTTCAATATGGAAGCCGCGGGCGGCATCGAACATTTTCATCACCAGCGGGGCAAACTCCAGCTGGTCAAGCGGCACTGAGACGATCGGTTCGATAATCTCTTCTAGTACGCGCTGAAAACGAGAGCGGTCTATCGGCGCTGTGGTCCAGCCGGCACGCACTACTAGATCAGCCATGCCGGCATAATCTTGGCGCATTAACAGCAGAACGAGGCGGCCGAGGATGTGTAGATCTTCCTTCGATAGTCGTCCGGCAATGGCACAGTCGACGGCAATGTATTGCGGCGTTTGCGGATTTTCTGGATTAACAAAGATGTTGCCAGGGTGCATGTCGGCATGAAAAAGGTTGTGCCGAAATACCTGAGTGAAAAAGATTTCAAAGCCACGCTCAGCCAGTAAGCGCGGCTCAATACCGGCGGCGCGGATGCGCTCGATGTCATTAACGGGAATGCCGTAAATGCGATCTGACACCATGATATGGCGCGTGCTCAAGGCCGGATGCGTGGCCGGGATATGCAGCAATGGGCTAAACAAAAAATGTCGGCGCATGGCTTCTGCATTGCGCGCCTCTTGGCTCAGGTCTAGTTCAGCCAAGATGACATCTTGGTAGTCTGCTACCACGCGGCCGGGGCGAAAATAGCGGGCATCTTTCCATAAGCGCTCAAGCCAGGCGGCACCGAACCTCATCACTTTTAGATCACGGGCGACGACAGCTTCAATGCCGGGGCGGATTACTTTTACGACCACTTCTTGGCCGCCGGGCAGACGCGCCGCATGCACTTGCGCCACCGAGGCCGCTGCCATCGGCGTGCGTTCGAAGTGCCCAAATACCTCGCCAACAGGTCGGCCAAGTTCACGTTCGATAATGCGTTGTGAGATAGCTGCATCGAAGGGCGGCACCTGGTCTTGTAGCTTGGCCAGCGCATCGGTCCACTCGCCAGGCAACAGGTCGCGGCGGGTAGAAAGTAGCTGGCCAAACTTAATAAAGATCGGGCCTAAGTCTTGTAGCGCATATTGCAGGCGCTCGCCTTCCGATAAATGTCGTGGGCCAAACCAGCTTGAAGGCGTTAGGTGCTGCAGCACAATTAACGGTTTGAGCAGCGGATGGGCGGGCAGCAAAGACAGCAGTCGATAACGAAAGACGATATGTACAACAAAGAGAATGCGGAAAATTGGCAGCATTATTGGCTCGCCTCGTCCGCTGCAGCTGTGGGCTCTGCTGGTGGTGTTGGTCGCAGCCGAGCAATGCGGGCGGCGAGACGATCTGTATCAAAGCGCAGCTCATCAACGTCTTGATTAAACTCGACCACATCACGGCGCAGCGCCATCATCGACGACTCATCGCGGAGAAAGTCGCCAGCACGATTTAAGAAGAGGTCAAAGGCTTGCCGTGCCATGGAGAATACGCGCTTGGCGCCATATTCAATTTGTTGTGCCAGCTCGCTGCCAAGGAGTGGCTGTAACAGTGCCGCCCAATTGAGGTCGAGCTGTTTGAAAATGGCGATGACACTTTGCATCAGCTCACGATCGCCATCGATTTGTACCGGCCCAGCAATGGCGCTCTCGGCGGTCTTCCAGTCGAGCAGCTGAGCAGCCAGATCAATCGGGCCGCCACGGACAGTGACATCGGCCTCGGCTTCACTGCCGTGGTACAGCTCAATACCGTCATCCACGAGCAGGGCATAAATCGACAGGGGTGGAAAAGTTAAATGCACGGCCAGCAAGCGGCCGCTGTGATCACGTAGCTGCTCCAAGGATAGAGGGTCGCCATGCAGCGCGCTGTTGATGGCACGTTCTAAGGTGGCCAGTGTGGTGGCTTCAAATAGGTTCGGCGGGCGCGTCTCCATTAGAGTTTAAACCCACGGTGCAATGCGACCACGCCACCGGTCATGTTGAAATATTCACAGCGCTCAAAGCCAGCATCTACCATCATGCCTTTGAGGGTTTCTTGGTCTGGGTGCATACGGATGGATTCAGCCAGATAGCGGTAAGACTCCGCATCACCGGCCACCATTTGGCCCAGCTTCGGCAGCACATTAAAAGAGTAGAGATCGTACAGCTTCGATAAAGGCTCATGGATGGGCTTGGAGAACTCTAGCACTAGCAGTCGGCCGCCGGGCTTGAGCACGCGCAGCATGGAGCGCAGCGCCTTGTCTTTATCGGTGACATTACGCAGGCCAAAGGCAATGGTAATGCAGTTAAAGCTGTTGTCGGCGAACGGCAGAGCTTCGGCGTTCACCTGTACCACTCGGGTATTGTGGCCGCAGCCGCTGTCGAGCAAACGATCGCGACCAACACCGAGCATAGCCTCATTGATGTCCGCCAGAATGACTTCGCCTTGATCACCGACTAAGCGGGAAAACTTTTTTGCCAGATCACCCGTGCCACCGGCCAAGTCGAGCACCCGTTGACCTCGGCGGACACCGGCTAGCTCTAAGGTAAAGCGCTTCCAGACGCGGTGTACGCCCATCGACATCAGGTCGTTCATCAGGTCGTACTTAGGCGCCACGGAGCGGAACACCCCAGCCACACGTTTGGCCTTGTCTTGTAGCGGCACCTGTTGGTAGCCGAAATGGGTGGTCTTGTCCTGGCTCATAGTTGTTGCCTCATCACGCTTAGCTAATAGCCCTGCCTAAGAAAAAAGCGGCGCCGTAGTCACGGCACGGCAAAAGGTTGCGGGTGGCCGGCAAATAGCCGCGCCAGAATCTGGGCTTCGGTTTCGGTCAGCTGATTGAGTAGCCGGCCGGCGCTGTCCAATTCACGCATGGCGGCAAAACCGCGCTGGAGGAAATCATACAGGTTGCCGAACCCCGCCGCATGAACTGGGCGACGGACCATGCGAAAGGTCGTTTGCAGCATACGGCCACGGACATAGCGATCGACATGGTGGCCAACATCGGCAATCAGCTCAAGCTGATGTTCACGTTCCCGCTGGCGCCCTAACGCACGGAAAGCATCGATATAGAGCTGCTCGCTCAACGGGCCATCAAGACTGTCATGCAAGGTGTCGGCCAGCGCCTCATCCAGTTCCTGCGTCAAAATGGCGGCTTCTAACACGGAGGCAGAAGTGGCCATGACTCGGTCTGGCAGCAAACTGGCGGCTTTTTTTACTGCCCGCCGAATATCCTGTGCCACCGGCAGCAGGTCGTTGCCGCCATACACTTCATCGAGCAGGAAGCCGATAGCAGCACGATTGCTTGGCACTGCCAGCAAGGCTGCGTGGCTATGGTTTAAACGCTGTTCTTGCCAGCTTTGCAGGCGCTGTAAGCGCAGGCAAAAACGCGGGTTATCAGCGTGCTGGCGCAAGGCAAAAAAGCGCTCAAGATCCTGCTGGAGTTTTTCGTCGGCGCGCATGACAAGCTCGAATAACGGTGGAGGCAGAATAATAGCGCAGGAACGGCTGTAATGGCTGCAAGAGCTTGGCGCTCTTGCAGCACAACGCGGTGGGCTGCCGCCTTGTTAGAGAATGTACTTGCTCAGGTCCTCATCCTGCGCCAGCTCGCCTAGGTGTCTGTCCACCGCGGCAGCATCCAATATCAAGGGCTTGTCGTGATACTGCAGGGCGAGGTCATCAGCGTCGTAGCTGATTTCCTCGAGCAGTTTCTCTAGCACGGTGTGCAGTCGCCGCGCACCGATATTTTCTACCTTCTCATTCACCTGCCAAGCCACTTCCGCGAGGCGGCGAATACAGTCTGGCGTGAATTCAATTTTCAAACCTTCGGTGGCCATTAACGCGCGGTACTGCTCGGTTAATGACGCATCCGGCTCGACCAGAATGCGCTCAAAGTCTTCTGGCGTCAGTGCTTCCAGTTCCACTCGAATCGGTAGGCGACCTTGCAGCTCCGGAATTAAGTCGGAGGGCTTGGACATCTGAAACGCACCGGAGGCGATAAATAAAATATGGTCTGTTTTTACCATGCCGTATTTAGTGGTTACGGTGCTACCTTCGATCAGTGGTAGCAGGTCGCGCTGCACACCCTCACGGCTCACATCCGCACCCATGGTTTCACCGCGGCGGGCGACCTTGTCGATCTCATCAAGAAAGACAATGCCATGCTGCTCCACCAGCTCAACGGCTTGGCTTTTTATTTCGTCTTCGTTAACGCGGCGCGCAGCCTCTTCATCGCGTATGGCGCGGAAAGCATCGCGCACTTTAATTTTTCTGGACTTGCGTTGGCCGCCGCCGATTTTTGAAAACATCTGTTGCAGTTGGCTGGTCATTTCTTCCATGCCGGGGGGCGTCATGATTTCGACACCGACCTTCTGTTCGGCCAGTTCTATTTCAATTTCACGCTCGTCCAGGTCACCTTCACGGAATTTTTTGCGAAGTATTTGACGGGTGCTGGAGTCGCTCGCTTCTTCGCCACGGGCGCTGGGCAGTAGGGCGTCAAGAATGCGCTCTTCGGCCGCCTCTTCGGCGGCACGATGATGCTGCTTCATGCCTTTTTCGCGCAGCATCTTCACGGCTATTTCGATTAAGTCGCGAATGATGGACTCAACGTCGCGGCCGACATAACCCACTTCAGTAAACTTGGTTGCTTCTATTTTGATAAAAGGGGCATTAACTAGCTTAGCTAGGCGTCGGGCTATTTCTGTTTTGCCGACCCCAGTGGGGCCGATCATAAGAATATTTTTCGGTGATACTTCTGCGCGTAGCGCTTCAGGAAGTTGCATACGGCGCCAGCGATTGCGCAGGGCAATGGCGACGGCTTTTTTTGCCGCGTTTTGGCCAACAATATGGCGATTTAGTTCGCGGACGGTCTCGCGGGGAGTAAGTTCAGACATAGATGCTCACCAAGAAAGTTCGTCGATGGTGTGGTGCTGGTTAGTAAAGACACAGATATCGCCAGCAATAGTCAGGCTCTTTTCTACAATTTCGCGAGCGCTGAGGTCGGTATTTTCCAGTAGGGCACGGGCAGCAGATTGGGCAAAAGGGCCGCCGGAGCCGATAGCGACTAAATCCATTTCTGGCTCAATGACATCGCCGTTACCGGTAATGATCAGTGAGTGCTCTGAGTCGGCTACTGCCAGCAAGGCTTCGAGGCGGCGCAGGGCGCGGTCGGTACGCCAGTCTTTGGCCATCTCAACAGCGGCGCGCACCAGCTGGCCTTGGTTTTTTTCTAGCTGGGCTTCGAAGCGCTCAAACAGGGTAAAGGCATCGGCAGTGCCACCAGCAAAGCCGGCGATCACTTTGTTATGGAACAGGCGGCGTACTTTGCGGGCGTTGCCTTTCATTACGGTGTTGCCAAGGGAGACTTGGCCGTCACCGCCGATCACAACACTGTTGCCACGACGTACGGAAACGATGGTAGTCACAGGCGGACTCCTGAGGTGAAAAGAAAAAGATGCTCATCGCATCGGACATGGGGGCGGCTAATGAAGTTTCAAGGACGTCGCGAAGCTGCTGTGCAATAGAGGTTGCGGCGCAGTAAGAGTGGCCTTAGTCACTCTTACTGCGAATGGCCAGGGTTTCAATGCCGGCAGAGGCCAGCTTGTCTTGAGTGCGGTGGGCGGCGTTGGCACTGTCAAAGGGGCCGACCATTACCCGATACCAGGTGTCACCATTGCCCATGGAGACTGGCTGCACACGAGCATTCAGGCCGTGCAGGATGAGTTCGCCACGACGGCGGTCAGCATCAGCGTTACGCCGGAAGCTGCCTGCTTGTAGCTGGTACTGCTCATGCCGGTCGACTACCGCTGTGCCTGCGTTGCTGGCCGGCTTGCTGGAATCGGCAGGCGGGGCGTCTGGGCTGCGCCGCGATGGGCGCTGTTCGTCTTCACCCTTAGGAATGATGACTTCCATTTTTGGCAAAACCGCATAGAAATCAAAACGCGGTCCACTTGACTGGGTGTCGGCCTGGGCTGTTTCGGCTGGCTTTGTCTTCACGCCTGCCATGTCCGCGGCGCTGGATCGCAGCGTCGCCAGATGGTAGAGAAACATGAAAAAACCACCGGCCAAGATGCCGGTAAAAACCCACACCCAAACAGGTACCTGTCGTTGCTGTCTGTTACTCGCTCTGGCGCTGGGTCTAGCGCTGGCGCCACGGCCGCGGGGGGCAGCTTTCTTTGCCATTACATGCGCTCCAAGGTGTTGATGCCGAGCAGGCTAAGGCCTTGCTTGAGGGTGCGGGCGGTCAGTACGGCCAACAGTAGTCGGCTTTGCTTGATCGCTTCGTCGTCGGCATTAAGTACTGGGCAATTTTCATAGAAGGAAGAAAACAGCCCAGCCAGTTCATACAGGTAGCTACAAAGCAGGTGCGGCAGGCCTTTTTCGGCGACCTGATGGAGCGTGTCAGCAAGCTGCACCAGATGATTGCCCAGAGCAATTTCTTGGTCCGCTTGTGGTTTGATCTCGCCTTGCAAAGTATTGGGGTCGAGCTCTGCTTTGCGGAAAATACTGGCCACCCGCGTCCAGGCATACATCAGATAAGGAGCAGTGTTGCCCTCAAAGCTGAGCATCTGGTCGAAGTTAAAAATGTAATCGCTCTGCCGGCTTTTGGATAAGTCCGCGTACTTCACCGCGCCAATGCCAACATGATGAGCAATGTCTTTTAATGTGGCTTCGTCCATCTGTGGATTTTTATCTTTAACTAGCTTGAAGGCGCGCTGTTCTGCTTCGTCAAGCAGGTCGATCAGTTTGACGGTGCCACCGTCACGAGTCTTAAACGGTTTGCCATCGGGGCCGTTCATGGTGCCAAAGCCCATGTGAACGAGGTCGGTCTCGGCCTTAACAAAACCGGCTTGACGAGCAACTTCAAACACTTGCTGAAAGTGCAGTGCTTGGCGCTGGTCAACAAAGTAGAGCATGCGGTCGGCATCGAACTCTTTTTGCCGGAAGCGTAATGCGGCAAGGTCACTGGTGGCGTAGAGGAAGCCGCCATCTTTCTTTTGCACAATGACCGGTAATGGGTCGCCATCTTTATTGCGAAACTGTTCTAGAAAAACACAGCGCGCTCCATCGCTTTCACTCAGTAGCCCGCGTTGATCTAACTCAGCGACCACTTCTGCCAGCATCGGGTTGTAGGCGCTTTCTCCGCGCACGTGCTCGCGACCAAGGCTGACATTAAGACGCTGGTAGATCTCGAAGCAGTGGTCTAAAGAAATGTCATTGAAGCGCTGCCATAGGGCGAGACAATCTGCGTCGCCGCCTTGCAGCTTAACCACTAAAGCACGGGCACGATTGGCGAACGCTTCCGAATCATCGAAGCGCTTTTTTGCCTGCCGATAAAACTCTTCTAGGTCAGCAAGCTGACTGCCGGCATCACCCGGTAGCTCTTCAAACAGTGCTAGCAGCATGCCGAACTGGGTGCCCCAGTCGCCGACATGGTTCTGCCGCAAAACATCATGGCCAAGAAACTCCAGGGTACGCACTACCGCATCACCAATAATGGTGGAGCGCAGATGGCCTACATGCATTTCCTTGGCTAGGTTGGGGCCGGAATAATCGACCACGATGGATTGTGCTGGGGCGGCAGCGGCTACGCCCAAACGGCTGTCGGCGAGTGCGGCGCTGAGCTGGCGGCCAAGCAAGTCATCGGCTTGGAAAAAGTTGATAAAGCCGGGGCCGGCAATCTCGGCCTTGCTGATGTTGTCATCGGCAGGCAGGGCGGCAATCAGGGCTGCGGCTAAGTCCCGTGGTTTTTTCTGTGCGGGCTTAGCCAGCATCATCGCTAAGTTGCTGGCGAAGTCACCGTGACTGCGGTCCTTGGTGCGCTCTACTTGAGGGCTGACAGTCAGGTCAGCGGGCAAAGTGCCGTCAGCCTTGAGGGCGGCCATGGCGAGTTCAAGTAAGTGGATAATGCGGTCTTTCATTAATCATCCGAAACAAGGTGGCGGTGGGCGGCGATTGTAAGCGAATCAGCGCGGTTTTTCTTGTCGTCGCTTTGGTATGTTGATGGTCACTGGATTGACAGTCGCCAGATTGATGGTCACTAGAGTAGGTCTGTCGGATCTACGTCTAAGTGCCAGCGGCAGCGACGCGCTAATGGATGGCTGGTCAGCCGCGCCAGCAGGATATCAATGGCGCGGTGCAAGGGGGGGCGGTCTGGGCCGAGTAACAGTAGTTGGCTACGGAAGCGCCCTTGGCGGCGCTCAATCGGCGCAGGAATAGGGCCGAGCAACTGTACCCCTTCGGGCAGGTCTTCCAGCTGGGCGATATCACCGAGCAAGCTCATGCCTTCCTCAACCTTGGCCGACTCGACACGAATGAGCGCCAGATGACCGAAGGGTGGTAAGCCGATATCGCGACGTTCACCGAGCAGGGCGTCGGCGAGCTTGCCGTAGTCGCCGGATAGCAAAATATGCAGCATCGGGTGTTCGGGGTGACGGCTTTGAATGAGCACTCGGCCGGGGATTTTTTCACGACCTGTGCGCCCGGCCACCTGCAGGATCAGCTGGCCAGCATGCTCTGGGCCACGGAAGTCCGAGCTTAAAAAGCCACTGTCAGCGCTGAGAATGACCGCCAGAGTTAGGTTGGGGAAGTGATGCCCCTTGGCCAGCATTTGTGTGCCGACCAAGATAGCCGGTGCGCCGCTGTGGGCTTTTTTTAGGGCAGCATCCAGGCTGCCTTTGCGCCGAGTGCTGTCACGGTCAACCCGAATAATCGTGCAGTCCGGCAAATGCGCCTGCAGCAGCTCCTCTAGCTTCTCTGTGCCGCTGCCGGCATCGCCAAGATTGCTTGATTTGCACTTCGGGCAGTGGGGCGGGATACGTTGCTGGGCGCCGCAATGGTGGCAGACCAAGCGGTTATCACTTTTGTGCCAAGTCAGGTGCACACTGCAGTTATTACACTCTGCTTCCCAACCGCAGTCGTGGCAGTGGATTAAGGGTGAGTAGCCACGGCGGTTTAAAAATACCAACGCCTGTTGTTTGTTTTTTAGGGTTTCTTCAATGGCTTTTAAGCTGTTTGGGCTGAGTGGGTCGCGACCCGGTAAGGCGCGGCAGTCTTCCAGTAGCAAGGTCGGTGGGGCGGCATTACCGGCACGCTCGTTAAGCTTGAGGTGGCGATAGCGACCATTGCGTGCCAGCTGCAAGGTTTCCAGAGCTGGGGTGGCGCTGCCAAGGATCACTGGAATATCTAACAGGCGCGCCCGCCAGACGGCCAAGTCCCGCGCCGAGTAACGTAAGCCGTCCTGTTGCTTGAGTGAGCTGTCGTGGGCTTCATCGACAATAATCAGGCCGGGCCGAGCCAATGGGGTGAAAATGGCTGAGCGAGTGCCAAGGATAATACCGGCTTCGCCACGCCGTGCCCGTAGCCAGCCATGCAGGCGCTCACGGTCGGTAAGACCAGAGTGCAAGCTGATCACCGGGACGTTGAAGCGTTTCTCGAAGCGGCGCACCGTCTGTGGGGTGAGGCCGATCTCCGGCACTAACACCAGAATCTGTTTGTTTTGCTCCAGTAGCGGCGCCATTGCCTGCAGATAGACTTCGGTTTTGCCGCTGCCGGTGATGCCATCAAGTAGGAATGGGGTAAAGCTGTGGGCGCCCTGAATGGCCTTGATGGCGGCTTGTTGTTCGGTGCTGGCGGTGGGCGGTACTGCCGCCATCAGGCTGCGAGGGGCTGAGGTGGTTGTCGCCACTTCGGACAATGTCACCCAACCTTTCTTTTCTAGTGCGACAAGGGCAGTGCGTTGAATATCTAGGCCAGCGAGCATGTCTGCCGGCAAACCCGCTGGATGTTGCTGCAGTAGCTCCAAGGCCTGCTGCTGGCGCGGCGCTCGTGTTAGCGCTGAGGGTTGGGCAAAGCGGCCTTGGGCAGTGAGCTGCCATTCCAGCCGGCCAGGTAGCAGCGCTTCATTGCCTTGGCGTAGCAACACTGGCAGTACGGTCGCGATGACATCGCCGATGGGGTGGTGATAGTAGTTGGCGGCATGCTCACATAAGGCCATCAGGTCGGCGTCGAGCAGTGGTTGTTCGTCAATGATTCGACGGATGCTCTTCAGCTTGCTGGCATCTACGATGCTCTGTTCGTGACCCCAAACCACTCCTACTAAGACGCGATTGCCGAACGACACTTCACAGCGACAGCCCACAGTGGGCAAGGCAGCCTCCTTGATCGGCAGGTAGTCGAACAACTGGCGTAGCGGTGCCGGAACGGCAACTTTTACTACCAGTACGGGCTGGGAAGGGGGCATGAAAGACTCTCTAGAGCGACCAATGGCGGTGATAGTGGCGATATTGTTGCCTGCCCTGCTTGCGCTGCCAAGACAAGCTGGTATGATTCGCGCTCAAATTTGCCAGGCGCAAGCCGACAGTGTGGTGCTCGAAAACGGTTTCGGGTGGCGACACGCTAGGAGTCGAGTCATGAAAGCAGATATCCATCCCCAATACAAAGACGTCGCTATTACCTGTTCATGCGGCAATGTCATTCATACACGTTCGACTCGCGCCGAAGACTTCCTCATCGACGTCTGCTCTGCCTGCCACCCTTTTTATACTGGTAGCCAGAAGGTTTCCGATACAGGCGGCCAGATCGATAAGTTCAAACAGCGTTTTGGTGCTATCGGGTCACGCAAAAAAGCTTGATCCGTTCTGGTCTGGCGATTCAAGCAAAAGCACCCATCGGGTGCTTTTTGCGTTTAATCGGCGAGTAGAAACAGGCTGTATAGTACGGCCGGCGGGTGCCGGATAACCAAACCTCAGGATGAGGTTCGGGCAGATATCTTGGACAGATATTCAGAGAGGCAGGTCATGTCAGACGAACTGAAGCAGGCAGCACTGGAATACCACGCTAAACCCCGTCCTGGAAAAATTAGCGTCGAAGTGACCAAGCCAGCGGCAACTATGCGCGATCTGTCCCTTGCTTATAGTCCGGGTGTGGCTGCACCTGTACGCGAAATTGCGCGTGAGCCAGAGCTGGCCTATCGCTATACCGCCAAAGGTAATTTGGTCGCGGTAATCAGCGATGGCACTGCGATTCTTGGCTTGGGCGATCTTGGTGCGCTGGCCTCCAAGCCGGTGATGGAAGGCAAGGGTATTTTGTTTAAGTTGTTTGCCGGCATTGACGTGTTTGACATTGAGCTGGAGGCGGAGTCGCCACAGGCCTTTATTGATACCGTAGTGCGCATCCATAAAACCTTTGGTGGTATTAATCTTGAAGACATCAAGGCGCCGGAGTGCTTTGAGATTGAGCGCACGCTGAAAGAGCTGTGCACCATTCCCGTATTTCACGATGACCAGCACGGCACTGCTATTGTAGTTGCTGCTGGTTTGGTCAACGCACTGCGTATGCAGCAGAAAAAAATCGACGAGATTAATGTTGTCTGCGTTGGTGCTGGTGCTGCCGGTGTTGCCTCAATCAAGCTGTTGATTGAAATGGGCGCGCGTAAAGAAAATATTTTGGTGCTTGACCGTAAAGGCGTAATTCATTCGCGCCGTAATGATTTGACTCAGTTCAAAGCTGCCTTTGCCAACGATACAGACAAGCGCACTTTGGATGATGCTATTGATGGTGCGGATGTATTTATCGGTGTTTCTGGCGCAGACATGTTGAGCCAAGACATGGTGCGTAAGATGGCGCCGAATCCAGTTATTTTTGCCTTGGCCAATCCCGATCCAGAAATTCTGCCAGAGCTCGCTCGTGCGGTGCGACCAGATGCGATTATTGCCACTGGTCGCTCGGATTATCCGAACCAAGTGAACAACGTTTTGGGCTTTCCTTATATTTTCCGTGGCGCATTGGATGTTCGTGCGACAACGATCAATGAGGCAATGAAAATTGCTGCAGTGCATGCCATTGCTGCGATAGTGCATGAGCCTGTGCCGCAGGAAGTGTTAGATGCCTATGGTTGCGATACGCTGGAGTTTGGTCCGGAATATATTATTCCCAAGCCGACAGATCCACGTTTGCTGGGTGCGGTTTCAGCTGCAGTGGCTCGTGCTGCGGTGGACTCTGGTGTGGCGGGTAAAGGCTATCCGGCGCATTATCCATTGAAAACAGTAAATGATATTTTTCCACAGGAATAATTTTATTTTTGTGTCGAAGTAAAAAGTGCTGCGTTATAAGTAAGCCCCTAAAAGTTGGCGATCCAATTTTTAGGGGTTTTTTATTTTAGCCTCTAGCGTGTGCAAGAGCTGCGAGCGAAGCCACCCGCAAAAGTGGCTGGGCGCTTAGAATAAATGCTCTGGTTCCGCCTCTAAGATGTCATGAACAGACTCTGATGGGCCGCCGCTATCATGCTCTGGCACAGTGCCTTCAATGAAGTATTCAAACACGGCATTGGCATCGCCAGGGCGGGCCAGTTTGCCGCTACTGGTGTTGATGCGCGCAGTAACAATTCCCGGTGGCTGTGGCAGTTGTTCTTCAGCTACGCCTGCCAAAGCACTACTCATAAAATCCATCCAGATGGGCAGTGCGGCACGGCCGCCATATTCACCGCGACCCAGTGTTGCTGGTTCATCAAAGCCAACCCAAACAGCCGCGACCAATGCCGGCGAGTAGCCGACAAACCAAGCGTCTACAAGCTCGTTAGTAGTACCAGTTTTACCGGCCAAATCGCGTCGACCAAGCTGGCTAACACGGTAGGCGGTGCCGCGACGAGCAACGTCTTTGAGCATGGAATCCATTAGCCAAACATAGCGAGCATCGACCGCCCGGGGAACTTTCACTGGGGCTGGGGGTTTGACGTCGTTGCTGCTGGTTTCAGCACTGATTTCTATTGTCTCGGCGGGTTCGTCAGTAACGTCGTGTTGGGCGCTTTCCTCAGCTGCTGCGGTGCAGTCATTGTCGTTCGCACACAATAATACTTGCGGGGCGAGCCACAGGGTTTGTCGGTCGTTGTTATCAATGCGCTGTATAAACCAAGGCTCAATACGGAAACCACCGTTGGCAAAAACACTGTAACTGCTGGCCATTTCCATGGGTGTTACGGTAGCGCTACCCAAGGCTAGTGAGAGGTCACGCTGGAAGCGTTCTGCTGGCAAACCAAAGTCTTTCAAAGTGGCGACGGTGTGATTAATACCGGTGCGCTGTAGCAGTCGGATGGAGACCAAGTTAAGCGATCGATACAGTGCTTCGCGAACTCGGGTGGGGCCATAAAAACGACTGCTGGCACCGGTAGGGCGCCAGGCTGTTTCTAATGCGGAGTCTTCAAAAACAATGGGCGCATCATTGATCAGTGTGGCCGTGGTGAGACCCTTGGTCAGGCCTGCGGTATAGATAAAAGGCTTGATGGCGGAGCCCGCCTGTCGCTGTGCTTGAAGGACACGGTTAAAGTTGGACTGGGAGAAGCTAAAGCCACCGGCCAGTGAGCGAATGGCGCCGGTTTTTGGGTCTAGAGCGACCAGTGCGCTTTGCGCGGTAGGGATCTGTGCCAATCGCCATTGTGGCTCCTGGGCCACCGTAACTTGCCGCAGGCGTACGATATCGCCCGCTTTGATTGCATCAGTGGTGCGCTTAAGCTCGGCGCCAATGCTGTCGGTGTTAATATGGCGGCGTGCCCACTTCAGGTTTTCCCAGTTCAGCTGCACTTGTTCGCCGTTGGCAAGCAGTAGGCGAGCGTCTTGCTCGCCGGTGCTGATGACCAGTGCAGGCTCTAGGTCAGCAATGACATTAAAGGGGCGCAGTAAGGCGGTCCATTGGTGGAGCAGGGCAATGGCTTCGTCGTTATCCGTATCGAGCTCTGCGTCTAGGACTAAGTCTGACTCTGGTAGCGGTGGCAGCTCGGACAGATCACGGGTTGCTTCTGCGCCACGCCAGCCATGACGTTCATCATATTCGTGTAGGCCCGCGCGCAGGGCACGCACCGCGGCTGCTTGGCGCGGTGCCTCGAGGGTGGTGTAGACCCGCAAGCCACTGGTGTAGGCATTGTCAGCACCGAAGCGCTCGACCATCTCGCGGCGCACCATTTCCGCCAGATAAGAAGCCTCCAGCTCTTGCGCGGGGCCGTGATAGCGCGCGTCTACGGGGGTGGCGCGGGCAATGTTGTATTGCTCGCGGTCGATGGCACCGATTTTATGCATGCGCCGTAAAATCCAGTTGCGACGGTTTAACGCGCGCTCTGGGTTGGTGATCGGATTGTAAGCAGAGGGGGCCTTGGGTAGTCCGGCAATCATTGCCCACTGGGGCAAATCAAGGTCGCGGATAGACTTGCCGTAATACACGTGGGCGGCGGCTTCAGCACCGTAAGCACGATGGCCGAGGAAAATCTTGTTCATGTAGAGCTCAAAGATTTGCTCTTTGCTGAGCACAGACTCGATTTCAAGAGATAGCACTATCTCATTGAATTTACGCAGAAATTTCTGCTCTCGATCAAGAAAAAAGTTACGCGCTACCTGCATGGTAATAGTAGAGCCACCGGAGCGGATTTCGCGATAGCGCAGCAGTTCGGTAAAAGCACGGGCCAAGCCACGGATATCAACACCGCCGTGGCGAAAGAAGCGATCATCTTCTGCCGCCAATACGGCTTGCACAAACAGCGGTGGCAGTTGCTCGTACTTGAGGGGTGTTCTACGTTTATCGCCGAACTCGCCGATCAGCAGTCCTTCTGCAGAATAAACACGCAGAGGAATTTGAAAGGAGACGTCGCTAAGCTGGCTGGCGGGGGGCAGCTGCGGAGCCAGATAAAGGTAGGCGGCATTGAGCACCATAAGGATGCCAGCGGCGGAAAGGGTTGCTGCTAATAGTAGCCAGCGCCACCAAGGTCTACGTAACTGCATGATGTTTTAAGCCTAAAAATCGGTCGTGTGTAAAGGGAAGCCGAGGGCTGCCCGTGAAGAGCGTCATTATATGGGGCAATGTGTGTTGTGATCTAATAACCTTTCTGTTATTAGTTACTCCTAAAGTGATTAGACATGAATGCCTTGTAAGTGTATATTTCTTCGATAAAATTTGATAAAAATAGTCCGATAATAACCAGATAGGACATCAACGTGCTGGCCTTGTTCAGAAAAAAGTCCCAGATATATCTGGGAATCGACATAAGCTCCACAGCCGTCAAGCTGCTTGAGCTGTCTAAGTCCGGGGGACGCTACAGGGTCGAGAGCTACGGTGTTGAGCCGTTGCCGGCTAATGCCGTTCAGGAAAAGAACATCGTTGACGTGGAGGGGGTAGGGGATGCCATTGCCCGACTCGTCAGCCGTACTCGGCCAGGCTCCAAGATGGCTGCAGTGGCGGTGGCCGGTTCAGCGGTGATCACAAAAATGATCGAGATGGACGCCTCTTACAGCGAGAGCGAAATCGAAGATCAGCTGAAGATCGAGGCTGACCAATATATTCCGTTCCCACTGGATGAGGTGCGGATGGATTTTGAGGTCATCGGTCCGGCGGCAGAGAGTGCAGATAAGGTTGATGTACTGCTGGCCGCATCGCGCACTGAAAACGTCGAGATTCGCGAAGATGCGCTTGAGATCGGTGGCTTGCAGGCCAAGGTCGTGGACGTGGAAGCCTACGCCATGGAGCGTGCCTTCCAGCTGGTACTGCCACAACTACCTAATGCTGCCGAGCTAGAAACCATCGCGCTATTTGATATCGGTGCCACCATGACCACGCTGAACGTGTTTCATCATGGCCGCACGGTGTACACCCGCGAACAGCTATTTGGTGGCAAGCAGCTTACCGAAGAAATTCAACGTCGCTACGGCATCTCTATGGAAGAGGCTGGCTTGGCCAAGAAAACTGGCGAGCTACCCGATGACTATGAGAGCGAAATATTGCAGCCGTTCAAGGATGCCATTGTTCAGCAAGTGAATCGTTCTTTGCAGTTCTTCTACGGCACCACTCAGTTTAATGAGGTCGATTACATCTTGTTGGCTGGCGGCTCGGCTTCCATTGTCGGCTTGCCCGAGCTGATTCAGGAAAAAGTAGGGGCAGCTTGCTCGGTGGCGAATCCGTTCACTGATATGAGTCTGTCGAGCAAAGTCAGCGCCAATGCTATTGGCAATGATGCTCCCGCGATGATGATTGCCTGCGGCCTTGCCCTGAGGAGCTTCGACCAATGACGACTATTAACCTCCTCCCCTGGCGTGAAGCGCGCCGCAAACAGCAGCAGCAAGATTTTATTGTCATGCTGGCTGTGGCGGCGGTTCTTGGTGCACTGGTGTTTTTTGGCTGGAAGAGCGTTGTTGATGGCAGTGTTGATAACCAGCGCAGTCGCAATAGCTACATTGAGCGTGAGCTGACCCAGCTAGATCAACAGATTAAGGAAATTAGCGAGTTAGAGCGTCGCCGTGAAGAACTTATTTCACGTATGAACGTTATCCAAGATCTGCAAAATAACCGCCCGTACATTGTCTATATGTTTGATCAGCTGGTGAGAACGCTGCCAGATGGTGTTTATTACAGCAGTGTTGAACGCAAAGGCGGTGTTTTCACTATTACAGGTGTTGCAGATTCAAATAACCGTATTTCAGCGCTGATGCGGAATCTTAATGATTCCCCTTGGTTTAAAGATCCGGACCTGCGCACGGTGGCAGCGGCAAGCGGCGACTCTCAGGCAAACACCTTTACCCTGACGGTCAGCCAAGACATCCCCAGTGCTAACAGTGATAACAAAGGGGGTGGCAAATGAGCCAAGCAGAAAAAAAGAGCTTTGACGCTCAGGAGCTATTAGAAACCCTACAGAACCTTGACTTTGAGAATGTGGGCGGTTGGCCACTGCCAATTAAGCTCGGCGCTGCCGCGCTGGTTTTTGTTGCTGTGCTAGCCGCTGGCTACTTCTTGAGTATTGTTGATCAGAACAGTCAGTTGGAACGCTTCCGCGCGGAAGAAAGAAACCTGATGCAGCAGTATGAGAAAAAAGCGTTTACCGCACAGAATCTTGAGCAGTATAAAAAGCAGATGGTGGACATGGAGGAAATGTTCGGCTCGCTACTTAGTCAGCTGCCGAAAGATACCGAAGTGCCAGGTCTGCTAGAAGATATTACTCACACGGGGCTGGGCAGCGGGCTTGAAATTGATCGTATCGAGCTCGGCACAGTGGTGGAGCGTGAGTTCTATGCTGAGCTGCCTATTAAAATGCTGGTACGCGGCGACTACCATGGCTTCGGTTCTTTTGTCAGCGGTGTGGCTGCCTTGCCACGGATCGTGACGCTGGATGATTTTGTTATCAAGCCAGTTAACCAGTCGGCGAATCGTTTTCTTGAGATGTCGATTAGTGCCAAAACCTATCGCTATGCCTCTGGGTCCGCGGATGCTAAGAAAGCGGCCACACCTCCGGCAAGAGGGCGTAAATAATGATGATGCGCCGAATTAAATTAGTGCTACGTAGCGCGCTGACATTGGTTATGTTGGCGTCTCTTTCTGCCTGCGGTGGTAGCGGAGACTTTTCTGACCTGCAAGCAAAGATGGCAGAGATCAAGGCGCGGCCGCGTGGACGTATTGAGCCGCCACCGGAGTTTGCTCCTATTGCGAGCGTTTCCTACTCAGTGCATCAAATGCGTGGGCCATTTTCGCCTCCGGTTGATGATGACGGCGTGGAGATTCCTCAGGGTAGACAAGTAGAGCCAGACTTTACTCGACCACGCGAGTACCTAGAGCGTTTCTCGCTCGACTCTCTACAGATGGTGGGGTCGATTTCTCGTCCAGGTTCATCGCTTGAAGTATTGGTGAAAGACCCAACCGGAGCAGTTAACCGGGTTCGGGTTGGCAATCATATGGGCAAGAACTTTGGGCGCATTATTGAAGTATCAGAGACAACAGTCGGTGTACTTGAGATCGTACCTGACGGGCAGGATGGTTGGGTTGAACGTTCCCGTACCATCAAGCTGGCTGAATAAACGGAGCTGGGGATAAACCATGACAATCAACAAGCCAAGAACAAAAAAATACTCAGCTGCTCGCAGAATCTCGCTGATCCTCGGTGCGACGCTGATGTCAGTGATTACATCAGTAGCGTCGGCGGCAGTCCTTAAGGACATCAGCTATGCCTCGCTGCCGAATAATCGCTTGGAGGTGCGTCTTACTTTTGATGGTACGCCGCCAAAGGTTAAGGGCTATAGCATTGAGAAGCCGGCGCGTATCGCTCTGGATTTAGTGGATGCCAGCAGTGGCTTGAGCAGCAAGTACCATAATCTTGGTACTGGTAATGCGCGTAGCATCACAGTGGTAGAGGCTAAAGACCGCACCCGGTTGATCATTAATATGGCGCAGTTGCAGGGCTATGAAACTGAAGTACAAGGCAATGACTTAGTTCTGCTGCTTGGTGCTGACAGTGAGACCGCTGCGCAGGCTGTAGTGAGCACTAATGCAGTCGGTTCAGCAGCGCCAGCATCGGCAGGTGTGCGCGCCGTAGATTTCCGCCGTGGCAGTCAGGGTGAGGGGCAGATCAACATTACCCTGTCATCCGCTTCTACTCCGGTTGATGTGCGTGAAGAAGGTGGCCGAGTGATCGCCAAGTTTGTTGGCGCGGTGCTGCCGGAAGACTTGCACCGTCGCTTGGATGTCACAGACTTTGCTACGCCAGTTAAGTTTATCGATTCGCGCTACGACGGCCAGAACACCGTGATGACGGTCGAAGCAGATGGCAACTGGGAATATCTCGCCTATCAGGCCGATAACCTGTTCACCATCAACATTAAGCCAGTGACTCAGGTTGAAGCCTCTAAGCGTAAGAAGGATGCTTTCCAGTACTCTGGTGAAAAGCTGTCTTTAAGCTTCCAAGATATTGAAGTGCGCTCGGTGCTGCAGTTGGTGGCTGACTTCACCAGCCTAAACTTAGTGGCCTCGGATACCGTGACTGGGCGCATTACCTTGCGTCTGCAGAACGTACCTTGGGATCAGGCGCTGGATTTGATCCTGAAGACCAAAGGCCTAGATAAACGCCAGATTGGCAACGTACTGCTGGTAGCACCGGCTGACGAAATTGCCGCGCGCGAGCAGTTGGAGTTGGAAAGCCAGAAGAAGATCGAAGCTTTGGCACCACTGCGGACTGAATACACTCGGGTCAATTACGCCCGTGCGGCAGACTTAGAAAAGTTGATTAAAGCTGAGGGCTCTCTGCTCACCAGCCGCGGCACCATCGCTATTGATGAGCGTACTAATACCCTGATTATTCAGGACACGGATCGTAAGCTAGAAGAGATTCGTGAGGTTATTAGTTACTTGGATGTGGCGGTGCAGCAAGTGCTAATTGAGGCACGCGTGGTTATAGCTAGCACTGATGTTGCCAAAGAGATGGGTGTGCGCTGGGGTGGTGTTGCTTACCAGGGTGGACGCTTAGGTCGTGATGGTCGCACATTGGTAATGTCTGGTCGCAATGACAATATTTATAACTTTGCCGAGGGTGCTACTGACCCAGATGACGACGGTAGCTTCACTTATGAGATCGATCGCCCGCAGGATGCGATGATAGACTTTGGTGTGGTCAATGAGTCTGCCAGTCGCTTTGCCATTGGTATGGTTGATGTCAAAGCAGGGGTGATTGATCTTGAGCTTTCCGCGCTGGACTCAGAAGGTCGTGCCGAGCTAGTCGCGACACCTAAAGTGCTAACGGCTGACCAGCAGCCTGCACTGATCGCCTCTGGTCAGCAGGTGGGTTATCAGAAGGCCACCTCCAGTGGTGCCACTGCGGTCGAGTTTGTTAATGCGGAGCTGCGCTTGGAAGTGACCCCTGCAATTACTCCGGAAGGCAAAGTGATAATGCAGATTAAGGTCAATAATGACCGTATCAGTGGCTTCACTGCCAACGGTACTATTCCTCTGCTGGATACCAACCGCATTGAAACTGCAGTGTTGGTAGGCGATGGCGAGACCGTGGTGCTGGGCGGTATCTTCCAAGAAAACGTCACTAAAGTTACGCTCAAGACGCCCTTCCTTGGCGATCTTCCTTGGATCGGACGCTTGTTCCGTAAGGACATCAACAATAACAGCAAGCAAGAACTGCTGATCTTTATTACCCCGCGCCTGATCAAGGATGCGGTGGCAGGGAAGTGATGCGGGCGGCATGAGTGATGCTATACCAAGCGTTTTTCTAATCGGTCCTATGGGTGCAGGTAAAAGCACCCTAGGCCGTCATCTTGCTCATATCTTGAAACGGCCCTTTTACGACTCCGATAAAGTTATCGAAGAGCGTACTGGGGCCGATATCCCTTGGATCTTTGATGTTGAAGGTGAGGAAGGATTTCGTCGTCGCGAAGAAGAAGTGATCGATGAATTGACGGCCTTGCCTGGCATTGTTTTGGCTACTGGTGGTGGTGTGGTGATGGCGGAGGCTAATCGCCGTTACTTGCATGACCGCGGCACCGTGATTTATTTGTGGGCGCCGGTAGAGGTTCAACTGAGCCGCACTCGACAAGATCGCAATCGACCACTGTTGCAGCAGCCAGATCCAGAAGCGGTATTACGACGCTTATTTGAAATACGAGATCCGCTCTACCGAGAAACCTGCCATCATCTTGTACCCACTTCCTCTCGCAGCTTGCGTAAGGTGTCGGATCAGGTTCTGAGTTGTCTCGGTGTCGAAGCAACCGGATAATAGCCACTTCTGGCATGGAGATTTTTCATGCACACTCTGAATGTTGCGCTAGCTGAGCGCAGCTACCCTATTTATATCGGTAAAGGCCTGCTGGATCAGGATTTACTGCGCCCCCATGTGCGTGCGCGTCAGGTGCTGGTGGTGAGCAATGAGACTGTTGCACCTCTTTATTTGCAGCGGGTGTTGGCGGCGCTGGATGGGTTTCAGGTGGATACGGTACTACTGCCTGATGGTGAGCAATATAAAACACTCAGCGTACTGGAAAAAATTTTTGATCAACTGCTAGAAAAACGTCATGCGCGCAGCAGTACGTTGGTTGCTTTAGGCGGCGGCGTGGTTGGCGACATGGTTGGTTTCGCCGCTGCTTGCTACCAGCGTGGTATCGATTTTATTCAGGTGCCAACGACCTTGCTGGCACAGGTGGACTCTTCTGTTGGCGGCAAGACAGCAGTGAATCACCCACGCGGTAAAAACATGATTGGTGCCTTTCACCAACCCAAGGCGGTGATTATTGATACCGATGTCTTAGCGACCTTGCCCGCCCGTGAGTTTGCCGCTGGGCTGGCAGAAGTCATTAAATACGGCCTTATTCGTGACGTGGAATTTTATCGCTGGTTAAGCGTCAATATTGATGCTTTGTGTGCTCGCGACCCTGAGTTGTTGTCTGAGGCGATCTTACGCAGCTGCCAGAACAAAGCTGACGTGGTAGCAGAGGATGAAACGGAGCAAGGTAGCCGTGCGCTGTTAAATTTGGGCCACACTTTTGCTCATGCTATCGAGACGGCCACTGGTTATAACACTTGGCTTCATGGTGAAGCGGTGGCGATAGGTATGGTAATGGCGGCGCAGCTGTCGTGCGATTTGGGCTGGTTGCCACAGGCTGATGTTGATGCCTTGTCCGCATTGTTGGTCCGCGCCGGCTTACCAGTCACGCCACCAGCAGGCATGACAGCTAACCAGTGTCGGGACCTGATGGCGCTGGATAAAAAAGTTCATGATGGCTCATTGCGCTTGGTGCTACTGCGGGCGATTGGTCATGCAGTAGTGACGGCGGATTATGATGATGCAGTGTTGATGCGCATGCTTGAGCGCGACTGCGTTGCAGGAGAGTAGGGTTGGATGATCTGCTGAGTACTGACGAGCTGGTAGAGCAGCTAACCTCCGAATCCCTTGCGGGTCGGATGGTGCTGCTGGTTGGCGAGGACCCAGAAGCGGTGTCCGAGCGGCTCGGCCTATCGGTAGAGGCATTGGTTGATTTCGGTGTCGAACTACTGCGCTTTGATGCGCTGCAATTTCATAGTGCGGAGACGTTACTGGCACAGCTAGCAGACTTGCTCGGCATTGATAATGAGCATGTCATGGTTGGCCTGAAGGTGCGCGGGCAGACAGACAATCCGCTACTTTTGGTCGTTGATAATGCTGAATGTTTGGCAGCAGATGCACGAAATTTATTACGTCGCTTGGCGACAGAAACCGAGTCCGGCCTTGGTGTCATTTTTGGTGGCGAGCCGGACGCCGAGCAAGCACTGTTGCAAGCGGGTATTCCCCTTTCCTTAATTTTGGAAAGTGCCGATGTGGTAGAGCCAGAAGTGACACCGTCATTGACAGGGAATCGGTCAGAAAGAGAAGTAAGAGGGTCGAACAGAGTGGCTGCTGGAGTGGCCATTCCATGGCGACATCTGGCGGCAGTGGCCGGACTATCGCTATTGGTTGTGCTGTTCTGGCTAGGAACCGATAAGGAGCCTGCAGGAGAGGATATTCGGGCGCTGACGTTGCCGCCATCACCGCTGGAGACGATCACTGCCGAGACTACCGAAAAGCAGCCAATGGTAGAAAGTGATGCCATCACAGAGTCGTCATTAGAGCCAAAAAATACTGAAGCTGACAGTGCAGCAGTGGCTGAGCCGGTCGAACGTAAGCCGGTCGAGATGAGCGTAGAGGCGAAAGCGAAAAATCAGCAAACTGAGACAGCAAAAGAAATTAATAAGCCACAGCAAACTGTTACGGAACCTGAAGTTCAGGCCGCGGTTAAACCTGTAGCTAAACCTGTAGTACAGCCTGTAGTGAAGCCAATCCCCAAACCCGCCGCCAAGCCGGCCAGCACTACGCCAGCTTTGACGGGGATGGCCGCTGAGTTGGCCTATCGCAATGAGGATTGGTTGCTGGCCCAGTCTGGCGAGCGCTGGATGTTGCAGGTGGCGACAGCAAACTCAGAGGATGCTGGTCGCGCTATGCTTGATCGATTAGGGCGCGAACACTCTGCTTATTACCGCGCGCGTCGCAATGGCAAGGTGGTATTTGTGGTGCTGGCGGGCAGCTGGGGAACGCGCGACCAAGCGCTGGTAGGGCGTGATCGGCTGACTTCTGAGTTTCGCCAATTGGGGCCCTTTCCTCGCGAAATGCGGGCTATTCATAGCGAGATTATTGCCGTCCGCTAAGCCTTGGCAGTACCTTCATTTTCAATAAAAACTTGTTGATATGCCCTAAATGGGTGTAGATTGCTCCCCCCCTTTCGCCGACAGACTCGGCAATCTTGATGCTGCCTTCTGTCGTCGATCTCTTTAAGTGATTGATTTTTATAGAGGAGTAGCGGATGCAGCAGACTCAAACGCTGGTGCGCGGCCTGTGTGGCCCTGACGATTTTCGTGATAACTGCGGCTTTGGTTTAGTCGCCCATATGGAGGGCGAGCCAAGTCATAAGCTATTACAAACAGCGATTGAAGCTCTGACTTGTATGACCCACCGCGGCGGTATCAATGCCGACGGTAAAACTGGCGACGGTTGTGGTCTTTTGCTGCAGAAGCCAGATTCTTTTTTCCAAAAAATAGCGCGCCAACTCGACATCCAGTTACCGCCAAGCTATGCCGTTGGCATGCTATTTGTTAACCCCGACTCCGAAAAAGCCGCGCAGCAAAAAGCAGTGCTGGCCCAACTTCTTGATGAGCACGGATTAGAGCTGCTCGGTTGGCGAGAAGTGCCTATTGATGATACTTGCCTTGGCCCGATTGCGCTGCACTCCCTGCCTGCCTTCTTGCAGGTGTTCATTGGCGGCGCAGAGCTTGAGAGTGCCGAACTAAATCGAAAGTTATTTTTTGTTCGCCGACAGCTAGAGCGAAATATTGCTGACGATAAATATTTTTATGTCTGCTCGTTGTCTGCCACGGTCATTGTTTATAAAGGCTTGATGATGCCGGTGGATCTACCGCGCTTTTATCCTGATCTAGGGGATGAGGCAATGCAGACTGCTATCGTGGTTTTTCATCAGCGTTTCTCCACTAATACCCAGCCTCGCTGGCCTTTGGCTCAGCCATTTCGTTACCTTGCCCATAACGGTGAGATCAATACCATTTCAGGTAATCGTAATTGGTCAGTGGCGCGTAGCTCAAAATTTTCTAGTGAGTTACTGCCTGATATTGAAGCACTTACTCCGCTGGTAAATCGTAGTGGCTCGGACTCTTCAAGCATGGACAACATGCTCGAAGTGCTAATCCATGGTGGCATGAATATGTTTCGTGCACTGCGCATGATGGTGCCGCCAGCATGGCAAAACGTGGAGTCGATGGATGCCGACTTGCGTGCATTTTATGAATACAACTCCATGCATATGGAGCCATGGGATGGGCCGGCAGGGATTGTGTTAACTGACGGTCGTTATGCGGTGTGCTTGCTCGATCGTAATGGCTTGCGCCCAGCTCGCTGGGTGACAACTAAAAATGGGTTTATCACCATCTCATCGGAAGTAGGCGTGCATTCGTATCAGCCTGAAGATGTGCTGGCTAAAGGACGCGTTGGGCCGGGCCAGATTTTGGCCATCGATACGCAAACAGGTGAGCTACTAAAACATTCAGATGTCGATAATTTACTTAAATCTAGCCATCCCTACCGCAAGTGGCTGAAAGAAAACGCACTGCGTATTGAGGCTGATTACGACACTGTTACTGAGCGCATCAATGAGGTTAGTGCAGAGCAGTTACTGGCCTATCAGAAGTTCTTTCAAGTTACATTTGAAGAGCGAGATCAGTTATTGCGGCCAATGGCCGAGGCAGGTCAAGAAGCAGTTGGCTCTATGGGAGATGACACGCCGATGGCAGTGCTGTCACAACGTCAGCGCCCATTGAGCGATTTCTTTCGCCAGCAATTCGCTCAGGTCACGAATCCACCGATTGATCCGCTGCGTGAAGCAATTGTCATGTCGCTGGAAACCTGCGTGGGTAAAGAGCGCAACATTTTTGAAGAAACAGCAGATCATGCGGACCGAGCTATTTTGTCTACGCCCGTGCTGTCACATGCAAAGTTTTTTCTGCTGCTGAATATCGATCGACCTGGCTACGGCTATGAGCGTATTTCACTGCACTACGATCCTGCCATTGGCTTAAAGCAAGCGGTATTGAATGTTTGTGATCAAGCGGAAGCTGCGGTGCGTGCAGGTAAAGTCCTGATCGTGTTGTCTGACTATGGCATTTCTCAGGAGAAGCTAACCGTTCATGCGCTGATGGCGACTGGTGCAGTACATCATCGCCTGACTGAAAAGGGACTGCGTTGCAGCGCCAATATTATTGTTGAGACGGCGGTGGCACGTGACTCGCATCAGTTTGCCGTACTGTTTGGCTTTGGTGCCACAGCGGTTTACCCCTACCTGGCCTATGATGTCATTGCCGATATGGTGCGTTCAGGCGAATTGATCGGCGATGCTACCGAGCTGCAAAAAAACTTCCGCAAAGGCATCAATAAAGGTTTATTAAAAATCCTTTCTAAAATGGGGATCTCGACGATCGCCTCGTACCGAGGTGCGCAGCTTTTTGAAATTATTGGCATTGCTGATGAGGTGGTGGATATTTGCTTTCACGGCGCGGTTAGCCGTATCGCCGGGGCTGATTTTTCTGATTTCCAAGAAGATCAACAGGCGCTGCAAAAGAATGCCTGGAAGCAGCGCAAGCCAATTGATGCTGGCGGTGTGCTGAAATACATTCATGGCAAGGAATACCATGCCTTTAACCCAGATGTGGTACTGACTATTCAGCAGGCAGTTAACTCTGGTGAATACAGCGATTACCTTAAATTTGCTGAGTTAGTGAATGGCCGTGGCGTAGCCACGCTGCGTGATTTGTTTCATCTGCAGCCAGCTAGCAAGCCGGTGCCACTAGAAGAGGTTGAGCCGATAGAGGCCATTTTGTCGCGCTTTGACTCTGCCGCAATGTCGCTTGGCGCTCTGTCACCGGAAGCACACGAGGCTATTGCGATCGCGATGAATCGTTTGGGCGGCCGCTCTAACTCAGGCGAAGGTGGTGAAGACCCTGCGCGCTTTGGCACTGAGCGTGTCTCCAAAATTAAACAGGTAGCATCTGGCCGTTTTGGCGTAACGCCGCACTATTTAGTGAATGCAGAAGTGTTGCAGATCAAGGTGGCGCAAGGTGCTAAGCCGGGCGAGGGTGGACAGCTTCCTGGCGGTAAAGTAAATGAGCTAATCGCACGACTACGTTATTCAGTGCCTGGCGTTACGCTTATTTCGCCGCCGCCGCACCATGATATTTACTCCATTGAAGATTTGGCTCAGCTGATCTTTGACCTCAAGCAGGTTAATCCAGAAGCGTTGGTATCAGTAAAACTGGTATCAGAGCCTGGGGTGGGCACTATCGCTGCCGGTGTGGCCAAAGCGTATGCCGATCTCATCACTATTTCCGGTTACGACGGTGGTACCGCCGCCAGCCCGCTCAGTTCCATTCGCCATGCGGGTTCTCCTTGGGAGCTAGGGTTGTCGGAAGCACATCAAGCGCTGCGCATGAACGACTTGCGCAGCAAGGTACGCTTACAAACCGACGGTGGTTTGAAGACCGGTTTAGATGTTGTTAAGGCAGCTATTCTAGGCGCGGAGTCGTTTGGCTTTGGCACCATACCAATGGTGGTTTTGGGATGTAAATATTTGCGTATTTGCCATCTCAATAATTGTGCCACTGGCGTCGCCACACAGCGCGAAGATTTGCGCAAAGAGCATTTTATTGGCATGCCAGAAATGCTGATGAATTACTTTAAATTTGTCGCCGAAGAGGTGCGTTTGCTGCTCGCAAGTTTGGGTGTGCGTTCGTTGGCCGAGCTAATTGGCCGCAATGATTTGCTCAAGGTAAGCAGCGGCCTAAGCACGCGCCAAAACAAGCTCAACTTGCTGCCCATTTTGCGTAACGACAGTGTGCCAGTGGATAAGCCGCAGTTCTGCGATGGCGGCCGTAACGCACCGTTTGATCAAGGTGAGTTAGCAGAGAAAATGGTGGCAGACATGCTGCCTGCTATTGAGAACCGCACTGGCGGCTCATTCCATTATCAAATCACCAACTGCAATCGCTCTATTGGTGCGCGCCTATCCGGTGAAATTGCTAAGCGTTACGGCAATCTGGATATGGAAAAAACACCACTACGAGTGCGTCTGATGGGCACTGCTGGACAGAGTCTTGGTGTGTTTAATGCGGGCGGTTTGCACCTGTATTTGGAAGGTGACGCCAATGACTACGTCGGCAAAGGTATGGCCGCTGGTCGCGTGGTGATTACACCGCCAAAAGGCAGCAGCTTTGCCAGTCAAGACACAGCCATTATCGGCAACACCTGCTTGTATGGCGCCACCGGTGGCAAGCTGTTTGCAGCAGGCACTGCCGGAGAGCGCTTTGCGGTGAGAAACTCTGGAGCTCAAGCGGTGATCGAAGGAGCAGGTGATCACTGTTGCGAGTACATGACCGGAGGCTGTGTCACGGTGTTAGGCCCAACCGGCGATAACTTTGGCGCGGGTATGACCGGCGGTTTTGCTTATGTGCTTGACCAAAAAGGTGTGTTTTTTGATTTGATCAATCCAGAGCTGATTGAGTTACGTCGTATCAGTACTGAGGACATGGAGGCCTATCGCAGTCATTTGCTCCGGGTGATTCGCGAGTATGTACAGGAAACCAGCAGCAGTTGGGGCCTGTATATTCTAGAGAACTTTGACGAGATGAGTCGTAAGTTTTGGTTGGTTAAACCAAAGGCTGCCAACCTGACGAGTCTGTTAAAAAATACCCGCGCAAACCCGGCTTAATGAGGTAGAAAGTGATGACTGAACGACAGAGCAATGACTTTCAATTTCTAGACGTAAGGCGCCATGACCCAAAGAAAAAAGAGACCGGTGTTAGGCGTGCCAGTTACGAAGAAATTTATCATCCTTTCACCACGCAAGAGGTGGAGCAGCAGTCTGATCGTTGCTTAGCGTGTGGCAACCCTTACTGTGAGTGGAAGTGCCCGGTACACAACTACATTCCTAATTGGCTAAAGCTGATTTCAGAAGGCAACTTATTAGCCGCGGTAGAAATGTGTCATGAAACCAACTCGCTGCCAGAGGTGTGTGGCCGCGTATGCCCGCAGGATCGTCTTTGTGAAGGTGCCTGCACACTGAATGAGGGCTTTGGTGCAGTAACAATTGGTTCTGCTGAGAAATACATTACTGACACTGCTATCGCTATGGGTTGGCGCCCGGATATGTCGACAGTCGTGCCTACTGGTAAAACTGTGGCGGTTATTGGCGCAGGCCCTGCAGGTATTGGCTGCGCCGATGTGCTGGTGCGCAATGGTGTTAAGCCGGTGGTGTTTGATCGTCATCCAGAAATTGGTGGCTTGCTCACTTTTGGCATTCCCGAGTTCAAGCTGGAAAAAACGGTAATGACCAAACGTCGTGAAATCTTCACCGGCATGGGTATCGAATTTCGCTTGAACACTGAAATCGGGCGGAATATCTCTATCGAGCAGTTGCTGCAAGAGTACGACGCGGTATTTATGGGTATGGGCACTTACACCTCGATGAAGGGCGGTTTCCCTGGCGAGGATCTATCAGGGGTGCACGATGCTCTGCCATTCCTCGTGGCTAACGTTAACCGTCACCTTGGCTTTGAAAAAAATGCTGCTGACTTCATCGATGTAAAGGGCAAGCGTGTAGTGGTATTAGGTGGCGGTGATACCGCCATGGACTGCAACCGCACCTCCATCCGCCAAGGCGCAGACAGTGTTACTTGTGCCTATCGTCGTGATGAAGAAAACATGCCTGGCTCACGCCGCGAAGTGGCTAATGCGAAAGAAGAGGGCGTGCAGTTTCTATTTAATCGTCAGCCAGTTGAAATTGTTGGTGAGGGCGGCCAAGTTACTGGTGTAAAGGTGGTTGAGACCCGCCTTGGCGAGGCCGATGCCAACGGTCGTCGCCGACCAGAGCCGATTGCTGGTAGCGAAACCATTGTGCCTGCCGACGTGCTGCTGATTGCCTTTGGCTTTAGCCCAAGCCCAGCGGACTGGTTTGGTGAGCAAAGCATTGCTCTGGATAAGGCCGGGCGCGTGCTGGCTGCCGAGCAGCAGCCGTTCCCATTTCAAACGGCTAACGAGAAAATATTTGCTGGTGGTGATATGGTTCGCGGCTCAGATCTTGTTGTCACCGCGATCTGGGAAGGACGGCAAGCCGCCGCTGGAATCCTCGACTATCTGGATGTGTAATGACTTTTGCCCCGTTGAAAAATGACCGTTTTCTGCGCGCGCTGAAGCGCGAGCCTGTAGATATGACGCCGGTGTGGATGATGCGCCAAGCTGGCCGCTATCTGCCGGAATACCGCGCCACCCGTGAGAAAGCCGGTGGTTTTATGGATCTGTGTATGAACGCGGACCTGGCTTGTGAGGTGACTCTGCAGCCGCTGGAGCGCTATCCGCTGGATGCCGCCATTTTGTTCTCCGACATTCTGACTATTCCGGATGCCATGGGGCTCGGCCTTTATTTTGAAACTGGCGAAGGCCCACGTTTCAGAAAGGTGGTGCGCACAGCTGCAGACGTAGCAGCCCTGCCCATTCCTGATGTAGAAAGCGACTTGGGCTATGTCATGAAGGCGGTCAGCACCATTCGCCGCGAACTCAATGGTCGAGTGCCGCTGATTGGTTTTTCCGGTAGCCCTTGGACGCTCGCCACCTACATGGTGGAAGGCGGCTCTTCACGGGACTTCCGTCACCTGAAAGCGATGGCCTATGAACAGCCGGAAGTAACCCATCAGTTGCTCGATAAGCTGGCGCAAACCGTAATCGCTTACCTGAACGCTCAGATTCGCCACGGTGCTCAAGCGGTGCAGATCTTTGATACTTGGGGTGGCGCGCTATCTGCAGAAGCCTACAAAGAGTTCTCACTGCGCTACATGAAGCAGATTGTTGATGGTTTGATCCGTGACCACGACGGTCGCCCAGTGCCGGTGATTCTATTTACCAAGAATGGCGGTTTGTGGCTGGAATCGATGGTGTCTACTGGGTGCGATGCGCTTGGTTTGGACTGGACCATCAATATTGGCGATGCTCGCCGTCAAGTGGGTGACCGTGTCGCCCTACAAGGCAATATGGATCCAGCGGTGTTGTATTCCTCGCCAGCCAGCATTCGTGCGGAAGTGAAGCGCATCCTCGAGGACTTCGGTGATCATCCTGGCCATATCTTTAACCTCGGCCACGGTATCACCCCAGAAGTTGACCCGGAGCACGCTCGAGTATTTATCGAAGCTGTGCACGAGTTCAGCGCTAAGTAATAACAATCACCGACTGGTCCGCTTGGCGTGCCAGTCGGTGACTCGCTTTTCTGGCGACTACATACCTATCTTACGTAACTGGTAGGTGTTCTTCGTCAGTGCGACGACCTCACCAGTCGCATCCTTCAGCTCCACATCCCAAGCGTAATCACACTTGCCGTTGGCTTCGGCCTCTGCCTCAATACGGGCAATTTCCTCTTCACTGATTCGCACTTCCACAGTGATATCGGTGGTGGCGGGGCGACGGAAACGAATGCTCATGTCTTTTACGATCGGGTAGAAACGTTTGCTATCGAAGCTGGTCATATAGACCACACCGCCGGGCAGTTCTGCTAGTGTGAACAGTGCACCTGCGTACATAGTGCCGACATGGTTTTTATTCAGCTCATGAGGCATCAACATTTTGCAGTAGCCACGCTCCAGCTCGAGAACTTTGACGCCACAGCGGCTGACAAAAGGAAAAGTGTTTTCTGATGCGTGGCGTAGCGTTTCAAGTTGTTCAGCGGTAAAAGACATAATGCTCTCCAGTGGTCTGCCTTAATTTCAATGGAAGGATGCTACCACTGACAAAAACTCTTAGAGGTATCCGAAATGGTCAGGACCTTGGTGCAAGCCGTCATGTTGGTGCTGCTGTGTTCGCACAGCGCTTCTGCGGCAGTGATTTTGATGTATCACCATGTTGATGCCAATGCGCCGGCATCCACATCAGTAAGCCCTGAGCAGCTGGCTGATAATCTAGATCAGTTAGCCAAGGAAGGCTTTGAAGTCGTGCGTCTGGACGAGCTGGTGGAACAAGTGCGCGCCGGTGTTGATCCGCGCCGCAAGCTAGTGGCGATTACTTTTGATGATGCTTACCGCAGCATCTATGAGGCAGGTATTCCGGCGGTGGAAGCGCGTGGCTGGAAAGCGACGGTGTTTATTAATGCCGCCGGTGTCGGTGACGCGGGCAATGCGATGAGCAAAGAAATGATTGCCGACATGCATCGCCGCGGCCACTTGCTGCTTAACCATTCCTATTCGCACCTGCATATGGTGCGCCGCTTAGCTGACGAGAGCGAAAAACAGTGGCTGGCACGTGTGCGGGCAGACATTGATAAAGGTCAGGAACAGCTAGCTCAGTGGTTAGGTGAAACACCGCTGCCGTGGTTAGCGTGGCCCTATGGTGAGCAAAGTGAGCCGCTGCGAGAGCTGCTAAAAGAAATGGGCTATCTTGCTTTTGGCCAACAAAGTGGCGCATTGGGGGCCAACACCGACTGGCAAAACATTCCTCGTATTCCGGTGAATGGTCTGCATGCGGACTGGGGTTCGTTGCGTGACAAGGTGCTGGCACTGCCCTTGCCCGTACGCACTACCTTGCCGGCAGATGGTATCACCGAAGAGGCACGGCCGACTTTGACGCTGCTGTTAAATGGTGACTGGCGCCGCCGTAATATTCAGTGTTTTGCAGGGCCGCGACTGGTTACGCCGACGCTGCGCTTTAGTGATGGCGTCAGTGAAATGACAGTGCGTAGTAAGGCAGACATTCCACTGGGGCGCAGTCGTTATAACTGTACTGCCGCAGCCGGTGACGGACGCTTCTATTGGTATTCTTGGGTGTGGATGCGCCGTACGGCTGAGCAATGGTATGCGGAATAAAGAATGCAGTTCAGCGAGCTAATAATCGCTGAACTGGGTGAAGTCATTTTGCCGGATTAAGCTGCGCACGCGACCGATATATTCTTCGCTCAGCTCGGAGTAGCCCTCTAGCCCTGCGGCTAGATCGCTGCCACTAGGGTTTTTACCTGCTTGGCGCGCCTGTTCTCGGACTAAACGCAGCTCGCTGTAACGCGGGTGGCTGTTTAGGTTGAGCATATAACGGCGCACACTTTCAGCTGGGGAAGAAAAGCGCGCCACCTCATGGCGCGCTCCCTTAATGCGACCTTTTGGAACCAGTCCACAGCCTGGTACAAAGCACCAGTGGCCAAAATAATTATTCCCTTCTTTAGCAAATCGAGACGTGCCCCAGGCCGACTCCAGTGCGGCCTGAGCCAACGCGAGGTCGGCTGGCACGATGTCAACACGGCGCAGGAGTATGCGGCTCCAGCGGCTATTTAACGGCTCGGGAATATCCAATCGGTATTGCTGCGACAGCTCTTCTAGCCAGTTTTTTTCGCTAGTTGTGAGCGGCTGTTCGGCGCTGATTTTTTCGTGCAGCGATTCTAAGCGTTCGCGCTTCTCTAGCAGCCGGCGATTATTATCTTGTATGGCAGGCAGCAGCAGATTGACTAAGCGCGCTTTGCGCGCTTGGGTTTCATCTTTCGGTAGAGGCCAGATAGGCGGGGTATTTTGTGCTTCGCTATCTGACTCAGCGTTATTGAACTGTTGCTGCCAGAAAAACAGCGCCAGCAACGAGAGTAATACCACAGCCAGTAACGCACCACGGCGCCAGGTAAGGGTATGACTAGAATGCTCGGTCATGGCGCTCCGCTACTACTTAGCTACTGGGTAACTCAGTCTTGAGCCAGCAGGTCAGTGCGGGCGGCGCAAATAAAGTCGTTTTGGTGAAGCCCGCCAATTTTATGGGTCCACCAAGTAACGGTGACTTGTCCCCATTCGGTTAGCAGGGCAGGGTGGTGGTTGAGGGACTCTGCCAGCTCAGCCACGCGCTGACTGAACGACATGGCCTCAGCAAAGTCGGCAAACGAAAACAGCCGCTGCAGTTTGCTACAGCCATTCTCTTCGACCAGTTTCCACAGCGGAACCTCTTCATGCCATAGAGCAATTTGTTCCTCGCTAGCCCGTGGGGCATCTGCCCGACAGGCTTGGCAGCTTTGCTCCACGAGGCTCATCGGCTTGCTACCGCCGGTGCCGCACACAGTGGCGCTTGTGCCTTGTTTTTACCATTGGGAGCAAGGCGGGCAAGCATGCGGCGGGTACGTTCAAGTTCGGTTTCGTCGCGTTCCTTACCAGGCATCTGCATGGCATCGGCAAGACGCAGCAGCACCGACTTCATTGTGTCAGGCATCAGTGCTGGTTGACGATGTTGCACGGCGTAGATCAGCTCGCCCTTTTTGAATAAGAGGAAACCGTAGTAATACAGGCCAGAGACGTCTGGGCTGTTGGCCACTTTGCTGCTATCCACTTCAAGGCTGACGATGGACATCATCGCCCGTGGGTCGCTGCCTTCAATTTGTTCGCGGTGAACCACTTCGGCGCCGGCAATCATTGGTGCTTCGGCGACGACGCTGCGGAGGTAGCCGTTTAGCACTAAGTTAAGCAGGGTTTGGTCAGCGGCAAAGCGCGGGATGCGGATATTGGGGTTGCCCTCGGCACGCAGGTAATCAATGCGAAACATGCGTCCGCTGGCGTCCCACATGGTGGTGGAGCCGCTGTACTGGTCGCAACGCTCGTCGAGGGTGACGTGCCCGCGGAAGGTGTTCATGCCTAAATCAATGGAGTAGGCCGCCGCCGGAGCATGATAGATATCCCCTTCACGGGCGCCTTGCAGACCTTGGCAGCCACTGAGTAACAGCGTAGCCATGCTGGCGAGCAGAAAAGAGGGAGCCATACGAGCACTAACCAAGGAGTTTATTTTTATTGTCATTATGATCATCCTGAAACGGCAATAGCGGAATCATAACACAGCTCCAGCGTCTGTCAGCTGGGCCGGAAGTATGGTTAATGGGGCAACTTTTCGATCAGGTGTAAGGTTTTGAAGCCACGCTCCTCGGCCAGTCGTTGCCATTCTTTTAAAGCTCCAGCTTTATCAGCAAAAAAATGTGGTTCCAGATAGTCTAGCTGCTTGCAACCGGACAATTTTTTAAGCCGCCGATTGAACAGTTTGAGTACCTGAGCACGCTGCTGTTTGGTCAGCTGGCTATCCAGTGCGACGTCACACTGCTGCGCACCGTCCACAGCAAAACTGTATTGCTGGTTTGATAACAACACGTGATGGGTCATGTCACGCCGGAGCGAATTGCGAATTTCAAAACAGTCGGTGGTCCACAGGTAATGGCACTCGGCGGCGCTGGCAAAGGCTGGACAAAGGACGATAAGCAGTAAGCTAGAAAACAGTTTCATAGGGACCAGCCGGACTTCTGTTGGCGCTGCTGGCGGCCTGGTTGCCACTGCAGCAGCATCGTGTTGACGATCAGATCTGGCGGTATCTTGTCCCTGATTTTTGCGTGTAACTTAGGCAACTCACTCCAGTGAAG
>Ga0209075_1000537_pt1 | contig 37339 bp, 31 predicted proteins | sample Stecom2011_FD_187523 | JGI IMG/M metagenome (GOLD analysis project Ga0209075, IMG submission 187523) | Agricultural soil microbial communities from Utah to study Nitrogen management - Steer compost 2011 (SPAdes) (version 2) | ecosystem: Environmental > Terrestrial > Soil > Agricultural land...
TAACTGCGTCGTGGGTGCCATGTAAAAGCGGCACTTGGGGTGTAGAACAGGTGTCGATAGTGCTAACGGGTAACCTGCGCAGGCTTTATGAAAACACTGAATCAAGTCGCTATACGGCAACTGGCTGGATTGCACACTGCTTGTTCCAGGCTTTATTGCGCCGTTTGCCAGATTGTCCAGCCTTTCCTTAATCAGTCAGCAGCACGCATCCTGTAGGAAATGAGCAAATGCCCGGGCTCATTTCCTGCAAAAAACTGCAACTCTGCTACCTGACAGGATGAGTGAATTAAAGGGGTTCGCCGTCTACCGGGTAAACGCCATTTTCATCATGGACCTCTTTGCCGCTCAGGGGCGGGTTGAATACGCAGGCCATTTTCATTTCAGAAAAGCCGCGCAGCAGGTGTTCATCGTGCTTGTCCAGTATGTAGAGGGTGCCGGGCTTGATGGGGTACACCTTGCCGTCGGCCAGGGTTTCAATTTCGCCTTCACCGCTGATGCAGTACACCGACTCCAGGTGATTCTGGTACCAGATGTGGGTTTCGGTGTTGGCGTAAATGGTGGTGATGTGGAAGGAGAAGCCCATGTTGTCGTCTTTGAGCAACATGCGGGTGCTTTCCCAGTTTTGCGCCACAATGCGGCGCGGGCTGTTTTCACATTCTTCCAGAGTACGGACGATCATTGCTTTCTCTTCTTTTGTCAGGTGTGTAATACGGATGCCTGTTTGTACCGGCAGCGGCACACAGGTTGCACGGGGGCCGGGAGTGCAGCTGGCCATCATGGGGCGGTAAAGCCCTGCGCCGTTCCACCGGCCCGGCAGGCCATGCAAGGGAAAGCCCTTGCAGGCACAGGCCGGCGAGACGGCCGGGAGTCAGGATGCCTTGCGCGCGCTGTTGCTATCGGCAAACACTTCGGCAAAGGCTTCATCCAGAATGTCCATGGCGCGGTCAATCTGTTCTTCGGTAATCACCAGCGGGCACAGACACTTGACGACCTGGCTGTGGTTGCCGCTGGTTTCTATTACCAGGCCCTTGTCAAAGGCCAGCTCGCAAATGCGGGCGGCTGTCTCGCCGTCCGGGCAGCTCACGCCCAGCATCATGCCGCGACCTTTCACAAACAGTTTGTTGCCGGGGTGACGACGAACAATTTGCTCCATGCGGGTGCGGATGCGCTGGCCTTTTTCACGCACACTCAGGGCAAAGTCTTCGCTCTGCCAGAAGTGCTCAAACGCGGCGGCGGCGGTGACAAAGGCATGGTTGTTGCCGCGGAAAGTACCGTTGTGCTCGCCTGGCTTCCACTGGTCCAGTTCGTTTTTCAGCAGCACTACGGCAAATGGCAGGCCGTAACCGCTAAGTGATTTGGACAGTGTGATGATGTCCGGCTGCACACCCATCTCTTCGAAGCTGAAGAAAGAGCCTGTGCGGCCACAACCGGCCTGGATGTCATCGACAATCAGCAGCATGCCGTGCTGGCGGCAGAGCTTTTCCAGCTGGCGCAGCCAGTCGGCAGAGGCGGTGTTCAGGCCGCCCTCACCCTGTACCACTTCAACAATTACGGCAGCCGGCTTGTCGATACCGCTGGACGGGTCTTCCAGCATTTTTTTCATCATGGCAATGGTGCTGACTTCCTTGCCAAAGTAGTTGGCATAGGGCATGCGGCTGATGTCATTGAGCGCTGTGCCGGCACCGCCACGGTGGTGCTCGTTGCCTGTGGCAGCCAGCGCGGCCAGTGAGCAGCCGTGAAAACCGTTGGTAAAGCTGATGACATTGCTGCGGCCGGTAACCTTGCGTGCCAGTTTCAGTGCTGCCTCAACCGCGTTGGTGCCGGTCGGACCGGTAAACTGCACGCGGTAATCCTGCATGCCACGCGGCTTCAGGATGATGCGGTTGAAGGTTTCCAGAAAGCGCTCCTTGGCCTTGGAGTACATGTCCAGGCCATGGGTCAGGCCATCGCTTTCGATATAGTCCAGCAGCGCCTGCTTGAGCACAGGATGGTTGTGCCCGTAGTTGAGGGTGCCGGCGCCGGCCAGAAAGTCGATATAACGGGTACCGTCCTCGCTGAACAGCTCTGCGCCCAGTGCCTTGTTGAAGACAACAGGGAAAGAACGGCAGTAGCTGCGTACACCGGATTCATTTTGCTTGAAGATTTCCATGGGTAACCTTTTATTTTGTAGTAATGGTTGAGTCTGAATGTGCAGGAAAAGGTCCAGCCCGGTACAGCACTTCATCCTCGTGCTGGCCAGCAAAGTGCTGCTGGCGACTGAACAGCGTGCGTGTCTGGTATTCAATGCCCAGCGTCGCAAACGCTTTGAGAAACAGCGCCTGGGAAGCACTGTTGTCGGGGGAAATGGTTGTTTCCAGATAGCGTACGCCCTGCCCGGCAGCCACGCGCTTGATCAGCGCCAGCAGCATCCGCAAGGCCAGGCCCTGGCCACGCATGCTGCTGTCCACCGCTACCTGCCAGACAAACAGGGTGTCGGGCCGTGCGGGTGGGCAATAACCGGAAATAAACCCGACCAGTTCGCCTTGCGCGTTTTCGGCAGCAATGGCGGTGTCGGCAAAGTCGGTGCACTGCAACAGGTTGCAATAAACCGAGTTGATATCGAGGGGCTGGCAACGTGACACCAGCTGATGCAGGGAGTAGCCGTCCTGGTCAGTAGGTTGACGCAGGGTGACTGTGGCAATACTCACAATGAATCCCGTTGGTTGTTAAAAACGGTTTTTACCCTAGAGGCATGGGCAAACCATTACAACCATCAATTTCACTGCCAACAGACAGCAGGCGGACCCGGAAAAAAGCCTCTGCGGCGAGTGGTAAAAAAAACCTAACACACTGTATCAGCTGGCATTATCGGACGTTCGCCAAGTAACAAAAATTGCCTTCGGGGGGTTGTATTGGCAAACCGGGCATTTTCTGACGAACGGTCAATTTTGTATAAAAAACAACCAGTCCGTATCGTTTGAAAAATGGTTTTAACGGTTTTATTGCGGGAAAAAACAGCAGGAAGCCTGTCTGGCCGGAAAGAATGGCGCGCCCAGGTGGATTCGAACCACCGGCCTTTCCCTTAGGAGGGGAATGCTCTATCCGGCTGAGCTATGGGCGCGTTACAGTGCGGGCGCAAATGATACCGGCTTGCCAAGAAAAAATCAGCCACTTTTTGCACCTGGGCAGGCTACGTCAGGGCTTTGTGCCTGCACCCTGCAACACATATGAAGAGTGATGCGTGCTGCGGTGTCCTGGCTTCATTCTGGCAGGCCCCTTCGGGTGTCGGCCGCACAGCAACAGGTTACAGTGCAAAGTACAGCCGCCAGGCAACACAGGGGCTGGCACAAAATGCGCGATTTGAGTCAAATTCCGCTCAGATAGCGGGCAACCGCCTCGATTTCCATGGGTGTCAGCTTGGTGGCAATCGAGCTCATGATGGCATTTTCGTCAGTCCGTTCGCGCTCATTGAACTCGCGCAACTGGCTCACCAGATAACGCATGTGCTGGCCGGCTATGCGTGGCAGTTCGTCTGTGCCGGCACCCTCCTCGCCGTGGCAGCTTGCACAGGCGGCAACCCCAGACCACTGGTTGCCGTTGTGATAAATGTATTTGCCTACAGCGGTAAAGTCCGGGTCAAGTGCACGGTGGGATTTGGTCGGTTTGCTGCTGAAGTACTTGCCCAGCGCCACCATCTCGTCCGGCTCAAGGTTTGCGGCAATGTCATTCATGGTGCCCTTGCGCCGTCCGCTCTTGAAGTCTTCCAGCTGCCTGCTGATGTACACGGCACTCTGGCCTGCCAGCCGCGGGTAAATGGCGCTGGAACTTTCTCCGTCGGCACCGTGGCAAACCTTGCAAACCGAGTTGACTATAGCGACCGCACGCTCTTCATCGGCTGCCTGCACCTGGATTGCGGACACCATGACCAATAACAACATGAGTCTGCGCAACACGACTCCTCCCATCAAATTGTGCACGCTACGACTTTTTGTAGTGCCGAAAGCAGACAGTTTTACTCGACCCAGTTACGCAATGCTTGCCGGGCCGGCTCATTGACCGGCCTGGCCTGCAGCCCGGTCGGCAGCCATTCGATACTGTAACTGGCATTTTCGACCAGCGGGATAAAGCTCAGCTTTACCATTTTGGCTTCAACAAACGGCAGCCCGCCTATCCACTGCACCATTTGCCAGACATCCAGCCCAAACTTGCTGGGCGCCAGCGGCTGCTCCAGGTATTGCGCTGCGTTCTGTTGTTCAATGCCCAGAAACCGGGCGTTAAGCTCGGCAATGCGATAACCCGGCTGCAAGCCGATCAGGCTCGCCAGCCCCCGCCAGTCCAGCACCTGAACATTCAGCCCCCACAGCTCGCCATCCAGCAGCAGCTGATGGCTGCTGGTGCCATCATTGAGGGTTACGCGGTAACGGTCGTTGTTGCCATTGCCTACCGTCAAGGTAGCCAGGGTGCTGCCCGACTGTTGTTCCCTGTAGGTACTGAGGTCGTAGGCCAGTGCCGCACCCAGCAGCGCCAGCAACACCACTGCCAGCCCGCAACTGCCACGCAGCCAGGCCAGAAACCAGCGGCCACGCCACAAGGTGCGCAGCCCCAGCCACAAGATCAATAGCGCAAGCAGGGCAACGCCCACGGCAAGACCTGTAAATTGCATGTGCTGAACTCCAGTCGGTAAAATCAGTTTATTATGCGTGCCTGCGACGGTTTCGTCCAAGCCGTTTCGTCAGCCGGTGCCGGCATTGGGAAATTTCATGTTTTTACCACCCGAATTATCCATCACACTGCTGCTAGTGCTGATAGTCGTGGCCTTTATGGCCGGTTTTATTGATGCCATTGCCGGGGGTGGCGGTTTGCTGACCATTCCTGCGCTGATGCTGTCGGGCATACCGCCCCACCTTGTGCTGGGCACCAACAAGCTTTGTGCCACGTTCGGATCGGCGATGGCCAGCTATACTTTTTACCGGCGTGGTTACTTTCAACCCTCTAGCTGGCGCCCTGCCCTGGCGGCTACTGCAATTGGTGCGGCCGCAGGCGCCGTCCTGGCACAAAAAATGCCCGCCCAGTGGCTCAACCAGTTCCTTCCGGTGGTGGTGCTGCTATGCGGGCTGTACATGCTGTTCAGCAAGATTCCAGAGCGTAGCGCAGAGCCACAGCCGGCCATTGGCAAAAAGCGCCAGCTGCCACAAGGGCTTATGCTCGGCTTTTACGATGGCGTAGCCGGCCCCGGCACCGGGGCCTTCTGGACAGTCAGTACGCTCTTGCTCTATCCGCTGGACTTGCTGCGTACCACAGGTGTGGCCCGCAGCATGAATTTTGTCAGCAATGCCATGGCGCTCGCCATGTTTGTGATCGGTGGCCAGGTGCTGTGGTCACTGGGCCTGGCCATGGGCATCGCCCTGATGCTGGGTGCGGCTGTCGGGGCGCGTTTGGCCATCGGCGGCGGCAGCAGGCTGATCCGCCCGCTGTTCATCCTTATGGTGATGGCGCTGACAGCCAGGCTAGCGTGGCAAAACTGGTTTGCTGCTGCCTGACCGCTCGTGCAAATGAAGATCAATAAGGTAGCGGGCAATGGATCCGCTCAGGGGCAGCAGCGGCAGCTGGTGGATCTTGAACCAGCGGGCATCTTCAATTTCGTCTTCCTGAGGAATGATCTCGCCTTCCAGATACTCGGCGTGGTACCCCATCATCATGGAATGCGGAAAGGGCCAGTTCTGGCTGGTGACATAACGCAGGTTATGAACCCGGATGCGGGTTTCTTCATAAACCTCGCGATGCACGCAGCCTTCCATGGTTTCACCCGGCTCGGCATAGCCGGCAAGGCAGCTGTACAGGCCGCTGACAAAACGCGGTGAACGCGCCAGCAACACCTCATCGCCCCGTGTAACCAGCACGATCATGCAGGGCGACAAACGCGGATACTGCTGCAGACCGCACGGCTGACAATAACGCATGCGGTGTTCTGTGGAAGACTGCATCGGCTGGCCGCAGCTGCCACAAAACCGGTGCTGGCGTGACCAGACGCCGATCTGGCTGGCATAAGACAGCATGCCGAACCAGTCTGCGTTTTCATGGCCCAGTTGTGAGCGCAGCGATACCCACTGCCATTGTTCGTCGTCTGGCCGCTCGGTCAGCTCATACAGAAATACGGGTTGCCCATCCAGGTATCCAATGCCCTGGATATCCAGCAACCAGGGGGAAAAGCGCTGTTCCAGCGAAGCCAGCGGCCAGAACATGCCGCCGTCGGCCTGCTGCAAAAAGCGTTGCTGGCAATGCAGCAGGGCAAACCCGGTGCTGCCGTCATGGTGCGGCTGGCCTATCTGCCAGCCTTTAGCTTGCTGCAGCATCTGCAACTGTTACACCCAGTTTTTCAAGCCCGCGGGCCGCACGTTCCAGTGGGTCCTGCTCGCCACTTTGCAGGGCCATTCCGCCTTCCAGGTAGTACTCCAGACTGGACAGCACATCAGCCAGTGTTTCGAGTGCAGCCTGCTCTGGCAGCTGGGCGGAGTTGATCATGTTCGTGTCAATATAGTCAGCACAGTGCTGTACCAGTGCGGCCGCGCGGAATTCATCAATAAACCAGAGGCCGCCGCGCACCAGCGACAAGGTCGGCGGTATGTTGTTCAGATGGTTTGCATCACCATCCGCCTCGCAATAAGCGGTGACTGCCCGCTTGGCCAGCAACAGGCCGTTTGCCGCCTCGCCCATGATGACAATGCGTGCCTCTGTCAGCTGGTGACTGGCAAACACTTCTGCTTCGGAGAGTGTGGACACCTTGACCGCATGGCGCTGACCAAGCCCCAGGCTGGCCACCAGACCTTCGATGTAGATCACCGCGTCGGCCAGTTGCAGTAGCTGCTCGGGCATTACATCCTCAAGCTGCTGCCAGTTTTGCATCACTTTCAGCTGCCGCTTGAGTGATATGCTGGCGCTGGTCAGGCCCACCATGGCCAGGGTTTTTTCCAGTTTGCCCACCACCTGCGGCAAACCCGAAAAAGCCTCCGGCGATACGGTACCGCGGCCAATCAGGTCGACGGTATCCTTGACGATACCCAGTTCTTCCTGGATTGCTGCCGATAAAGAGCGCAACACATTTGCGCCCGGCCCGGACAGACGCTGATACTCATCTGCCAGCATTTGGTCGGTAAACGGCAGGCTGGGCAAATTGGCTGCAGCACGAACTTCTGTTGCCAGCGGGCCGGACGTCTGCGCCAGCGCCACCAGGTAGAGCATGTCCTTGATCAGGCCCCGCGAGGGTGTATGACTGGCATTGGCAAGATGCTGCCTGATTTCACGCTCAAGCCGTGAAAACAACAGCTTGCGCTCTGTATTGAGCAGCAGTTTGCCATCAATGAATGACTCAAGTGCAGCTGCAGACACCCAGTACAGTATCGTGCCCGGTGCTGCCGGATCGGTCACATCCATTTTCAATATCAGGCGCTTCATTGCGCTCAGTGCCGGCTGTACATTTTGTTCGCGAATCACTGCCAGCAAAGCCAGCTGGTACAGGTGACGCTGACGTGCCAAAACCCCTTGCGGGCTGGACAGCTGGCGCACAGCGGGCCTTTCCGGGCGCTCGACATTGAGGCGGGCAGAGAAAAAATAGCTTTCCGGCAGGCGCGACTGCCCTGCTGCCTTGCGCAACTGGTTGATGGCCGGCAGCAGCAGCTCCGGCATTTCTACCCAGTTGGCTTCCAGCTGCTCCAGATAGCTGTGCAAGACATGCAAGCCGTTGTTGATGGCTGACAGCTGGTCGTTGTACTGGGCATCGGCATCTGCAGGAATGCCCATTGCCAGGGTTTGCATTTCCTGGGCCAGCAGCTCGGCACCTGCCAGCCCTACCAGTGACAGGATGCCCTTGATTTGCTGCAGGTTGTGTACAGATCGTTGCAACAGGGTGCCACTGTCCCGCTCTTCAAGAAAGCGCTCCAGGTTTTGCTGTGTTTCCAACATCGTGGCAAATAGTTCTTCACGCACTATGCCCAGCGAGGATGCTCCTGTTGCCATATTTATTTTCCTGTTTCCAAATACATGCCAAACACGTCCTGCCTACACCAGCCAACCAGGCTGACGGGCTGTGGCCGCCCGCCCGGTTAACCCCGTTAGCCTGCTTTGAGCACTTGAGAAACCCGGTATTGCCGGAGTTTTTCGTCATGACCCCGCTATGGGGCATCCCGGTACCCAACATCAGAACTCCGGCCAGCCAGACTTGAGCTCTGCAATACATGTTACGGTCACTTGTCCTGTCTGGCCGGAGTGACGCAACCCTATCAGTCTCTTGTCAATTGTCCCGGCCGTCAAGCAAGTACCTTGTTTTAAACAAGATTTGCTACCCCATTAACAACCCGGAACTTAACAGCTTGCAATCTACTGCAAGCTGTTGACCGGTCAATCGGCGAATTCCGGGACCGTTTTGCTCATTCGCGCTGCCATGGCAATACGTAAGTCCCCGGATTGCAACATGGCGGCGTTCCAGCTTGCTATGTAGTTGAGGCCATCCTCTACACTGTGATCGCGCGCATAGCGGATCATTTCCTTGGTGCCGCGCACCGCCAGTGGCGACTTGGCCGCAATTTGACGGGCAAGCTGCATTACTTCGCTTAGCAGCTCGGCAGGTTCGCTGTAAACACGATTGACCAGCCCGATACGCTGCGCCTCATCAGCCTCGACAAAACGTCCGGTGTACGCAAGCTCGCGCATCATGCCATCGCCAATGATGCGCGGCAGCCGCTGCAGGGTACCCACGTCTGCTGCCATGCCCACATCAATTTCGCTAATGGAAAAACGGGCATCTGCGCTGCAGTAGCGCATGTCGCAGGCACTGACCAGATCGATGGCGCCCCCTATACAATACCCCTGGATGGCTGCCAGCACGGGTTTGCTGCAACGGTCAACTGCTTCAAGGGCACTCTGCAAGCGCTTGATCTGGTTGCGTAAAATCACTGCATTACGGCCAACGTCCTTGCCCAGCAAACCAGCCACCGAAGCCAGGTAGGCCAGGTCGATACCACTGGAAAAGTGTGCGCCCGCACCGCCAAGCACCACAACCCGCACACCCGGCTGCTCCTCAATCCAGGCAAAAATATGCGGCAATTCCTGCCAAAACTCCGCATTCATGGCGTTGAGCTTGGCCGGCCGGTTCATTTCAACCTGTGCTACCTTGTCAACGACCCTAACATTGAAAAACTTGTAATCCATGCTGCCTCCTGCGTTTTTATTTTACTGCCGGCTTCGGCTTTATGCTTGTCTTGTACCTCAGCAGCTGCCCCCTGCACAAACAGGGTTATGCCTGCCCAGGTTTTCAGAAGTGCCCCGGTATTACAACAGGACACTCCGCCCGGGGATCAATGGCCGGTTATTAGCCTGCCTTTTCGGCCAGGAACGCCCCTCCGGCCAGCCCGCCTTTACCAGTCCAGCTCGCGACCACTGATTTTGGCCAGATCCTGTAAAAAAGCACGGTGGGCTTCCAGCTCTGCTGCACTGGCCGCCAGCACAGGCGCTGTCAGCCGGTCTGCCGCCAAGCGGCGAATCGCACCGGCACCTTGCCCGCCACCCTCGCCATCGCCTGCCAGTAACAGACTGCTCTGACCGCCGGTCATGTGCAGGAAAACATCCGCCAGAATTTCGGCATCAAGCAAAGCGCCGTGCAGTTCACGCTGTGAGTTGTCGACATGATAGCGGGAGCACAAGGCATCCAGTGTATTGCGCTGGCCGGGATGACGCTCACGCGCCATAACCAGAGTATCCAGCACCGTGCAGTAGTCGGTGATATTGCTGCGCTCGGTCTGCCCCAGCAAGGCATATTCATTTTCGATAAAGCCCACATCAAAGGGCGCATTATGAATGACCAGCTCGGCACCCTTGATAAATTCGTAAAATTCGTCAGCCACGTCCTTGAAACGGGGTTTGTCTTTCAGGTATTCGTCGGTGATGCCGTGCACTGCAACCGCACCCTCGTCCACTTCGCGATCCGGCTGGATATACACATGATAGTGACGGCCGGTAAGCCGGCGCTCAATCACCTCGACACAGCCAATTTCAATAATGCGGTGCCCATCGGTCACCGGCATGCCTGTGGTTTCCGTATCCAGGACTACATATCGTTTCACTTGCGCACCTCTTCCACGCCGCGGTTGGCCAGATTATCAGCCCGTTCATTGCCCGGATGACCGGTGTGGCCGGCCACCCACTGCCATTGCACATCATGCTGCTGCACCAGGGCATCCAGTTGCTGCCAGAGATCCTGGTTCTTTACCGGCTGCTTGCTGGCAGTTTTCCAGCCGCGCTTTTTCCAGTTGGCCAGCCATTGCTGCATGCCCTGCATTACGTATTTGGAGTCGGTCACCAGCAAGACATTGCTGCGCCGCTTCAGGGCTGACAGTCCTTCGATAACTGCCTGCAATTCCATGCGGTTGTTGGTGGTGCTGGCTTCACCGCCAAATAGCTCCAGCTCGCGTCCCTTGTATTGCAGCAGCACGCCCCAGCCACCCGGGCCAGGGTTGCCCTTGCAAGCGCCATCGGTATAAATGTGTATCTGATCAGTCATGTTTACATTGTTCTTCTGCTATGTCCGGCTTGATTGTTTGCTGTGCAACCGGCATCGGCAGCAACCCCTTGAGTCGCCGGTTACGCTGTCGCTGGGCTGGTGCTGCATGCACCTGCTTGCGGGCCGCTATCATATAGCATGCGCCCAGGGGCCACTGCTTTTTACCCAGAAAACTTTCCAGCCGGGGCAATGCTCGCTGCCCGCAGGCGGGCAAATAGTGGGCAAACCTGGGTGTTTCCACAGCAAACCCCAGCACGGCAAGCCACTCTGACACCCTGCCTGCAGAAAGCCTGTGCCCCCGCCGCCACAGCCTGTTGCCAGCAAACCCCAACCACCAGGGGTTACGTCCAATCAGCAACAAGTAGCCGCCCGGACGCACCGCCTGGGCCGCCTCGCGCAACAGGTCATAGGGCGAACCGGCAAACTCAAGGCTGTGCTGCAACAGCACCACATCGGCACCATCGGGCTGCACCGGCCACAGGCATTCGGAACAGATGGCGTCTTGCACCTGCTCATCAGTACCAACATGCACCTGGTGTCGAATATCGCTTTGCCAGCAGGTATCTGTTGCCGCGTTATAGACCAGCAGGTAGCTGCCAAAACAGCGCTGCAGCCGTTCTTGCAGCCACTGCTGCTCTGCCTGCAACAGGGCTGCAGCCCGGGGGCTGGCCAGCCAGTGACGCAGCTCGGCAGAAGATACTGCACGCCGCGGCTTGATCCGCGCCAGGTTTAACATGCTCTTCTCCTTAAACTGTCGGCTCATGGGGCCTGTGCAGTGTGTTGGCTCTCTCAAGCAGGAATGACGGGTGCACCGGAACAAGGTACCCGGCCTGTGCCGTGGACGCCGAAAGGTGCTATCGGAATAAAGCCGGCAGGCACCGGCATTCATGTCCAAAAGTTCGACAGCAGTTTTAACGGTCTGCTATGGTTCTGGCAACCCTTGATCTGTTTACAGGATAGCTGCCATGTTGACGATTACCGCCCTGCCTGCCTTTAACGACAACTATATCTGGCTGTTGCAAGATTCTGCCACACAGCAATGTGCTGCCGTTGATCCGGGCGATGCCAAACCGGTGCTGCAATGGCTAAAAGACAATCCTGGCTGGCAACTGACCGATATTCTGATCACGCACCACCACCACGATCATACGGGTGGTATCGGCACATTGAAACAGGCTACCGGTGCCCGCGTGCACGGCCCCGGGCAGGAAACCATTGACGGTGTGGATCACCCGCTGGCCGACCTGCAGCAATTGCAGGTATTGGACCGCACCTTTACCGTTTACCATGTTCCCGGCCACACCCTGGGCCACATTGTCTACTACCTGCCCGGCGAGCAACCGCTGCTGTTCAGTGGCGACACCCTGTTCCTGGCTGGTTGCGGGCGCCTCTTCGAAGGGACCCCGGCCCAGATGTACCACTCCCTGCAACGCCTTGCCGCCCTGCCGGCCACCACCCTGGTGTACTGCACGCACGAATACAGCCTGTCAAATCTCAAGTTTGCCGCTGCCGTGGAACCGGACAACACAGCTGTCAGCGCACGCTTAGAAAAGGTTGCCGCATTGCGTGAACAGGGTCACATCAGCCTGCCCAGCACCCTGGCCGACGAACTGGCTACCAACCCCTTTTTACGCTGCAACGAACAACAGGTGGTGACCAGTGCCGCCCGGGAAAGCGGGCAGCTGCCGGTCGGACCGGTAGAGGTATTTGCCGCCATCCGCGCCTGGAAAGACAGGTTCTGATTTCGGCTCACAACGCCGGCAAAGGGAAGCCAGGCACATTTGTCTGTATGTCAGGCTGTGGTTGCAAAGCCAGCTTGCAAGCCCCGGCTTGAACGTGCTCCAGCACGGCCGCACAGCGGAGAGCGAAGCGAATAAAGTGCCCACTGTTGCGCTTTTTCGCTGCTTTTGCCTGACCCCGACTGCCTCGCCAACATTATTGCTCAGCGCCTCCGGAGGCTTTGCCGGATGCGGACTTGCCCAGCGGTCGCGGAGCAGCCTTTTCCACGGCTGGCAGTGGTGTTATCTGTCTGTGTCAGCAGGCCCGCCACAACAAGCCTGGCGGACTGGCCAGTTCTTCCGACCAGTTACACTTGACCCCCCCACCCATGGCCCATAGAATTTGCAGAATTTTATTTTCTCAAAAAATCCTATGCCAAATACAGCTTTCCGCTCGCGCAGGCGGATCACCAGGTGGTTATACGGGGGGCTGCTGGCCTGTGCGACTCTTTTGTTCGCAGGCTGTCAGCAACCGGGCCTGCAGTCACCAGGCCAGGACGAACATGAGCTAAAAGAGCGTCTGGCGCCACTGCATCTGCCAGACCGCGACTGGTCCGATCGGGCGCTAATGCAACCCCCGGGGCACTCACCGGCAAACCGGTCCGGCCAGCAACAGGCCGACGATGAAAACACCCCGGCCATTACCGACATCTGGCAGCGCATCCGCCACGGTTTTCAGCTGCTGGATGAAGACCTGGACAACCCGCGCATCGACCGACAGCGACTCTGGTATGCCAGCCGCATCAGTACTCTGGAAACCATTGCCAAACGCAGCAGTCCTTACATCCACTATATAGTCGAGGCACTTGACAGCCACAGCATGCCGCTTGAGCTGGCCCTGCTGCCCGTGATTGAAAGCGCCTATAATCCCCTTGCTTACTCACCTTCCCATGCCGCCGGACTGTGGCAGTTCATCCCTTCGACCGGGCGTGTTTTCAAGCTCAAGCAAACCCGCTGGTACGATGGCCGCCGTGACATCACTGCATCGACCGAGGCCGCACTGGAATACCTGTCCTACCTGAACAACATGTTTGACGGCGACTGGCTGCTCACCCTCGCAGCTTACAACGCCGGCGAAGGTACGGTCAGCCGCGCCATCAAGCGCAACAAAAGCCTGGGGCTGCCGGCCGACTACTGGAACCTCCAGTTGCCCAGGCAGACACAGGAGTATGTCCCCAGGCTGCTCGGCCTGGCACAGCTGATTGCCAGTCCGCAGGCCTATGCCCTCAAACTGCCGAAAGTGCCCGATGAGCCCTACTTTGCCCAGGTACCACTGGAACACCAGCTTGACCTGAGCCACATCGCCAGTCTGGCCAAGGTACCGGCAAAGCACATCCGGGAGCTGAATCCTGCTTTCAAAGAAGGCGTTGTTCTCGACGGCCCCCAGCATGTTCTGGTGCCGGTAGAACAGGCTGACCGGCTGGAGCGCAAACTTGCCAGGCTGTCACCTGACGAGCTGATGCAGGTGCAGCGCTATGTGGTTCGTGCCGGCGACACCCTGTCTGCCATTGCCCAGCGCAACGGTACTTCGGTTGCCAGCATCCGCCAGCTGAACCAGCTCAAGACCAGCCAGCTGCGTATCGGGCAACAGCTAAAGCTGGCCGGTACGCCAGTCTCCAGCCCACAACAGGCGGCTGCAACCCGTAACGCACCTGCTGCAACCAGCACATATCATGTGCGCAAAGGTGACACCCTGAGCGGCATTGCAGCCCGGCATGGCACCAGCGTCAAACAGCTGCGCCAGCTGAACAACCTGCAGCACGACCGGCTGAAAATCGGCCAGGCTTTGCTGCTGCAACCCGGCAGCACCCGCTATGTGGTGCGTGCCGGCGACACGCTGTCTGCGATTGCCAAACGCCACAAAGTCAGCCTGCGCCAGTTACAGAGCTGGAACCCATCACAAGGCAAACTGCTAAAGCCTGGCCAAACGCTAACCCTGTATCTGTAACAGATGCCAGAATGTCCCCGCTTGTGTGTACGAGCTTGCCTGTACACACAAAGCAGCGGGATGATAGTGTGCAAAACTGCCCGTACACACGGAACCATCCGCCAGTGTCGTGCAAACCGGTTTGCACCTACAATATCTTCACTCACGTCAGTCAGCCGGGAGGATATCCTTGCTTTACCTGTTTCGTTTTCTGGTTCTTGCCACACTATTGAACACAGGACTGGCGCAGGCCGCAGTTACCCTGAGCCACGGCTTTGCCCGCTTCGGCCAGCCGGCATACCCTGCCAGCTTCAGCCATTTCGACTGGGTCAACCCGGCCGCCCCCAAAGGCGGCCGTGTGCGCTTGATGGCATTGGGCACCTTCGATAGCCTCAACCCCTACATCCTCAAGGGCACCAGCCCGATTGCCACTGGCGATTTTCATCAATATGGCATCAGCGAACTAAACGCCCCGCTGATGGTTGGCCATGGCAATTTTGATCCCTCTGGCGATGAAGCAGCAAGTGCTTATGGACTGGTTGCAGAAAGCATCCAGTACGCCGACGATCTGCGCTGGGTGGTGTTCAACTTGCGCAAGCAAGCCCGCTTTCATGATGACCGGCCAATCACGGCAACCGATGTCGAGTTTTCCTGGCGCACCCTGAAAAAACACGGACACCCACAATACCGCAACTACCTGAAGAACGTGGCGCGGGTCGATATTCTTGCACCGCTGCGGGTACGCTTCGTCTTCAAGCAGCCGGCCACCCGCCAGCAAATTCTTGACCTTGGCGAGCTGCCTGTGCTGCCCAGGCACTACTGGAGCAGGCGTGACTTCACCCGTACCAGCTTCGAGCCGCCGCTGGGCAGTGGTCCCTACCGCATCACCGAGATAAAACCCGGCCGCAGCCTGCGTTTCGAGCGGGTTGCCAACTGGTGGGGCAAAGACTTGCCGGTCAACGTCGGCAAATACAATATCGACCGCATAGATGTGGACTTCTACCGCGACCGCCACGTTGCTTTCGAAGCATTTAAGGCCGGCAGTTTTGACATCTACATTGAACATCAGGCCAAAAACTGGGCCAGCAATTACCGCTTTCCTGCCCTGTTGCGGGGTGACATTGTTCGTGCCGAAATCCCCCACCAGATCCCGGCACCCACCCAGGCATTATTCATTAACAGCCGCCGGGCACCCTTTGACAACCTGAAGGTGCGCAAGGCACTGACCCTGCTGTTTGATTTCGAATGGGCCAACCGCACCCTGTTCAACAGTGCCTACTTGCGGACCACCAGCTTTTTTCCGAACAGCCCTTTTGCCGCGCACGACATTCCGCGCGGTACTGAATGGCTGCTGCTAAACCCCTGGCAGGACCAGTTGCCTGCCGCCCTGTTCGAGCAGCCATTCCAGGTGCCGGTCACCGAGGGCCGTGGCGTGCCGCGCGACAATCTGGGCAAGGCGCTCAGCCTGTTGCAGGAAGCTGGCTGGAAGACCGGCCGCAAAGGGCTGAAGAACAGTCATGGCCAGCCCCTGCGGCTGGAAATCCTGCTGGTCAATCCGGGGCTGGAGCGTATCCTGCAGCCCTATGTACAGACTTTGCGCCGCATCGGCATGCAGGCCAGCCTGCGCACCGTCGACCGCGCCCAGTTCAAACACCGCCTGGACAGCTTCGACTATGATATGACCCTGCTGGTGCTGCCACAAAGCCTGAACCCCGGCCACGAGCAGTGGCTGTACTTTCACTCCAGCCAGGCCAACATGCACGGGAGCAAGAACTACGCCGGTGTACAGCACCCCGTGGTTGATGCCATGCTGGAGGCGGTAATGGCCGCACAAACACAAAACGAGCTGGAGTCCGCCATGCAGGCACTGGACCGTGTCCTGCTCTGGCAACACTATATTGTGCCGAACTGGTATATTAGCCGGCACCGCATTGCCTACAGCAAGCGGCTCAAGTTTGCCCAGATACCCCCGTACACCCTTGGCCTGCGTGCCTGGTGGCTCGACCCGGCGGAGACTCCCTGATGACCGGACAACTGACAACAAGGCTGCTGGCCCTGCTGTTACTGCTGACATGCGCTACAGGCAGCCATGCCGAACACGCACTGACACTCTATGGTGAAGCACCCAAGTACCCGGCAGACTTCCGTCACTTCGACTACGTCAACCCGGAGGCTCCCAAAGGCGGTACCCTGCGCCTGCCCGGACTGAACGGCTTCGACAGCCTTAACCCTTTCATTCCCAAGGGGAATGCCGCCGACCATATTAGCCTGGTCTACGACAGCCTGACCTACCACTCGCCTGACGAGCCCTTTACCGAGTATGGCCTGCTCGCCGAACGCATCGAGCGCGACCCGGACAACCTCTTCGTGCGCTTTCATCTGCGTCCCGAAGCCCGCTTTAATGATGGCACTCCGCTCACCGCCGAAGACGTTGCCTACACCTTCGAACTGCTTACCACCCAGGGCCACCCGCTGTACCGCCAGTATTATGCCGATGTCGCCGACGTGGTGGCCGAGAGCACGCACAGCGTGCGTTTTGATTTCAAGCATGAACACAACCGCGAGCTGCCGCTCATCCTTGGCCAGCTGCAGGTGCTGCCCAAACACTGGTGGCAAAACAACGATTTCAGCAAAACCTCGCTGCAGCCACCGCTGGGCAGCGGTCCCTACCGCATCGCCAGGGTGGCCGCCGGGCGCAGCATCACCTATGAACGGGTCAAGGACTGGTGGGGCAAGGATTTGCCGGTCAACCGTGGCCAGTACAACTTCGACCGGGTGCAGATCGACTATTACCAGGACATGTCGGTGGCACTGGAGGCCTTCAAGGCCGGCCAGTTTGACTTCAACCTGGAATATTCCGCCAAGGACTGGGCCACTGGCTATAACTCGCGGGCATTAAGGCGCGGCGATATCCTGCGCGAAGAAATCCACAACCACAACCCGGCCGGCATGCAGGCCTATGTCTTCAACCTGCGCCGCCCGATGTTCCAGGACCGTCGTGTCCGTGAAGCCATAGGTCTGCTGTTTGACTACGAGTGGACCAACAAGCAGCTGTTCTATGGTGCCTACCTGCGCACCAACAGTTTTTTTGCCAACTCGGAGCTGGCCTCCAGCGGCCTGCCCGACAAAGCAGAGCTGGAGCTGCTGGAACCATTGCGCGGACAGATTCCTGACGAGGTTTTTACCACTCCGTTTAAGCTGCCCGTCAGTGATGGCAGCGGCATCATCCGTGAACGGCGCCTGCAGGCTTGGCAGCTGCTGCAAGAAGCCGGTTACCGGATTGAAAAAGACCGCATGGTGAATGCCGATGGCGAGCCGCTGGCATTCGAGTTCATCATTGCCCAGACCAACCTGGAGCGGGTGCTGTTGCCGTTCAAGCGCAACCTGGCCGAGCTGGGCATCGAAATGACCATCCGCCGCGCCGATGTCTCGCAGTATATCAACCGCATGCGCTCGCGGGACTTTGACATGACGTCGGCGATTTGGCCGCAGTCCAGCTCGCCCGGTAACGAGCAGCGGGATTTTTGGCACTCCAGCAGTTTTGACAATCCGGGCAGCCGCAACTTTATTGGCCTGCAAGACCCGGCTATCGACCGCCTGGTAGAAGGCCTGATTAACGCTGATAGCCGCGACAGCCTGATCACCCACTCCCGCGCACTGGACCGGGTGCTGCTGTGGGGCCATTATGTAATTCCCAACTACTACACCGACAGCTGGCGCATTGCCCACTGGAAACACCTGAAACGACCGGCAACCCCGCCACTGTACGACTACGGCCTGTTCACCTGGTGGATCGATGGCGTGCAGCCGCAGGCGCAGGAGGCCGCTGACTAGATGGCTGCCTATATCATTCGACGTCTGCTGCTGATCATCCCCACCCTGTTCGGCATCCTGCTGCTCAACTTTGTCATCATCCAGGCTGCGCCTGGCGGCCCGGTAGAACAGATGATTGCCAAGCTGGAAGGCTTTGACAGTGCCGCCGGCGGCGCTACCGGGCGCATTTCCGGTGGCGGCAGCGAGGTCGGTGGCAGCAGCCAATACCGCGGTGCCCAGGGGCTGGACCCGGATCTGGTGGCCGAAATTGAACGCATGTACGGCTTCGACAAGTCTGCACCGGAACGTTTCTGGATCATGCTGAAAAACTATGCCCGCTTCGACTTCGGTGACAGTTTTTTCCGTGACGCCAAGGTCACCGAACTGATTATCGAGAAGATGCCGGTATCTGTTTCGCTGGGGTTGTGGAGCACATTGCTGATGTACCTGGTGTCAATCCCCCTGGGGATCAGCAAGGCGGTGCGCCATGGCAGCGCCTTCGACATGTGGACCAGCACTGCCATTGTGCTGGGCTATGCAATTCCCGCATTTCTGTTCGCCATCCTGCTGGTGGTGGTGTTCGCCGGTGGCAGCTATCTGAGCTGGTTCCCGTTGCGCGGCCTGACTTCGGCCAATTTTGACGAACTGAGCCTGCTGGGGCAGATTGGCGACTATTTCTGGCACCTGGCGCTGCCGGTAACCGCACTGGTGATCGGCAACTTTGCCACCCTGACCCTGCTGACCAAAAACAGCTTTCTGGATGAAATCAACAAGCAGTATGTGGTCACCGCCCGCGCCAAGGGGCTAAGCGAGCGCCGTGTGCTCTATGGCCATGTGTTCCGCAATGCCATGCTGATCATCATTGCCGGTTTTCCGGCTGCCTTTATCGGCATGTTTTTTACCGGCTCGCTGCTGATCGAAGTGATCTTCTCGCTGGACGGGCTGGGGCTGCTCAGCTTTGAGGCGGCCATCAACCGGGATTACCCGGTGGTGTTCGGCACGCTGTTTCTGTTCACCCTGCTGGGGCTGCTGGTCAAACTGATTGGCGACATCACCTATACACTGGTGGACCCCCGCATCGACTTCTCAAGCAGGGGGTAACGCCATGGCATTGTCTCCGGTCAACCAGCGGCGCTTTGCCCAGTTCAAGGCCCATCGCCGTGGCTGGTATTCCCTGTGGCTGTTTCTGGTGCTGTTTGTGCTCAGCCTGGGTGCCGAACTGATCGCCAACGACAAGCCGCTGGTGGTGCGCTACGACAGCAGCTGGTATTTTCCGGTGTTCAAGCGTTACGCAGAAACCGAGTTTGGCGGCGAGCTTCCACTGCAGGCCAACTATAAAAGCCCTTACATCCAGGAGCTGATTGCCGAAAAAGGCGGCTGGATGCTGTGGCCGCCGATTCCTTTCAGCTACGACAGCATCAACTACGAGCTGGACGTACCAGCGCCTGCCCCGCCCTCAGGTGTGAACTGGCTAGGTACCGATGACCAGGGACGTGATGTCCTCGCCCGGGTCATCTACGGCCTGCGTATTTCGGTGCTGTTTGCCCTGACGCTGACCCTGTGCAGCTCGGTGCTGGGTGTAATGGCCGGAGCCCTGCAGGGTTTCTATGGCGGCTGGGTGGATCTGGCCGGCCAGCGCTTTCTGGAAATCTGGTCCGGGCTGCCGGTGCTCTACCTGCTGATCATCATGGCCAGCTTTATCCAGCCCAATTTCTGGTGGTTGCTGGGCATCATGCTGCTGTTTTCCTGGATGAGCCTGGTTGATCTGGTGCGGGCCGAATTTTTACGCGGGCGCAACCTGGAATATGTACGCGCCGCCCGGGCATTGGGCATGCGTGACAGCGCCATCATGTTCCGCCATATTCTGCCCAACGCCATGGTTTCCACCATGACCTATATGCCCTTCATCATCACCGGCGCCATCGGCACCCTGACCGCGCTGGATTTTCTCGGCTTTGGCCTGCCGCCGGGCTCGCCTTCGCTGGGCGAGCTGGTGGCCCAGGGCAAGGCCAACCTGCAGGCGCCCTGGCTGGGCATCACCGCCTTTGCCGTGCTGGCCATATTGCTGAGTTTGCTGGTATTTATCGGGGAGGCCGCACGCGATGCATTCGACCCCAGAAAATAAGCCCCTGCTGGAAGTGTGTGAGCTGGCCGTAGACTTTGTCACCGCTGCCGGTCATACGCAGGCAGTACGATCGGTCAGCTTCCGGCTGGAGCCAGGCAAGACCCTGGCACTGGTCGGCGAAAGCGGCTCGGGCAAGTCGGTTACCGCTCACTCCATTTTGCGCCTGCTGCCGATCACAGCACGGCATCCGCAGGGCAGCATCAGCTATCAGGGCCAGGACCTGCTGCAGGCCAGCGAGCGGCAGATGCGCAAGATTCGCGGCAACCGTATCGCAATGATTTTTCAGGAGCCAATGAGCGCCCTCAACCCGCTGCATACAGTGGGCAGGCAGATCAGCGAAATACTGCAACAGCACAAGGGGCTGGGCAAGGCAGAAGCAGCAGCGCGTACCCTTGAGCTGCTCCGGCTGGTCGAGATCCGCGAGCCGGAAAAGCGCCTGCACGCCTATCCGCACGAGCTGTCCGGCGGCCAGCGGCAGCGGGTAATGATTGCCATGGCGCTGGCCAACGAACCGGAAATCCTGATTGCCGACGAGCCTACCACCGCACTGGATGTTACCGTTCAGCAGAAAATTCTCGCATTACTGAAAAAACTCCAGCAACAGCTGGGCATGGCCATCCTGCTGATCAGCCATGACTTGAACATGGTGCGGCGCGTCGCTGATCAGGTATGTGTCATGCAAAATGGCCTGGGTGTCGAAAACCGCCCCTGTGTCGAGTTGTTTGACCATCCGCAGCATCCCTATACCCGTGCCCTGCTCGCCGCCGAACCCGGCGGCGGCCCGGCAGCCACCACCGCCGGTGAAACCCTGTTGCAGGTGGACGACCTGCGCGTCTGGTTTCCGGTCAAGGCCGGCATCCTGCAACGCACGGTGGATCACATCAAGGCAGTGGACGGCATCAGCCTGCAGCTGCGCCGTGGCCAGACACTGGGCGTGGTCGGTGAAAGCGGCTCGGGAAAATCCACTCTTGGGCTGGCCATTTTGCGCCTGATCAGCAGCCGGGGACGCATCGAATTTGCCGGGCAAGCGCTGGATCCTCTGAACCAAAAGCAGTTGCGGCCCTGGCGCAAACAGATTCAGGTGGTTTTTCAGGATCCTTTTGGTAGCCTGAGCCCGAGAATGAGCGTCTCAGAGATTGTCGGCGAAGGTTTGCGCATTCATGCCATGGGCAGCCCCGCCGAACAAGAACAGGCAATCATTCAGGCCCTGCAGGATGTCGGGCTCGACCCGAACACCCGGCATCGCTATCCGCACGAGTTTTCCGGCGGCCAGCGCCAGCGCATCGCCATTGCGCGGGCACTGGTTTTGCGTCCGCAGCTGATCCTGCTGGATGAGCCAACCTCGGCGCTGGACCGCAGCGTACAGTGCCAAGTGGTGGATTTACTGCGCGAATTGCAGTTGAAGTATGATTTGACCTACGTATTCATCAGCCATGACCTGGCCGTCGTCAGAGCCGTCAGCCACCAGCTGCTGGTGATGCACAAGGGCCAGGTCGTTGAACAGGGTGATGCCGAACAGGTGTTTGGCGCACCACAACATCCGTACACGCAACAGTTGCTGGAGGCTGCTTTTGTTTCAGCTCCGGCCAGCGTAACCAACTAAAACCAAGGGGAATACCATGGGTTTCATGAAAGGAAAGAAAGTTCTGATTGTCGGTGTAGCCAGCAAGTTGTCCATTGCTTCGGGGATTGCCGAAGCAATGCACCGTGAAGGCGCCGAACTGGCATTCACCTACCAGAACGAAAAGCTCAGGGGCCGTGTGGAAGGCTTTGCCGAGCAATGGGGCTCCAGTGCCGATCTCTGCTTCCCGTGCGACGTGACCAGCGATGAAGACATCGCCAAGGTATTCGAAGAGTTGTCGAAAAAATGGGACGGTCTGGACTGCATCGTGCATTCCGTCGGCTTTGCCCCAGGCGACCAGCTGGACGGTAACTTTGCTGAAGTGACCACCCGCGAAGGCTTCAAAATTGCCCACGACATCAGCGCCTACAGCTTCATTGCTCTGGCCAAAGCCGGCCGTGAAATGATGAAAGGCCGCAATGGCAGCCTGCTGACCCTGACCTATCTGGGTTCGGTACGTACCATGCCCAACTACAATGTCATGGGTCTGGCCAAGGCCAGTCTGGAAGCCGGCGTGCGCTACCTGGCCGCCAGCATGGGCCCGGAAGGCACCCGCGTCAACGCGGTATCCGCCGGCCCGATCCGTACCCTGGCTGCATCCGGCATCAAAAACTTCCGCAAGATGCTCAGCGCCAACGAAGCGCAGACCCCGCTGCGCCGCAATGTCACCATCGAAGAAGTCGGCAACGCGGGTGCCTTCCTCTGCTCCGACCTGGCCTCCGGCATCAGTGGTGAGATCCTCTATGTCGATGGCGGCTTCAACACCACCGCCATGGGTGCCATTGAAGAGTAAGCCCTCTCTTTTGCCACCCGAAAACCGCGGCCCTGTGTCGCGGTTTTTGTTTTCCGGTCATGCGACTCCGTTTCACCGCACGCAAAATAACACTGCCGCTGTTTCTCTTGTAGCAAAAGGCGCACCCACTGTCAGGCACAGCCGGGACAGCGAGTCGCTCAGCCAACCCCCTGCTCCACTGGTCCCGCATGAGATCGCAGAACCAAAAGGCTGATCAACCGGCACAAAAAAACCGCAGCCCATACGGACTGCGGTTTTTATTCGTTCTCAAGTCAGAACTTCTCGATTTTGGCATCCTGCTCCAGCTGGCGGCTGAACGCGGCAAAATCACTTTGCCCCTGCCTTGATGCCAGAATATCACGCAGCTCTTTTAGCTGGTCAGCTGACACGGCATCCTCCGGGGTGCTGACACCGCTCAGGCGCAGGACCACAAAGCTGCCATCGGACAAGCTGACTCCACTATAAGTGAACTCGCCATCTTCCGGGCGCGGCATGCGAAACACCTGCTGCAACAGCTGAGGCTCAATGCCTTCCTGCATGCGTGTAGCTGCTTCGACACGCTCCCAGTCAGGAGTGGCTTCTGCCTTGCCTTCGCGCAATGCTGCCAGCAATGCCTCACCCTGATCGCGGGTTTGTTCGCCAGCCCGCTCCATGCGCAGCAGGTTGCCAATGTCTTCACGTACGTCTTCGAGCGGAATTTGCTCCGGCTTCAGATGTTCACGAACGCGCAAAACCACCACCGTGTCGGCATCCAGCTCAAGTGCATGACTGTTGGATCCCTCTTCCAGCACCTCTTCGCTGAAAGCCGCTTCAATCACCTGGCGATTGGCAAAAATGCCCTCACCGCCATCCCGGCCAAAGGCCGGACTCTGCTTGACTTCAAGACCCAGCTCATGGGCCGGCTGCTGCAAATCTGCTGCCTCATAGGCGGCACTTTCAAGGTCGTCCACCAGCTCAACAAACTGCTGCTCGACTTTGTTGGCCCGCACATCCTGCATCAGGCTGGCGCGCATTTCTTCCAGCGGTGGAATCTCGGCTTCCTGCACATCAAGCAGCTTGATCAGGTGCCAGCCAAAGTCCGTCCGGACCGGCTTTGATACCTCACCCTTGGCCAGTGCATACAGGGCCTCCTCAAACTCCGGCTCGTATACATCCGGCCCGGCAAAGCCCAGATCACCGCCTTCATCCGCCGAGCCTGCGTCGTCAGACAGGGTTCGGGCCAGTTCGGCAAAATCCTCGCCGGCATCAATACGGGCTGCCACCTCAAGAACCTTCTCCAGGCCTGCTGTCTCATCTTTGCTGTCATCCACTTCGATCAGGATGTGCGCGGCACGACGCTGCTCGGCAAGATTGGCAATGGCTGCTTCGTAGCCGTCGCGAATTTCTTCTTCGCTCACTTCAATGCGTGATGCCAGTGTGGGCTTGCTCAGTTCGATATAGTCCAGCCTGACCTGTTCCGGCGTCATGAAACGCTCCAGGGAAGACTGATAATATGCTTCGATATCCACGTCTGCGATCTCGACAGCATCAAGCTCCGGGCTGAAGCGGGTCATGGAAAAATCACGGGTTTGACGCTCAAGACGGGCAAACGCTTCGGCTTCCTGCTCTGTCACAAAAGCACTGTTGATGATGCCGCTCTGTAGCTGACCCAGCTTGATGTCCTGCTCCAGCATGGCGCGAAACTGCATCCGCCCGTAACCCATCTGGCGCAATACCTGATCGAAACGCTGGGCATCAAACCGGCCATCTTGCTGAAACTCGGGAAACTGCAAAATGAAACTGTCAACGGCTGCTGTCGAGCTGACAATGCCAGAGTCGGCTGCTGCCTGCAGCAACAGCTTGCGGCTGATCAGCGTCTTCAGGGCCATTTCGGTGAGGAGCTTGTCATCCAGCGCACCCATATCAAAGTCAGCACCAAACTGCTGGGCCATCTGTCGCTGTTGAAGGCTTTTTTCCTGTGCCAGCTCGTCATGGGTAATTTCTTCACCATTAACCTTGGCCGCATTATTGCGGTTGCTGGTTGAGCTCATGATGGCTTCAAACCCGGTAAACGAAAGCAGGACAATAATCAGCCCGACAATGACCTTGGAAATCCAGCTGGTTGAGCGGTCCCTGATATTTTGCAGCATAAATCCTCCGGACTGGCGCAATGATAAATACAAAAAACAAAGGCGCACCTACAGATGCGCCTTTGTTTCAGTCGACCTGTTGGCAGGCCAAGCTACATCACGCCCGGAATCAGGCGTTTACAGCATCCTTCAGCGCCTTGCCTGCCTTGAAGCCAGGAACCCTGGCTGCGGGGATTTCGATAGTTTTTCCGGTTTGCGGATTACGGCCGGTACGGGCTGCGCGATCCTTTACAGAAAAAGTACCAAAGCCTACCAGCACAACGGAGTCACCCTCTTTCAGGGCTTCGGTCACGCTTTCCAGCACCGCGTCCAGTGCGCGACCCGCAGCAGCTTTTGGCAGATCAGCAGCTGCTGCTACTTTTTCAATCAGTTCAGATTTGTTCACTCGTAAATCCCCTTATGAATTCATAACGTAGAATCGCGTCGATGGTTGTGCAAGATAATGAGTTGTTTACCTTCCGTCAACACTTCAAGCCCGCTTTCACGTAAACTTGCTATAAACCTCGCAAATCCAGCTGTCAGTGCGTCCTGCGACGCTCTCCTGAAGGCTCGCTCCCGGCCTGGTCCCGCTGCATTAGCAGCTCTACTTCGGCGTCAGCCAATGGCTCGGGTGCATATTGTAGAGCGATTGCCAGCACTTCATCAATCCATTTTACAGCACGGATATCAAGGTCCGCTTTGATATTGTCCGGGATCTCCTTCAGATCTGCCTGGTTTTCTTCAGGAATTACGATAGTTTTGATGCCACCGCGATGGGCTGCCAGCAACTTTTCTTTCAGGCCGCCAATAGCCAGCACTTCGCCACGCAGGGTGATTTCGCCAGTCATGGCGACATCCGCACGCACTGGAATCTTCGTCAAGGACGATACCAGCGCCGTGCACAGGCCGATCCCGGCACTGGGGCCGTCTTTCGGCGTGGCACCCTCAGGCATATGAATGTGCACATCCGTCTTTTCATAGAAATTGGGCGCAATGCCCAGTGCCTGCGCACGGCTGCGCACCACAGTCATGGCCGCCGTCATGGATTCCGCCATAACATCGCCCAGTGATCCGGTCTTGATCAGCTGACCCTTGCCCGGCATGGTGGCCGTCTCGATGGTCAGCAGCTCGCCGCCGACCTGGGTCCAGGCCAGCCCCGTCACGCGCCCAACCTGGTTTTCGCTCTCGGCAAGGCCATAACGGAACTTGCGCACCCCAAGCAGCTCTTCAAGCATTTCCGGTACCACTTCAAGCCGGAGGTTTTTACTGTCCTGGTGCTTTTTCACCAGCTTGCGGCAAATCTTGGCGATCTGGCGTTCCAGCCCGCGCACACCGGCCTCGCGGGTATAAAACCGTACAACATCCAGGATTGCCTCATCAGTGATGGTCATTTCCTTCTCTTTCAGGCCATTGGCCTTGCGCTGCTTGGGTACCAGGTACTTTTGCGCAATATTGAGCTTTTCGTCTTCGGTGTAGCCGGGGATGCGAATGACCTCCATGCGGTCCAGCAGCGGACCCGGGATATTCATCGAGTTGGCCGTACAGACAAACATGATGTCAGACAGGTCGTAGTCCACTTCAAGGTAGTGGTCATTGAAGCTGTGGTTTTGTTCCGGGTCCAGCACTTCCAGCAACGCCGATGCCGGATCGCCACGCATGTCGCTGGCCATCTTGTCGATTTCATCCAGCAAAAACAGTGGGTTGCGCACGCCAGCCTTGCTCAGCCGCTGAATCAGGCGACCCGGCATGGAGCCAATGTAGGTGCGCCGGTGACCACGAATTTCTGCTTCGTCACGTACACCGCCCAACGCCATGCGTACATACTTGCGGTTGGTGGAGCGGGCGATGGATTCGGCCAGTGATGTCTTGCCCACGCCAGGTGGCCCCACCAGGCACAGGATGGGCCCTTTCAGCTTGCGCACCCGCTTCTGTACCGCCAGATATTCAAGAATGCGCTCCTTGACCTCTTCCAGGCCATAGTGATCAGCATTCAGCACCTCTTCGGCCTTGTCCAGGTCCAGACGCACGCGGGTACGCTTGTGCCAGGGCACATTCAGCATCCAGTCCAGATAGGTGCGCACCACCGTAGCTTCAGCCGACATGGGCGACATCTGTTGCAGTTTTTTCAGTTCGGCATTGGCCTTGTCCAGCGCCTCTTGCGGCATTTTGGCTTCAGCAATGCGTTTGCGTAACGCCTCGACCTCGTTATGACCATCCTCGTCTTCGCCCAGCTCCTTCTGGATCGCTTTCATTTGCTCGTTCAGATAGTAGTCACGCTGACTGCGCTCCATCTGCTTCTTGACGCGGCCACGGATGCGCTTTTCCATCCGCTGCAGGTCAAGCTCGGCATCAAGGAACTCCATCAGCTTCTCGGTGCGCGCTACTATGTCGTCCAGCTCAAGAATCTCCTGTTTTTGCTTCAGTTGCAGGCTCATCTGGGCAGCCAGCAGATCAGCCAGCCGGGATACGTCTTCAACATCTGCCAGGCTGCTGATAAATTCGGCCGGCACCTTGCGACCATGCTTGGCGTACTCTTCAAACTGATCCAGCAGTACACGCCGCAATACAGTATTTTCCGTTTCGGCCAGAGGTTCTGGCTCGCGTTCTGTTTCGGCGCGAACCTGCTGATAACCCTCTTCTTCGCCCAGGCTGGAAAGAATGCGTGCCCGCGACTTTCCTTCAGCCAGCACCTTGACAGTGCCATCCGGCAACTTGAGCATCTGCAGGATATTGGCAACCGTACCCTGCGCGTGCACTTCATCCAGGTCCGGATCGTCCGTAGCCGGATTTTTCTGGGCCACCAGCAGAACCTGCTTTTCACCAACCATGGCCGCCTCGAGCGCCTTGATTGACTTGGGCCGCCCAACAAACAGGGGAATGACCATATGCGGATAAACCACCACATCACGCAAGGGCAACAGGGGCAGTTCAATCATTGTTTTCATAAACATATCTCACTAGCGGTGTCTGGCCGCATAAAACACTTTGCCTTGATATGGGGGCTGTTTATTCAAATACAAGCTTGCCGGGAGCAAGAGCGCGCCTGCCGGACAGTCAGCACAGCAGATATGTCCGGAACCACGCCACTGGTCGCCAGTACTGACAGCACATGACACCAGCATAGTCCATAGACGCAAAAAGGGCCTTCAAGGCCCTTTTTATGCTGAAGCTGGATCAGGACTCGGATGAAACCTTCGGCAGTTCATCCGAACGGTAGATCATCATTGGCTGGGTATCGCCCTTGATTACGCTTTCGTCAACCACCACTTTGCTGACGTTTTTGACAGAGGGTATTTCAAACATGGTATCCAGCAGGATTTCCTCCAGGATGGAGCGCAAGCCCCTTGCGCCCGTCTTGCGTTCCAGCGCGCGCGCAGCCACTGCCTGCAGGGCATCCGGGCGGAACTCCAGCTCGATATCTTCCATGTCAAACAGTTTCGCATACTGTTTGACCAGCGCATTGCGCGGCTCACTCAGAATGCGTACCAGCGCGTCTTCATCCAGCTCTTCCAGCGTAGCAATCACGGGCAGGCGGCCAATCAGCTCAGGAATCAGGCCAAACCTGACCAGGTCATCCGGCTCGACATTCAACAGGGTCTCGCCAATTTTTTTGTCCAGATCCTTGCTGCGCACTTCGGCACCAAAGCCTATACCGCCTTTTTCAGAGCGGGCCTGAATGATCTTTTCCAGACCGGCAAACGCACCACCACAGATGAACAGGATGTTGGAGGTGTCCACTTGCAGGAACTCCTGCTGTGGATGCTTGCGGCCACCCTGTGGCGGAATGGAAGCCACTGTACCTTCGATCAGTTTAAGCAGCGCTTGCTGTACGCCCTCGCCGGACACATCACGGGTGATCGACGGGTTTTCCGACTTGCGGGTGATCTTGTCGATCTCATCCAGGTAGATGATGCCCATCTGGGCTTTTTCTACATCATAATCACACTGCTGCAGCAATTTCTGGATGACGTTTTCTACGTCTTCACCAACATAGCCGGCTTCCGTCAATGTTGTCGCATCGGCAATGGTGAACGGAACATTGAGCAAACGCGCCAGAGTCTGCGCCAGCAGGGTCTTGCCTGAGCCCGTCGGGCCGATCAGCAGGATGTTGCTCTTGCCCAGCTCGACATCATCACGCTTGCGCTCGCGGCTGTGCAAGCGTTTGTAATGGTTATAAACCGCAACAGCCAGTACTTTTTTGGCCTTGTCCTGACCTATGACATACTGGTCAAGCACTGCGCTGATTTCTTTTGGAGTCGGCAGCTTATCGGAGCTTTCGTCACCTGCCGCTTCTTCGGTTTCCTCGCGGATGATCTCAATACACAGATCAACACATTCGTCACAAATGAACACGGAAGGACCGGCAATCAGCTTGCGTACTTCGTGCTGGCTCTTGCCACAGAAAGAGCAGTACAACAGCTTGCCCTTGTCTTCGCCTTTTTGCATGTTTGTCATTCACTTATCCTGCTTCGTCAGCCGGTTGCCCTGCATGGGCAGCAGCCTTAACGTTTGCTTACCACCTGGTCAATCAGGCCGTACTCGACGGCTTCGTCGCCGCTCATGAAGTTGTCACGGTCGGTATCCCGCGCAATCACGTCCAGCGGCTGGCCTGTATGGTGGGCCAATACCTGGTTCAGACGCTCGCGGATATGGAGAATCTCGCGGGCATGGATCTCGATATCCGATGCCTGGCCACGGAAGCCACCCAGCGGCTGGTGAATCATCACCCGCGAGTGCGGCAGGCAGAAGCGCTTGCCCGCAGTGCCACCAGCCAGCAACAGCGCACCCATGCTGGCCGCCTGGCCGATGCATGTAGTGGATACATCCGGCTTGATGAACTGCATGGTGTCATAGATGGACATGCCGGCAGTTACCGATCCGCCCGGCGAGTTGATGTACAAATGAATATCTTTGTCGGGGTTTTCAGCCTCAAGGAACAGCAGCTGTGCAACCACCAGGTTAGCCATGTAGTCCTCGACCGGACCCACCAGAAAAATGATGCGCTCCTTGAGCAGGCGTGAATAGATATCGTAAGCACGCTCGCCACGGGATGTCTGCTCAACCACCATGGGGACCAGCCCGCCTGCGGCCTGGATGTTGTGCGGATCCTGCATAAAGATTGATTCTGTCATGGGTCGACTGCCTTCTAATGTTGTTGATGTCCCCAGGCACACAAGCCAGCACTAAGGCTGGCTTGTGTCCCGGCTGCAAAGCTCGGCGGCCCTGGGTCAGGCCTCGTCCGCAGACTCTGCTTCAGCTTCTTTGCCGGCTGGAGCGGCCGGTGCTTCGGGCTTGACCGCTTCTTCGTACGGCACCGCCTTGTCGGTTACGTCAGCCTTGGCCAGAACAGTTTCAACAACCTGCTCCTCCAGAACCAGGGCCCGCACATCTTCCAGTTGTTGCTCGTTCTTGTAGTACCAGTCAACAACCTGCTGTGGCTCCTGGTAGGCGGAAGCCATATCTTCAATGGTACTGCGGACACGGTCTTCGTCCGCTTCTATTTCAAACTGCTTGACCATTTGCGCCACCAGCAGGCCCAGGCTGACCCGGCGCTTGGCTTGCTCGCTGAACATTTCTGCCGGCAGCTGCTCGGCTTTCATCTGGCCGCCAAACTGCTGCACTGCCTGGACGCGCAGACGGTAGTTTTCGCTGTCAACCAGAGCCTTGGGCACCTCAATGGCGTTTTGCGCCAGCAAGCCGTCCATTACCTGAATTTTCAGTTTGTTGGTCAGCGCCTGTTTCAGCTCGCGCTGCATGTTTTTCCTGACTTCTTCGCGGAAGCCTTCCAGGCCGCCTTCGGTCATGCCAAACAGGGTGAAAAACTCATCATCCAGCTCGGGCAGGGTTGGCTCTTCCACAGCGTTGATCTTGACGGTGAACTCGGCCTCTTTGCCAGCCAGTTCTTCGTTCTGGTAGTTCTCGGGAAAGCTCGGGTTGATGACACGCTCTTCACCGGCCACCGCTCCTTCAAGGGCTTCTTCAAAACCCGGAATCATGTTGCCCGAACCCAGTACAATGGCCACTCCCTGGGCGCTGCCACCGGCAAACTCCTCGCCGTCAATACGGCCGACAAAGTCGATATTGAGCTGGTCGTCCCTGGCTGCAGCACGGTCAACGGCAACATAGCGGGTATTTTGCTTGCGCAGGATATCCAGCATGTTGTCAATGTCGCTGTCGGCCACCTCGGCCTGCAGGCGCTCAATCTTGATGTTTTCCAGTCCGCTCACCTCAAACTCAGGGTACACCTCGAAAGTGGCGACATACTCCAGGTCCTTGTCTTTTTCAAAGACTTTCGGCTCGATGGCAGGCTGACCGGCAGGGTTCAGCTTTTCGGCAATTACAGCTTCGTAGAAAGAGCTTTGAATCACATCACCCAGCACGTCCTGGCGCGCATCAGCCTCGTAGCGCTGACGAATGATGTTCATGGGCACCTTGCCCGGACGGAAGCCCGGCACCTTGGCCTGGCGTGCAGTGCGCTGCAGGCGCTTGGTAACTTCTGCTTCGATACGCTCGGCAGGAACGCCAACAGTCATTCGACGCTCGAGAGCAGAGGTGCTTTCTACTGAAACTTGCATGGGTAATCCTCGTTGAATAGACATGGTCAGACGGACCGACCTTGGAATCAAAGGGGTGCATTCTATTCGGCTTGGACAGAAATATCCATCCTGTCGCCAGAGTTTTTCAGCTTACAGCAAGCTCTCGATTGGCAGCCAGGACAAAAAGCGCACACCGGCCCTGCGCAGCAGTCCGCTTTTCGGTTCACTATGATAAACCCGCAGCCGGCCTTCGTCGCGTACAGTCCAGCGCAACCGGCCCTTGTCGTCCAGGCTCAAACGGTACGCCTGATCAGGTATTTCCTCATCGAAAGCGCGACGAATACTCAGGGCCAGGCCCGGGCTGTCAATAACAAACCCCAGCTCCGTATTGAGATTGGCCGAGCGCGGATCAAAATTGAAGGAGCCGACAAAGACATACTGCCCGTCCACGGAAAAGGTTTTGGCATGCAAGCTTGAGCCCGAACTGCCAAGCAGCCTGCCCCGTTTGCGCCGTCCCGCCTGCGCGGCCTGCACTGAACGAACATGACTCAGCTCATACAGCTGGACCCCGGCGCGCAACAGCGCCTTGCGCCGGCGCGCATAGCCGGCGTGTACAAACGCCACATCAGTGGCTGCCAGCGAGTTGGTCAGTACACGAACCTCCACTCCGTTTTGCACCAGCCAGGCAAAAGCGTCAACACCTGCCGCCGTAGGTACAAAATAAGGTGAGACCAGCTCAACATCCTGCCTTGGATTGCCGATGATCTCCTGCAGCTGGCGCACCAGCAGGCTGTCTTTACGGTGCTTTTGCCAGACCTTTCCCGGCGCGTCACTGACCATGCGCACTGGCGCCCACTCGAATTCCAGCTCGCCAGCCATCAGCCGGGCCAGCAGGTCGGCCTCGCGCAACGACTCCAGGTATTCTTCGGCCGCTGGACTGCGGGAAATCTGCTCAGCCTGTTCGGCCAGCCGGGCCAGCGAAACCCCACTATGGCGGCGTGCAAGAATGTCAGACAGTCTATATGCTGCCGGACTGTTCCAGTATCTGTCAAAGTCTTGTGATACTTTCGGCACCACTGCCCCTACAGCAAGCACATCCAGATCGGCAAACAGGAAATCGTCAGCCGCACCAAAATATTTGTCGCCAATGTTGCGCCCGCCAACGATGGTTGCCGAGCCATCGACGGTAAAGCTCTTGTTGTGCATGCGCCGGTTTACGCGAGCAAAATCGGTGACGAAGTTGAGCCAGCGCCCACGGCGAATCACGAAAGGGTTAAACAGCCGTACTTCAATATTGGGATGAGCGTGCATGGCCAGCAGAAAGGGCTCAATACCGGCAGTGTTGTTGTCATCCAGCAACAGGCGAACCCGCACGCCGCGGTCGGCCGCCTCGTGCAAAGCCTCAAGCAGCATCAATCCGGTCATGTCCGGACGCCAGATATAATACTGCACATCCAGCGAGCGCTCGGCATGGCGCGCCATCAACATGCGGGCAGCAAAGGCATCATCCGCCTCCACCAGAGGATAAATGCCGCTCAGCCCGGGCTTCCGGCTGTCCAGCATCGGCCGCAACGAGCGGGCAATCGAGGTATTGCGCGCTTCATCACGGGAGATGCCTTGCTCGGGCAGGCGTTCAACCGGCTTGGGCAAGCCTGTACACCCGGACAATACAAACAGCGACACCAGCGTCATCCAAAATGACCTCAACCTTAAAGACCCCCTGCCTTCTCATTCCCGGCGGCCCGGCATGGCCAAAGTTGTGTTAAATCAATCAAGACCGGTTATTTTACCGTTTTTGCCGGCGTCTGGGGTAATCTTGGCTCTCTTTTGGAGGGCCAGCACGCTCAGCAAGCCTGCCTTCAGACCCTAATATACAGCCTGTCAATGTTTAGTTTCGAGGTAATCAGAAGATGGAGCAAATACCCAGTTTCGACCGAGCCCTGGTAAAAAAATACGACCAGCCAGGCCCAAGGTACACGTCCTACCCTACCGCTCCACAATTTCACACCCTGTTTGTCGAAGACAACTATCGTGCTGCCGCTGCCCGCAGCAACAAGGCTCCGGCCAAAGCGCTGTCTTTGTATGTTCATATCCCGTTCTGCCAGAGCCTGTGCTACTACTGCGCCTGCAACAAAATCATCACCCAGAAAACCAGCCGCGCGGTTGAATATCTTGATTACCTGAAAAAAGAAATTCACATGCAGGGCAAGCTGTTTGACCGCACACGCAAAGTCACCCAGCTGCACTTTGGTGGTGGCACCCCGACCTACCTGACCAGCGAGCAGCTGGCCGACCTGATGCAATGCCTGGGCGAAGCCTTCAACCTGGACAGCGATGACAGCCGCCAGTTTTCCATGGAGGTGGATCCACGCACCATTTCGCCCGACCAGCTCAAGCACCTGCGCGACCTGGGCTTTAACCGCCTGAGCTTTGGCGTACAGGATTTTGACCCAGACGTACAGGCGGCAGTCAACCGCATCCAGAGCGACGAACAGGTTACCTCACTGATCCATGCAGCCCGCGAATACGGCTTTCGCGCCACCAGCGTTGACCTGATCTACGGCCTGCCGCTACAGACGGTGGAAAGTTTCAACACCACCCTGGACAAGATCATTGAGCTGCGCCCTGAGCGCATCTCCGCCTACAGCTATGCCCACCTGCCGCACCTGGTCCGCGCCCAGCGCCTGATCAAGCCTGAGCACATGCCGCCACCGGAACGCAAGCTGGAATTGCTGGAGCTGACCATTAACCGGCTGTGCAGCGCCGGCTATGTGTATATTGGCATGGACCACTTTGCCCTGCCCGATGACGAGCTGGTCATTGCCCGCAATGAAGGCACGCTGCAACGCAACTTCCAGGGCTATTCAACGCATGCCGACTGCGACATCATTGGCCTGGGCTCATCCTCAATCGGCAAAATCGCCGATACCTACAGCCAAAACGTCAAGGAGCTGTCGCTGTATTACAGCATGCTGCGTGACAACAAACTGCCGCTGCACCGCGGCTACGAGTTGAACGAAGATGACCGCATTCGCCGTGACGTTATCAGCTCGCTGATGTGCCACGAGCGCATCCACATACCGGATATCGAACAAGCCCATGGCATCAAGTTTGATGAATACTTTGCCGATGCCCTCAGGCAGTTGCAGGAGCCAGTGGCAGACAAGCTGGTGAAAATCACCGATACCGATATCATCCTGCTGCCCAAGGGCAACCTGATGATGCGTAATGTGGCCATGGCCTTTGATGCCTACCTGGGGGATAACCAGCAAGGGCGTTTTTCACGCACAGTATAAAAACACCAGGCCCCGCGGCCGGAGCCAAGAGCGGCACCGGCCCACTGCTGTCCTTGCACGAATCGGCCTTGACGGGCTCGCTCCTGACATCCTTCCCGCCTCTCAGATATTCTGGGCGCTTCCGGCCAAACTGCTCAATGCTGTTTGGCCAGCAGAAAAATAACCTGGGCGACAGCCTTGCGCTTATTTTCGTCCAGGCACAAATAAGCCTGGATAACATCCTGGTCGGTCTGGCTGGCTGCATACGTCAGTGACTGCTCTTCTGCAGCGTGACCGCTGCTGGCCGGAATAAAAGGCTCAATAATCACGCCTAGCCAGCTGGACAGCAGTTGCAGCTTGTCGATGGTCGGCAATGTTTCGCCCTGCAGCCAGCGGCGCACACCATGATAAGTCACGGGCTCACCACGAAACCGCAGATTAAACTCACGTTCCAGAACTGCCGGCTTGGCCTCCAGGCCAGCCTGTTCCAGTGCCCTGGCCAGTTCCCGTGCGAAATGCTGTCGTATATTTTCCATGCAGCGCACAGTACTGGATTTCAGTCCGGCCTATTGTAACTGACCCCGCCAACAGTTAAAGTAAAACCTTAACCAGCAGTTAAGCCCGGCCGGGCGAGACTGTTCAGCGGCAGGAGCCGCTAATGGCCTGTACGGCTGGCCGACTCAGGCCGGAAGGCGATCAAGGGTTCGTGCACGGGCTGCAATAAGCCATGGCAAGCCCATAACGACAGATCTGCAATATGACATGAAAGTGTCAGTCGCCAAAGCCGGTTAACGAAGCCAAACAAAGCAGGCCATCAGATTCAGCAAGCAGGGAGAAAAGCATGCTCGTCCTTTCACGCCAGGTCAACGAAACAATCCGCATCGGCGACAACATTTGCATCAAGGTTCTGTCCAGCCGCGACAACCAGGTTCGCCTGGGCATCAGCGCCCCCGAACACATACCTGTACACCGCGAAGAGATATATCAACAGCTGCAGGCAAAAAAACGCAAGGGATGACAAAAATACCGGGGTAGCATCCCCGGTATGTGTCACTGCAACCTGGCTTCATAAGCCTGCAAAGTATTCTCCAGCAAGCCTGCACGAGTCATCGGCCCCACTCCACCAGGCACAGGAGTAATCCAGGCTGCCCGCTCCACTGCCGCCTCAAAGCCTACGTCACCAGTCAGCTTGCCGCTGGCAGTGCGGTTGATGCCCACATCTATGACGATCGCGCCCGGCTTAATCCACTCTCCCTTGACCAGGTCGGGAATGCCCACAGCAACCACAACCAGGTCAGCACGACGCACATGCTCTTCCAGGTTTCTGGTAAATCTGTGGGTAACTGTTGTAGTGCAGCCAGCCAGCAACAGCTCCAGCGCCATCGGCCGGCCAACAATATTGGATGCCCCAACCACAACCGCATCCAGGCCATGCAGATCGACCCCTGTGCTGTCCAGCAAGGCAATGATGCCCTTGGGGGTGCAGGGGCGCAGCATCGGCATGCGCTGGGCCAGCCGTCCAAGATTATAGGGATGAAAACCATCGACATCCTTGCGCGGATCTATGCGCTCCAGTAACGGCGAGGAATCAAGGTGAGCCGGCAATGGCAGCTGTAGCAAAATGCCATCCACATCACCATCAGCATTAAGGCTGTCAATCAGGGCGGTCAGCTCTTCCTGGGTGGTTGTCTCTGGCAAATCATGGGCAATCGACTCGATACCCACCTGCTCGCAATCCTTGCGCTTATGGGCAACATACACTTGCGAAGCCGGATCATTACCAACCAGAATTACCGCCAGGCTGGGCGCGCGCCGCCCGGCAGCAATGTGATTCTCAACAGATACAGCGATATCTCGGCGAATGGTGGCAGCGATTGCCTTGCCATCGATTAGTTGTGCAGCCATGAACAGACGTACCATGCAAATAAAAAAGATGCGGTATTCTCGCATGACCTGTTGTTTGCGCAAAGCCGCATCGATTGTTTTGCCTGCTTTGGCAGAAGATTCAGCCAGAGGGCTTGACTCCACCCGAAGTTATGGCTAACATGCGCCCCGCTTGCCTAGCACAGCCTGTAAAGCTGGTTACGAGAAACAGATCGGTACGATCATGACTCAAGCCCTAGTTAGCAATAACCAGGCGCCCGTAGCTCAGCTGGATAGAGCATCCGCCTTCTAAGCGGATGGTCGCAGGTTCGAGTCCTGCCGGGCGCGCCATTGGGTGCACAGTCAAGCAACCGAATTATGGTGGGCGTAGCTCAGTCGGTAGAGCGCAGGATTGTGATTCCTGTGGTCGTGGGTTCGATCCCCATCGTCCACCCCATTTTTCGGATAGCTGCACAGCTTGCAGATATCCAGCGTCAATTGCGGACGTGGTGGAATTGGTAGACACACCAGATTTAGGTTCTGGCGCCGCAAGGTGTGAGAGTTCGAGTCTCTCTGTCCGCACCACTTTATTGCCGATTATTTTTCCTTATCGCTCTAAAAATATTAAAAAGCCGCACTATCGACAAGTTGCGGCTTTTTTTGTCAGCTTTTACGGCACCGACTGCCAACCCCGCCTGCCCGCACCTGAACAAGCCCATGCCACAAAACGAGCCAGAACCTGCCCGCCGATTGCTGCCAGCCCGCCCGATCCGGATCAGGCATGGCCTGCCTGCCATTACCTTGCCAGCAGCTTAAGCAAGGCTGCAGCGCCGCTCCTTTAAGCCCGGCCACCCATTTTTATGCAATAATCGGCCAGTCAAAACCTGGTACCCCTGAATGCACCGTTTTATATCTTTCGTCATACTGCTTTTTACCGGCCTCCTTCTGGCCAGCCCTTCCGTTCAGGCT
>Ga0209075_1000538_pt1 | contig 37333 bp, 34 predicted proteins | sample Stecom2011_FD_187523 | JGI IMG/M metagenome (GOLD analysis project Ga0209075, IMG submission 187523) | Agricultural soil microbial communities from Utah to study Nitrogen management - Steer compost 2011 (SPAdes) (version 2) | ecosystem: Environmental > Terrestrial > Soil > Agricultural land...
GGCTATAGCGAAATGGATACACCTGTTCCCATCTCGAACACAGAAGTTAAGCATTTTAGCGCCGATGATAGTGAGGTGTGATGCCTTGCGAAAGTAGGTCGCTGCCAAACTCTCTTTCTAATATATTTGCCTCCGTAGCTCAGTTGGTTAGAGCACATGACTGTTAATCATGGGGTCATAGGTTCGAGTCCTATTGGGGGCGCCATTAGCGTGGCCCGTTGGAGAAGCGGTTAACTCACAAGCCTTTCACGCTTGCATTCACGGGTTCGAATCCCGTACGGGTCACCATAAGTAGATATTAAGAATCCGCTTGAATATAGCGGTTTTTTTTATTTATTTTATTTTTTAAATAATATATGACTACTTGAATGAATATCCAATTAGTGATATAATAAATATATATATTAGGAAAGGAGAACACTATGATTTTAAAGAATACAAAGACAAAATTTATTCTAGTATTAGTCTTATTATTTGGTTTAGTTTTTGTTGGTTGTGCAGCTATGGATTCATCTCCTAAAGAAAATCTCATAGATATAATTGATTCCCTTCCTAATGAAATTACTCTAGCAGACGAAATGAAAATACTTGCTGCTAGAGATCAGTATGATCAATTAAGTGAAGAAGAAAAAGCTAGAGTTCACAATATAGATAAGTTAATTGCTTTAGAAAAGCAATTAAATGACTTGAAAGCAATTGATGGGGTAATTATGAAAATAAAAGCCCTACCTGAAAATATTGTTTTAGCTCATAAAAGTTTAGTTGTAAGTGCAAGAGAAGCATATAATGAATTAAGCGAAGAACATAAAAAATTGATTACAAATATAGATAAGTTAATTAATGCAGAGAAAAAAATTAGTGAATTAGAAAAAATTAAAAAAGACCAAACTGCAGCGAAAAAAGTACAAAATTTGATTATTAATTTACCTGCGATAGATGAAGTTACACTTGATGATGCAACAAATATTGAAAATGTGAGATCTGAATATAACAGTTTAACAGAGGAACAAAAAGAATATGTAACTAATTTGAAAGTATTAGAAGAAGTGGAAGCAAAACTTGCAAGTCTAAAAGCTGCTGCTAAAGAAGCAGAAGATAAATATAAAGCAAAGCAAGTAGAAACTATGATTGATTCACTTCCGAGTAAAATTACTTTAGAAGATAAAGAATCAGTAATGCGTACTAAATCTCATTATGATAATTTAACTGAAACACAAAAAAAATATGTTTCAAATTATGATGTTTTATTTAATGCAATAGCTTCAATTGAAATGTTAGAAATGGCTCAAGCAGTTATTGATTTAATTGATGACTTACCCGAAAAAGTAACATTAGATGCTGAAGACGATATTAAAGAAGCACGAGAAGCTTATGAAGAACTAAGTGAAGAAATTAAAAAGTTAGTTAAAAATTATAACGATTTAGTTAAAAAAGAAGAAGAGTTAGCAAAAATAAAAGAACAAAATTAGAAGAATCTTTCAAAAAAAAGATTCTTTTTTTTGTTGTAATATATGCATAAATGTGGTATTATTAAGGTAGAATAATAAGGTGCCTCCGTAGCTCAGTTGGTTAGAGCACATGACTGTTAATCATGGGGTCACAGGTTCGAGTCCTGTTGGGGGCGCCATTTATTTATGTAAAGATTATAGTAGCATAAATCTACCTCCTATTCACTATAATAATATAGTGGTTGGAGGTGTTATTAGGTAAAAGATTAATGTTTACAACCTAAATATACTGTGATATAATGCTATGGGTCTTAAATTGAGTAAACAGGAGGATTTCAATGTCGGAAAGAGAAAAGAAATTTACATATATATTAGTTGCACTTGCTGTTGTTGCAATTATAATAGTAATTTTAGTTAATGTTCCTTTAGGAGGAGATAAGGCTCGTATTCGTAGAGAATTTGGAAACTTAGAAAAAGAACATGTTTTTGAAACAATTACATATGACGAAGTATTTGAAAAAATAAATTCGGGTGAAACGTTTCAACTTTTTGTTGGCTCAAGTTTTACTGTAAATGATAAATCATTTGCATACGAAGCTGACAAATTGGCGAAAGAATACAATCTTGAGACTATTTATTACTTGAGATTATATGAGTTAACAGAAACCCAAATTACTGACTTGAAAGTAGAAACAAGTAGTTATGTTGTATTTCCTTCACTTTTCTTATTTGAATTAGATGAAGATACTAATAAAAGTGTTGCATATAACATAAGTGGGTTAAAAGACTTAAAAGATTTCGGTAATAACTGGCAACTACTATTAACACAATATTTTGAAGAATGTTATAACTAAAAAAAACAGTTTTATATCTATTATTTTAGAAGAAATTAATATAATGAGGAGAACTAATCATGAAGAAAAAAGGAATGAGAGACCTTTTTAAATGGGCTGCTCCGCATATCCATTTAGTATTGGTTGTACTATTCATTTCGATCATTAATCCTACATTATATTCATTCGTTCCTCAATTTATAAGATACGTAGTTGATTTCATATTGAAAGGTTCATCTGAAGGAAGTACTACACTACCTTCTTTTTTAATTGAATTTTACAAAATTTTTGAAAATCAACTAACGCAAATTTTGATTGTAGGAATTACATTAGTACTATATCAAGCTTTCCGTGGCTTGTTAATGTTTATGAATGGATATTTTCGTGGGAAAGTTGCAGAAAATATTGCTTATGATATGAGAACAAAATTGTTCTCACACATTCAAAATCTGTCTTATTCATATCATAATAACGTTGATACAGGAGATTTAATCCAACGTTGTACATCTGATGTAGAGACAGTTAAATCATTTTTAAGCGCCCAATTACCGCAATTAATGTTTATTATTGCATCTATTGTAAGTGGTGCATTTCAACTTTATTTAATTAATTCAAAATTAATGTTTGTATCAATTATTGTAATGCCAATTACATTAACAGCTTCAATAATTTATTTTAGTTATACAAAGAAAAAATTTGAAGAAATAGAAGAAGTTGAAGCATCAATGACTAGTGTATTACAAGAAAACATTAATGGGGTAAGGGTAGTAAAAGCATTTGCGAATGAACCTTATGAGATTGAAAAATTCCATAAGGAAAGTTATAAATTTAAACGTGAAAGTCAAAAATTGAATAACCTAATTGCTCTTTACTGGGGAAGCAGTGATTTCATTACTGTATTACAGTATGTGATTACTTTAGGGGTAGCAATAACTATTGTACAAAGTGGTGCAATCTCAGAAGGTGATGTTATTGCAGCATTAATGTACATTGGTATGTTAGTTTGGCCAGTAAGGGGTCTTGGTAGAATAATAGGTGACTTTGGTAAAGCAACAGTTGCAAGTAGTCGAATACAAGAGATCTTAGATATAGAAGACGACTATGTAAATGATGGTCACTTAACACCAGAAATTAAAGGAAATATTGAATTTAAAAATGTTTCATTTAAATTTAATGATACTAATCAAGAGGTGTTAAAAGACATAACATTTAAGATAAAGGCTGGAGAGACTGTTGCGATTGTAGGTAAAACAGGAAGTGGAAAAAGTACAGTTGTTAACTTATTAGTAAGAATGCTAGAAGTTTCAAATGGAAATATATTTATCGATGGTGTTGATATAAAAGATATCAAGAAGAGTTGGATAAGAGAAAATATCGGAATTATTCTTCAAGATCCATTCCTTTATGCTACTACAATTTATGAAAATATTAAAATCGGCTTAGATGATGTTAATGAAGAAGAAGTTTATGAAGCAGCTAAAATCGCTGCAATTCATGATGACATTATGCAGTTTGAAGAAGGTTATAATACTTTAGTTGGTGAAAAAGGTGTTACACTATCTGGTGGTCAAAAGCAACGTATTGCGATTGCAAGAATGTTATTACTCAATAAACCAGTAATAATATTTGATGATTCGTTGTCTGCTGTAGATACTTCAACAGACTTAGCAATCCGTAGAGCATTAGGAAATAATAGCTTAAATTTAACATCCATTATCATTACTCATAGAATTACAACTGCAAAAGAAGCTGATAAAATTATCGTCTTAGAAGATGGTGTAGTAGCTGCTGTTGGAACTCATGATGAGTTAAGTAAGCAAGAAGGCTTATATAAACAACTTTGGGATATTCAAGGTGCATTAGAAGAAGAATTCTTAGAGTTTATTAAGGGAGAAGCGACTCATGAATAGGTTTGAAGAAAAAGATTATAGTAATGAGAAGTTTAGTATTGGCGTTTGGAAAAAGATAATTAAGCTTGTTTTTAAGAAAAAGAAGCATGTTATCTTATTGATTATATTTGTAACAGGATTAGCAATTTTAGATATTCTATATCCGTTATTTAATAAATATGCTATTGAAACATTCTTTTCAGATGATCCAGACTTTTCTACAAAAGTTCCATTCTTAATAGGTTATACATTAATTGCTTTTGGATACTTTGTAACCGTTTGGGGCTTTATAAGAGCTGCAGGAAAAGTAGAAGTAGAAGTTGGTTATGAGTTAAGAGACGAAGCGTTTAAGAATTTACAAATCTTACCGTTTTCTTATTATGACAAAACTCCTGCAGGTTGGATTATGGCACGATTAACTAGTGATTCAAGAAAACTAGCAACAATTATTTCTTGGGGGTTATTAGACTTACTTTGGGGATCACTCTCAATGTTTGGAATAATTGTGGTAATGTTTATCTTAGAATGGCGTCTTGCACTTATAATTTTCTTCTTACTACCAATTCTTTTTATGGTAAGTATGTATTTTAGAAAAAAGATTTTACAAGCTTATAGAAAAGTTAGAAAGATTAACTCAAATATTACAGCAAGTTATAATGAAGGTATTTTAGGTAATAAGACAACTAAAACATTAACATTAGAACTAAAAAAAGAAAGAGATTTTTACAAACTTGCTAGCGATATGAAAAAAGAATCAATTAAAGCAGTTGTTAGATCGTCTATATTCTTTCCAGTTATTTTAGTTATTTCCTATACTGCTGTAATGTTAATTTTAAGAATTGGTGGCGGATTTATTATAAAAGCAGAACATGCATTTCATATTGCTGTTTTAGCAACATTCATTACTTATACTACAATGTTTTTTGAACCCGTAATGCAAGTTGCAAGAATCTTAGCAGAACTTCAACAAGCACAAGCATCAGCTGAAAGAATAATTTCATTAATTGAAACTAAACCAGAAATATATGATACACCTGAGGTTGTAGAAAAGTATGGAACAATTCTTGAACCAAAACGTGAGAACTTCGAACCTCTTGAAGGTGATGTTGAGTTTCAAAATGTAACTTTCAGTTACAATGATAAGGAAATTATTTTAGAAGATTTTAATTTAAAAGTTAATAAAGGAACATCAGTTGCCTTAGTTGGTGCTACTGGTAGTGGTAAAAGTACTATAGTAAATCTTATTTGTAGGTTTTATGAACCAACAAAAGGTAGAATTCTAATTGATGGTAGAGATTATAAAGAACGTTCAATCACTTGGTTACATGATAACTTAGGCTACGTTTTACAAACTCCCCATTTATTTAACGGAACAATTTTAGAAAATATCCGTTATGGTAGACTTGATGCTACAGATGAAGAAGTAATTGAAGCTGCAAAGCTTGCTCATGTCGATGAAATAGTAAAACAGTTGCCTGAAGGATATAATACAATGGTTGGAGAAGGCGGTTCAAAGCTAAGTGTTGGTGAAAGACAGCTAATTTCCTTTGCTAGGGCATTAGTTGCGGACCCAAAAATCTTAGTTTTAGATGAAGCTACTAGTTCAATTGATACCAAAACCGAAGAAATAATCCAAGAAGTTATCAAAAAAATCTTGAAAGGGAGAACTAGTTTCATTATTGCTCATCGTTTGTCTACTATAATCAATGCTGATTTAATCCTTGTAATTAAAGAAGGAAAAATTATTGAAAGTGGGACTCACCAAGAGTTACTAGATAAACGTGGAGAGTATTTTGAACTTTATAAAAACCAATTTATTAATGAAAAGATAATGGCATCAGTAAAATAAGAAAAGAGGAACTAAATTGATTTAGTTTCTCTTTTTTTGAAAAATTCGTTTTAATCTCATTTACCCCCACTTTGATTTATTACTTATTGGTAGTCCTAAAATTGATTAGAAAGCGATTTTACGGGGGATTTGCGCGAAATATTGGACCTTTTGGGGAAATTAATAATTCCTTGATAAAAAGTTTTTAATAATATATAATATACTAAGGGAGGAAAAATATGAGATGCATTTTTTTATATAATCCTAAAAGCGGAAGAGGGAAGGTTGCAAAAAAGATTGATTATATAAAAAATACTTTATTGAAGAAGTTTGATGAAGTAGTTTTATATGAAACAAAATCAGCAGAAGATACTATAGAAACAAGTAAAAGAGCTTGTAAAGAGTATGATGCTATTATCTTTTCTGGTGGGGATGGAACATTTAATGATGTTACTTGTGGTGTTGCAACTCAAGAAGTAAGACCTATTTTAGGTTATATTCCTTCTGGAACAGTAAATGATATAGCAAAAAACTTAAAAATCCCAAAAAATATAAAAAAAGCCTTAAAAATAATTTTAGACGGTCATACAGTTTATCACGATGTAGGTAGAATTAATGGTACCTATTTTATGTATGTAGCTGCAATTGGTACTTTTACTAGTGCAAGTTACAGAACAAAACAAAGTGTAAAACGCGTTTTTGGTAAACTTGCTTATGCTTTTGATGGATTTAAAGATTTATTAAATCCTAAGTTATCAAAAATAACATTAAAATTAGAAGATCAAACATTAGAATTAGATACACCATTATTGTTAATACTTAATTCAATAAGTGTTGCTGGAATACCATTTAACCGTGATGGACATTTGAATGATGGTACATTTGATGTGTTGGTTGTAAAAAAGGGCATTTTTAAAGGTGTATTAAATATTATTCGCTTATTTTTATTAGGACTATTTGGTCTAGGAATTAAAAGGGTTGTAAAAAGATATCGAGCTTCCTCAATTAAAGTCGAAGTTGAAGGCGAACCAGTATGGACAGTTGATGGCGAAAGTGGTCCAGTTGGTAATGTTGAAATCGAAAACTTACATAATTATTTGCAAATTTATATCCCTACAAATAAGAAAAATAAAGTAAAATCGAAATCATTTAATTAATTATTGAGTTTTAGCGTATAAAATGATAAAATAATTAAAGTGAAAGGAGTAAGGTCTAACCAGTTGAAATTATGAAGAACGTAAACGAAGCAATGGAAATTTGGTTACATGAAATGGGTGATAAGGAATACAGTTATGATTTTACCGGAAGAAAAATTAAACGTAGTGACTATTTAGTTAAAAACCAAGTAGGATGGGTGGTGTCTTACCTAAAACCTTTAGAACTTGGCGGTAAAGATGATATAGGTAATATCATTATTATGCATCATAGAACTCTTGAAGAAAGAGGAATGCAATATCCAAAAGTTGTAATTGATGATAAAGAATATATGATTCATCACAATGTAAAAGATGATTTTTACTATATAGAAAGAATACTTCCAGAAGATGAAGATGATGATGGAGTATTTATATAAAAAAACAGAGTTAGAAACTAACTCTATTTTTTTGAAATTGATATATATGTGAAAGGGAGAGGAGAAGTATGATAGAAGAATAGGGGATTCTTCTGCAAGTTTTTCGCTTGCAATTATATTATGGTTACTTTTCTAATTTTTTATGCAAAAATTTTAAAAAAAAATTTTATTTTTTTAAAAATAAAATATTTAATGGTGGTTTTATGAGAATAATAACAGGCAAACATAAAGGTAGAAAACTAAATACACTTCCAGGTAAAAATACAAGGCCAATGATGGATCGAATGAAAGAATCAATCTTTAATATAATTGGTCCTTATTTTGATGGTGGAATAGTCTTGGATTTATTTGGTGGAAGTGGAGCACTAACACTAGAATCAATTAGTCGCGGTGCTAATAAAGCTTATATTGTAGAAAAGAATGGTGCAGCGATTAATGTTATTAAGAGCAATGTAGAAATGTTAAAAGAAGAAGATAATATTAATTTACTTGCTATGGATTATAAATTAGTATTAGAATATGCGAAAAATAATAATTTAAAGTTTGATTTAATATTTTTAGACCCACCATTTAGAATGAAAGTAATCGATGATATAGTTGAATATATTTTAGAAAATAATTTAATCAATAATGATGGTTATATTATTTGTCAATTTCCAAAAGGTAATCATGAAATTAAAGAAAGAAATAATTTATATATACGAAAACATGATCAGTATTCTGCAAGCGAAGTTGTTATTTATAACTATCAAAAATAAGCCTCTTAAATGAGGCTTTTTTCTATTAAAGCAAATATCAAAAACAAACTAGATGCGAGTATACATTGAATAATTCTAAAAATTAAAAATTTTGAATAACTTAAACTATATTTACTTATTATATTGATAACTTGTAAATGAATACTAAATCCATTAAAAGAGATTGTAAAACACACAAGTAAGTAAATAAATAATGATTCAATATTAAGTGAAAGTATTGTACTTAGTCCTCTAGAAATCTCTAGTTGAGATAAGAGAAGTAAAGTAAATAGATTATTTATTTTCAAAAAGTTTAAAGTTGTTTCCAAACTAAAGATTATAATGTTTGAAAATACCATCATTGTGCTAACTATTAGTAAGATATGAATGACATTATTAATTGAATTTATAATTTCTCTTAAGGAAAATCTTAAGCTAATATTTTCTATTTCTGTATGGTTATTATTTCTATTCATTAAGTATGCAATTATAATATTGCTTGCAATATGAACAAAGATAATAATAACTGCATACTTTATACTATAAGGGAATAGAAAGGCAAGGATGAATAGTGGGTTAGAAAATGATGAAACTTTTAATAAGTTATTACCATCATTAATCGTAATAGCATTTTTATCAATACTTTCTATAATTAATCCACTACTACTTGGATTACCAATAAAAATTGATAAAAGAAATAAATTAAGTGAAATTTGATCTTTAAATCTTAGTTTCTTAAAAAAAAATTTTGTATAGTAAATAAATTTATTAAAAAGATTTGTATTTAACAGAATTGATGAGATAGTGTAAAACGTAAATACTGAAGGGTAAACTTTTGTTAACCAAAGATTTAAAGTTGAAGTAATATTTTGAAAAAATGCTTCTGTATTTGTAAGAATGGAAAAAGCAATAATAATAACTAGAAAGACAATTAATGGATAAATTAATTTTCTCATAGATTAACGATAAATAAAAAGCTGTTGTCCTGGATAAATAGTATTTGATGTTAAGTTATTATCGCGTTTAATTTTATCAATCGTAGTATTAAAATTTCTTGCAATAGAATATAGTGAATCTCCGCGTCTTACAGTGTAAGAAATAAATCTTGGTGGAGAATATGGAACATTTAAGTAATTCGCAGTTCCTCTAACTACAGCTTCAGCAAGTGCTGCCCAATTGTAGAGTAATCTTTGTTGGTCACTTTCATTATCTGCAAAACCATATTCCATAATAATTGTTTCCGCATTTGGAGTTTCACGAATAACAAAATAATAATCATTACCTAGTGAATTTCTTCTAGTGTAAACATTACGAATGTTTTGTCCTGTTTTTTCCACTTCAGAAGCGATCATTAATCCCCATGTAGGTTGATCACGAATAGAATAAATTACCTCAGCACCTTTTCCACCACCACTATTTATATGATTTGAAATTACGAGCGTATCATCAACTATTAAACTATTAATCCTTCTAATTCTTTCAGCAGGAGGGAGCGTTTCATCAGTTGTTCTTGTAAGGGTTGCAGGTATACCTAATTCATCAAATCTACGTTTTTGATATTGAGATATTTTTAAATTCATGTCTTTTTCAAGCCATAAATTATTACTTCCACCACCAGGATCCCAACCCCCATGACCAGGATCAATTATTACTAACATAGTTCACCTTCTTTCTATTAAATATATATGATGGAAGTTTGGATTTATTTGGAATAATTAAGTAATTTTTACAAATACTAAATGAAAGGAGGATTCTTATGGATAAGTTTGTTATGTTACTTCGCAAAGAAAATGAACTTGAGTTGGAAAATATGCATAGTAAGAATTTCGATATTGAAATCTTTAGTGATGTAATATTAGGACTACAAGCAATTAAGAAATTAAAACCGAAGTTAATCGTTATTGACCTGGCTACATCTAAAATCTCTGGGATTGAGATTTTAAGGATCATTAGATCAAATCCTGCTAACTATCATACAAAAATAATTGTTACAGCAAAGAACTTTAATATGAGTGTGATAGAAAGAGCATTTAATCTTGGCGCAGATTATTTCATAAAATATCCTTTCAAGATTAATGACTTAGAAAAAATATATGAATTGTTAAGACAATTTAATGACTTTACTAACCTAGAAGCTATTGCTTCTAAATATGATTATGATTGGGCAATTGGAATATGAGAGACATCTCATATTTTTTTTGACAAGATGTAGAGGACTGTAAAAAAATGTATGAGAAAAATGTAAATTTTACTTTACTTTTATTTTGAGATATAGTATAATATATACGCTTGCAAAAATGTCCTGGTAGCTCAGCTGGATAGAGCAACGGCCTTCTAAGCCGTCGGTCAGGGGTTCGAATCCCTTCCAGGACGCCATTATATAAGAAATTAATATATTATTAACATAGTAAAAAACATTCATTAATTGAATGTTTTTTTTATAAGAATTTTCAATTAAATATCATTTTTTAGAAAATATAAGTTTTATATTAATATAATACACTTCCCCCTTATAGAAATAGTAACATATAATGTATTGAAATAATTTTTTTTAAAATGTTAAAATAAAACAGGTCAACGATAGACATTAAAAAGCGACAAACCATAAATTTAAAAAAATTTATGGCTGAGTAGGTTGCAATATAATTTGCAACCTATATATTATTTTAAATAATTAATTGTTAATTATTTCACTCAAATTATATTTGATACTTATTTTTATCAAAATTTTATTTAAATGTATTCTAAATATTTTTCTAATTATTACAATATCTTAGTGTTTGAGGTTTGGATTAGATGTGTGATCTATATTATATCTTTATAATGTATTTTTTGAGTTTAAAGATCAAATAATATTTTGACATTGATTATTATTTTTGTTAAAATACTATTATCCCGGAGAAATGATTTACTGTTTACATTATTTGTAAACGTTATGGGACGCTACTTTAAAGGGTGCACTTTATGTGTTAGACCCTTAGTCAACTCAAGACTTTAAAAAGAGAGCCGCATAATATTTATTATTATGTACCCAGTAGAAATTTTCTACTGGACTTTTTTTATTTGAAATATTTATTGTGTTGCTTAGCTAATTTATAGTACTACTCTTTTGATTGGGTAGCATTTTTATTATAGTTATTAGTAAAAATTGTTATAATATGATATATAAAAATTTAGTAAGTATTTATTTTATAAGATTATAGAAATAATAAGAATAAGGTAAAGTGATGATATTATGAAACAAAATTTTTGGGAAAAGTTAAAAAAACCATTTTTCATATTAGCACCTATGGAAGATGTAACGGATATAGTTTTTAGAAAAGTTATTGCAAAAGCATCTCCTCCTGATGTGTATTTTACGGAGTTTACAAATAGTGCTAGTTATGTACACTCTGAAGGGATTGAATCATTAAGGGGTAGATTAAAGTTTGATGAAAGTGAAAAACCAATAGTTGCTCATATATGGGGGGATAACCCAGAACATTTTGAAAAAATGAGTATTGGTCTTAGGGAAATGGGATTTGATGGTATTGATATTAATATGGGTTGCCCTGCCCCAAATGTTTTTAAACACGGTAGAGGTGCAGGTCTTATTTTAAGACCAAATGTTGCAAGTGAATTAATTCAAGCAGCTAAAAAAGGTGGACTACCTGTTAGTGTAAAAACACGGTTAGGCCATAGAAGAGTTGATGAATGGAAAGTTTGGCTAGCACACTTATTAAAACAAGATATTGCTAATTTATCTATTCACTTGAGAACAAAAACTGAAATGAGTAAAAAACCTGCTCATTGGGAGTTGATGCCTGAAATATTGAAACTGCGAGATGAAATAGCTCCTAATACTTTAATAACAATGAATGGTGATATTAAAGATTATAAAATGGGAATGGAATTTTTTGATAAATATAAGGTAGATGGTATTATGATTGGTCGTGGGGTATTTCATAATCCGTTTGCATTTGATAAAGAAAACAAACAAAGAGATAGAAGTGAGTATTTAGATTTATTTAAATATCATTTAGATCAATATGATAAATATGTTTTAGAAGAACCTACATTGAGAAAACCCCTTCATAGATTCTTTAAAATTTATATTCGAGATATTGAAGGAGCAAGTAAGCTTCGTACAATGTTAATGAATACAAAAGAAACTAGTGAGATGAGAGAATTAATAGAAGCCTTTGAACAAGGTAAGCTAAATGATGATACTGATTAAAAATAATGCTGCCAAATAAGGTAGCATTATTTCATTTATATAAAGTATAAAAACCATCATGAATTTTAAAACTGTTTTTTATGATGATTTGTGGTATAATATATAATTATGGTGAGTTGAAATGAAGAAGAACTTAATTGTTGTATTAATATTTACATTTATCATGAATATATTAAATAACTTAGGCCATCCAGTAACTCCATCATTTGTTGGCTCATTAAATATACCAGACTATATGTTTGGAGTCTTTTTTGCGACAATGAGTCTTGGGATGATGTTATCTGCGCCGTTATGGGGAGCATTAAGTGATAATGGAAGTACTAAGAAGTATATTATTATTGGTGTATTAATTTATGCTGTTGCACAACTTGGATTCGGTTTAGTTCATAATAAATACTTAATGGTAGGCTTTAGATTTTTAGGTGGTGTAGGTGTAGGTGCACCAATGACTTTACTAATCTCTTTAGTAGTTGGCCATTCAGATAAAAATAGAGCTACAAGTCTATCAATTATGGCTGCTCTTTCTACACTTGGAGCATCAGTAGGTTATAAACTTGGGGGATCATTAGGTGACAGTGAATTTTATAAACAACTAATAAATACTCCAAGTTATGAAAATGTATTTATATTTCAATTTGTAGGACTAGTTATTTTTAGTTTGTTGGTTTTTATTTTTATCAAAGATTATAAGAAAGAAAATAGAGTACAAAGAAGCAAGAATCCATTTTCCGCATTAGCAAAAATAAAAACTTTAGATGTTAGATTAATAATTTTTTTAATTTCCCTTTCAATGATTACAATTGGTAGCACAAATTTAAGTAAATATATTGATGTATACTTTAGAGATTTAAATTTATCTACTACATCTCTTGGGGACTTTGTATTTGTTACTGGACTTGTTTCTGTTGTTACTTCAATTTTTATTGCTCCGCTTGTAGCTAAGATTAAAAAACAATTAACAGTTATTATAATAATTCAAGTATTATCGGCTTTAATTGTCTTTTATGTTTTCAGAGTAGACAAAAATAGTTTCTTATTTACTATTTATACAGTATATAATATTTATGTAATGCTTAAAGCAATTTATCTTCCTCTTGAACAAAACCTCATCTCAAGTCAAGCAGATGAAGAATCAATTGGGACAGTTATAGGAATCAGACAATCATTTATCTCAATAGGAAATGTTATTGGTCCATTGTTCGGAGGAGTGCTCTATAGTATTAGACCGCTATTATTATTTGATGTAAGTGGTGTTTTCTTCCTAATAGGAGGATTACTGTTAATTCTAATTTTAAATATAAACAAAAAGAGAGATCCTGAAATTAGTGATGCAAATTAAAAGCTAGCTTTCCATATTGGAAAACTAGCTTTATTTTTTTTCGTTTATTAATGGCCTAACTTCTTTTGCGAAACGTTTAATTGAGTTTAATGTAACATTAAGCGGTAAAGTCCCTACAGTCATTTGGAGAAGTACTCTATCTAAATCTAATTCTTTAATTAAATAGTTTAACTTTGTTGCTACCTCTTCACTACTTCCTACAATAAGTGGTCCTTCCATACTAATTGCTTGTTCATAAGTTTTAGTTGTGTATGGGAACCAACCACGTTCTCTACCAATTTGATTCATTTGTTTAATATTTTCATCTCGAAACATATCGAGTTCTTTTTGGTTGTCGGATACAAAACCGTGGAAGTTAGCAGTTATGTGCATATTTTTAGGATCATGTCCATATTCCACATATAATCTCTTATATAATTCTACAAAAGATTTAAAGTAGAGCGGATTTCCTCCTATAATTGCAAGTACTAATGGGACACCATACTTGGCTGCTCTTACTATTGAGTTTCTTGTTCCTCCAACACCAACAGAAATTGTAATAGGTTTTTGGGTTTGAGGATAAAGGGTTACGTTTTGTAAGGATTGAGTATGTTTACCTTCCCAAGTTACATTATTTTGATTATTTAATATATTTAGTAAAGCAAACTTTTCTTCAAACAGTTCATTATAGTCTTCTAAATCATATCCAAATAACGGAAATGATTCCAGGAAAGATCCTCGTCCTACCATTAATTCTGCGCGACCTTTACTAATTATATCAAGGGTACGGTATTGTTCTATTAAACAAACTGGGTCTTCTGATGACAAAACGACTACAGCCGAACCAAGTTTTATATTTTTAGTAATAGTTGCTGCAGCTGCAAGGACAGTAATAGGCGATGAGACAGCATAGTCTTTTCGATGATGTTCACCAACTCCAAAGAAATCAAGTCCTAATTCATCAGCTAATTTTATTTCTTCTAATGCATCATGAATTCGTTCTTCATAGGTTTTTGAGTCGTTAGTTAACTCTACAAAAGAAGTAATACCTAACTCTATTTTCTTCATTAAATTACACCTCGATAGGTATTTTACCACTTATTTAGCTTTTAATGTTTTGATTTGCATTGAGTACGTTTTCCAGATATTATTCAAGCATAAATTATGTAAAGATGAAATTTTAACGTTATAATTATTATATATAAATAAAAACTTTTCTTGTAGTTTGGAGTTGGTAGTTTGATAGAAATAAAAAACTTAGCTAAAGAATTTATATCGAGTAACAGTAGAAAAGAAGTATTAAATAATCTAAACTTTAAAATAAATAAAGGCAAAATTTATGGTATCATTGGCCCTAGTGGTGCAGGGAAATCAACAATCCTTAACATACTTGCAGGATTAATAAAACCCGATAATGGAGAAGTTTTTGTTGAGGGTGAAAATATTATTGAATTAGATAATAATCAATTGAGAAGTTACCAAAAAAATATTGGAATGGTTTTTCAAGATTATAATCTACTTAGCAATTTAACTGTCCTGCAAAACATTGCACTACCTCTAAAGTTAGCAAAAGTAAAAAAAGAAGTTAGAGAACAAGAAGCAAGGAAAGTTTTAGAATTTGTAAACTTGAGCGAAGAAGAAAATTCTTATCCATCTCAGTTATCAGGTGGTATGAAGCAAAGAGTCGCGATTGCAAGAGCAATTATTACAAAACCAAAAATTTTATTGTTAGATGAGGTAACTAGTGCACTTGATCAAGAAACTGCAAATGTCATAATAAAACTTTTAAAGAAAATAAATTATGATTTAGGAATTACAATTCTTCTTGTAAGTCATGATTTATTAACTGTAAAGAAGTTGTGTGAATATGTATTTGTGTTAAATGATGGAAAAATTGTTGATGAACTAGAACTAACAAGTGATGAAATATTAGGCAGTTTTAATTATCGAAAAGAATTAGGTGTTAGCGATGCTTAAATTATTTATTGATAATGCTGATAAAATATTTTCATCCTTGTTGGAAACAGTTGTGATGTTAGTTATTTCAATAACAATTGGTATGATTGTTGGTTTGGTTGTTGGTGTATTTATTACAATCAGTGATGAAAATGGCCTAGCACCAAATAAATATGTAAACAAAATATTAGGTACAATTGTAAATGTTACAAGAAGTATACCATTTATCCTACTTGCAATAATCTTAATTCCTTTCTCTAGGTTTGTTGTTGGTAGAGCATTTGGGACTTTAGCTGCTAGTGTTCCATTAACAATTATCGGTTGTGCACTCTTTGCAAGATTTACAGAACAAGCTTTAAAAGAAGTTAATCCAAATATTATTAATAGCGGACGAGTAATAGGTGCAAGCAAACTCCAAATAGTTTATTATTTTATGCTTAAAGAGGCTGCTCCCTCAATTGCTTTAGGATTTACTTCTGCTTGTATAAGTATAGTTTCCTATTCAACTGCAATGGGTATACTTGGTGGAGGTGGAATTGGGGATTTTGCAATTTATCATGGTTACACTGCAAATAACTTTAAACTAATGTTTATTGTTATTATAATCATGATTATCTTTGTTCAACTAATCCAAATGGTTGGAAATATAATTGCAAAGAAATTAGATAAAAGTAGAAAGTGAGAAGTATTATGAAAAGAATATTATTATATATTTTAAGTTTAATAATGTTTGTTGCCTTAATTGGTTGTGACAAAAAAGATGAAAATACTCTTGTTGTTGGGGTGGTGGCTCCTCCAATGAGTACGATTATTGAAATTAATAAAGAAAATTTTGAAGCTTTAGGATATAAGTTAGAAATTAGAACTTTTATAGATTATGATATTGTAAATAGAGCCTTAAATGATGGTGAAATTGATTTAAACTTTTCTCAACATGAACTATTTATGGAAGAGTTTAATAAAAACTTTGATGGATCCTTAGTTAAAATCAAAGGTATTTATACAACCCCAATTTTCTTATATTCAAGAACAATAGAAAAACTTGAAGATATTAATGCAAATACTATTATTGGTGTTCCTAGAGAACCTATTAACTTAAATAGAGCGTTAAGGTTTTTAAAGCAATTAGAATTAATAGACTTTGATAAAACTGATGAAGAAACTGTTGGACTTGGTGATATTACAAAGTTAAAAGAATTTAAAATTGAAACATTTGAACTTACTGCCCTACCTCTAGCTTATCCAGATATTGATATGGCTGTAATGTATCCTGCATTTGGAGCTAGAGCTAATCTTACAGTAGAAGAAGATACAATTGCGGAAGAAGAAAATGTCTTACCTGTATTTGATATTTCAATTGTAGGTAGAGTAGATAATAAAGACAGTAAGATAGTAGAAGACTTTGTGAATGTGGTTGCAGGTAAGAAAACAGAAGAATTCTTGGCTGAAAATTATGGTTCAACTTATAGAATAGTTTATTAATTAGAAAGTAAATTTAATAGTATATTTACAAAAAATACCACTCAAACTAAGAGTGGTATTTTTTTAATTTTAGGTATAAAAAAGTAAACATTTTCTTTAGTATTTTTGTATACATTGTAGTATAAATAATGTATAATAGTTAGGTACCTAACTTATTAAAGGAGGAGTGTATGGAAGAAAAAAGAATTAGTAGAAATCTAATTGTAACAACTAATAAACTTAAACGCCTATTAGACAAACGTTACAAGAAAAATGGATTATATGTAGGTCAAGCAAGATTACTAAGCTATTTGTACCGTAATAAAGATAGTACAATCTTTCAAAAAGATATTGAAAATACTTTTGAAATTCGTGGTGGAACTGTTACGGGTTTAATAGATAGTTTAGTTAGTCTAAATTATATTAAAAGAGTTGAGTCTGAAATAGATAAACGAAAACGTAAAATACTTCTTACTGCTGAAGGAGAAGAACAAGCAGGTAAATGTATTGATATAATAAATAATATTGAATCAATGCTTGCAAATGAACTAACTGCAGATGAAAAAGAAGTCTTTAATACAATTATGGACAAAATAAATATAATACTAGATGAAGAGGAAAGCAAATGAGAAAATTATTTAAATACTTTAAAACAGTTAAAAAGGAATTAATCTCAATCCCGTTACTTATTTTTGTAGAGGTGTTGTTTGAAATATTAGTTCCTGTTTTTATGAGTAAACTTATAGATAACGGAATTCAAGCTACAGATGCTTTTGGTAATGTTGTTCCAGATAAAGAGAAGATTCTCTTTTATGGAGGATTAATGGTTATATCAGCAGTTATAGCTTTATTATTTGGAATTTTAGTTACAAAAACTTCTTCAAAAGTGTCTACTGAGTTTGCACACAATATTAGGCAAGCACAGTTTGAAAAGATTCAAGAATATTCATTTGAGAATATTGATAATTTTAAAACTTCAAGTTTAATTACAAGAATGACAATGGATGTTAATATGATCCAACAAGCAACTAACATGATTTTACGTGTTTCGCTTCGTGCACCGTCATTAATTATATTCTCAATTGTTAGTATATTAATCTTTGCACCAACGTTAGCGGCAGTGTTTGTAATAGTAATACCAATACTTGTTTTTGGTCTATATATAATTATAAAAAATGCTCATAAACATTTTGTGAAGATGTTTTATCGAATTGACAACTTAAACCAAACAATTCAAGAAGACTTGATTGGTATTAGAACAGTAAAATCATATGTAAGAGAAGATTATGAAATTGATCGTTTCAATCGAGCTACTCGAGATGTTAGAGATGTAGCAATTAAAGCAGAACGAATTGTTATCTTTAATACTCCATTAATGCAATTTGCAATTGGCTTAACTTTTGTTTTAGTTGGTTGGTTTGGTTCAAGATTATTTGTATTTGGAAATTTAACTGAAGGTCAATTTGCAAATACTTTAACTTATATCAATCAAGTACTCTTTAGTTTAATGATGATAAGTCATGTATTTTTACTATTTGTTATGTCAAGAGCTTCAGTTAATCGAATTATTGAAGTATTAGAAGAAGAACCATTCTTAAAAGAAACAGAAAATCCTATTACTGAAATTAAAGACGGCTCATTCAAATTTGAAAATGTGTATTTCAAATATAGTTCAAGTAGTGAAACTGATACATACGTTTTAAAAGACATTAACTTAGATATTCCAAGTGGATCTTTTGTAGGAATCTTTGGTTCAACTGGAACAGGAAAATCAACTTTAGTTCAATTATTGGCAAGGTTATATGATACTTCAAAAGGAACAATCTATATTGGTGGAAGAGATATAAAAGAATATAGTCTTGAAGCCCTAAGAAAAGAAGTTATTCTTGTATTACAAAAGAATGTACTTTTCAGTGGTACAGTTAGGGATAATATTAAATGGGGTAAAAAAGATGCTACTGATGAAGAAATTATAAGTGCACTTAAAAAAGCACAAGCTTATGACTTCGTTATGAAGATGGAAAAAGGCTTAGACACTTGGATTGAACAAGGTGGAGTTAACGTAAGTGGTGGGCAAAGACAACGACTTACGATAGCAAGGGCATTAGTTGCTAATCCGAAAATCTTAATTTTAGATGATTCTACAAGTGCAGTTGATACAAAAACAGATGCTAAGATTAGAGAGTCTTTAAGCAAAGAAACACCTGATATGACTAAAGTGGTAATAAGTCAAAGACTATCTTCAATAGAAGATGCTGATATTATTATCATTATGGATGAAAAAGGAATTAATGCAATTGGAACACATGAAGAATTATATCGAGATAGTTCTATGTATAAATCAATTTATGATGCACAAAGTAGAGCGAAAGAGGTGGAAAATTAATGAAGAATAAAGTAACTTATACTAAAGGCACATTTTCTCGCTTGCTTGGCATGGTGTTTAAAAGACATAAGTTTAAAATTGTTTTAGTTATAATCTTTATGCTCATCTCTACATTTTCAAATGCTGGTGCGATGGCTTCAATTCAAAATGTTTTAGATGAAGCTATCAAAATGGTTGAAACAGGTAGTACTGATTTTAGTGGTGTAGCTAAACTGATTATGACGATGATTATACTTTATGGTATAACTATTGTCTTTAGATATTCACACTTAAGAATTATGACTGATGTTGGACAAGACAGCCTACTTCATATTCGTGAAAGTCTATTTACACATATGATGGGTTTACCAATTCAATATTTTGATACAAATAAACATGGGGATGTTATGAGTAGATATACAAATGACGTCGATGCTACAAGACAAATGATATCTCAAAGTCTTCCCCAATTATTAACATCAGTGTTAATGATGATAAGTTATATGATTGCGATGATTTTAACTTCTTGGTTACTTTCAATCTTTACAATTTTGTTTAGTAGCTTATTAATCTTAATTACAAGATTGATTTCAAGAGGAACAAGAAAATACTTTATCGCACAACAAGCAAACATTGGTCAACTAAATGGTTATATTGAAGAAATGATTGAAGGCCAAAAGGTTGTGAAAGTGTTTAGACACGAAAAGGAAGCAATTAAAGGTTTTAGTGAATTAAATAGAAAAGTTGCAGATACTGCAAGAATTTCAATGTCTCGAAGCGGAATGCTTATTCCACTTACTGTAAATATGGGATATTTAAGTTTCTCAATTGCTGCAATTTTAGGTGGGATATTAGTCTTAAATGGACATATGACTGTACCTGCTTTAGTAACATACTTACTATTTACAAGATTATTCACTGGTCCAACTAACCAAATGGGTCAGCAATTGAATTTTGTACAAATGGCACTTGCTGGTGCAAGTAGAATTTTTGCTGTACTTGATATGGAAAAAGAAGTTGATAATGGTGATGTAACGCTTGTGAATGTGGAATATGATGAAGATGGGAAGTTAGTAGAAACTACTAAGAAAACTAATATTTGGGCTTGGAAAGATAAAGACAAGTTAATCAAACTTGAAGGTGAAGTTATCTTAACAAATGTTGATTTTGGTTATTCAAGTGATAGATTAATCTTAAAAGATGTTTCCCTTTATGCAAAACCAGGTCAAAAGATTGCACTTGTTGGGTCTACGGGAGCGGGTAAAACAACCATTACAAACTTAATAAATCGTTTCTATGAAATTAATAGTGGAAGCATAACATTTGATGGAATAGAATTAAAACGTATTAAAAAAGATTCTCTACGTAGATCACTTGGAATTGTTCTTCAAGATACTCATCTATTTAATACAACAGTTAGAGAAAATATTCGTTATGGGAAACTTGACGCTACTGATGAAGAAGTAATAGCTGCAGCAAAACTTGCAAATGCGCATGAGTTTATTTTAAAACTACCAAAAGGATATGATACTATTATTACAGATGATGGTGATAATTTATCTCAAGGACAAAGACAATTACTATCAATCGCAAGAGCTGCAATTTCTAACCCACCAGTGTTAATCTTGGATGAAGCAACTTCATCAATTGATACATATACTGAAAAATTAATTCAAGATGGTATGGATAAATTAATGGAAGGAAGAACTGTCTTTGTTATTGCACATAGGCTATCTACAATTAAAAACTCTGATGCCATTATTATCTTAGAAGATGGTAGGATAATTGAGCGTGGAGACCATGATGAATTAATTGAACAAAAAGGAGTTTACTACCAATTATTTACTGGTGTATTTGAACTTGAATAAAAGTTAAATAATAAACTTAAAAAATAAATGCTTTAGTTTGTTGTATCTATAGAAAGAAGAATTCTATTCTTAAATACATCATGGAGGATAATACTGAAAAAACTGCGGCTGTTATTATTTGTTTTGTTGTCTGTTTTTTTAACATTGGTACTGGTTGATTCAAAAAAAGTAAAGGCAGATATGTTTCCTAAAGCTACAGCTAGAATTGAAATTATTGGTGTAGATAAACCTTATAAATTTGAGATTTTAGTTAAAAGGGGCATAATTGTTGATGAATATTTGGAATCAAGAGTTGATAATTATTATGATGATGAATTTCCATTTGAGTTTTTTAAATCTTATGTAGATGAAGATGGCTATGTATCTAGAACCCTTTATAGTGGTGGTGCTCCTGCTACTCTCAGAAAAGAAGGAGAACATCGCTATTTGGTTGGGTATTATTCTGCACCAGATGAATTTAAAATCATCCTATTATTCGAAGATGATGTAGTAATAACTTCGAAGGTTGTAAAGCGAAGAATGTTTGAATCAAAAATGACTTTTGATTTAACAGGTGTAGATTTAAGTAGTTCCAAGTCTGGTGTTGGTGTTGTAACAGAAGATATTCCTTATGTGCCAATTATTTCTAAATTTATTATAAGAGTAGTTTTAACTATTTTAGTTGAATTAGGAATTTTAGCTTTATTTAGTTATAGAAGTAAAAGATCATTTATGCTTGTTGGAATATCAAATCTTGTTACTCAAAGCCTATTAACCTTATTTATGTTTATTGCTCATTATACATGGATGTCTTATTTTGGAGCATTAATAATCCTTATAATCGGCGAATTCTTTGTTTTCTTAGCTGAGATGATATTCTATGGCTTGAAATTAAAGGAACATAAAAAAGGTAGAGCAGTATTGTATGGATTTGTTGCAAACTTAGCAACATTACTCCTCTCTATTTTTACAATCGCATTTATTTAAAAAATAAAAACCTCTAGAGCATTACAATTGCGATAATAGAGGTTTTTTTATATGATATATATAGAAATAAATAGTGAGGAGAGTTAGATGAAAAAGTACTTAGTAATACTATATTATCACTATACAAAATTAGATGATTTAGATACTTTTAGAGAAGAACATTTAGAGTTTTGTAAACAACATAACCTACTTGGTAGAATATATATAGCACATGAAGGTATTAATGGCACTCTTTCAGGATTGAGAGAAGATGTTGAAAAATACATGGAACATTTAAGAAGTGATTCTAGATTCAAAGATATAGTATTTAAAATAGATGAAGAAGATGGACATGCATTTGAAAAGATGCATGTGAAGATTAAAAAAGAATTAGTAAACTTAAGTTTAGATAGAGATATCGACCCGAAAAAACTAACAGGCGAATATTTAGAACCTGTAGAGTTTTATAAACGTATGCAAGAAGAAGATACAATTGTAATCGATGCAAGAAATGATTATGAGCATATGGTTGGTCATTTTCGTGGGGCAATTAAACCAAATATTAAAAACTTTAGAGAACTACCTAAGTGGATTAAGGAAAATGCAAAGTTACTAAAAGGTAAAAAGATTTTAACTTATTGCACTGGTGGAATTAGATGTGAGAAGTTCTCTGGTTGGCTAAAAGCAGAAGGTTATGAAAATGTTGGCCAACTAAAAGGTGGAATAGTAACTTACGGAAAAGATCCAGTTGTAAAAGGAAGATTATGGGATGGTAAGTGTTATGTCTTCGATAAACGCTTAACTGTACCGATTAATCGCGTTGAACATGTAGTTGTAGGTCGAGATCATTTCGATAATAGTCCATGTGAAAGAGTAATTAATTGTGCTAATCCTGAATGTAATAAGCAAATTATAGCATCAGAAGCTAATGAACATAAGTATCTAGGTGGTTGTACAAAAGAATGTAGCTTACATCCTAGAAATCGATATGTAGAAGAACACGGTCTAACACATGATGAAGTAATAAAGCGAGTTAATTTAGCATATTCAAATTAACAAAACACCAGTTTTTGAACTGGTGTTTTTAATGATTTGTATATAGTTTTGGTGATAAGAAGATTAATATAGGAAATAATTCTAATCTTCCAGTAATCATGATTAATGCTAAAATAGTTTTTGAAAAACTAGAAAACATTGAATAGTTATTTAGTGGACCAACTAAATTAAAACCTGGACCGACATTACTAATACTTGAAAGAGCAGCAGTGAAATTAGTTGTAAAGTCATAATTATCAACTGAAATCAACAGTATACCAAGAATTAGGATTATAAAATAAGCTGTAATATAAGAAAATGCTCCTTTAGAAACTGATTCAGTAATTGGTTTATCTTCAAATGTTATAATTGAAACTTGTTTTGGATGAATTGTATATTTTATTTCTTTTAAAACAGACTTAAAATAAATAATTATTCTAGATACTTTAATACCACCTGCAGTTGAACCAGCTGATGAACCGATAAACATTAGAATAATTAATATCCATTTTGAGAACTCTGGCCACATATCAAAATTTGTAGAAGAAAAGCCAGATGTAGACATAATAGATGCAGATTGAAATGCTGAGTATCTTAAACTTGTAAAAATGTTATTGTATAGAGTAAGAGTATTAATTGCTATTAAGATGATTGCTGAAAATAGAATTAATAAATATACTTTAAGTTCTTCACTTTTTAGTGCTTTTCTAATATTACCGATTAAAATAAGATAGAAGACATTAAAATTAATTCCAAATAAAATCATAAATATGGTTATAACAATTTCCACATAAGTACTATTATAATGTGCTATTGAATTATTATGAATCGCAAAACCACCTGTACCTGCAGTTGATAAGGCATAGTTCATGCTATCGAAAAATGGAATCTTAATTAATAGTAATAAAAACAAAATCACAGTTAGACTTATATAGATTAAATATAAAATTCTAGCACTTAATGTTGTTTTGGATGTTAGTTTCCCTACGCTTGGTCCAGTTGATTCTGCTTTTATTAAATATATAGATCGACTAGATGTTTGTGGTAAGATTGCAATAACAAAAACAAGTACCCCCATGCCACCTATCCAAACCATTAATGATCGCCATAATAAGATACTTTTATATATGGCCTCTACATCATCAATAATAGTAGCACCAGTAGTTGTAAAACCTGATGCAGCTTCAAAAAAAGCAGAGAAAAAGTTTGGAATTGTTTGACTAATAATAAAGGGTAGCGAGCCGAAAAGAGACAAAACTATCCATGTTAAGCCTACTACAAAAAATCCTTCTTTTGGATAAAATTTATTGTTAGTAGATTTAATTAATGTTGTTAAGAAGAATATTGCAAGTAAGATAATAATTGGAATCAAGTATGCATGGTAAATATTCTCTTTATTTAAAATACTAGCTATTAAGGGGATAGTTAGAAGAATCGCTTCTAAGAGAAGTAATTTTCCTAAAGTTTTAAATATTAGTTTATAATTCATTTTCTTAAAATCTCCATATTAGCCAAATTTTGATTAGTACTAATAATTATAACTCGATCGTTTGGTAGTATCATATCTTCACCAGTTGGGATGATTATATCATTCCCCCTAATAATTACTGCAACTAGGACATCTTTTTTGAGTTTTAGATCTTTGATTTGTTTATGAGTTAATTCATTTTCATCTTGAACTAAAAACTCTATAGCTTCAACTTGATTATTAATTAATTTATAAACATTTTCAACTTGTAAGTTTATAGCATTTTGAAGTGACCTTACATAACGTAAGATATTATATGCAGTAATTAATTTTGGAGAAATAATTGAAGATAAGTTTAAAGTCGATAGTATATCATAATATGATATGTTATTAATTTTTGTAATAACTTTGTGAACTCCTTCATGTTTTGCATATAAACTCAAGATAATATTTTCTTCATCAAGACCAGTAAGTGTTACAAATGCATCAACTTCATTTATACCTTCTTCGTTTAATAAATCTTTATTACTACCATCACCTTGGATAATTGTAGCTTGTGGGAGAAGTTCTTTTAGTTCAAAACATCTTTCTTTATCCATTTCTACAATCTTCACTTTTGTATTAGTCTTTAATAGTTGCTTTGCAAGATAGTAAGTAATTACACTTCCACCAATAATCATTATTTTTTTAGCGCTGTTTTTATAAACACCAATTTCTTTAGCTAATTTTAAAATATCGCTTTTAGTTCCAGTAACATAAATAACATCATTAGCTTCTAATTTAAATTGGCCTTTTGGTATTATTGCTTCATAGTTTCTTTCTACCGCAACAACTAAAAACTTTGTATTGAGTTTTTTTCTTGCGCCTTCAAGAGTTTTTTTCACCAATATAGAATCTTCAGTTATTTTAAAGCCAACAATTTCAACTCTGTTTTTGGCAAAAAGTTCAATATTTTCTGCTGATGGAAACCTTAATATTCTTGAGATTTCATTAGCGGATTCTAGTTCTGGGTTAATAACTAAATCTAACTCTAAATTTTTATGTAAGAATTTTGTTTGAGTTGAGTATTCTGGATTTCTAACCCTAGCAATTGTATGTTTTACTCCTTGTTGTTTACCTATTAAACAAGCTAATATATTTAGTTCATCTTGTTCAGTAGTTGCTATAATCATATCAGCAGTTTTAATTCCTGCTTCAAGTAGTATATCAATATTTCTACCACTACCCACTATACCGCTGACATCAAATTTATTAATATGTTCTTCAACAATCCTTCCATCAGTATCTATAATTACAACATCATGATTTTCGCTAGCTAGAAGTTCGCATAATGTACTTCCAACTTTACCAATTCCAACTATAATTATTTTCATAACATACTCCTTTTAAAATATTATACACTTATAAAAAATAATTATCAATTTATAATAGAAAAGAATTATAAAAATAAAATGTGTTATAATAATAAAAAAAGGAGATTTTTCTATGATTGGTGTGGAAATAGATTTTGTAATTTCTGATAGCTTAAAAGCTTTAGAATTATATAAAAAGATATTTGAAGTTGAACCTGTTGAAGTTACAAACTTTCAAAAAGGTTTAAACGAAGCTGTGTTTAATTTATATGGTGTAAGATTTCATATGCTTGATGAAAATCCTGAATATGGGTTAGTTGCTCCAACAGCAGACAAACCAAACACAATTTGGTTTAATATTTTAGTACCTGATATTAAAGAAACATATAAAAGAGCTCTTGATAATGGATGTACTGAAGTTCAAGGAATTACTGAAATGGAAGAGTTTGGAGTTTCAAACGCAATTTTTGTAGATCCATTCGGTTATATGTGGATGTTACATCAAGTCCACAGAGAAGTTAGTTTTGAAGAAAGAATAAAAATCTTTAAAGAAAAATATGGATATAAATAAAAACAAACTATATTGAAGGTTTGCTTCAATATAGTTTTTATTTTTGGAAAAATGTGTAAGATATTGAATGATAGATAATCAATTATAGAAAAATATAAATTAATTATCTAAATAATATTTATGATTAAAAATTATAATGATTAAATTGTTTAAATAGTAGAGTTTATTTAGTTTATATTTCAATACACTATTTTTGTCATAGTTTAAATATTATTTAAAAATATGAAAGGGATAGGTATATATTTATGATTATAACTTCATTTTTTAATAGTAGACTTCATGATTATTTAGTTGAACTTAATGTTATAAGCTTAGTCGGTGTTGTGATTTTTATAATGTGGATGCTAGCAAAAATTAAACGTGGTTTGGTATTTATTATTCCTTCTATTTTTTTGATAATAACAATTCTATTTTTTGTGCTTACTATCCCACTAATTCAAGAATGGACTCCTTATACCACTTTATTTTTTGGGGTGATGGGCATTGCAGGATTTATTGGATCTATATTTTTGTTTTCTGTTGCTTTTATAATATTTAATGCAGCAAAGAAAAAAGATATGCCAATATAAAATAATTTTAATTTTGAAAGTAAATAGCCATAACGGCTTTTTTGTTTTTGTAATCGCATGATTAAAATAAACTTATCAATTTATTTGCAGTAGCTTTCTAACTAATATATAATAAAATTGTAAAACATAAAAGGCAGGACAAATATATGTTTTTAGAGACAATGGATAAAAATTTATTACAATGGGGTATAATCATTGCGGGTATTGTATTAATATTTATACTGGCAAAGATAAAACGCAGATTAGTATTTCTTGTACCAATTGGCTATTTTGTCTATGCAATTATGATTATAATTAACGCTAAGATGTCCAGTGGAGTTGAAGGCCTTGCTGGAGTAATTGCTGCAATATTTTTTATTATTGCTGGAATAATTGCTTTATTTATAGCAACAATAGTATTCTTTTTAACAGGTAGAAGAGAAAAAATAAAATCTAAACAACTGGAACAATTCAAAAACTTATAAAATATAAGCGAAAAAAAGACTTGTAATAAGGCTTTTTTAATTTAAACAACTCTTCAAGAAACTATTAAATGGTGTGTCAAAGAGAAACAGGAACAGGATAATTAATGCGACTAAAAAAATTGCATAGCCTCTACGAGATCTATAATAAGGATAATAAGGCATCATAGTCATTTCCCCTTCCTACTATATTATATTCGAGATAGGTAGGATTTGTTCACAGGAAATGGATAATGCGCATTTGTATTACCAGTTATTATCTCAAGGCTTATATTGCATTTAGAGGCTGTTTGTGATAAAATTATCAAAAAGGTAGGATGACTTATGAAGCGTATAACAATTATTGTTCCTTGTTATAATGAGGAAGAAGTATTGGATTTTTTTTATGAAGAAGTAACAAAATATTTAGATCCGAAATATGATTTTAAATTATTATTTGTAAATGACGGCTCGAAAGACAAGACATTAGAAGTAATAAATAATTTAAGAAAAAAAGACGATAGAATTAAATATATTTCTTTTTCAAGAAATTTTGGAAAAGAAGCTGCAATGTTAGCAGGATTACAAGGTGCAAAAGAATTAAATAGTGATGCTTGTATTATGCTTGATGCTGACTTACAAGACCCACCATCACTTATTCCTGAAATGTTAACTTTATATGAAGCAGGTTATAAACATATATATGCAAAACATCGCACAAGAGTAGGCGAGCCAAAGTTAAAAACATTTTTTGCGTTATTATTTTATAAAGTATATGCAATGCTTACTAAAGATAAAAACTTAAGTAAAGGCGCAAGAGATTTTTGTTTAATGGACAAAGCGGTTATTGATGCATTTTTAAGTATTAAAGATTATAAAAGATTTACTAAAGGTATTTCATCTTGGGTAGGGTTTGAGAAGAAGTGCCTTGAGTTTGATTATGTTCCTAGAAAAGCAGGAAAAACTAAATGGTCATTTTTAAAACTATTCAAATATGCTTGGATGGGAATCAGACAGTTTAGTCATGTGTATAAAATAATACCAAAGTTGTTAATAGTTTTAGCTGTTGGCTTACTTGGATTTGATACAATTTATAGCATTTTAAATGATACATTTAGTTATCGCATTTTAATTTACGAAGTTTTATTTGTGTTTATATTTATTGCTCTAGATGCGATTATGAAAATGTTGTATGAGATAAGAGATCAAGGTTTAAATAGACCTATATATATAATTGAGGATAGTAACATTAATGATTAAAGAAAAAATAAAAAGTTTATTAAAAATAGTCATATCAGAAAAGTTTATAAGATTTTGTATAATAGGGATTATTAATACAATAATCCATTTAATAATCTATAATGCTTTAAGAATTGAATATGGTGGAACTATTGCGACTACAATAGCATTTATTGTTGCAAGTATTTTCTCATATTTTGCAAATTCCTTATATACATACAAGACAGAAATTAAGAAAAAGACATTTTTCTTAGCTATGCTTGTTTTTGTCTTAAAATTATTATTAAATGATGGGTTGGAATTTGGATTATCATATTTGTTTGAGAAAGTATTAAACTTACTACAATTAATTAAGTTTATTCCAATCTTTATTACAGCATTAATTTTACCATTCCAATTTTTGGTATTTAATAAGATATTTAAGGAACCACAATATGAAGCTAAAGATGAAAAAGTTGTTTCAAGCAGCAAAGTTTAATCAATTAAATATCTATCTTAAATATACACTATTATTTATTATAATTTTAATAATTGGCCTTCTGCCAATTGAAATTAAAAATCAAACATTTTTATTTAGTGGTTTGTTTGTTGATAGAAGTGCTGGGATAGATGGCTTAAAACAACATTTAATCTTCATGAATGATTTTATAAGCAATATAAAAGCAGGATTATTTAATGGGGGTATTAGTTTATATCGATTTGATATAGGCTTAGGTAGTGATTTAATTAATCATTACACTTATTATTCATTATTTGATCCGCTTTTAATTATTAGCTACATCATTCCAATAAAATATGTAGAATTTAGTTATTACTTATTAATTTTAGTTAGGTTGTTTTTATCTGGAATTGCAATAATTTTCCTTGCAAAGAAGGTTGGGATTACAAAAGATAATGCATTACTTGCAACTGCAATTTTCTATGCATTTAACGTTGCAATTTTGTTTAGTGCATTTAGACATCCAATGTTTATAAATGGCCCAATGTACTTTGCTTTGATTATATATGGATATGAAAAACTAAAAAACAGAGAAAATCCAATAGTATTAATAATAAGTGTATTTCTTGCTTTGGTTTCTCAGTTTTATATATTTATATATATTACATTTGGTTTTGTATTATTTACATTTATTGATTATTTAAAACATAAAAAGTTTAAGCTTTATTTTAGAATTAACTTATATTATTTACTAGGAGTATTACTAGGTGGATTTGTACTGACAACTCAAATATATGCGACCTTAAGTGGCGCAAGAGTAGGCAGTAAAGGTATCGAGTTATATGATGCGATTGATTATGCAGTATTAATCTTTAGTAATTTCTTACCACTAGCGGGGGACCACTATACTGCTGGTATTGGAAATCTTATAGTCTTTATTGTTTGTTTATATTTTGTAATAAATGAAAAGAAAAAATCAACATACTCTATTTTTTTTATAACTCTATTTTTCTTAAGTTTTTCAGCAACCTTTAGTTACTTAGTAAATGCTACTAGCTATGTTGTAAATAGATGGATGTTTTTAATAACCCTGCCAGCTAGTATTATGTTAGGTAAATTTATTGAAGTTGGAAAAGTAGAAAAGGAAAGTACAAGTAAGACTGTAAAGGTATTTTTAATCTTAGTTATTCTTGGACTAACTGGTGGAATAGTATATTTAGTTTCTTTACTTGATTTTACAAAATCAATACATTATTTAATAAGTGTGTTACTATTAGTGATAGGAATTTTAATTAGTTTAAGAATAACTAAGGCTAAAGTTGAAGGTCTTAAAATATTAAAACTCTTAAGTAGTAAAAACTTATATAAATATGTTATATATAATAGTATATTTGTCTTATTAATAGTTAGTGGAATTTACTGTTTTATTTTGACACCAGCATATTCATTAGAAATATATTATGGAGATAATAATCAGTATATTGATGTATTAGATGATAATAGTTTTTATCGTCTAGAACAAACAACTTATGTTGCAGGTGTAAGTGATTATAGTAATGATGGAATTTATTATAAATATCCTTCAACTGCAAGTTATAATACAATGACTAATGGAAGTATTATAAATTTAATAGAAGAATATAATCTAATCAATAATAATAACAGTGTTGGTTATAATGGCTTTAACTATAGAAGTAGATTTATGGCTGTTAATTTAGTAAAATATGTTGTGATTAGAGAATCTGAATCTAAATTACCTCCATATGGTTTTAGCTTTTATAAAGAAATTGAACTTGTTAAATATGATACTTCCAAACATGTTTATCATAAAGGAGGTAACATATTAAAAGATCAACAAGGTAATATAGTTACAGAAAAAGCTGTAATCTATATTAATGATTTATTTTTAAATTTTGGGGTAATTTTTGATTCATACTTAAACTATGAAGATGTAAAAGATTTAAGTATACCTGAAAAAGAATTATTACTAACTAAAACAATAATAATTGATGAAGCTGAAAGTGAAGTAAATAAATTTAAAATAACTGAAGAACTACCAAAAGTTATTGTTAATGACTTTAGATTAGAAAATATAATAATAGAAGATGGTAAGATGATTGTAGAAGAAGGTGGAATCTTAGCTTTTACAATTCCAAAAGTAAAAAATGAAGAAGTTTATTTAGAAATTTCAAATTTAATGAATTTCGATTATAACCAAAATTTTACGACTAGATATAAAACTTTTAAGAGTGAGTGGGTAGTTAAAAACTATGGGTATGCATCAAATATGTATATTGAAAACCGCGATCACCTTGTTAACTTAGGTTATTATGAAGACGAAACAGATTTAATTGTAGAGATTGAATTTACTGCAGGTGAATATAACCATGATGAAATCTCCTACTACCTATTACCTTCAAATACACTAGAATCAGAAATCGAAAATCTTAATAAAAATTATTTGAGTGATGTAGAATTTGGAAAAAATTCCTTTAAGGGTAAAATAAATACAAATATATCAGGATATATGTTTATACCTCTACCATATTCAAAAGGTTTTAGTGCCTATATAGATGGTGAAGAGGTAAATGTATATAAAGCTAATACTGGTTATATGGCAGTGTATGTGGATAAGTCTGCAAAAGAATTAGAATTCATTTATATAACTCCAGGTTTAGAATTTGGTAAATACTTATCTGCAATCAGTTTAATAGCATTGATATTTGTAATTAGATGTACAATATTAAAAAAGATACATGCAGTTGATTTAAAAGAGGATAATAATGAAAAAAATAACCGATTTTATAAATAGTATATATTTTATTATCTTAGTAAATTTAATAGCAGTAGTATTTTGGTATCTAAAACTACCACTTGTAACTTATATCATTTATTTAGTATTTGTAATCATTATCATACTTACAAATGCTAATCGATCTGCTATAGGTTCGTTATTATTAAGTGGGATTATAGCATATCAAATTGACGAAGGAGACTACCTAGAGTTTCATGCACTTTATGCAAAAATCTTTATTCCCCTTGGGATTATTGTTATTATCCTTTTTACAGTTGATTTAATAAAAAGAAGAAAAACATTTAAACTAACACCAATTTTTTATGGTTTACTCTTTTTATTAATTGCGAATATTTTATCTTTTATAAACGTAAGAGGAAAAGAAATAACTTTTATCGCGACACTTGGAGTTTTACAGTTACTGGGATATTTAATAATATACGCTTATTTAGTTAATTCGAATGATATTGAAGGGAAAAAATATATCTCAAATGTTGCCTTGGTAACTGCAACAGCAGTAACTGTACAATTTTTAATTCATTATTTAACCTTGGGTAATGTAGACAGTAAACATGATAATAATTTATCATGGGCAATTTCGAACACTATCGCAATGTTTTATTTTGTATTAATTCCAATTAGTTTATATAATTACTTTCGTAATCAAAAGAAGTTCTATATTGCTTTAATATCTGGAATAAACTTCTTTATGATGTTGTTTATGTTATCAAGAGGAAACTATTTATCAACAGCAGTTATTGCAATTCCTCTTGTAATAATGTTTATCTATTTAGCAAAAGACAAAAAAAGATTATTTGTTGATTTTTTAACTATATTCTGTATTGGTATAGTTCTTACAATTACCTTAGGTGCAGAATTAGGGCTAATAGATTTACTTAAAGGCTATTTTGATGATATAGATTTTCTTGATGGGTCAGGTAGGTGGAATCTATTTAAAAAAGGATGGGAATTATTTTTAGAATATCCAATCTTTGGTGCAGGTAGTTATACTGGTGCATTTTACTTAGTTGATCACCATGTTGGTACATATCATAGTTATCTTATCCAAACAATAGCAACTACTGGAATCGTAGGTTTAGTTAGTTTGGTTTACTTTATCTATGTTGTTATTAAAACATCATTAATTAAAGATAACTATAACTTACTTTTTTTAATTAGTTTTATCTATATTTTAATTCATGGCTTAGTGGATAATACAATATATAATCCAGTGATTATGGTTTTTATAGCTGTTACTATGCCATACTTAGATAAACAATATGAAAATTTAGAAAAATTACAAGTAAGTAATCAAATGCAGGTTTAGATAAACTTGCATTTTTTGCTATTGAAATATCAAAATATAAGTGTTATAATAACCTGGTATGCCCTGGTAGCTCAGTAGGATAGAGCATCGGTTTCCTAAACCGTTGGTCGGGGGTTCGAATCCCTTCCGGGGCGCCAGAAAAGCTCAATTAATTTCATGTAACAATCCCTTCTAAAAAATGCTACCCAAAACGGGTAGCACTTTTCTATTTATTATTAAGAATTGATTTAACTATTTTCTTTAAATCAGGAATTACATATTCTTCAAACCACGGATTTTTAATATGCCATCTAATATTTCTAGGTGATGGATGAGCAAGAGGAAAATAATCGGGCAAATATTCTTTATATGCTTTAACTGTTTCAGTTAAATTTTTCTTTGCTTTGTCTTTTAAGTAGTAGTTTTGAGAATACTGACCGATTAGAATAATTAGCTGTAATGAATCTAACTCATTTAATATCTTGCTATGCCACTTTTCCGCAAACCCCCTCCTAGGTGGAAGGTCTCCTGATTTACCTTGTCCAGGATAGTAAAAGTCCATAGGAATTAAAGCAAACTTTGATGTCTCATAAAAATCTTCGCGAGTAACACCTAACCAATCTCTAAGTTTATTACCACTTAAATCATTCCAAGCGATTTTGCTTTCTTGAGCTTTTATACCTGGAGCTTGTCCAATGATAACAATTTTTGATTCATTACTAAGTGTATATATAGGTAGCCAACCTTTAATAGTGTATTCTTGATTATCCGGATCATTAATTATTTCATTATATATTTTATATAGATTATTATTCATATTTATTTCCTCTAAATATATTTTAACACAAAACTAAATATCTTATCTTAATTATATCCTTTATTTATAAAATTATATGAATACTATCAAATAAGATTCGATTTTACTTAGAAATTTATATATGTTATAATTATGATAAGGATTTATCAAATTCTTACTGATTAGATTTTTGTGGAGGATAATTTATGATAGTATATTCAGGAACAAAAAAAGATTTTATTTCAGATGTATTTAATGGAGAAATAGCAGATAAAATTCAAAATTTACTTCGCGACAAAGGCTATAATCATCACAATCTTAGTGAATATCGCTCATGGGATAATTCTTTAAGAGAAATGTTAATTGTATTACATACAAACGAAATTCCCGAAGATGTACATGTAGCGATTGAATATCAAATTCCAGCTACATCAAAACGTGTAGACTTTTTGATTTCAGGATATGATGATGAGAATAACCAAAACGTTGTAATTATAGAATTAAAACAATGGGAACAAGTTGAAAGAACAGACAAAGAGGACTTAGTTATGACTTTTGTTGGTGGAGCAAAAAGATTAGTCCCACATCCATCATATCAAGCTTACTCATATGCAAAATTAATCGAGAATTTTAATGCTTATGTAGAAGATGGGAATGTAAAACTTAAACCTTGTAGTTTCTTACATAATTTCCAAGATAGATATAAAGATGAATTAATTAATGAAAGATATCAAGAAATTATAAATTTATCACCAGTTTTTTTAAAAAAGGATGCTAAAAAGTTACAAGACTTTATAATAAAATATATAAAAAAATCTGATCAAGGTAGAACTCTTTATGAGATAGATCATGGAAAAATAAGACCATCTAAGTCATTGCAAGATGCGATTGCTTCAATGATGACTGGGAATAAAGAGTTTGAAATGATTGATGAACAAAAAGTAGCTTTTGAAACAATAAAAGATTTAGTTGAAAAATCCATGGAGTCAGATCAAAAACATACAATAATAATTGAAGGTGGACCAGGAACGGGAAAAAGTGTTATTGCAATTAATTTATTAGCTTATTTTAGAGATAGAACTGTTAGTTATGTTACAAAAAATAATGCTCCAAAAGCTGTATATTCTGCGAAACTAGTTCAAAATAATTTTAAAAAGAGTTACATTAAAAATTTATTTAAAGGTTCTGGTACTTTTGTTGATTCAAGAAAAAATGACTTTGACTTACTTTTGATAGATGAAGCCCATAGATTGAATAAGAAATCCGGTTTGTTTTCAAACAAAGGTGAAAATCAAATTAAAGAACTAATTCATGCTTCAAAAATTAGTGTGTTTTTTATCGATGAAGATCAAATAGTTACGATTAAAGATTTTGGAAGTATTGAAGAGATTAAAAAACAAGCTAGAAAACAAGGGAGCATTATACATTATGGAGAAGATCTTAAACTAACATCTCAATTTAGATGTAACGGTAGTGAAGGATATTTAGCATTTTTAGATGATTTACTAGAAATTAGAGAAACAGCAAATAAAGATGGTTTTGATTTAGATTACGATATCAAAGTTTATGATTCTCCTTCGAAGATGAGAGAAGATTTAAGAGAAAAAAATAAAATAAACAACAAATCAAGAATGCTAGCAGGTTATACATATGATTGGATATCAAAGAAAGATATAAGTAAATATGATATCCATTTAGAAGATGGATTTATTGCTCAATGGAACTTCAGTAATACTGAAACTTGGGCAATCGATGAAGAGAGTTTTGACCAGGTAGGCTGTATTCATACTTCACAAGGTTTAGAGTTTGATTATGTAGGCGTAATTATTGGCAAGGATTTATATTATGAAGATGGTAAAGTCAAAACAGATTTTACAAAAAGAGCAAGCACTGATAAGAGTCTACATGGTGTTAAGAAATATGAAAAATACGATCTTGCAGATCGTATAATAAGAAATACTTATAAAACTTTATTAACACGTGGACAAAAAGGTTGTTATATATATTGTGAAGATAAGAGCTTAGCAACATACATTAAAAAAAGAATATCCAATCTACGAAAAGATTATTGAGGTAATATTATGAATAAAGAATTAAAACAAAGAATTATTCAATTTACAAAGGATAGAAATTGGGATCAATTTCATTCACTTGGCAATTTAGCAAAATCAATCTCAATTGAAGCTAATGAATTATTAGAATTATTTCAATGGGATAATGAAAATCTAAAAGACTTAGATAAAGCTAAAGATGAACTAGCAGACATTCTTATATACTGTGTCTTATTTGCAAATAAATTAAACTTAGATGTAAATGAGATTGTAAAAAATAAGTTAGATAAAAATGATGAAAAGTATCCTGTTGAAAAAGCATACGGAAATTCAAAGAAATATAATGAGTTTTAATTAAGGTAGTGTAAACTACCTTTTTACTTTTAGTTAAAGAAATACTTTATTATAATTGTGTTTTGATGTTATTTGGAAATGTGAAATAATGTATTAATTGCATTGTTTATTTTAATTTGGTGGAATAGGTGAATAGAAGAATTTTTTTATTAATTATTTTTATAGTGTTACAATTTGGATAATTTAGGAGTTGCATTAAATCAAGATAATTACGACAATTATGAATTGACTATTGTTATGGATATTGAAGCTCCTGACTTTGAAAATACAGTTACATTGAAATTTGCAACTAATGGTCTAGAATCACATATTGAAACAATTCTAGAAGGTATGAAATTTGATATTGTATTAGTTGAAAAAAAGATAAATTTTTGCTGGAATAAAAACAATCATTTTAGGTCATAATTCAGGATGGATAGTCGAAGAAGTGAATAAACCAAAGACTTAATAGAAGTAAAAACGAATGCATATGTTGAAAATAT
>Ga0209075_1000539_pt1 | contig 37299 bp, 37 predicted proteins | sample Stecom2011_FD_187523 | JGI IMG/M metagenome (GOLD analysis project Ga0209075, IMG submission 187523) | Agricultural soil microbial communities from Utah to study Nitrogen management - Steer compost 2011 (SPAdes) (version 2) | ecosystem: Environmental > Terrestrial > Soil > Agricultural land...
GGCCGGCCTGTCTGGCGTTCAGGTCAGAAGGTATCGCCGGGTACCCGTATCCAGCCTTCCATAATAATACGCGCGCTGCGGCTCATGATGGCTTTGGTGGCCGTCCACTGCCCGTCCACCTCATTTGCCTCTGCCCCCACCTGAAGGGTGCCGGAGGGGTGGCCAAAGGTGACTGCGGTACGATCTCCCCCACCCGCCGCGAGATTAACCAGCGTACCGGGAATGGCAGCAGCGGTGGCGATGGCCACGGCGGCGGTCCCCATCATCGCGTGATGAAGCTTGCCCATCGACAGGGCCCGGACCAGCAGGTCGGTATCCGTAGCCCGGATCTGCCTGCCACTGGAGGACACGTAATCGGCCGGTGCCGCAACAAACGCGACCTTGGGCGTGTGCTGCCGTGCCGCGGCTTCGGAGACATCCCGGATCAGGCCCATTTTTACCGCCCCATGGGCCCGGATGGTCTCGAACCTTGCCAGCGCCTGAGGATCGCTGTTGATGTCGCTCTGAAGCTCCGTTCCCTGGTAACCGATGTCTGCGGCATTGACGAAAATCGTGGGAATGCCGGCGTTGATCATGGTCACTTTCAAGGTGCCGATGCCCGGAACGTCCAGCTCGTCCACCAGGTTACCGGTGGGGAACATGGCGCCCTCGCCGTCGGCAGGGTCCATGAACTCAACCTTTACTTCCGCCGCCGGAAAGGTGACTCCATCGAGCTCAAAATCACCGGTTTCCTGGACTTCACCCCGGGTAACCGGGATATGGGCCACGATGGTCTTGCGGATGTTGGCCTGCCAGATACGTACTGTGCAGATGCCATTGTCCGGAATACGCTCTCTGGCAACAAAACCGCTGTTGATGGCAAAGGCACCCACCGCTGCCGTGAGATTACCGCAATTGCCACTCCAGTCGACGAAGGGCTTGTCGATGGACACCTGGCCAAACAGGTAATCCACATCATGGTCCGGTTGCGTGGGTGGCGCCAGGATCACTGCCTTGCTGGTGCTGGAGCTGGCGTTACCCAAACCATCGATCTGCTTCTCGTAAGGATCGGGGCTGCCAAGCACCCGTAACAACAATTTATCCCGGGCCTCACCCGGTACCTGGCACGGCTCCGGCAGGTCTTGCAGGCGAAAGAAAACGCCCTTGCTCGTGCCGCCTCTCATGTAGGTGGCGGGCACTTTGATCTGTGGCGAAAAACTCATGGTCATGTCTCTTGCTAAACGACTTCCCGCCCCGGAACCCGCAGACACCCAGCGGAGTTTCCGAGGCCGGGAACAGTCTCTTTAAGCTGCGCCTTCGGAGGCCAGGAAGTCCTGGGCGAAGCGCTGCAGCACCCCACCGGCGGAATACACGCCGACTTCGGCCTCGGTATCCAGACGGCAGATCACCGGCACACGCTCCACATCGCCGTTTTTCCGGCGGATAACGAGCTGCAGCGTAGCGCCCGGCGTGGCGGTGCCCTCAACATCGTAGGTTTCGGTGCCGTCGAGTTTGAGGGTTTTGCGGGTTGTTCCCTCTTCAAACTGCAGCGGCATCACGCCCATCCCCACGAGGTTGGTCCGGTGAATGCGCTCAAAGCCTTCGGCAACGATTGCTTCGACCCCCGCAAGCGCTACCCCTTTGGCCGCCCAGTCACGGGACGACCCCTGGCCGTAGTCGGCACCGGCAATGATGATCAGTGGCTGCTTGCGCTCCATGTAGGTTTCAATCGCTTCCCACATCCGCATGGTGGTGCCTTCCGGCTCCACACGGGCCAGCGAACCCTGAATTACCTCGCCGTTTTCGTTCCGAACCATTTCGTTGAACAGCTTCGGGTTGGCCAGGGTTGCGCGCTGAGCCGTCAGGTGATCCCCGCGGTGGGTAGCGTAGGAGTTGAAGTCTTCCTCGGGCAGGCCCATTTTGGCGAGATATTCGCCTGCGGCGCTGTCCGCCATGATGGCGTTGGAGGGCGACAGGTGATCGGTGGTGATGTTATCCGGCAGGATGGCCAGCGGGCGCATGCCCTTGAGCTGTCGCTCGGCGGCCATGGTCCCTTCCCAGTAGGGCGGGCGGCGGATATAGGTAGACTGCGGGCGCCAGTCGTACAACGGGCTGTCCGCCTTCTCTGCCTCATCCAGATTGAACATCGGGATGTACACCTGCCGGAACTGCTCAGGCTTGACGTGCTGACCAACGATGCGGTCGATTTCTTCGTCCGAGGGCCACAGATCTTTCAGGGTGACCGGGTTGCCGGCCTTGTCATAGCCAAGGGCATCCTGCTCGATATCGAAGCGAACCGTACCTGCGATGGCGTAAGCCACCACCAGCGGCGGCGAGGCCAGGAAGGCCTGCTTGGCGTAGGGGTGGATGCGGCCATCAAAGTTACGGTTGCCCGAGAGTACCGCCGTGGCGTAAAGATCCCGTTCGATAATTTCCTGCTGGATTTTCGGGTCCAGCGCGCCAGACATCCCGTTACAGGTGGTGCAGGCGTAGCCCACGATACCAAAGCCCAGCTTTTCCAGATGCGGCAGCAGGCCGGCTTCTTCCAGATACAGGCGCGCGACTTTGGAACCCGGTGCAAAGGATGACTTGACCCAGGGCTTGCGGATCAGCCCGAGCTCATTGGCTTTTTTCGCCACCAGACCCGCCGCGACCACGTTGCGCGGGTTGGAGGTGTTGGTACAGGAGGTGATAGCCGCAATGATCACGGCTCCATCCGGCATCAGCCCCTTACGCTCCTCTTCCAGCGCTTTCTCCAGATTACCGGAAATACCGTGGGCACCAAGCTCTGAGGTTGCCACGCGACGGTGCGGGTTGGAGGGGCCGGCAAGGTTCCGGACCACGGTGGACAGGTCAAATTCCAGCACCCGCTCGTAGTCCGCATCGACCATGTCGGTCGCCCAAAGGCCGGCTACCCTGGCGTATTTTTCCACCAGGTCGATCTGCTCCGGCTCACGCCCGGTCAGCTTCAGGTAATCGATGGTCTGCTCATCGATGTAGAACATCCCGGCGGTGGCACCGTATTCCGGGGTCATGTTGGAAATGGTAGCCCGGTCGCCGATGGTCAGGCTGGAGGCACCTTCACCGAAGAACTCAAGATAGGCACCCACTACCCGCTCTTTACGCAGAAACTCGGTAATGGCCAGCACAATGTCGGTGGCCGTGATGCCGGGCTGGCGTTTACCGGTGAGCTTCACGCCCACGATATCGGGCAGGCGCATCATGGACGGCTGGCCCAGCATAACGGTCTCGGCTTCCAGGCCACCCACGCCGATCGCAATCACGCCCAGCGCATCGATATGCGGGGTGTGGCTGTCGGTCCCGACACAGGTATCCGGGAAAGCGATCGGGTGTCCGTCTTCATCGGGACGGTTCTGGATCACCGGCGACATCTTCTCCAGGTTGATCTGGTGCATGATGCCGTTACCGGCGGGAATAACGTCCACATTGCCAAAGGCTGTCCGGGTCCAGTTGATGAAGTGGAAACGGTCCTCGTTGCGGCGGTCTTCGATCTGCCGGTTTTTCTCAAAGGCGTCGGCATCAAAGCCTGGCGCTTCTACCGCCAGGGAGTGGTCCACGATCAGCTGGGTAGGCACCACCGGGTTAACCTTGGCGGGGTCGCCACCTTTCTCGGCGATGGCGTCCCGCAGGCCGGCCAGGTCTACCAGGGCGGTCTGGCCCAGAATGTCATGGCACACCACCCGGGCCGGGTACCAGGGGAAGTCCAGATCACGACGGCGTTCAATCAGTTGTTTCAGCGATGCCGTCAGGGAGTCTGCATCACAACGTCGCACCAACTGCTCCGCCAGCACCTTGGAGGTGTATGGCAGCTTTGCATAGGAACCCAGCTGAATGGCCTCGACCGCCGCACGGGCGTCGTAGTACTTCAGGTCGGTTCCTGGCAGGTTTTTTCGGAATTCGGTATTCATGGTTTTAAAACCTCTCAAGAACGCTCGCCAATCGCCAGCCAATCCTGGTGTTCAGGGCCGGTATACTCGGCGCTCGGGCGGATAATACGGTTGTTGGCGCGCTGCTCTTTCACGTGGGCAGTCCACCCCGATACCCGGGACATCACAAAGATGGGAGTGAACAACTCGGTGGGGATGCCCATGAAGTGATAAGCCGAGGCGTGAAAGAAGTCGGCATTACAGAACAGCTTTTTCTCGCGCCACATCACTTCTTCGCAACGTACAGACACCGGGTACAGCACGGTGTCGCCCACTTCCTCGGCCAGTTTCCCGGACCATTTCTTGATAATGGCGTTGCGCGGGTCGGACTCGCGGTAGATAGCATGCCCAAAGCCCATGATCTTTTCTTTTTTGGCCAGCATGTCCATCAGGCCTGCTTCGGCCTCATCCGGTGTCTTGAAGCGCTGGATCAGCTCCATGGCCGCTTCGTTGGCACCGCCGTGCAGCGGCCCCCGCAGAGAGCCGATGGCGCCGGTTACGCAGCTGTGTATATCAGACAGCGTGGAGGCACAGACACGCGCGGTGAAGGTAGACGCGTTGAACTCGTGTTCGGCATACAGAATCAGAGAGACGTTCATCACCTGTTCGTGCAGCTCGCTTGGCTTTTTGCCATGGAGAAGCTCCAGGAACACGCCACCAATGGAATCGCATTCGGTATTGGCGGTATCAATCCGCACCCCTTCGTGCGCAAAGCGATACCAGTAGGTGATGATGGCTGGAAAGCTTGCCAGCATGCGGTCGATTTTGTCGTCCTGCTCACTGAAATCCTGCTCGGTCTCGAGGTTACCCAGCATCGAACAGCCGGTACGCATGACATCCATCGGATGGGCGTCTTTGGGGATCTGTTCCAGCACCAGTTTCAGGGCGTCGGGCAGGCTGCGCAGACCCTTCAGTTTGGCTTTGTATGTGTCCAGCTCTTTCTGATTGGGCAGCTTGCCCCGCAGGAGCAGGTAGGCGACCTCTTCAAACTGTGCGTTATCCGCCAGGTCGGTAATGTCGTACCCACGATAGGTCAGGCCGGCGCCTGTTTTGCCAACGGTACACAGTGAGGTTTCACCCGCTACCTGTCCACGCAGGCCAGCTCCACCGAGTTTTTTTGCTTCAGACATGTTGGTCTCCCGTATTTTCTGTTTTAGTCAGTCTTTTTTCTGGGCAAACAGCTGATCGAGTTTCTGCTCGAAGTCGTGGTAGTTGAGGAAGTCGTACAGCTCCATCCGGGTCTGCATCATATCTACCACGTCTTTCTGGTCTCCCTTTTCCAGAATGTTCTGGTATACCGTCAACGCCGCTTTGTTCATGGCACGGAAGGCACTCAGGGGGTACAGCACCATGGCAGCACCGGCATCTGCCAGCTCTTTCCGGTTGTACAGCGGAGTGGCGCCAAACTCGGTAATGTTGGCCAGAATGGGCGCATCAATGGCTTCTGCGAAGGCTTTGTAGTCACTCAGTTCGTGGACGGCTTCGGCAAAGATACCGTCGGCACCGGCTTCGATGCAGGCTCTGGCCCGGTCAATGGCCGCTTCGAGACCTTCTTTCTGGAACGAGTCTGTCCGGGCCATGATGAAGAAGTCCTGATCCTGACGGGCATCAGCAGCCGCCTTGATACGGTCTACCATTTCCTCTTTCGAGACAATTTCCTTGTTAGGACGGTGGCCACAACGTTTCTGTGCAACCTGGTCTTCTATATGGACCGCCGCGGCACCGGCACGTTCCATTTCCCGGATGGTACGGGCGATATTGAACGCACCACCCCAACCGGTGTCGATATCAACCAGCAACGGGGTTTCAACTGCGGCAGTAATCCGGCGCACGTCCTCCACCACGTCGTTCATGCTGGTCATGCCCAGATCGGGCAGGCCGTAGGAGGCGTTTGCCACGCCACCGCCAGACAGATAGATCGCCTGGTGCCCTACCCGCTCGGCCATCATGGCCGCGTAAGCATTGATGGTGCCTACGATCTGCAGAGGTTGATTTTCTTGCAGAGCTTTACGAAAACGGGCTCCGGGGGAAAGTTTGCTAGCCATGGAACATTACCTCTCTGATCAGATTGTTAACACGCCTTCCTGAATTTTCTTTTCGATATTCTGACGTGCGGCGTTGATGTGTCTTTTCATAAGAAATTCGGCAAGCTCGCCATCCCGCTGGCCGATGGCCTCGACAATGCGGCGGTGCTCTCCCAGTGCCATCTGCGGGCGGCCGGAGGAGGTGCTTAGCCGGTAACGGTACATTCGCACCATGTAATACAGATCACCCAGCAGCATCTGGGCCAGCTTGGCATTGCGGCTGCCTGTGGCAATCCGGTGATGGAAATCGTAGTCGCCCTCAGCCTGATAGTACGCCTGGCCCTGGGCTTCCTCGATCATTCTTTCGTGGCTGTCGAGCGTGGCCTTGAGATCACGGATCTCCTCGTCTGTCATGCGCTCTGCGGCCTGCCGTGCCGCCAGCCCTTCCATGACTTCCCGGATCTGGTAAAGCTCAAGCAGCATCTCGGCACTCACCGAGACCACCTTGACCCCCGCATGAGGCCGGCGCACGAGCAAGCCCCGGGATTCCAGGCGGCCAAGCGCTTCACGCAGCGGCCCACGAGTCAGATTAAAGCGGGAACAGAGTTCGACCTCACCGATCCGTTCGCCCGGTGCGAGGTCACCCTTTACGATAGCGGTTTGCAGACAATCAAATGCTTCGTCTGCCCGGGTTTGGGTATGAGTTTGAATCTCAGCCATGTTTTGTTGACAATCCATGCGTTGTTGAGGGCAAAAGTACGCTCAACAGCTCGGATTGTCAACAATACTCAAGGATTCTGTGGATGGATTGTCTGCAGGCCTGCCCAGGCGACGTTTTACGAGGGCATCAACCCGAACGCCCCAGAAAGACGACGGGGGAGCGCTCCAGGCCCGCCGGTGCAAGGCAGCCAACGCGTTGGGGTCTTCCAGCATGAAGGACAGCGTATCCGGGTCTACCCTCTGGTAGCCCTCTTCAATGCACTGGTCGACCGCAGCAGCAATCAGGGGCTTTCTGTACCCTCTGGCTGGCGCCCGTGCCAGCCGTTGATGCAGGCGGTTGTCGCCGGGCAGTAATACTGCCCGTTCCACCCGGCTAAGGGACGACTCCGGCCTGGGTTCTTGCCGGAACTGTCGGGCCTGTTCCAATAACCGGATTGGATCGCGGGTATCGGGGATCTGGAGCAGCTTACGTTGCGCAAGCGCATCGCCATTGCTGACCCGGCTGAGCCAGACGGTGGTGGGTGCCGCCAGCATGAGAGGTACAGAGACCGGCAACGACCAGTAGAAGAACATCGGGTCCAGCATCCAGGCGAACACCGACCAGCCTCCGCCGATCACCATGCCCGGAAGATGCTCAAGCAAGGCTTCACGCCAGCGTACTTCTTCGGTGCGGTTCTGCCCTGCCCAGCTCAGGCGCACGTTGAGCATGGCCGAGATCACAAACCGGCTGTGCGCCAACATCCGGATCGGAGCCAGCAATACCGACACCGCGATCTCCAGGAGGACACTGAGCAGTATGCGCGGAATGCCGCCATAATCCCGGGCCTTCCTTTTCAGCATGGCATCGGCGGCCGCGAGAAATTTCGGGATAAACAATAACGCCAGGGTGCTGGTCACCAGCACAAGCGCCCATTCCGGCTTCCAGACCGGCCACCGGGGAAACAGGCTGTCATGGCCTTCAGGGAAGTAATCGATTGGCGCCAGGGTAAGCTGGGCCGCCGCAATAGTCGTCAGTATCAGGAATATCAGCCAAAGCGGCGAGGCCCCATACGCCATAATGCCATTAAGGAAGGCCAGCCGATGGGCAAAGCGTAATCTGGGCGCGGCGAGCATCAGGGCGGCATGCTGGAGATTTCCCTTGGACCAGCGCTGATCCCGCGTAAGTTCATCATCCAGGGTGGGCGGCGATTCCTCATAACTGTGCGACAACGATGGCTCAAGCCAGACTTCGTAACCGGCGCGGCCCAGGAACGCCGCTTCTACAAAATCATGACTCATGATTGGCCCGCGCCAGATTCCAAACCCGGAGAGTTTGCGCAACCCGCAGTGAGCCATAAAAGGTGCCGTTCGGATAATCGCGTTATGCCCCCAGAATACCGCATCTCCAAGCTGGATCGCGGCAAGCCCTGTGGCGAACAGCGGGGAGTACAAACGGCTGGCAAACTGCTGAATCCGGGCGAAGGCCGAACGGCCGTTAATAATGGTGGGTGCGCTCTGCAGGATGCCCACGCTGGGCTCCCGGTTCATCAGACGCACCATTCGCTTGATGGTCGTGCCCGCCAGGAGACTGTCGGCATCCAGTACCACCATGTAGTCGTACTCACGCCCCCATCTGCGCAGAAAATCCGCCACATTACCGCTTTTGAAATTGAGGTTAACCCGACGCCGGCGATAAAACAGCTTACCTTCCGCGCCCAACTCCTTTACCAGCCGCGCCCAGACCGCCTGCTCCTCCAGCCATACTTCCGGGTTCTGGCTGTCTGAGAGAATAAAGAAGTCGAACTGATCCAGGTCTCCGGAGCGCTTCAGGTCGAGATACATGGCTTTCAGTCCATCCAGGGTCCAGGCCACGGGCTCGTGATAAACAGGCATGACAACAGCGGTACGCGAGAGCGGAGTTGACTCAAGGTCGGCGTCGCGGTGGCGCTTTGCCAGCGATAACGGGTCACCACCAAAGCGTCTCAGCACAAAGCCGTAACAGGCGATCCAGAAGCCAAAGGATATCCAGATATAAAGCAGGGCGAACACCACCACGATCCCGATTTCCACCGGTGTACCGCCGTAGTACGGTAAGACCTGTAGCAGGAAGTAGCTGGCCAGAACGGTCTGGGCTCCGACAACGAGCAAGAGTACCAGGCGCCGGAGAGTTGCGTGCAATTTCCAGTTGGGGGGCTTCTGGTCAGGATCAGCCATTGGGGTAGTATCCGATACTTGCGCGCGCAAGCGTTGGCGCCATCACAGGTACGGCGGGGTTCGGAACGGGGAAATATTCCGGCAACCGCATCAGTACAGCCTCGAACCCGAGCGGACTCTGGCAGGCCTGATCAAGTTCCCACAGCATTCTGAGTGCGGTGGTATAGGTGTCCTGATCCGGGGTGATGCCACAAGCCTCCAGATAGACCAGCAAGCGCCCCAGAAGGTGATAGCGGACAAATGCGTCCATCAACAGCCCCCTTTACCGGCCCTGAGCCCGCAACCCGGTGCCCGGGGGCAACGAGTAGCTCCAGGTCTCGGTCGCTGCTTCGTCACCCACCGACAGGTAACCTCTCAACTGAAGCACCTGATCCGCCTGGGGCCGGGCCAGGATGGACATCCGCCAGAGGTTCGCAGGCTCTACCCATTCCACAAAATGCTCGATAACTTCTACGCCTTCGCTGCCGGATACTTTACTGACCACCGGCGCATCCGGCTTGAGGTCGTCCAGTTTCCCGCCGGCGAAATCCACCAGAATCCGGAAAGCACCCGCTTCTGTGCCCCCACCAATCCGGTCGCCCGCACCCACAAATGTATTCATTACTTTGCCACCGGGATGGTCCACCACGTCGGGCCCGCCAAAGCTCAGGGAGTACTCAAACGCTCTTTCGGAACCGGCTTCTACCGGAGTTTCCGGGCTCCAGAATGCGACAATATTGTCGTTGGTTTCGTCCCCGGTGGGGATCTCCACCAGCACGACATTACCTTTGCCCCAGTCCTCGCCGGTTGACACCCAGGCGCTGGGCCGGCGCTCGTAGCGGGCTTCCAGGTCTTCAAAGTGCCGGAATTCGGTATCCCTTTGCAGCAAGCCAAAGCCGGCTACCCGGCCGGTGTGATGAAAGCTCATGGCCAATCGGGCCGGATTAATGAGTGGCCGCCAGAGCCATTCGCCGGTAGCGCCATCATGGATGAGCAAGCCGTCGGAATCGTGCACTTGAGGCCGCCATTCCCCGGAGGGCCGGGGCGTATTCTCGCCATAGAAAAACATGGACGTGAGCGGAGCGATACCCATCAACTCCAGGTTGTTCCGGAAAAACAGCCGGGCTTTCACATCCACCCGGGTCTTATCACCCGGATGCACGGTAAATTGATAAGCGCCGGTAAGGCCCGGGCCATCCAGCAATGCGTAAACCTGCATGCTGTCACTGTCCGCTGAGGGCCGGACCAGCCAGAAGTCGGTAAAGTCGGGGAACTGCTCTCCCGATGCAAGCCCCGTGTCTACCGCGATCCCGCGGGCCGAGAGCCCAAATGCGGTGTCTTTGCTCACACCCCGGAAATAACTGGCACCGGCGAATACCAGAAACTGATTGGCAATGTCGGGCCCATCAAAGGGAAAGGTGAGTTTAAATCCGGCGTAGCCCAGATCCGCGGGCACACGCTTGCCCAACTCACCCTCGGGCAGATTGAACACACTTTTATCGAATTCGAGCGCTGATACGCCCTCTGAGTCGACCACATGGAGATTGACCGGGCGGCGGTAAAATTTTCCGGCCGGCACCAACATCACCTGAAATCTGGATGAGGCGTCTTTCCAAAGGCTTTTGTCCGGGTTAAAGCGAATCGACTGGTAGTCGTGGTAGCTGAGATTCTGCATAAAGTCCGGGATGGTCGCCGGGGCCCTGTAGGCGGTACCCGCCCGTTCCCGGGCCTTTTCCACGACGTCTTCAAACTGGAACCCGGCCGCATTGGCGGGCACGAGCGACATCAAACCCAGAATCACCAGCAAAACTGTCCCTGAGCGCATTGATCCTTCCTCGGGTAGCGATTATCCCTATCAATGTAGCATTCAGGCTTGGGGAAACGACAAGTGACAAGTTGTTAAGCGAACCTGCCCTATATCTGCAAACTCATTGAGAACTGGACGTCAGCCTGGTCGGGGACGAGAATTGCGGTGGTGCTGGTATCCAGTACCCGCCCGATACTCAGGCCAGCACTGAACTCGGGGGCACGGAACCCGAAGGAGATTTCGCCGGCGGTAACATGGCCCGCCTGGTCGTGCTGAAAGCCGTGGTCCGGTACCCAGCCGCGATGTAACGACAAGGACAGGCTGGAAGACATCCGCGGGAAGAAAGGAACGGAAAAATCCGGGCTCTGGCTGGCCAGACGAAACCAGCCACCTTCGGCCACGCTCAGCGACTGGCCATTAAAGCCGCTGGAGCGATCGCTGCCCGCAACCTGGAGATACTGAGACCCCGGCAAATCTGCGGAAGAGAGCTGATACTGCCCGCCCAGGTCCCAGTGCCAGTTGTAGAGTTCACGCCCCAGCGAAGCGCTGAACAGCATTCGCTCAAACTGATCGTCTTTTGCCTGGGTGCGGGTGTCTACGGTGCCCATCAGCTCGGTCTCAACCCCGGTCATCGCCCTGAGCCCGCTGGTCAGGCTTACCCCGCCAGCCAGGTCGTGGTGGGCCCGGGCCTCAAACCCCAGGGTGGAGATCTGATACTCGCGGCTGTGCCAGCCCTGGTCCTGTTGGCGCCAGGCCTCATTAACGGTGTTATAGGCCAGCGTGCCAAGAAAGTGGTAGCCCGCCCAGCTGAACAGGGACCGGCTGCCAGTCAGGTTGACATCCCTCACCTGGCCGGATTTCTGATAACGGGCATTGTCGGCGCGCACAACATCATCATAGGCGGTGCTCGTCACATTGACGTTGAGATGATTCTGGCCCAATGGCATGCCATAGCCCAGGCCAACCACCTGTCGTCCGGTGCTGGTACGATGGGCTGATGAGTCATCGTAGCGCAAGCTGGCATGGTGGTTTACGGCAAACAGGCTGTTTAGCTTTACGTTCAGGGTGCCGGCGTGGCGCTCTTTGTCGGAGTCCGTACGGCCTGAGAACCTGAGCCTGGAGCGTAGCCAGTGCTCTTGCACAGCCTTGAGCGAATCCTCAGGCAATAAGGCTTCGCGGGTACTCAAGGCGTCCTGGCCCGACAACCCCCACGACCCGGCCGCCAGCGCTGGCGTAACCAGACCGGACAGCAGGGAGCCACAGAGAATCACGATATGGCCTGAAGGCCAGAACGCAGTTGCCGAACGCGCCATAAAATCCCGACAAGTGTCAAAATTGTGTAAAGAAGTTAATGTGGTGCCACTTTAAAAGATCGTCACCGCCGGAGCCACCCCGGGAATCATAAATTTACAATTTTAATGTGATAAAAAATCAACGAGTTACATTAACTTTTGAAAGCGTTTTGTGGGCAAATGTTAAGCGTTTGAATTCCCTGAACTAATACCCGACGTTAACTCTCTGCAATGATCCCCTGTTAAGCTCTCCAACTCATCGGGCGGTTTCGTTACACTTGGCCCCACTTTCTGCGGGAAGGCTCTCGCACGCACGATTCGAACGAAGGATAAAGATCATGATCAGAAAGTGCCTTTTCCCGGTTGCCGGTTACGGCACCCGCTTTTTGCCTGCAACCAAAGCGATGCCCAAGGAAATTCTCCCGATCGTCAATAAACCGCTGGTGCAATATGGCGTAGAAGAAGCCTCTGAAGCCGGTATTCATGAGTTCGGCTTTGTGACTGGCCGGGGCAAACGAGCGCTCGAGGATCATTTCGACATCAGTTACGAGCTGGAGCATCAGATTGCCGGCACGGGCAAAGAAGACCTGCTCACCTCCATTCGCGAGCTGATCGATCAGAATACCTTCGCTTTCACCCGCCAGAATGAGATGAAAGGCCTGGGCCACGCCATTCTTACCGGGCGCAACCTGGTGGGCGACAATCCCTTTGCCGTCGTGCTGGCCGATGACTTTTGCGTGGGCCCGGAAGGTGGCGATGGTGTGCTGGCGCAGATGGCCAGACTGTACAACCAATTCCGTTGTTCGATCGTGGCCATTGAGGAAGTCCCCCAGGACGAGACGCACAAATACGGCGTGATCGCCGGCGAGTCCATGAAAGACGGCCTTTACCGGATCACGGATATGGTGGAAAAGCCCGCCCCTGAAGATGCTCCGAGCAATCTGGCCATCATCGGGCGCTATATTCTGACACCGGATATCTTCGACATTCTTGAGCGGACACCTCCCGGCAAGAACGGCGAGATCCAGATCACCGATGCCCTGCTGGAGCAGGCAAAAAACGGCTGTGTACTGGCGTACCAGTTTAAAGGCCAGCGTTTTGACTGCGGTAGTATCGACGGGTTCGTAGACGCCACCAATTACGTTTACGAAAACATCTACCAGAAAGGTAAGTGACTTTTGGCCGGGGTGTGCCCAGCACCCCGGCCGCTGCGTTGCCCCCTCCCCTCGGTTTTCGCTGCTACCAATTGTAGCGCCCTAACGATAGATTAAATCTCCCGTTTCTGAACCTGGCCCGCTTGAATGATATCTGATGCCCACAAATCCGATCTTCTGCTCGTTGTCGTTACTCTGTTTGCAGCGGTGGGCTGGATGTTCTCCAAAGAAGCCGTGCTCATGATGCCACCGCTCATGTTTATGGCGGTCCGTTTTCTCATTGCGGGTGGTTTTCTGGCTTTGTTCGCCCTGCCCTCCCTGTGCCGGTTAAGCCCCGACCAGCTCAGGCGAAGCATCGGCGTGGGCGCGGTCTTCGGCATCGCGATGACCTGCTGGATTATGGGCCTTTATCACAGCGACAGTATGGGCGAAGGGGCTTTCCTGACCAGCCTCGGCATTGTTATTGTCCCCGTTCTGGCCCGTCTTGTGTTCAGCGAGGCGCAGCCACTGAGTACCTGGCTGGCCATTCCTATCGCCGCCGCCGGTCTTGCCCTGCTTTCCCTGGCAAACGGTTTTCAGCCAGACCCCGGCCAGCTCTACTTTGTCGCGGCCGCGTTCATTTTCGCCCTGTACTTTACCCTCAACACCCGGGCCGCTAACCAGCGCACCGTGGTCAACAAGAAGGGCGAGAGCGTTCTCAAACACCGGGTGCCGGCGCTGCCGCTCACGGCCATTGCCCTGCTTACCGTTGGCGTGGTCATTCTGGCAGAATCTGCACTCAGCGAACCCTGGCGGCCAACCCTGAGCAACCCGGACCCGCTGCTGATCGTATGGGTGCTGGCCAGCGCCCTGATCGCGACCGCCGGGCGCTTTCTGATACAGACCTATGCGCAAAGCCTGGCCGCCCACAGCCATGGGGTCGTGATCCTTGTGCTGGAACCGGTGTGGGTCGCCCTGTTTGCAGTATTCTGGTTTGGCGAAACCATGACAGCGCTCCAGATCGCCGGATGTTCGCTGATTTTTGCTGCTTTATTAGTCAACCGCTGGGGCGCTCTGAGCCGGGGTATCAAAACACTGCTGAAAAACCGGAAATCCGCCTGAAAGAGGTTGACCAGCGGCGGAGAAATCCGTATATTTCGTCCCCGTTGCGAGACAGGACCATAGCTCAGTTGGTTAGAGCGCTACCTTGACATGGTAGAGGTCCCCAGTTCGAATCTGGGTGGTCCTACCAGTCTCGTTTCTCTTTCTCTTCCTGCTTTTCCTGTTCTACTTTGCGCTGCCGGATCCTCTCAAGCTTTTCCTTCGGGATATTCATATTGGCGGTATCCCTGAGCAGCAAAAGACTCCCGACAATCATTGCAATTGCAGCTAATATAAACAGCCATCCGATCAATGGCATAGCATCTCTCCTCCCGATCATTAATATCAGTGTACACCCACCTGCCCCGACACTTAAACGCCGGAGGGCGGGCAAGGCTGCTTATGGGGTTTTCAATGCGCAAACTATTTGACCTTACTGTTGACCAGGCCGCCGTCGCTGTCGATGTGCTGGCCGCAGCCTCTGGCCTGTCCAGGCAACGCATCAAGGATGCGATGGCTAAAGGTGCCTGCTGGTGGACGGTGAAAGGCAAGCAGGTAAGACTGCGGAAGGCAAAGCGGGAACTCAAGGCCGGCACACGCATCCAGCTGTATTACGACGAACACGTTCTTGCCCGCGCTCCGGAGCCGCCGCAGCTGCTGGAGAACAAGGGCCGCTACAGTGTCTGGTGCAAACCGCGGGGGCTGCTCTCCCAGGGCTCACAATGGGGTGATCATTGCAGCCTGCTACGGCTGGCTGAGATACAACTGAACAAACCCTGTTACCTGGTGCACCGCCTGGATGGTGACGCCACCGGCCTGATGCTGATCGCCCACGATGGCAAAGCGGCTGCGGCGCTGTCCGGGTTGTTTGCCGGCCGTACGGTAACCAAGGTATACCGGGCCACCGTGGACGGCATACTAAGTGCTGACAACCTGCTTCTTGACTCGGCCCTTGATGGCAAGCCAGCCGTCAGCCGGGTAACCACGCTGAGCCAGGATGAGAACAGCAACACCAGCGAAGTCAGCGTACGTATCGAGACCGGCCGCAAGCACCAGATACGGCGCCACCTCGCCGGGGCCGGCCACCCGATTATCGGAGACCGGCTTTACGGCTCTGCATCTGCCTCAGGACTGCAGCTGATCGCGGTTGAGCTTGGTTTTCACTGTCCTGTCGCCAAAACCGCCGTGACATATCGTCTGCCGCAGGTGTCAGCTTTCTAAACACCTACGGGATTGTGGTAGCCAGATAGCTCGTAACTCTGGCCCCATCTTACTGAAAACAAAAGGGGTCTCAATATCTCTGTGCTTCTGGCACGCCACCTGCTTGGTGCCTTGGCAGAGTACACGCTGTGCTCTATCTCAATCAGGACGAGGTAGTTAATATGAAAATCAAACACGTGCTTTCCGGCGTTATCATGAGTGTCGCGGCCGCTGTCGCGCCAGCCCATGCCGCGCCTATTCTGAGTGACATCGTTTTTGTGGTGGATGAGTCCGGATCAATGGGTAACGTCCAGACAAACCTCCGTAACAATATCGGGCTGTTCGCCAGCATTCTGACCGGAACCGGCCAGGTCGATGCCCAATATGGCCTTGTGGGGTATGGCGCCAGTTCAATTAACCCGCGCATGTTGACCGACTTTACCAACGCAGGAAACTTCGCCAGCGCCGCACAAGGTCTTCTGACCAACGGCGGTACCGAACCCGGGTACGGTGCTGTGGGCTTTGCGCTGAACGCGCTGGATGGCCAGACTGACACGTTCTCGTTCCGCAACAATGCGGTCAAGAACATCATCATCCTGACCGACGAGCCGTCCAACGGCGACCACCGTTACACCGTGGGTGGCTCAACCATGACCAGCTCGGTACTGGACATGCTGCTCTCAGACAACAACGCGCTGTTCAACGGTGTGTTACGCGGCGCTTCGACCCTGAACTCCTATACCGACCTGATCACCGATCATGGCGGTACGGTGTTCGACCTGACTCAATTCAACACCAACAACCAGCAGACGGTGCAAGACTTCGTTACCCTGTTTGCAAACACCAAACTCCAGGAAACCCTGGATTTCTGCCAGCTGAACCCAACCAACCCTGCGTGCCAGCCTTCCTCAGATGTGCCTGAGCCGGCTTCATTGGGGCTTCTTGGGCTTGGCCTGCTGGGTATCTTTGCCCGCTATCGTCGCCGGTTTGCCTGAGCACCCCGCTCCCGGCACCACCAAAAAAGGCCAGCAAATGCTGGCCTTTTTTGGTATTTCGGCGGGTATCAGACCTGGTAAAAATCCCGATACCAGTCCACAAAACTGGCAATCCCTTCTTCGACCGTGGTTGACGGCTTGTAGTCTACATCCCTGATCAGGGCATCAACGTCGGCATACGTGGCCGGCACATCGCCGGGTTGCAGGGGAAGCAGGTTTTTCTGCGCCTTTCTGCCAACGCGCTCTTCTATAATCTCGATAAAGCGCGAGAGCTCAACCGGATTATTACTGCCGATATTATAGATACGGTAAGGCGCCTTGCTGGTACCCGGCTCCGGCTGCGCACCACTCCACTCGTCGTTGGGGCAGGCTACGCTGTCCAGAGTGCGGATCACGCCCTCAACGATATCATCGATGTAGGTAAAGTCCCGCTTATGCTGACCATGGTTGAATACATCGATCGGCTCGCCGGCGAGTATTTTCCTGGTAAAAATGAACAACGCCATGTCCGGCCGGCCCCAGGGACCGTATACCGTAAAAAACCGCAGGCCAGTGGTGGGCAGGTTATACAGATGGCTGTAGGTATGCGCCATCAGCTCGTTGGCTTTTTTGGAGGCTGCGTAAAGGCTCAACGGGTGATCTACGTTATCGTGCACGGAAAACGGCATGCTCTCGTTAGCACCATAGACCGAGCTGCTGGAGGCGTATACCAGATGCCGGACGTCGTTGTGCCGGCACCCCTCCAGGATATTCATGAAACCCACCAGGTTGGCATCAACATAGGCGTGGGGGTTTTCCAGGGAGTAACGCACACCGGCCTGCGCTGCGAGATGAACCACTCGCTCCGGTTTGTGTTCCCTGAACACGGCTTCCATTGCCTCCCGGTCTGCGACGTCCTGACGCACTTCGGTAAACCCGGGTTTACCGGTCAGCCGGGCGAGGCGGGCCTCCTTGAGGGTGACGTCGTAGTAATCGTTGACGTTATCCACGCCGATGACTTCATCGCCCCGATCAAGAAGACGATGGGCAAGATGCGAGCCGATAAAACCGGCGGTTCCCGTAACGAGAATTTTCAAGATCTGTTCTCCCTGAAAAATGGCGCCCTCAAGGGCGCCTCAAGATCCGTAGTCAGAAGATGAAGCCAACGCTGGCAAAGGGGCCGGAGAGTTCTACATCCAGCTTGTCGTCATCGTCTTCATAATCAATAGCCATTTCACGGTAGCCGGCCCTCAGTTGCAGCATGGCAAACTGATACTGGGCATAGGCATTGATGTCCCGGAGAGAGTCGCCACTGTAGCTGACGAAGTTGCCCTCGGCACCTACCGACACTCCGCTGAACGGCAGGTCGAGCCGTGCCGCCAGGTAGCCCATGGGCACCACCGCATCCACCGTTGTTTTACTCACCCGGCCACCGGCAATCTGTTCCCGCACAACCAGCTCGCCATCAAATTTCCGGGCGGTCAGGCCGAGGTCCAGGTTTACCCAGTTATCCAGTACTTCGTAATAGAAGGTGGCGTCGAACTGGTCAATGTCGAGATCGGAATTCACATCCGCACTTACGATGCCGTCAAAACCTGCGGGACCAACGGTGCCGCTTCCGCTCTGGGAGAGCCCGGTGTAGCTCAGGCGAACGTTCGGTAAAACCGGGATCGGGTGCTCAAAGTAGGCCGTAAAGTTGGCATTACTGTCGCTGCCCATTTTCAGGTCCTGCTCGAGATCAACGCTACTGCCCTTGTTGACCACTTCGCCGGAGAAATCAGAATCCCAATAGCTGACGGTGGCACCGACACCGAGAATATCAGCGTGTGCCAGCGGTGCTGCCATAACCAGAGAACCACCTACTGCGATCATCAACCTGCGCATAGATCACCCTTTCCGTTTGTGTCGTGTCTTCAGTCAAAGCTGATGCCGAGACGGCGACCAACTTCCTCGTAGGTTTCGATAACGTCACCAAGACCTTGCCGGAAACGATCCTTATCCATTTTTTTCCGGGTTTCCTTATCCCAGATACGACAGCCGTCGGGGCTGAATTCATCACCCAGAATAATTGCCCCCCCGGTACCACGGCCAAACTCCAGCTTGTAATCCACCAGCAGCATGCCGGCGTCATCAAACAGGGCTTTCAGTACGTCGTTCACCTTGTAGGTGAGTTCTTTCATCTTTGCCAGTTCCTGTTCGCCAGCCCAGCCAAAGCTGATCGCCAGTGATTCGTTGATCGCCGGATCGTGCAGGGCGTCATTTTTCAGGAACAGTTCGAAGGTGGGTGGGGTGAGCTCTCTGCCCTCCTCTACCCCCAGCCGGCGGCACAGACTACCGGCAGAGATATTGCGCACCACACACTCTACCGGAATCATCTCGAGTTTTTTAACCAGCGATTCAGTGGCAGACAGCAGACCTTCAAAGTGGGTGGGTATACCGGCTGCTTCGAGCTTTTTCATGATGAAGGCGTTGAACTTGTTGTTCACCATGCCTTTGCGATCAAGCTGCTCTTTTTTTTCACCGTCAAAGGCAGAGGTGTCGTCCCGGAACACCAGAACAAACCGGTCGGGATCATCAGTACGGTAGACGGACTTGGCCTTACCGGCGTAAAGTTCTTCGCGTTTTTCCATCAAGTTCTCCAATCACGGACGACCTTCACCGCCCCGTTGCTCAATACAGATGCTCAAATAAACGGGTAAGCAAATCAGAGGCGGTGTACTCACCAGTGTAGCCATCCACTTGCTCCGCCGTCACGTAGACAGCCTGATCCCGTTGCTCAACGTGAACCGTGTGGGTGTGGGTCGGTTCATCTTTACTGCTGAACCAGGAAAACCACCCGGGCGACCGCTCGTCTTCGGTCCGGAAATCCACCTGCAGCCAGCCTTCGCTGCGGTTAAGGTCCATCACGGGGATGTCGATTTCAGCCAGCGACCGGCTGACCTCTGACCATGTGCGGCCATAATCCAGCTCTACCCGGACCGCTGTCGCCACATCGTCGTTGTCTGAAAGCAGACGTACGAGAGGTTCAGAGACCATTCCGGAGGCCGCGCGGGAAAAGGATTTACTGTCCTCACGGGATTTCAGGAACTCGCCCAGATGCGCCAACAGGGCTTTCTGCTGCTCAAGGATCTCCGGACTGCGGGCTGCGGCGTCGCTCCAGCTCACCAGTTCGTCGGGGCTTTCCGGCAGATCCACTATCCGTACCCGGATCTCGGTGGTCTTGCGACGGATACCCGGAGCAAGCCTGGCCTGCACGAAAACCCGGCCTTCGTCGGCAGCGGGCTGGCTATCCAGGCCGAGAAGCTCCCGGCTGCGCAGGCTGAAGTTGGCGAGCTCACTCTGAAGCACTCCCAGCTGGGGGCTGTCATAGGCCACACCCAGTCCGGACTGGTTCATCCAGCCTCCAACCACCGGCCAGAGCCGACCTGGTACTTCGTTGACCAGCAGCCAGACCCGACCATCAAGCTCCTCGATGACATAGTTCTCATCGAGAATCTCAGAGGTCATGTCCGGAGGTTTGGGAATGGAAGACGCATAGTACCGGCGGGTATCGTCGGTATTGATGGTCTGTACCGGCATGATTTCGGAGAAGCGGGACTGATCAGCCCCTTCCGGGACTTCGATTGGCGTCCCTTCCGGGGCATTAACGTATCGCTGGGAGCGGTCTTCCAGAAGACTGCACCCTGCCAGACTGGCAACAAACAGCATCCCGGCCAGGGGCCGGGACAGAGGCAGCGCAGCACTGCGGGCTGTGACTAAAAACGGCATCGGCAACTCCGGTTATCGGATGGGTCGTGCGGCTTCAGAGAACACCGGAAGCTCTGAGGGCATCTTCCACCTCTGCGTGGAACTTCTCGCCGAGCGGTGTCAGGGGTAAACGCAGCCCTTCGCCAATCATCCCCATGCGATTCAGTGCCCACTTAACCGGAATCGGGTTGGCCTCAAGGAACAGCTTGCGGTTGAGTGGCATCAGAAGATCGTTCAGACGGCCGGTCTCGTCCCGGTCGCCGGCCATGGCAGCTTCACACAACCGGGACATGGCCCCGGGCGCCACGTTAGCCGTTACCGAAATGTTACCCTTGGCCCCGGCCAGCATCAGGTCAGCGGCGGTGGCGTCGTCGCCGGAATACACCAGCAGGCGCCCTTCAACGGCTTCGATCAGCTCGATACCCCGTGGGATATTGCCGGTGGCATCTTTGATCCCGATGATGTTCGGAATATCGGCAAGACGCTCAACGGTCTCGTTCAGCATATCGCAGGAGGTCCGGCCCGGTACGTTGTACAGGATCTGATTGATACCCGGTACAGCTTCTGCAATCGCTTTGAAATGCTGATAGAGCCCTTCCTGACTGGGCTTGTTGTAATACGGAACAACCAGCAGGCTCGCATCGGCCCCGAGTTTACAGGCTTCGGTGGTCAGTTCGATGGCTTCACGCGTACTGTTACCACCTGTGCCTGCAATCACAGGGATTCGGCCGGCCACGCGTTTTATGATATGCCCGATGACCCCACAATGCTCTTTAGGGGACAGGGTTGAGGCTTCGCCGGTGGTACCCACAGCCACAATACCGTGTGTGCCATTCTCAATATGGAAGTCCACCAGCTTGTCCAGATCCTCCCAGTGAATATCACCGTCTGGATGCATGGGCGTGACCAGTGCGACAAGGCTACCCGTAATCATAAAAGCTCCGTCCGATTAAAACCGATATGGTAATGTTGGGCTCGTAACGACACAAGGGAATTCAAGGAGAACTCATGTCATCTGTAGTATTGAACAAACCTGTCCCCGCTTTTGAGGCTGAGGCGACCGGCGAGCAGACGGTCCGCCTTGCCGACCTCGCAGGTAAAAACATCGTTATCTATTTCTATCCGAAAGACAACACACCCGGATGCACCACCGAAGGCCAGGATTTCCGCGATCGTATGCCCCTGTTTTCAGAACTGGACACCGAAATATTCGGGGTCTCCCGGGACAGCCTGCGCACCCATGAAAACTTCCGCGCCAGGCACGGGTTTCCCTTCCATCTGATTTCCGATACAGACGAAACCCTGTGCAAGCTGTTTGATGTCATCAAACTCAAGAAAATGTACGGCAAAGAACACCTGGGCATCGAGCGCAGCACCTTCCTGATTGATAAGGAAGGCGTGCTGCGCCAGGAGTGGCGTGGCGTAAAAGTGAAAGGCCACGCCGATGAAGTGCTGGAGGCGGTCAAGTCCCTCTGACTCAGTCAGCCGGTGCCGGTACAGCTTCGTCGTCCTGTACCGGCCAGGCCGAGAAGACAGCCTTGAGCACAGTGGCAAGCGGAATGGCAAAGAAGACGCCCCACAAGCCCCAGATCCCGCCAAAGAACAACACCGCTACAATAATAGCCACCGGGTGCAGATTGTTCACTTCGGAAAACAGGATGGGTACCAGAACGTTGCCATCCAGCGCCTGGATAATCCCATACACCACCATGACCCAGATAAACTGACTACCCCAGCCAAACGCGAACAAAGCGATTACGGCTACCGGGACGGTGACGACGGCTGCACCGATGTAAGGGATCACCACACTCAGGCCAACCAAGAGCGCCAGCAGCGCAGAATAAGGCAGCCCGAGAACCTTGAACGCGACAAAGGTAACGCCGCCCACAATAACGATTTCCAGCGCCTTGCCTCGCACGTAACTGGCACACTGCTGGTTTACCTCGTGCCAGATCCGCACCATCATCGTCCGCTGAGGCGGTAACAGCCGCGCAAGGGAGCCGATAATCAGTTCGCGGTCCTTCAGAAAGAAGAACACCAGGATCGGCACCAGCACGATATAAATCAGCAGCGCCACAAGATCAGGAATGCTGGAAAGGGAGAAGGACACCAGCCATTGGGTCGCCTGCCCGACTTCGGCAGAGATTTCGGCATAGATCATGTTAACCACATCGGCCGAAATCAGGTGGGGATACTGTTCCGGAAGCAGTTCCAGATAGGATTGCAGCTCCCTGATGATGCGGGGTGCCTCGCCGGTCAGATTACTCAGCTGGGTCCATATCAACGGCAACAGGCCGAAGATGGCACCGAGCAGAACACCGAGAAAAACGAAAAACACCAACACCACGGCCGGGGTCTGGGGCATGCCCATGCGGCCCAGCCGGACCACCAGGCCCTGAAGGATGAACGCAATAATCACCGATGCGATGGCCGGTGCCAGCAAAGCACCGAACCAGACAATAAAACCGGTGCCGATGACCAGCAGAAGAAACAGAACCACAGCTTCTTCGTCGGAAAAATACTTATGGGCTAGGCTACGTAGAATTCTGACCACGGGGAGCTCCGAGAGTTAACGACCGCACTCGATCATAAATCGATAAGTACCATTATTTTCTGACTGACTGACAAGCCGGTGCGACGACATGGCAATATAGGCAGGGATATCACGGCTTGAGCCAGCGTCGGTGGCGAGTACCTCTATGCGCTCGCCCGGAGCCATGGCGTTCAGCTCAAGTTTGGTTTTCAGCAACGGCATGGGGCAGCGCAGCCCGCTGGCGTCGAGTTTTCTGTCAGACATAGAAGAAGCTACCATTACTATTACGTCAATCTGCAGGCAAGCATTATGCCGGTGGTGTTACCCTAATGCACCTCAAGAGTTGGTAACCGACAATCAGGGCATGATCACGATCCATGACGCACTTTAACCGCCGCAGCGCCCGTTCGCACATTCGCTTTGCTGCCGGGCTGGCCGCCGCACTGCTCGTTCTGCCGGGGCCTGCTGCCTCTGATAACTCTGCGCTGCCCAGCATCGGTGGCAGCGGCGGGCTGATTTCCGGGCAGCAAGAGGCTGATATCGGCCGCCAGGTAATGACGTCGATCCGACGTTCTGCACCTCAGGTACAGGACCCCCTGATCTACGACTACCTGGGTTCGGTGACCTACCGGCTGGTGCCCTTCGCCCCGCTGGACGACCGCAACCTGAGCCTGGTACTGATCGACAACCCGGCCATCAACGCCTTTGCGGTGCCCGGAGGCATCGTTGGCGTTAACGGCGGCCTGTTTTTACACGCAACCACAGAGCAGCAGTTTGCCTCTGTGCTTGCGCATGAGCTGGCTCACCTGAGCCAGCGCCATTTTGCCCGGCGCATGCAACAGCAGGAAACCAGCGCCCCCCTCACCCTTGCCGGAATGATAGCCGGCATCATTCTTTCGGCAGTGACCCAGTCTGATATCGGGATCGCGGCGATTGCCGGTACCCAGGCCCTGTCGGTCCAGAACATGCTGTCGTACAGCCGGGCCCATGAACAGGAAGCGGACCGCGTGGGCATGGATATCCTCGCCAGCGCCGGGATGGACCCGCGCGGCATGCCGGAAATGTTCGAAATCATGATGCGGCAGAACCGGCTGCAGGGTAACCGCCTGCCGGAGTACCTGTCGACTCACCCCCTTACCCAAAGCCGGGTAGCGGATACCCGCAACCGTGCTGAGCAGTATCCGAATGAACGCGTGGATGATGGCCAGGAGTACCACCTGATCCGGAGCCGGTTGCAGGTGCACTATGCCCAGTCACCGGAAATTGCCATCGACATCTTCGAGGCCTACCTAAAAAGCGAAGGCGCGCCACCTAACGACGCCATCCGCTATGGGCTGGCCGTCGCCTACCACAAGGCCGGCCAGTACCAGAAAGCGGAAACTTTGCTAAGGGAGTTGCTTGAAAACAACCCGGGACGAATTACCTTTCAGGTGTCTCTGGCCGAGACCCTCATCAGCCAGGGGCGCCATACCGATGCCCGGGAACTGCTTGCCGGTGCACTCACCCGCAACCCCCGCAACTACCCCATCAGCATGATGCTGGCCAACGCCGAAATCGGCGACGGGAACGGCGCTGCTGCCGCTGCTGTGCTCAGGGATATCAGCCGACAGCATCCCGACCGCGAAACCGTTTGGCTGAGGCTGGCAGAAGCAGAAGGCATGGCCCGGAACATTGTGGGGGTGCACCGGGCACGAGCCGAGTACGATATTCTGATGGGGGACTGGCACTCCGCTCAGCGCCAGTTGCGCCAGGCTCAGGAGCTGTTGCCCGCAGGGGCCGCCGAACGGCAGGTAATCAACCAGCGCCTCGGCGAGATCTCCGACCGGCTGCAGGGCGCCCGCTAGGCGCCCTCAGGTGCCGGCTCAGGCGTTGCCTGCCGCCTTCAGGTTCATGTTGGCGGTGTAGTCCAGCATCCTGTGCAGCGGACGCAGAGCGTCTTCGTACAAGGCGGCATCCACCAGCACTTCCTGATCGCCGGTCTCCAGCACGTGCAGCAGGTTCTCCAGACCGTTCATCGCCATCCACGGGCAATGAGCACAGCTGCGGCAGGTAGCGCCGTTCCCGGCCGTGGGTGCTTCGATCAGGGTTTTATCAGGCGCCAGCTGCTGCATCTTGTAGAAGATGCCGTTGTCGGTGGCAACGATAAACTCCTGATTGGGCAGAGTCTGTACCGCATGGATCAGCTGTGACGTGGAGCCCACCACGTCGGCCATCTGCACAACGGCATCCGGCGACTCAGGGTGCACCAGAACGGCTGCATTCGGGTACAGGGCCTTGAGGTCTTCAAGCCCACGGTATTTGAATTCTTCATGCACAATGCAGGAGCCATCCCACAACAGCATGTCGGCCCCCGTGCTTTTCTGCACGTAATGGCCCAGGTGTTTGTCTGGTGCCCACAGGATTTTCTCTCCACGGGCATCAAGGTGCTCTACGATGGCGTTGGCGCAACTCGAAGTCACCACCCAATCGGCCCTCGCCTTTACCGCAGCGGAAGTGTTGGCATAGACCACCACAGTGCGGTCCGGGTGCTGGTCGCAAAACGCTGAGAACTCATCTGCCGGGCAACCGATGTCCAGTGAACAGGTAGCCTCGAGGGTCGGCATCAGTATCCGTTTTTCCGGATTGAGAATCTTGGAGGTTTCACCCATAAAGCGTACCCCGGCCACAACAATCGTGGAGGCCGGGTGCTGGGTACCAAAGCGGGCCATTTCCAGTGAGTCAGCAACACAACCGCCGGTCTCTTCAGCGAGCCGCTGGATATCCGGATCGGTGTAGTAGTGGGCGACCAACACGGCATCCTTCGCCTTAAGGGCATCTTTGATACGTGCCTCGAGCTCTGCTTTTTCGCTATCGCTCAGAGGCTTTGGCTCGGCCTGGTGGGCCAGATGTTCCTGAACAAGGATACGGTCATCTGCTCGTGTCATCGCGGGATCTCTGAAATACATTTGCGGCCAGGGAGTATATCACTTTACCCACACATTTCATCGGCAGGCAATATACTCATGGTACAGCCGGGGCCTGGTTCGCCCTGAAGAGTAGATGGTGGCCAGACAGCCAAAAAAAAAGAGCCCGCAGGCTCTTTTTTAACAGTCGTACCCTTCGGGTACTTCTGGGCATTGGTGGGTCGTGAAGGATTTGAACCTTCGACCAATTGGTTAAAAGCCAACTGCTCTACCAACTGAGCTAACGACCCATAACACTTTTTTGCCGGCCTTGCATCCGGCGAATGTCCGGAGTACTCCGGCCACTCTGAATCTGGTGGGTCGTGAAGGATTTGAACCTTCGACCAATTGGTTAAAAGCCAACTGCTCTACCGACTGAGCTAACGACCCAAACGAGGCGCACATATTACTGAATTTTTCGGGGTGATCAACCCCTTTTTTTCGTAAACCCCAATATTTTTTTGCCAGCTGATCACCGCGCAACCAATTCCGGGGATTTTAGTTACCCTCCGTTGCGGTCGAGGTACTTCTGGGCAAGTTCTGCCGCCGAGGATTGCGGGTAGCGATCCACCACGCTCTGCATGCGACGCCCGGCCTCTTCCTTCTCGCCCAGCCGGTCCAGTGCCACACCCAGCTTGTAGACCGCATCCGAAGCTTTACGATGATCACTATAGCGCGTTGCGACAATGGTAAAAGCCTGCTTGGCCTGCTCCGGCTGCGGCTTGGCCAGATAGACCTCACCCAGCCAGTAATAAGCATTTACCGTAAGGTCGCCTTCCGGATAGGTGCCAACAAAATCATAAAGCCGGGAAATCGCCGCATCGTAGTCTTTATCGTTACGGATAAGACTGATGATTTCATCGTAGGCTTTCTTCTCTTCGGCACCGGGAGACCGGTACACCCGCAGAGCCTGAGGTGACTCACTGCCCGGGTTGCTGTCCGCGCCCGCCCCGGTATCATCCGGGGCCGGGGTCCCGGCCGCTGGCCGCTCATCCACAGCCCTGGACAGATCAAGGATGCGCTGGTCCAGATCCACATAGCGGTCGCGCCCCTGCTGTTGCAGGCGGGTGATCTGGTGTTGCTGCTCTTCGATGCGACCCTGCATGCGGCGCACTTCGCCTTGCAGCTGCTGAATCATATAGAACAGCTCGGCACTGCTCTGGGACGACGGGTTTGGCGACTGCGCCTGAACAGCTCCCGCCAGGCCCAGGCCCAGCGGAAGCAGCACGGTCGCCATGAGGTATTTTCTCATGGACGGGTCCGGTTACATGGCATTATTGGAAAATCAGTTCTACCCGACGGTTCTGCGCATGGGCGCTCTCGGTAGCACCACGCACCGCCGGCTTCTCTTCGCCATAGCTTACGGTTTCGATCTGCCCGCGTGAAGCCCCGTTCACGATCAGGAAGCGCTCAACCGAGTTTGCCCGGCGCTCACCCAGGGCCAGGTTGTACTCTTTGGTGCCGCGCTCATCCGCATGGCCTTCCAGACGCACCTTCTGACGCGGGTTGTCGGCAAGGAAGCGTGCGTGGGCGATCAGCACATCACGGGTTTCCTGCTTGATTTCGGAGGTATCAAAGTCGAAGTAGAAGGTGGTGATGTCCCGCAGGGCCTGCAGCTCGGACTGTGCACGACGCTCGTCGTCGCTCAGTGCCCCAGAGGAAATACCTTCACCGTCCTGGCCGCCGTACACTGTGGAGCCATCGCTGCCAATGGCCTGCACATCAGAGCCGTAGGCATCGTCTTCCATGTGCTCGCCAGTGGAGCTACAACCGGCTACCAGCCCGGCAGACAGTACCATGGCAAACAGTTTCTTTGAGAATGACAGTTTCATACTTCCGTTCCTCTTTTTTAAGGTTAACTTCCAACTTCTTCTCTGGGATGCAAGGGCGATCAGCGAGTGATCGGGCCCCAGGCCGGCTCCCTGACATCGCCATCCGTTGCCGGCAGGCTATAGGCCGCACCGCCATCGGCAGAAACAACCGTCAGCACACTGGTTCCACCCTGGCTGGTGGCATAGATCAACAGCCGGCCATTAGGCGAAACACTGGGTGATTCGTCTGATTCTGTACGGGTAATAACACTTTCGTCTCCGCTTTTCAGGTGGGTACGGGCAATATGAAACGCCCGGTCCCGCTGATGTACGTAATACACATATTCGCCCTGGTTATCGGGCCTCGGGCGGGCGTTATAGCGACTGCCGAAGGTAATCCGGCGAGGCTCTGCGCCAGGGCGCTCCATATAGTAAATCTGCGGCCCGCCCGAGCGGTCAGAGGTAAAAAAGATGCCCTGGCTGGTGCGATCCCAGGCCGGCTCTGTATCGATGGCCCAGTGATTGGTCAGCCGGGTTGTCTTGCGTGTGGCCAGATCCATCTGGTAGATCTCGGCGTTGCCTTCCCGGGAAAGAGTCATGAGCAGCGAACGGCCATCAGCCGACCAGGCCGGTGCGGAGTTCAGGCCGGAGAAATCCGCCACTTTATCCCGCTGACCAGACGACAGCTCGTGTACATAGATGGCCGGCTTTCCGGTCTCGAATGACACATACGCCAGCCTTTTACCATCCGGGGACCACGCCGGCGAAAGGATCGGCTCCCGGCTTTCCAGGCGCACCTGGGCCCGTTTGCCGTCGACATCACTTACCTGCAGGCGATAGCGGGTCTGGTCTCCTGATCCGGTCACCGTCACATAGGCGAGTTTGGTGGAAAACACACCCGGCTCGCCCGTGATGGCCTCATAAACGCGATCGCTGATGTGGTGGGCCAGGGAGCGGATACTGCCGGCACCGGAGGCGGCGGTTTCGCCCAGGATGCGCTGCTCCCGGTTAACGTCAAACAGTTCATAGCGGGCCTGAATCCGGTCGCCGTTACGCGTCAGCTCGCCGACCAGCACATAGCGCTGCCCCAGCATACGCCAGTCGCGGAAATAGACGTCCGAGCCCTTGGAAGGAAGGCTGAGCATTTTGGAAGGTTCCAGGGTCCGGAACTCGCCACTCATGGTGAGATCCGACTGCACGATGCTGCTCACCTTGTCGCCCGGGGGCATGGCCCCGCTTTCGGCAAACGGTACAACGGCCACCGGAATAGCCGAGCCGGCACCTTCGGTAATACGGATCAGCAGTTCGGCCCGGGCGCTGCCAGCGGCCACCATCACTACGGCCAGCCAGCCTGTCAGCAGGGTTTTGAGAATCGTTTTACGGCAATTCGGTTTTGCTGTCATATCCATCTCTGGCCTCACCGCAAGCGCTGCGGATTAAATTCAATCGTAAACTGGCGGAAGTACCGCTCAAAGATATCCCGGTCAGTCGGCACCGGGTAGCGATTTAAAGAGCGCACTGCACCCAGGGCCGAGTTATCAAACGCGCTGTTGCCACTGCTGCCGACCAGCGTCACGCTGGCGAGTTCACCCGTGGGCAGCAGGGTGATCTGCAACCGCGCCGTCATGCTCTCGGTAGCCGATGACGGCGGGTACCAGGCCTGACTCAGCCGTTCCCGGATCAACGCCTGGTATTTCTCGCTTTCGCTCAACATCTGAGCCTCTTTGGCCCGGGCGGCTGCAGCTTCCTGCTGTCGCCTGGCGTCTGCCTCTTGCTGCTGCCGCGCCTGCTCGGCCAGAGCTTCCAGCTGTTGTTCCTGCAAACGCCGCTCATTTTCCCTGCGCTCCTGTTCTTCCCGGGCTGCCTGTTCGCGACGCTGGCGCTCAGCTTCTTCCTGGCGTTTGCGTTCTTCTGCGGCCTGACGTTCGGCCTCTTCCCGGGCGCGCTTCTCCTGCTCGGCCTTCTGCCGCTCGCGCTCTTTGGCTTCAGCCTCGGCTTTCTGGCGGGCGGCTTCTTTCGCCTGTGCCGCCTGCTCGGCTTTCTCCCGGGCCTCAGCCTCCTGCTTTTTACGTTCTTCTTCCTGCTTTCGGGCCTGCTCCTCCGCCTGCTGGCGACGGGCTTCTTCCTGCTGCTTCCGGCGCTCGGCCTCGGCGCGTTCGCGCTCCTGCCGGAGGCGCTGCTCCTCATCCCGGTCGCGCTGGTCCTGCTCTTCCACCACCGGGCTGGGCTTTGGTTCGGGGCTGATCAGCCGGGCCGAAATAGACCGCGGTTCGGGCTCCCGGACAGGGCTGTTCCAGGACCAGCCCGCCAGCGCAATGACCACCAGCACCACATGAAGAGCAACCGATAGCGCTACCGGCGACTTCCATGGCGGCGCCTCGGTATCCAGTGTTTCCCGTTCGTGACCTGTCACAGCTCGTTTGCCACCTTGTTACGGGTTAGTGTCGGGCATGTCGGTTATCAAACCAACGCCGGTCGCGCCTGCGGATTGCAGGGCCGCCATCAAACGCACCACCACACCGTAATCCACAAATTCATCCCCACGCACCATGATCTCGGCATTGGCGCGCTCGGAAAGTATCTTGCCGACCTGCTCCGTGAGCTCGCTCAGCGGCATCGGGTCGCTGCCTCTGTCGCCCACCTCCAGGAAGTAGGCGCCGTTGGCGTCCACCGAGACGGTAATCGACTCCACGTCCTTATCCTGCTGGATCGGCTCAGAGGTTGTCTCGGGCAAATCCACTTTCACCCCCTGGGTGAGCATCGGGGCCGTCACCATAAAGATCACCAGCAGCACCAGCATCACGTCGATGTAGGGCACCACGTTGATTTCCGACATCGGCTTGCGCCGATGCGGGGGCATCATTCCCATGCCTTTCATAGCACCTGCCTCCCCTGCCTGATATCAGTCATCAACCCGCTGCCCGGTCGTTGTTGTGGACGCGACGATGGAGGATGCTGGAGAACTCTTCGGCAAAGGTTTCGTAGTTTTTCAGCTGGGCATCCGAAATCGCCGCAAACCGGTTGTAGGCGATAACCGCAGGAATGGCGGCGAACAAACCCATGGCCGTTGCGATCAGCGCTTCTGAGATGCCCGGCGCAACCGTGGCGAGGGTGGCCTGCTGTACCTGCGCCAGCCCCCGGAAGGAGTTCATGATGCCCCAGACCGTCCCGAACAGGCCGATGTATGGACTGGTTGAACCAACGGTGGCCAAAAACGGCAGATGGGTTTCAAGCCGCTCCTGCTCACGGGAGAAGGCCACGCGCATGGCACGCTGCGCGCCTTCCATCACCGCATCCGGATCACGGCTTTGCTGGCGCAAACGGGAAAACTCCTTGAACCCGGCACGGAACACGGCCTCGACACCGGAATATGGCGTTGGGTTGGCGGTGACCTCCTTGTAGAGCTGGCCCAGGTCCATACCCGACCAGAACCGGTCTTCAAACTCCACCTGTGCTTTTTTCGCCTTACGGAACACCTGCAGCCGCTGAAAGATAAGGGCCCAGGACACCACAGAGGCGGCCGCCAGCAGCAGCATAACCAGCTGTACCAGCACGCCGGCATTGGCAATCAGATGCCAGACTGAAAGTTCTGTTTCCACTATTTACTCCCGAAATAGTCTTATTAAACAAATTATTACACAGTGTTCTTCAGGATTTCCATCATATCTTCAGGCAAGCGTCTGGGTTTGCCGCTGTCGAGGGCAACACACGCCACGCGGACATCGGCTTCACACAGCAGCTCCCGGGTATCCGCTTTCAGCACTTTCTCGTTGAACCCCATCCACACCCGGGAAAATCCGGTGACCTCAACCTTCACCAGCAACTGGTCGTCCAGCCTTGCCGGGGCGCGGTAGTGCAGGTTCATCTTTTGCACCACGTAGCTGATATTATCGTTCAGCCCGGCCCTCAACCCTACGCCATGGCTGCGGACCCATTCGGTTCTCGCCCGTTCCATGTAGTGCAGGTATTTGGCGTGGAACACAATACCACCTGCATCGGTGTCTTCGATGTATACCCGGATGGGTAACTCAAAGCTGTCGGGGCTGCTCTTACTCAACACGCTGCTCCCCCTCCGACTTCGGCGGTATCACGCCAAAATGCCGATACGCACTGGAGGTGACCATCCGCCCACGCGGGGTCCGGACCATAAAGCCCTGCTGAATCAGGAACGGCTCCAGGACATCCTCGATGGTGCCCCGCTCCTCACTGATGGCCGCTGCCAGGCTCTCAACGCCGACCGGGCCACCATCAAATTTCTCAATCATCGCCAGCAGTAACCGCCGGTCCATGTGATCGAAACCGAGGCTGTCTACCTTGAGCATATTCAGGGCCTGGTCGGCAATCTCTGCGGTGATCCTGCCGTCGGCACGGACCTCAGCGAAATCCCGTACCCGCCGTAACAAACGGTTGGCGATACGGGGGGTGCCGCGGGACCGACGGGCGATTTCGAAGGCTCCGGTCTGATCAATGCTCACGGACGACAAACGGGCCGAGCGGGAAATGATATGAGTGAGGTCCTGTGTGTTGTAGAACTCAAGCCGCTGTACAATGCCAAAGCGGTCGCGCAGCGGTGATGTCAGCAGCCCGGCCCGGGTTGTCGCCCCCACCAGGGTAAAAGGCGGCAGATCCAGCTTGATCGACCTGGCCGCCGGGCCTTCGCCGATCATGATGTCCAGCTGATAGTCTTCCATCGCCGGATACAGGACTTCTTCAACCGCGGCACTGAGCCGGTGTATCTCATCGATAAAAAGCACATCGCCTTCTTCGAGGTTGGTCAGCATCGCCGCCAGGTCCCCGGCTTTTTCGAGCACCGGGCCAGACGTGGTTTTGATCGACACTCCCATCTCGTTGGCGATAATGTTGGCAAGCGTTGTCTTGCCCAGACCTGGCGGGCCAAAGATCAGCACATGATCGAGCGCTTCCTGGCGGGCACGGGCGGCAGAGATGAAGATCTCCATCTGTTCCCGTACGCTGGGCTGACCTACATATTCGGACAGTCGCGCAGGCCGGATCGCCCGGTCGTATACCTCTTCGTAGTCCCCGGCTGTGGCCGAAATCAGACGGTCCGATTCAATCATGGCATTATCCGCTTGCTGGGAATAAACAACGCGCCCACGGGTTCTCCCTGAAGGTCAGGTTGCACCAATTGTACAAAGGGCAAGGTTCGAGTCACGTTACGCTCTATACACATTAATGTCATGGAGCGACATAAAACGCCGGGGCTTACCCGGCCGGTATCATATTCCTGAGTGCCAGCCGGATCAGCGTTTCCGGGCTCATCTCCGGCTCAGCCACCTTGCTGATCGCCCGGGCCGCCTCCTGGGGCTTGTAGCCCAGAGCAATCAAGGCCGCCTCGGCCTCATCCCTGGGGTCAGCGCCCGGGGCTGCGACCGCCACTGACTCGCCCTCAACCGTACCCGGCACCTGCCCCGACAGTTCAAACTGCGCCTCCAGCTGTTTGAGCCGGTCCGGCATGTCCAGAAGCAGTCGCTCGGCTGTTTTTTTGCCGACACCGGGCAGCTTGACAAGTGATTTCAGGTCTTTGGCCTCGATGCAGCGTATGAACTGGCGGGCTTCAAGCCCGGACATTATGCCAGCGGCCAGCCGGGGGCCTACGCCGTTCACCTTGATCAGCAAACGGAACAGGTTGCGATCCAGAGTGTTCACAAAGCCGTACAGGCTCTGGACATCCTCGCGCACCACAAAATGGGTATGGAGAACCACCTCCTGGCCAACCTCCGGCATATGAAAAAAGGTGGTGTAAGGGATATCGATTTCGTACCCCACACCGGCACATTCCACCAGCACCTGGCCCGGGGCCTTTTCCAGCAATACTCCACGAATACGACCTATCAAAGCAGGACTCCTGTAGCGATTAGCACCGATTACCGGTGCCGGACACGGCCACCTCTCACCTTACCTCCGGCGCGGGCGAGCTTCATGACACTCTGGTTCATATGGGCATGACAAAGGGCGATGGCCAGGGCGTCGGCGGCGTCGGCCTGGGGCTTGCGGGACAGGCCCAGCAAGGCCTGAACCATGTGCTGAACCTGAGACTTATCAGCTGCGCCAGTCCCCACCACGGCCTGTTTTACCTGACGGGCAGAGTATTCATGCACAGCCAGACCACTGTTGGCGGCACTGACGATGGCTGCCCCCCTGGCCTGGCCAAGCTTGAGTGCAGAATCAGGATTGCGCGCCATGAACACCTGCTCGATGGCGAATTCCTCAGGGCGGTATTCGCCAATCAACAGTGCAAGGCTATGAAAGATGGTTTGCAGGCGCTCGGCCATCGGTTTTTCACCAACCCGGATACAGCCGCTGTCGAGGTACTCAATCGTGCGGCCTTCCACGCGGATGATACCGTAACCGGTGATGCGGGAACCGGGGTCTACCCCCAGAATAATTGCCATCCGCCTGCCCTCAGGGATGGGAGAGTCTGGCCGGGCCGGAGGTGGTGACCCACCTCCGGCAATGCCTTTACTCTTTGGTTTCTGCCTGGCTGCTGTCGGCAGCCTTGGCGGAGCGGCGCAGCCGAATGTGCAGCTCTCGCAACTGCTTCTCGTCCACGGCTCCGGGTGCCTGAGTCATCAGGCAGGTGGCGCTCTGGGTTTTCGGGAAAGCGATCACATCCCGGATGGAGGTCGAGCCGGTCATCAGCATCACCAGGCGATCCAGACCAAACGCCAGGCCGCCATGGGGCGGACAGCCGTATTTGAGCGCGTCGAGCAAAAAGCCAAACTTGGCCCGGGCCTCGTCCTCTTCGATGCCAAGGATGCGAAACACCGTCTCCTGCATCTTGCCGTCGTGAATACGGACAGATCCGCCACCCAGCTCGGTGCCGTTCAGCACCATGTCGTAGGCACGGGACAGGGCTTTGGCCGGGTCTGCGGCCAACTCTTCCGGGCTGCAGGAGGGCGCTGTGAACGGGTGGTGAATCGCGGTCAGGCCGCCATCGGGAAGCTCTTCGAACATCGGGAAGTCGACAACCCACATCGGTGCCCACTCAGAGGTGAGCAGGTTCAGGTCGTGACCAATCCTGATCCGCAGTGCGCCCAGGGCCTCGTTGACGACAACGGCTTTATCAGCGCCGAAGAACACAATGTCGCCGTCTTCGGCACCTACCCGCTCCATGATGGCCAGAGCGACGTCGTCGCCCAGGAATTTCACGATCGGAGACTGCAGGCCTTCAGCACCTTTGGCCAGCTCGTTCACCTTGATATAGGCAAGACCTTTGGCGCCATAGATACCGACAAACCTGGTGTAGTCGTCAATCTGCTTGCGGGTCAGCTCGCCACCCCTGGGAACACGCAGTGCTGCAACACGGCCTTTCGGGTCTTTGGCGGGGCCGGCAAACACTTTGAAGTCGACGTCTTCTACCAGATCGCCGACGTCCTGCAGTTCCAGCGGAATACGCAGATCGGGCTTGTCACTGCCATAGCGCTGCATGGCCTCGGAGTACGGCATACGCGGGAATTCCGGCAACTCAACATCCAGCACATCCCTGAACAGGGAGCGGATCATCTCCTCGTTCAGCGCCATCAGGGCCTGTTCATCGACGAACGATGCTTCGATATCGACCTGGGTAAATTCCGGCTGACGGTCGGCGCGCAGGTCTTCATCGCGGAAGCATTTGGCAATCTGATAATAGCGGTCTATGCCGGACACCATCAGCATCTGCTTGAACAGCTGGGGCGATTGCGGCAGCGCAAAGAACGAGCCTTCGTGGGTACGGCTGGGCACCAGGTAGTCGCGGGCACCTTCCGGGGTAGCACGGGTCAGGATGGGGGTTTCGACATCCATGAAGCCGCGGCTGTCGAGGAAGTTACGGATGTAGCTGGTCACCCGGGAACGGAACCGCAGGCGGTTAATCATTTCCGGACGGCGCAGGTCCACAAAACGGTAGCGCAGGCGAACGTCTTCGCCAACATCAACGTGCTCATCCAGCGGGAACGGAGGCGTAGCGGCGGCGTTGAGGATAACCAGCTCTTTACACAGCAGCTCTACCTGGCCGGTAGGCATGTTGTTGTTCTCGGTGCCGGCGGGGCGACGACGCACCCGGCCGGTGACCCTGATCACGAATTCGCTACGGACTTTTTCAGCCAGAGCAAAACCTTCGGGGGTGTCCGGGTCGACCACCACCTGTGAGATGCCATCCCGATCCCGCAGATCCAGGAAGATTACCCCACCGTGGTCACGACGGCGGTGGACCCATCCACAGAGTGTGACTTCCTGATCAATGTGGGATTCGTTGATCCCACCGCAATAATGACTGCGCATATCGGTTCCCGTTACGTTTTACGTTTAATGTGTGCGTTCTGATTCTGAATCCTGAGCAACCTGCGCCCCACCTGACGCTACCGGGCTCATAGCCCCGACAACCGGGGCCGCGTAAACGCATAAATGAAAGCCGGTCATTATAAACATATTGAGTTTGAAAATCAGGCATCAGGCCGCGCAATTGGTGCGTAAAGGTGACTATCAAAAAACCGGCGGCTAGAATACATGGTTTGACCGGCGGATGGAGTTGTGAGTTGGCCAGCAGAGCGGAACAGAAGCAGAAAACACGACGTGCGCTGATGGATGCCGCGCTGGCTCAGCTGAGCCCGGACCGGGGTTTTGGCAGCCTCAGCCTGCGTGAGGTAGCCCGTGAAGCAGGCATTGCGCCAACGTCGTTCTACCGGCACTTTGCCGATCTGGACGAGCTGGGCCTGGCACTGGTGGACGAAGGCGGTGTGGCGCTTCGCCAGCTGATGCGGCAGGCGCGTAAGCGGATTGTCCGGAACGGCAGCGCCATCTCCACCTCGGTAGATACCTTTATGGAGTACCTGAGCAACAACGCCAATCTGTTCCGGCTTATGCTCAGAGAGCGCACCGGCGCGTCAAAAACCTTCCGGACCGCCATGAAAGCCGAAATCGAGCATTTCGTGACAGAACTGGCCGACGATCTGCGCCGGTTTGCCGAGGAACAGGACAAACCACTTTCTGATGCACGCCTGGTGGCGGAGGCCATGGTGACGGTGGTTTTCAACCGGGGTGCCGAGGCGCTGGACGCCACGCCCCGGGAGCAGGAGGAGCTGAAAGCCAAGCTCAAGACCCAATTGCGGATGATTCTGGTGGGCTCGCAAACCCTGGCCCTCTGGCAACAAGGCCGCGAGTAAACCGGCCAGCTCAGGCCATGCTGACCAGCACCGGCGCGAGCCTGGCCCGGATCTCTTCCAGCGCGTTGTCGCTATAGGGAACCGGCGCTTGCTTACCCCATACCGGCCCGGGCCAGGCGGGGTCTCCCTCAAAGCGCACGATGTGGTGCAAATGCAGTTGCGGCACCATGTTGCCGAGGGCCGCCACGTTCATCTTATCGCCATCAAACAGCGTCATCATGGCTTTACTTAACGCCGACGATTCTTCCAGCAAGCGCACCTGCTGGCCTTGCTCCAACTGATAGATTTCCCGGATGTCCGGCACCGCCGGCACCAGAATTACCCAGGGCCAGGTGCTGTCATTCATCAGCAGCACCTCGCACAGGCGGCTTCTGCCCAGAGAGTGCGTGTCGGCCGCGAGGCGCTCATGTAACCTGAACATACCCTGCTCTCCCCCGAATGGTTTACACAAGATCAACCGGCCGCCTTTTTCTGCTGCCAGATCTTTTCCCAGGCCAGCGCAGTGCGCACGATGGTTTCCAGGTCGTCATGCTCCGGTTCCCAGCCCAGCACGTCTTTAATGCGGGTATTATCGGCCATCAGAGCAGCCGGATCACCGGCCCGACGGCCGGTTTCCTGCACCGGGAAATTCAGCCCGGATTCGGCCTTGACCACATCGATTACCTCACGCACGGTAAAGCCCCGGCCATACCCGCAGTTCAATACCTGAGACTCACCGCCCCGGGCCATGTAATCCAACGCCATAACGTGGGCCCT
>Ga0209075_1000540_pt1 | contig 37244 bp, 45 predicted proteins | sample Stecom2011_FD_187523 | JGI IMG/M metagenome (GOLD analysis project Ga0209075, IMG submission 187523) | Agricultural soil microbial communities from Utah to study Nitrogen management - Steer compost 2011 (SPAdes) (version 2) | ecosystem: Environmental > Terrestrial > Soil > Agricultural land...
GGCAGGTGGTCATTTCGGTGGGCACCCTGCTTGCGCCCATTGCCATCGGTTCTGCAGAGAGCCTGTCAGCGGCACTGTTCTACATGCTCAGCACCACCTGGACCGTGGCCGGCCTGTTCCTGGTGGCCGATCTGGTCGCTGACCAGCGTGGCAGTGCGGGCGACCGTCACGTGACGGCGCCAAAGATGCCACACCGTACCTTCCTGAGTGTCCTGTTCATGATTGGCGCCGTCTCTGCCGCCGGCCTGCCGCCGATGAGCGGCTTCTTTGGCAAGGTGCTGATCCTGATGTCGGTGGAGACCGGCAGTGCAATGGCGTGGGTGTGGTCCGCCATCCTGGTGGGCGGCTTCCTGTCACTGCTGGCCTACAGCCGGGCGGGAAGCATCGTTTTCTGGCGCACCGTTGAGGGCGAGATCAAACCGGCCCGGCGGCTCAAAGGCGTTACCGCCGTGTCGGCGGGGATCATGATCGCTCTCTCCGTCGTGATCGTCGCGCTGGCGGGCCCGATCAATCGCTATACCGAAGACACCGCCGCCCAGATTCTCGACACCTCGGCTTACATCAATATTCTGCAGACCCCAATGGTCGGGGAGGAAAACTGATGCTCGACAGACTGAACTTCCCGCAACCGTGGCTCAGCCTGATCCTGTTTCTTACCTGGCAGGTTCTCAGCGAAGGGGTTTCCGGTGGCAGTGTGGTACTGGGGCTGATACTGGCCTGGGTTATTCCGCAGCTCACGCAGAGCTTCTGGCCGGAGCGCCCGCGGTTCAGAAAACCCTGGCTGATGCCAGGCTATCTGCTGAAGGTGGTCTGGGACATCACCATCGCCAGCTTTGTGGTGGCACGGCTGATCCTGTCAACCCGCAAGCCGAAACCGGCGTTCATCTCTTACCCGCTGCACCTTCAGCACCCACTGGCGATCTCGATTCTGGCAAGCACCGTGTCGCTGACCCCGGGTACGGTGAGTGCTGATATCAGCGACGATCAGAAGCTTCTGCTGATCCATGCCCTGAATGCAGGGGATGACAACGAGGTGATCGAGGAAATTTACAATCGCTATGAGAAACCGCTGATGGAGATGTTCTCATGATAACCATCGCTCTCTATATCACCATCGCCCTGGTTACCCTGGCTGCCCTGCTGAACCTCTATCGCCTGATCATCGGCCCGGATGCGCCGGACCGGGTACTGGCGCTGGACACCCTGTATGTGAACGCCATTGCCCTGATCATTCTGCTGGGCCTGGTGCTCGACAGCCGGATGTACCTGCAGGCAGCACTGCTGATCGCCGTTATGGGCTTTGTCAGCACGGTGGCGACCGCCAAATACCTCAAACGCGGCAGCGTCATTGAGTAACCGGAGGATTCCATGACCCCTTTCGCAGAATATGCCATCTCGGCGCTCCTGATCATCGGAGGTGCCTTCACGCTGATCGGAGCCCTTGGCCTGGCGCGGCTGCCCGATTTCTTCACCCGGCTGCATGGACCAACCAAGGCGACCACGCTTGGGGTGGGGGCGGTGATGCTGAGTTCCGTGCTGTATTTCTCGATCACGGATCAGGGTATCGGCATTTCCGAGATACTGATTACCGTGTTCCTGTTCATGACCGCACCGGTGAGTGCCAATATGATGGCGAAAGCCGCCATGCACCTTGGCCTGAAAACCATGGACAACACCCGGGGCAAGCCCTGGCAGCAGTAGCCTGGCGGTCAGCGCGGCTGCGGTGCCGGGTTGCACCCGCGGGAAAGGCCGGTAAAGGCGAAGTCCAGCTCCGGGTTACGTCCCTCGATAATCTCCGCCAAAGCCGCGGCGGAGCCACAGGAATGGGTCCAGCCCAGGGTGCCATGGCCGGTATTCAGATACAGATTGGAGAGGTGGCTTCTGCCAATATAGGGCACATTGGACGGCGTCGCGGGGCGCAGCCCGGTCCAGAACCGGGCCTGGGCCCAATCTCCCGCCTCCGGCATTACCGCTGAGGCGCGCTCAACAATGGCCCGGCAACGGATGTAGTCCAGATTACGGGTATAGCCGCCAAGCTCGGCCGTACCCGCCACCCGGATTCGATCCCCCAGGCGTGAGTAGACCAGCTTGAACTCGTCGTCAGTGAGGCTGACCCGGAACGCCGCTTCCGGACGTTTAACCGGCACCGTAATGGAATAGCCCTTGGCCGGATAGATATTCAGAAACAGCCCCAGCTGCCGCGCCAGCACCGCACTGAAACTCCCCAGGCTCAGCACGTAACTGTCGGCCCGCAACACCTCATGCACACCGTCGGTCAGTGTCTGCACGCCCAGAATCCGGTCCCCGGATTTATCAAACCCCAGTACCTCAGTACCGTACCGGAACCCGACACCGGCCTCAGCGCATTTACCGGCCAGTGCCTGGGTAAACATGCGCGCATCCCCGCTTTCATCATCTGCGGTATAGGTGGCACCGGCTATCCGGTGCCGGATGTGCTGCAGGCCAGGCTCCAGCTCGGCTGCGCGCGCGGCATCAATTACCTGCCGGTCGCACCCCAGCTCCCGCATGATCCGGGCCGGCTCCTGGGCAGCATCAAACTCTTTCTGGCTGGTATAGAAATGGAGAATCCCGCGGGTTTGCTGATCATACTGCAGGTTCAGCTGCTCCCTCAGTGTCTGCAGGTGCGCGCGGCTGTAGGTGCCCAGATTGACCATCTGGCGAATGTTATGGGTTGCCCGGGTGGCCGTACACTGGCCCAGGAAAGACAGCACCCAGCGCCACTGGTAGGGGTCGAGGCGAGGCCGGTACAGCAGAGGCGCGTCGGATTTCAGCAGCCACCTGAGGATCTTGAGGGGCGCGGAAGGATTCGCCCAGGGCTCGGCGTGAGAGACCGAAATCTGCCCGCCGTTGGCGTAGCTGGTTTCAAGCCCCGCCTGGTGCTGGCGGTCGATCACCGTAACCTCATGCCCCTGTTGTCGCAGATACCAGGCCGTAGTAATCCCGACAACTCCTGCACCCAAGACCAGTATATGCACGCCCGCTTCCCCTCTCGACCAGAATTTGTGATGAAGGGTCAGCCCCCGGACTTCTTAACTGTCCACCCCTGCTGTTGCAGCAGAGGCACCAGCAGGTCCCGGTGATCGCCCTGGATTTCTACCACGCCGTCCTTGACGGTACCACCTGTGCCACATTTCGCCTTTAACACTTTGGCATAGGCCTTAAGTTCTTTATCAGCCATGGGGATGCCGGTGACAAGCGTTACCCCCTTTCCTTTGCGGCCCTTGGTTTCGCGACTCACCCGCACGATGCCATCGCCCGCCGGGCGCTCCGGCTGGCGGCAGCAGCACTCATCCAGAGGATTACGGCATTCGGGGCACATGCGCCCCTGGTCCGTGGAGAACACCAGGCCACCGGTTCTGTTCTTCATTCCCATAACGCCCCCTGAGTCTGATCAATCAAGGCCCGGAGGGTATTTGGAAAACATCTCCGAGACAACCTCGTCGATCAGCTTGCGGCGGGTTTGGGGGGACTGGCTTTCATTCAGATAGCGCCGGCTGGCGGCGCGCCAGACCACTTCTTCTGCCCGGCGGTCGGCCAGTTCAACCACCAGCTTGCCTTCGGTAATCTCCCGGACCGGAGGCGGAGACGACAGCGCCCAGCCAAAATTGCCGCGACCAAAGCCAAAACCAAGGCCCAGCCCCGACTGTTCAAGGCGATCCTCCGGTACGATCTGCCAGCTCACCAGCAGGTCGGCCTCCGTGTCGGGCAGCTTTCTCAGGTTCTTGCGATCGAGTTCCCGCTCCAGAGCATTGCGGACCCGACTGTCATCCAGAGAGGTGAAGCCGGTGTCCTGCTGGCCGGGGGCAAATGCCCAGCTGGCATAGTTCCCGAACACCGTGGTGGGACTGTAATCGGTAACCACGTTACCGGCACACCCGGCCAACATCAGCGCCATCGCTGCTACAAACAGAACACGCATAGCTCTCTCCCTATATCCTCGGCCTGCTTCCCAGTATAAGCCCCAACCGGGCTCCCCGGATGCGGGGCCGGCTTATGTGTCAAAACGGTAATCGATTCGCTGGGCCTCGCAAAAGCTCACGAAATCCGCGTGTTGGATCTCCGGCAGTGACACCCGGGCCTGAACGCGGGTGCTGTACCGGATCGAGTCCACCCTGCCATCATGCCCATCGCACCAGTGCCGGAGCGGCTGCTCGATGGCAAAGTCCAGCGCCACGTCAGCCACCACCCGGGCCTGCTGAACAGCCCTCGGGACCGCCGACAGCACGCTTTCAGCGGCGCCCGCATAGGCTCGCACCAGGCCGCCCGCCCCCAGCTTGATGCCACCAAAATAGCGGATCACGATCACCAGTACGTCGCCCATATCCTTGTGCTGGATCACGTTCAGGATGGGTTTTCCGGCGGTGCCCGAGGGCTCGCCGTCATCGTTCATGGCAGCCTCGGCGGCAGACCCGGGGCGGCCTATCTGATAGGCCCAGCACACATGCCGGGCATCGGGGAAATCCTTGTGGGCCTGTGCCACCAGGGCTCTGACCTCTTCCCTGCTGTTAACTGGATACACCCGGGCAATAAACCGGCTCTTCCTGATCTCGGTTTCCCGTTCCAGGTGCTCTGCCGGCACCGGATAATCTTTACTCATGATCCACTCAGACCTGGCAACACAATAGTCAGCCTCAAACCGCCTTCAGGCTGGTTAACGGCGGTAATGGTTCCGCCATGCCTCAGAATGATGTCCCGGGCAATGGCCAGCCCCAGCCCCCAGCCTGCCCCGCCACGGGACTGGTCAGCCCGGAAGAAGGGCTCGAACAGTTGTTCAAGGATATCATCGTCAACACCGGGGCCGTCATCTGTGACGTCGAGCTGAACCGACCCGCCGGCCTGCCTTAACCTAACCTCAACGGTTTTGTCCCCGGGGGTGTGGTCGATGGCATTCTGCAGCACGTTATCGATAGCCCGCTGCAACAACCCGCGATCACCGGACACAACGGCTGCCCCCATGTCGCCGGACGTAGAGAGCCGGCATTCCACACCACGCTGTCGGGCATAACCCGAAGCGTCCGCCATCACCTGCTCAACCAGCGCCGGCAGCCCGACCGGTGCCTCATCCATGGCGTTGCGGCTTTCAGATACCCGGTAGAGTGTCAGTATCTGGCCAGTCATCGTTTCCAGACGCTCGTTCTGGCGCAGTATGCTCTCGATCAGCGCCGGAGTGGCACCGGCATCGCTGACCAGTTCGATGGCCACACGCTGGCGGGCCAGCGGTGTACGCAGATCATGGGAGATGTCCCGCAACAGGTGGTTCTGGCGTTCCAGCAGCTGGCACAGCCGGTCGGTCATGGTGTTGAAGGCCGTCGCCAGCCGGCCCACTTCATCCCGGCGGCCAGCGATGCGCGGGTCTACCCGCAGCCGGGTATCCCCTCCGGCAATCGCTTCCGCCGTTTGCTTCATATGATTGAGCGGGCGGGATACCCGCCGGGCGATCCACCAGCAGGCCAGGGAGATCAGGATAAACGCGAGTGTCAACTCCACCACCCGGAACAACCGGGGGTCCAGCCAGCCCTCACTGCCCAGCCGGGGCCAGGCAATCAACTGGTGCCGGTCATCAAGATCGATCACCGCAGGTTTACTGGGATACCAACCAGACTGGATACGCTCCCGGATGTGACGGGGCAGACGACTGTGGCCTTCATCCCGCTCAATCAGCATCAGATGGAGATTAAGCCGCTCGCCTTCAGCCCGGAGAAAACGCCACATCGCCCCCCTGGATTCCAGACCCCGCATCTGCAGGGCTTCACGACCGATTTCGTGCAGGCCGACATGGCGCTCAATGGCCTGGCGCTCCCGCTCAAGCAGGTACCGGTTGGCCAGGTTACTGGCAACCACCGTCACCGCCATGGCCAGCCAGATTGACAGGAAAATCCGCCAGAACAGCGATAGCATCACGGGCCTCATGGGGCCGGCACCCGGTAGCTATAACCAAGCCCGCGCACGGTCTCAATCCGCGGCGGGTCTTCGTTGCCGAGCTTCTTGCGCAGGTTACTGATGTGCATGTCGAGGGTCCGGTCGTAGGCTTCGAGCCGCCGCCCCAGCGCCCACTGCATCAGGTCCGTTTTGCGCACTACGCTACCGGCGTGGGCCAGCAGAACCTGCAGCACTTCGTATTCGGTCGCGGTCAGTTCCAGCGGCTGGTCACTCTGATAGATGCGGCGCTGGCCCGGCTCTACCCGCAGGTCGCCGTAGGTTCGGGCCCCATCAACCTCGGATTTCTGGTCCCAGGCGATGCGCCGGAGCAGAGCCTGCAGCCGGGCCACCAGCTCACGGGGGTTACACGGCTTGGGGATATAATCATCCGCACCCACCTCAAAACCGACAATGCGGTCGGTCTCATCACCCCGTGCGGTCAGCAGAACCACCGGCAGGTGAGTCTCGGATCTCAGCGCCCGCAGAACATCCAGGCCATTGATGTCAGGCAGCATGATATCCAGCACCACGACATCGCAATCCCGGGCCAGCGCCAGGGCAAGCCCCGAGCGCCCATCAGCGGCCTGGCGTACGCTAAACCCCTGGCTGGCAAGATACTGTGCCAGCAGTTCCCGGAGTTCATCATCATCTTCGATCAGCAACACCCGATTCTGCATGCGGCCATCCCTTTGATTAATAGCCGTCAGTCTACCATGGCGACAAACCGGCTCTTCCCGGCGCCGGGCGTTCTTTACCCAACCTTTACACCAGACTGACACTAGCTGACGCTGCACCCGGTAGGATAGCAACGGTCACGATCGATATTTTCGGAGGTACAGTCAATGAAAGCAAAAACATCCCTGATGACCGCCGGCCTGCTGACCGCAGCGCTGATCACCACCAGCCCGGTGGCACTGGCCGAAAAGCAGGACAGGCGCGGGCACGACGGGCACTGGAACAAACAGGATCTGTGCGAGAACCTCCGCGAAGGTAAGAACCTGTTCAATGCCGAACGCCTTGAGGCACGTAAAGCCCGGATGGAAAAACACAGAAGCGATGTGGCAGAGCGCCTCAAACTCTCTGATGAGCAGCGGGAAATCTGGGCCGAGATTCATCAGGAGCGGGATCAGAAGCATCAGGAGCGCTTGCTGAAATGGAAAGAAAAAGCAGAGCGGCGCTGCGCTGACGCCAGCCAGTGATTCCCGGGCGGGTTCTGTCGTATGGTATAGCCATCACATTTGATCAGGCTTTCTCCGTACCATGGCAGAACCCGTTGTTTCCGATATCACCCTGACCACCGCCACAGGCATACACCAGATTGCCCGGGATGACTGGCACCGTTTTGCCGGTGATCAGAATCCGTTTGTGCGTTATGAGTTTTTCCAGGCGCTGGAGGAATCCGGCTGCACCACCGAAGCAACCGGTTGGGCACCGAGGCACCTCATGTTTTACCGGGGCGGCCAGCTGTGTGGTGTCGCTCCGGCTTATCTGAAAACCCACTCCATGGGGGAATATGTCTTCGACTGGAGCTGGGCCGACGCCTACCAGCGCTACCGCCTGCCCTATTACCCGAAACTGTTGATGGCCATCCCGTTTACGCCGTCCCAGGGCCCCCGCCTGTTACTGGACGAACAGCTTCGGTCAGAGCTTTCCGGGGCGCAGCTTGCAGAGCAGCTGACAGGGCTTACCAGAGCCCTGGGCGCGCATTCGTGGCACCTGCTGTTTCCGGACAGCCGGGACCAGGCCATGCTGCGCCACTCGCAGCGGCTGCAGCGCACGGGTTGCCAGTTCCACTGGCACAACCGGGGCTATGGCAGCTTTGATGAGTTTCTGGCGGCCCTGACTTCGCGCAAGCGCAAATCCATTCGTAAGGAGCGCCGGCAGGTAGCTGAGCAGAAGATTCACTTCCGGCGTTTTCACGGCCGGGACATTCCCGACCAGGTGTTGTCTGCGTTCTACGTGTTCTACCAGGCCACCTATCTCAAACGAGGCCAGGCGCCTTATCTGAACCAGGCGTTTTTTCAACGCCTTCGGGAGTATCTGCCCGGGCACCTGCACATCATCGTGGCCTTACGGGACGACGAGATGATCGCTGCAGCGCTGTTTCTGAGCGGCGAGCAGACCCTCTACGGCCGCTACTGGGGCTGTCTGGACGAGTACAGCCATCTGCATTTTGAAACCTGTTACTACCAGGGCATCGAGCTGGCGCTGACACTGGGGCTGAAGCGTTTTGATGCCGGCGCGCAGGGCGAGCACAAACTGGTGCGCGGCTTTGAGCCGGTCGCTACCCACTCCTGGCATGACATCCTGCACCCGGGGTTTCGTGAGGCGATTGCCGATTTCTGCGAGGACGAGCGCCGTCATGCGCAAGCCTACGCTGAACAGTCAAAAAGCCTGCTGCCTTACCGTCGGGAAGAGCCGGATGCCGGGCCAGCTCAGAAACAGGCCATCAAAACAGCACGCATGTAGTCTGCGCCCAGCTCATTCATCCGGGCGATATTGCGGTCCGGAATCCCGTCGACATCCGGGTAACCGTCGATAGCCCGGTCCAGGCTCTCTTCCCGCAGCAGGTGTAGCATGGGGTACGGAGAGCGGTTGGTGTAGTTTTCGGCAGACTCAGGCTCTGTGCCGGCAAAACGGTAATCCGGATGAAAGCTGGCAACCTGATACACGCCCTCAAGATCCAGATACGCCAACAGGCCGTCGGCGGCGTCCAGAAATTCGTTATAGGTATTGAAATCGGACAGTACACGGGGGTGGATGAGCAAGGTCGTTTCGACCTCCGGCTCGTCGGTCAGGTGGTCAAGCTCTCGCTGCAGCTCTGCCAGCAGCTCGTCCCCGGTCTCTGCCGGGCTGACCACAAAGCGCACCCGGTTTTTTACCAGTTCGCGCCGGGCAAAGGGACAGAGGTTATAGCCAACGACAACATCTTCGACCCATTTTCGGGTAGCATTAATTATCTTGGTTTCATTCATATGGAAATCCGGATACCCAACCACATTCACACCAGTAAAGGACATCTATCATGGCACAAGCAACTGCGCGCCACATTCTTGTAGACAGCGAAGCGAAATGCGAAGAGCTGAAGAAAGCCATCGAAGGCGGCCAGGACTTCGCTGAAGTAGCCCGACAGCACTCCTCTTGCCCGTCTGGCCGCAACGGCGGTGACCTGGGTTCTTTCGGCCCCGGTCAGATGGTACCCGAATTCGACAAGGCGGTATTCAACAGCGAGCTGAACACCGTTATAGGTCCGATCCAGACCCAGTTTGGCTACCACCTGCTGGAAGTAACCTCACGTAGCTGAGTCCGCAGGGCCACCCGGGCATCGGCACGGGTGGCAGCCCGCTTACCCCTGTGGCGATTTATTGCCGGCCAAAGTTCATGAGCCCGGTCAGCCTGGCGCCAATGCTGTCCAGCGGTTCGGTAATCGAACGCTGCAGGCTGTCAGTCACAACCCGGGTAAACTCCTGCCCGGCACCGCTTTCGAGAAACTCCAGATACAGCTGTAGTTCCTGGAGGCTGAGGTCCTGGTAGGTATACAGGTAACTGTCGTAAACCTGCTGCTCCACCATGGCCCGCAGCGCCGGACGCTGAGCTTCAAGCTGGTCGCGCAGGGATTCGTGGCGCACCGAGTCCTGGCTCAGAGCCGCCAGCGCGCTCCCAAGCCCAAGCTGCACCGCAATCGCCGTATCGACCACACTCTCTGTTGCCCTGGAGGCTGAGTCAAAACGGCTGAACAGTCTGGCCCGGGGCGTACCCCGGTGTTGTTCGTTCAGTGCCTGGGCCTGGCGCCGGACCTCTGCCCATGCCGCCGGTGCGGAAGCGGCCACCTCGGCTTCGGAAATTTTTTGTGCAACCGGCGTCTGATACCAGTCATACACCGCCTGCAACTGCTGGTCGCTCAGGCCCGCGTCCAGATCGGCCACCAGCTGCCGCTCGATGGTGGCAGCACTCACCATGCTCCTTACCACAAAGCCGATGCTGTCCGTCACCATCGCCGGCACCTGCCCGCTTTGCCTGAGGCCATCCTGAACCCCCTGGCTCATCATCTCAGGATACTGCGCCACCATGTCTGCAATGGATGACGCCTCCAGAACCTGACGGGCATCCGGAGACGCCTGGGCCAGGCCGGCCAGCATGACGCTGGCAAACAGCAACGATCTGATCACACCACGAAATCGCATAACGATTGCACTCTGATTATCGAAAGCATGTTTTATGACACGGCAGCAGGGCCGGAGCAAGCCTGCGCCCGCTTCCGGAGATGACGGTTTGGTAGGGTTCAGCCCAGCGTGGAGCTGAATTCTATCGACGATTCCAGTGCTCTGAGCCGCTCAACCAGAAATGCCATCACCATCCGCACCCTGGCCATTTGCTGGGTGTCCTGACTGACGTGCAGCCAGAGATCCACGCTTTCACCCTCAAGCGGGTCGGACAGGCGCCGGAGTTCCCTGGCGGGCTCGCCAAGATAACACGGAAGCACGGCCAGCCCGGCCCCGGACCGGGCCAGTGCAGCCATGGCCTGCAGGCTGTTGCAGCGAATCACCGAGGTTACGTTTTTCAGCTGCTTGCGATACCAGCGCCCCTGGGCCAGATGGCTGAAAGATTCATCGGGAATGATCCAGCTACAGTCTTCGGGGCGGTTTTCGACGTCCATGTTGCGGTTCCGTCGACAGTACTGCGCCGAGCCATACACCGCCGAATCAATCGCCGCAATCCGTTCACCCTCGAGCGTGGCCTGGGGTTTGTTTCCCGGGCGCAGGGTAAGGTCAGCCTCACGATGGGACAGGTTGGCCACATCGTTGTCGGTGAGCACCTCCAGCTCAATGCTGGGAAACTCACGTACCAGCTCGGCCAGGATAGGCCCGAGCAGCTCGCTCATCATAAGATCGTCGGCGGCCACCCGGACCTTACCCACCGGAGCGCCGTTCTGACCCATCACCTTGCGTTCGAGGTCTTCCATGCCGGCGGCAAGGCGTTCTGATTCGCGAAACGCCAGTTCTCCGACCGGCGTGAGCTTGAGCCCGTCGCGGTTACGTTCAAAAAAGCTGACCCCGAGTGTCTCTTCCATCTGGTCGAGGCGGCGGAGCACCGTAGTCTGATGCACACCCAGTATTTCGCCGGCCTTAGCGAAGGTGCCAGCGGCTGCGAGTGCTCTTATATAACGAATATAATCCCAATCCATAATCACTGCATATTTGCATCACGGATACGGAGTTTACCGTATCGTAACTGCAAATAAGAACCCCTATACTAGCTACCAATGAATGATCCAAGCGACCCGAAACAGGAGGCAGGCGCCATGATTCATACCCACACTGCAAGCACTCGCCCGCTGCCGTCAACCATCCTACAGAATGGAGTTGAACTGCGGCGCCAGTATACCCGTGCGGCCGCAAAACGCGCGGTACAATTTATCCACCGCAAGCTCCGTTCCGGCGCCAAGGCGGCAACGGCCGCGACTGAAATGCCCCAGGTTCAGCGCGGCGTGTAATCAGCACCGCCGCAACCGGATAAAAACCGCCGCCAGGGTTTCCCTGCCGGCGGTTTTGTTATTACGGCTCCTTGCTTTTGTTATCCTGGCGATATCGGGGCGGGCCCTGGCAAAAAATTAATGGTGACATTCACCCTGCATGGTCTACAGTTAGAAAACAGGGCAAAAAATAGCCAATCCGAAGGAGGTCGCTATGATAAAACCCGCCCGTTCGGCCATGACCATTCCCGTCTGGGGGCTCATTCTGCTCGGCTCCTGTGCCTTTCTTTACAGCGCCTATGCCGGCATGCTCGGCGGCTGACCGCGCTAACGCCAGACTGAAACCATCCCGATGGTGCTCACCAGCAGCAGCACCATGCCCAATACCCGGAAGAACACGGTACCTTCGGATTGCAGTATCCGTTCGTGCACACGAAGCCCGATCACGTGTCCGACCGCTGCCGCCGGTAACAGCCAAAGGTGGTGAATCAGCTGCAGGTCCACCCCCGCCCAGATAAAGGCGGCAAGCTTGATCAGCACCAGGATGAACCAGAGGGCAAACAAGGTATCCCGTAGTTTTTCCTTGGGCAGATGCTGGGCCGCAACCGCAATGATCAGAGGCGCACCGATCAGCGAGGTGCCACTGATATAGCCTCCCAGCATCAGAAAGAGGGTATCAACCGTTTTGCTGCCACTGCGAAACGGCTTGTTAACGATGTAAGACACCGAATACAGCGCCACAATCACGAAAATAATCGTGCTCATCACATACCCGGGGAAAGTAATCAGCCCGAATACGCCGATCAGCTTGGGCACGATCATGACCGCAAGCAACCTGCCCAGATAGTGCCAGTCCACTGTGCCCGAAGCGCCTTCCGCCCTGCTCCGCGCACCTTTTCGGTTATTGGTCCAGATGGTGAGGGACGAGAACACCAGCAAGTGCACCGCGATCAGCGGCAGAAACACCAGAGGCTCGTCCAGCACCAGCAACAGGAACGGCAACGACAGCACCGCGCCCCCAAACCCCAGGCCCGAACGGACAAATCCACTCCAGACAAAGATCAGTGCAATCAGGACATACTGAACTACAGTCAGGTCATACATACAGAAAACGGGACTCCGTTAATCAGGTTCAAACGGCAGGGCCTGGGTGCACATAATGACATGGAGGAGCGGCAGATGCAGGACGCCGATCGTCGTAGGTTCTGGACCTACAGCCTGCTCGGGCTGATATTACTCGGACTCACTCAAAAAGCTTCAGGTGCTGACCGAATCATCGAACGTATCGAAGCCCTTCGCGCCGGGGACCCGGTGATGGTACTGGGCGCTCCCCTGCACTCACGGGAAGCGCTGGTGGAGTTCTACCAAGGCCGGAACTACGAGCCGGCCTGGGAGTCTGCCGGCGCGAGAGAAGAGTTACTGGCCGCCATCCGGGATGCGGCCAGTGACGGCCTGATCCCGGCTGATTACCACTATGGTTCGCTGTCAGAACACGCCCTTGGGGAGGCTCTGCCGGAAAGCCCGGAGATCCGGACCGATGTGGACCTGCTTTTGTCGGATGCCTTCCTGTTACTGGCCAGCCATCTGCGTCACGGCAAGCTCGACCCGGAATCCCGGGCACCACGCTGGCAGAGTTTCGATGAGCATAACGACACCCTGGCCGAGCTCCACACCGCTCTGCTTTATAACCAGGTCCATGCCCGGCTTGAGCGCCAGAAACCATCGGCTCCGGAGTATCGCAAACTGGTACAGCTCCGAAAACGGATCTCCGATCTTAGCGGCGAACTCTGGCTGCCGATCGGTCCCGGCCCGGCGATCCGGCCTGGCGACGCCGACCCTCGCCTGCCCGAGATCCGCCGGCGTCTGCAATTACTGGGCGACCTTCCGGAGCCCTCCGGCGGCACGCCGGAACCGGGCACCGACCACTACAACGATGCGCTGCTGCAAGCCATCCCCGAGTTCCAGGCCCGGCACGGCCTGGAACCAGACGGTGTTATCGGCGCAAAAACCCTTACCGAGCTCAACCGGCTCCCCCTTGAGCGCCTGCAGGCCATCGATGCCAATCTGGAGCGCTGGCGCTGGCTGCCGGACTCCCTGGGCGGGACTTACGTACTGGTCAACATTGCGGGGTTTGAACTGCATCTGGTGGAGAACGGTCGTGAGACCCTGCATCAGCGCGTCATCGTGGGCGGACCCTATCGCCAGACCCCGGTGTTCAGCGACCGCATTCGCTACCTGGTGTTCAACCCTACCTGGACAGTACCGCGCAGACTGATGGTGGAAGATCAGCTGCCTCTGATTCAGAATGACCCGGCCTATCTGGACCGGATGGGCTTCAAGGTATACCAGGGCTGGGGGGCTGACCGGATTGAAGTGGACCCGGCAACGATCGACTGGCACGCGCTTTCAAGGAATAACTTTCCTTATCAATTAGTGCAACAACCCGGTCCCCGGAACGCCGTTGGTCAGGTAAAATTCATGTTCCCGAATCAGTATGATGTGTACCTGCACGATACACCGGGGCAGAACCTGTTCAGACGGTCGGACCGCCAGCTCAGTTCCGGATGCATCCGTGTAGAGCGCCCGTTCGAACTGGCGCAGAAACTGCTGCAGAATAACCGCAACTGGGGCCCGTCGGCCCTCGACGAAGCACTCGGACAGACCAGCCCGGTGAACGTGGTGCTGGACACCCCCGTACCCGTACACCTGCTGTACTGGACGGTATGGGTGGATCAGGCCGGTCGTTACCAGTTTCGCGACGACATCTACGGACGGGACCGCCAGCTGACCCATGCACTGAGGGCAGACTGGCAAGGTAATCTGCAACTGACGCCCCGAAGCGAAGGATAGACTGGCTCCGGCCAGCCGGGGCCGGTCTTCCATCACCGCATTCAAGAGAGCGTACATGACACTCACCACCTGGCTCGCAGTAGTAACGATCTGTATTCTCGGCGCCATGTCGCCTGGCCCCTCACTGGCGCTGATGCTCAAACAGACCATGTCCGGCGGCCGCCGCAACGGTGTGGTGGCCGCTCTGGCCCACAGCATGGGCGTGGGTATCTATGCGTTCCTCAGTATCCTGGGCCTGGCGGCCGTCATCACGGCCTCCCCCACGGCGTTTACCGCCCTGCAGTGGGCTGGCGCCCTGTACCTGGCATGGCTCGGGCTCAAGGGTCTGACCGCCAGACCCCAGGGCCAGGAGCAGCTACCCGTGCCTCCCAGCACCCGGAGTGCCGCCCGGGATGGTTTTCTGATTGCGTTCTTCAACCCCAAAATTGCGGTGTTTTTCCTGGCTCTGTTCAGCCAGGTCGTCGGAGTGGATACCACGCTTATTGCCAAGCTGGGCTATGCTGCAACCGCTCTGGTGATCGATACCGGCTGGTATCTGATTGTGGTCTGGCTGTTTTCCAACCCCAGGTGGCTGGCGGCCCTGAAGCGTCGGGCGCTGTGGTTCGAGCGTGTTTTCGGCGCGCTGCTGGTTGCCCTGGCCGGTCGTCTGCTGGCCGGCATTGTTATGGAAAAGTAATAACTGAACATATCATTACCCCATTGTAAGTGGTTCTCAATTGCCCTCCGCGCACACCTGTGCCACTTTTAAAAGGCAACCCTGAAACGGAGGAAAGGAGATGCTCTACTGGGCTATTGTTTGTCTCGTTATTGCAATTATTGCAGGCGTTCTCGGGTTTGGAGGCATTGCCGGAGCGGCGGCAGGCTTTGCAAAAATACTGTTCTTTATTTTCATCGTATTGCTGGTGATCTCGCTGTTGTTCAATGCCGTAAGGGGTAAAGGCCCTAAAGTCTAGCCTCCCCCCGCAGTGATTTCATGGCCCTGGTACAGACCCGGGGCCATGCCCTGCCCCCTGCACCGGGCCTATTCCGGAATAATCCTGCCCCCAGGCTACAATTTCCTGGCTGTTCACGGTAAATTGTCGGACTCGATTTGTCGTCGCCCGGGCATTCAATGACAGCTGGCATTACCTTCTCAACTCTGCGTTTACTGACCTTACCGGCCATCCTGCTGGTACTGGCTGCCGGCACTGTGTCTGCCGATTCGATCAAGCGCATCGTCCATCCGGACGGCCGGGTGGAGTTTACCAACGTAAAAAGCACCCAGCAGGCCCGCCCCTCTACCCGCAACCAGACGGTTTACCGTTATACCGACGAGCATGGCGTGGTGGCATACAGCAGCCAACGGCCGGAATCGGCCGAGGTGGAAGTCATCCGCTTCCACTGCCATGCCTGCAACCCGGGCTCAACGGTGGACTGGCACAAAACCCCGCTGTTTCTCTCATCATATGAAGAGGAGATTATGGCGGCGGCCAGGGAGTTTGATGTTGACCCGGCGCTGGTACGGGCCGTGATCCATGCCGAATCAGCCTTCAACCCGAACGCCGTCTCGCCGGTGGGTGCCCAGGGGCTGATGCAGCTGATGCCGGGTACCGCCACAGAACTGGGTGTTAACGACCCATTCGAGGTACAGGAAAACATCCGGGGAGGGGTGAATTACCTGGCGCGCATGCTCAAGCGCTTCAATGGTGATACCCGCCTGGCCACCGCTGCCTATAATGCCGGCCCCGGCGCGGTGGGACGTTTTGATGGCATCCCCCCTTATGCAGAGACCAGGGCCTATGTTGAGCGCGTGGGCATTCTGCGTCAGCGCTACGCTCACAACTGATGGATACCCGGCTCAGAATTCCGCACATCAAGGGCGATATCGTGTATGTGACCCGGGACAACTACGGTAACATCCTGGTGATCGATGACCGCAAACACCGGATACTGAGCTTCGACTCCGTGTTTGAGCAAAGCAAGATCCTGCGCGCCACGCCACAGGTTCCGGTGCACGAATACAACCGCGCCATGTTATTACCCGTGGCCTTCACCACCCCCGCCCGGGTAACCGTTCTGGGACTGGGTGGCGGCGTGCTGGCTCATGGTCTGTTTACTCTGTTGCCAGAGGCCCTCATCGACGTCTATGAACTGCGCCGCAAGGTAACCGAGATTGCCCGGGCCTGGTTCGCCCTGCCGGAATCTGACCGGCTCAGAATCCATGTTGCCGATGCCCGCGTGGCGGTGGATCAACTGCCGCCCGCCGGCACCGATATGATCCTCACCGACCTGTACAACGCCGACCAGATGAGCCCGGCGCAAAACCAGCGGCAGTTTATCAAGGCCTGCAGCCGCGCACTGTCAGCCAAAGGCTGGCTAGTCCTGAATTACCACCGCATGCCCGAGCCGGAGGGTAACCTGATGCGGGAACTCAAACGCCAGTTCCCGCTGTTGCTGGTGTTCAAAAGCAAAACCAACAACTGGGTGATCTACGGTCACAAGCAGGGCGTTGACCCTCTGCCGGTGGACAAGGGCCGGCTGGACACCCTGGAAACACGCCTGCCCGTTGGCTGGCGCCGGCTGCTTAACAAGCTGCAACCAATGACGCCGGCCGGTGACTGACACCGGCACGGCGCGAGGCCAGCCCCGCCCGCTGGCGGGACAGGCCCGGCACCTCAGGCGCGGCTGAGGAATTTACGATCTTCAACATTCACCCGGATCCGGTCACCGGACGAGATATGCTCGGGCACCTGTACCACCAGGCCGGTTGTGAGCCGCGCGGGTTTGGTACGGGCAGTGGCCGAGCCACCCTTGATCGACGGGTCCGTTTCCTGGATGGTCAGTTCAACCGTCGGCGGCAGATCAATGGCAACCGGTGAATCGCTCACCAGGATAGCCATCACCCCCTCGGTTTCTTCTGTAATGAACAACAGCTCGTCTTCAATTGCCGCCTTGTTCAACATGTACTGGGTGTAGTCTTCGGCGTCCATGAACACGAATTCGTCACCGTCCGCGTAGGAGAAGGTCACCGGACGGCGGACCAGGTCGGCCAGGTTCAGCATGTCGGTGTCCTTGAAGGTCTCATCCAGCTTCTGGTTGGTAACCACATCGTACATACGCATCCGGTACAGGCTGCCACCGGCACGGCCCTGGGGCACAGAACGCTCGATGTCCTTTACGAAGTACACCCGTCCTTCGTACTCAACGGCCTGATTTCTTTTAATTTCACTCGCTTTTGGCATAACACCTGTTCCAACAAATTGATCTGTGAAGACGCTGATATACCACGACTGGCGCCCGGAAGCGATAGAGCCCCGGGCGCAGGCGGGCGGCTTAACCACCCATCAGGTCAAAATGGGCAAAATCCTGCTCAATGCAACGGTCCAGCAATTCCAGATAGTCTGCCTTCACCTTCAGCTTGGTTTGCTGGTGGGCGGTCATGTTCAGCTGTTTCATCTGTGCGGCCACTTCCCGGGCCCGGGCCATGAGCTGCTCAGGCGCGACGGTTTCGTCCAGGAAACCAGCCGCCACCGCACCCTCAGGACTGAAAATCTCGGCATTCACCACCGAGCGGTAAAAATAGGGTGTGGGCATGCGGTGACGGGCGATTTCGATACCGGCGCGGTGCATGGTCATGCCGATCGCCACTTCGTTCAGGCCAAGCTTGAATCCGCCCTGGGCACCGATCCGGTAATCGACAGACAACAGGATAAAGGCGCCCTTGGCAATGGCATGCCCGCCACAGGCCGCAATGACCGGACGGGGGAATGCCGCAAGCCGGCGAGTCAGGGTTGAGCCGACCCTGACCAGCTCCATGGCTTCTTTCGGGCCTTTCTGCATTTCTTTCAGATCATAGCCGCCGGAAAACATGCCCGGCTGACCGGTCAGAATCACGATCGCCTTGTCTTGTTCAGCCTGATCAAGGGCGCGGTTCAGGGCCTCAAACACCTCATGGCCCAGCACGTTTGCTTTGCCGTTGCTCAGCGTAATTGTGGCAATGCCCTTGTCGAGTTCGTATGTTACGGGTTCTGTCACCTGGGGGGTCCTCATCAACTGCGTTTTATTTAAGTGAGTGTTTGTTAACTTTATCGGTTACACCGGCCGTGGGCAACGTTCTGTTATGGCGCTGTGCTGGTGGCAGTGCCTGTCGGTGGCCCGGTACGACGGTATACCCAGGCCAGCCCCAGCAAAGCCAGGCCCAGGCCCATAAACGCCGCCACCCGCCATAGCCCCTGCAGGCCCGCCATATCCACCAGAAAGACCTTGGCGACCATCAGCCCCAGCAAGGTCATCCCCGCCTTGTGCAGGCGCAGGCTGTTGCGTCGGGACGAATACAGAATCGCGACCGTCGCGTAGATCATCCCGACCACCGAGTAGGTGTAGAGCTCACCTTCACCCAAACCACGCCACCAGCGCATATCCTCACCCCGCCAGAGGTGGCGGATTTCCAGCACAGAAAACAGCATCAAGGCTGCGCCGGCCATTGCCTGTGCCCAGTGCCGGGGCAGCAACTCCCGGTAGTAGCTCAGCGCCAGGGCCAGTAACACCGGCCCGCCATAGGCCAGAAGAATCAGATTAAATACCGGCGTCTGGCCGATACCCGGGCTGCTCCACCAGGGATTATGCACCCATACCGACACCAGATAGCTGACCGCGGCCATGGCCAGCAGGAGCCGGGCAAAGATCCGGTACAACCAGGCCAGGCTGGCACTGGTTCTGGCCCGAATCACGTACACAATACTGACACTGCCCCACAGCAACGTATTAATGGCAGCTTCTGCCAGGCTATAGTCCGCGACAAAAATATCGCCGTCGTAGAGGGCGCACCGCAAGATGACCCCCAGAAACAGCACGCCCAGATGGAGGGTCGCACCTTCAAGCCAGGGTCTCACCGGCCCTGCCCGGCCCGCCAGCCAGGTTGCCAGTACGGCAAAGCCGACCGCACTGCCGTAAGACACAACCGTGCTGAGCACGCCCTGCTGGCTGATGTCCAGCCAGGGAGCAAAGGTGAGCCGGGCAACCACCACCGCAAGCACCAGTTTCAGCAGCCAGTAGAGCTCTGCCGCCTGGTAGCGCCGGGCCAGCCATACCAGACTGACAAACTGGGCAGACAGCGCCAGGGTAAAGGGCGCGGCCTGCAGCCCCATGATAACGGCGAGTGAGTAGCAGCCATGCGCGGCCAGCAACGCCCACACCAGCCCGGCACGCCAGCCGTCGGGCCGATCCAGTTGCCAGGCCAGTGCGCCATAGAGCCCTCCGGCCAGCAGTGCCGTTACCGCCCACGCCATTGCCGCTTCCGCCACCGGGCCCAGTAAAAGCCAGCCGGTGGCCAACCATAACACTGGTGCCAGCATCACCAGCGACGCCCAGCGTCGCAGTTCGAGCTGTTCACGCCAGCGCCACAGGCTTGCCAGCAGGGTAACCACAACGGCGATCAGCCCGTAGGCATAGAATCCTTCGTGGAGTTCTGGCGGTAAGGTGGGGGCCCGGAGTGCGCCCGACAATTGCGCTGAGAACGCAAGCCAGCCTGCCATCGTTGCCAGCACGCCCGCCCAGGGCAGGTACCAGAGCTGTCCACGGGACTGAGGCGCGAGGATCGCAACCGGCAGCATCAGCAGCCAGGGCTGGAGTAGCAACTCACGAACCGGCTGGCCGGCAATCGACGCTGCCCAGAGCAGCAACACCACCAGCAAGGCTTCGCGACCACGCTCCCGGGCCCGCCGGCGCGTTGAGGCCATGGCCGAGAACACGACAAACAGCGCGACCAGATACAGGGCAACCGGCAGCCCGGCCCCTTTGGCAAACGCAATCAGCCACCAGCCAAAAGCACCGGCCAGGGTACCGTACCAAAACCAGTCCCGGTAAACGTGTTGCATCAGCAAGGCGGAACTGAGAGTAATCACAAAACTGTAGGCAAGCACAAAGGCCAGGCTACCACTCTCACCACCCACCAACAGCGGCACCACATAGGCGCCGAACAGACCCATGACGGCCAGTAACGGGCCGTGTAACAGCGCCAGGACCATGGTAGCCAGCGACAATACCGCCAGCAGTATCAGTGCTGTCAGTACCCCGTACAGCTCGTAGTAGTGAAGACCCGCCAACAGTGCTGCGTATAAGGTGATGCTGCCGCCACCGGCCAGCGCAGCAAAGACCTCCGCAGTACCCCGGTGGCGGCGCCGCAGATATTCAGCTCCGGTATGGAGCGCAAGGCCGCTGAGCAGTGCCAGAGCAAACTGCTGCACGGGCCCCAGCAAACCGGCCGTTATCGAATGGGAGACCATGAAGATCCCCGCCAGGCTCACGCTCAGACCTCCAAGCCATACCATCCAGTTGGCTTTTAGCGCCGTGATCAGGCGGGTTTCCAATGAAGGACCGGCCCGTGACCGGCCCGGGCCCGAGGGCTCCGGCGGCACAGCAACCGGCACGGACTCTGGCTCCACCTCCTGCGGGGCAATCTCATGGGGGACCACCGAAGCAGACGGCTCTGGCTCTCTGTCTGCCAGTTGCTGGCGAAGCCGGGCCACCTCCCTGTGCAACTCCTCAAGCACCGCGGCCTGGCGGCTGCTCCGGCGGAACGCCAGAATACCAAAGACTGCTCCCGCAGGCGCCAGCAGCACCAGACCGGCCACAACCATCAACAGGATAATTTCCAAACGACGATCCTTTTACGCTTGAATCAGAAAAGCAGAATCTTGTTAACCGGACTAAAAATCAAGCTGTTAGTCATGGAATGTTACGCACAGAATCTGTGGATAACTTTGTTAGCAGGGTAAGGATACCCCGTCCCGGGCCGCTGACCACGCGGCTTTTCGGAATGTGACTGGAAAATGACCGGGGTGACTGGCGGTACGTGCACCCTCTTACTCACAACCGTGTGTGATACGCTATATCACGTAAAAACAGGGACCTGTCTGACATGCGCCTCCGAATTACCCATCAGAGAATTACCATCGTTCTGCAGCTGATCCTGCTGGCCGAGGCGGTTTTTGCCGTGCTTGGCCAGCGCTGGTTCACTGCTTTCCTGACCAGCATGATCATTGCGATCACGTTTTTCCCGGTGCTGGTTGAACGACGCTTCCGTATTCATATCCCGCCGGAGTTTCAGCTGGCCGCCATCGGTTTTGTCTTTGCCTCGCTGTTTCTGGGAGAGATCAGGGATTACTACACCCGCTTCTGGTGGTGGGATATGGTTCTGCATACCACCTCGGGCTTTTTGCTGGGCATCCTCGGCTTCCTGCTGGCCCACATCATGAACCAGACCGAAAAACTGCAGGTTCACATGAATCCAGCCTTTGCCGCATTTTTTGCGTTCCTGTTCGCACTCGGCGTTGGCACTTTGTGGGAGATTTTCGAGTTTACGATGGATTCATTATTTGGCATGAACATGCAAAAGCCCATGCTCAACGATCCTTCCGGACTGACGGATACCATGTGGGACCTTATCGTGGACGCTATTGGCGCGTTGATTGTTTCCATCCTGGGCTGGCGTTACCTCAGGAACCCGGGGCAAGCGTCGTTTCTGGAGCGCTGGATCGACGCCTTTGTAGAACGTAATCCACGGTTTTTCCGGCGCTGAAGGCAGGGATCATGGAAACCCCGAAAGCTACACCCCTGCCCTACTACCTCGGCGGCCCTCAATGGCAGGCACCGGCCTGGCACAGCCAGCTGCCGGCCGGAGGGCCTCCCCTGGCACGCTATGCAAAGGTGTTCAATACGGTCGAGGGCAACACCACATTCTACGCCAGCCCCAGCCGGGCACAGTCTGAGCAGTGGCGACAACAGGTACCGGATGATTTCCGCTTTCTACTGAAACTACCCAAGGCCCTAACCCATGAGCACTTTCTCCACGGCGTTGAGCAGCAGTTCCAGGCCTTTTTACGCCTGGTCGAACCCTTGCGGGATGTACTCGGACCCATGCTGCTGCAATTGCCCGCGGGTTTTGGACCCGGGCACCTTGATCAGCTCTGGCGTTTCCTTGATACGGCACCCGTGGATCTGGACTGGACGGTGGAGGTCCGCCATCCGGCGTTCTTCGCCAAAGGCGAAGCCGAGCGCGCCCTGAACCGGGGCCTGATGGAGCGCAAGCTGGCCCGCGTGGTACTGGATAGCCGTGCGCTGTTTTCTGCCTTTCCGGACAACCCGGTCACGATCGACGCCCAGCGCAAGAAACCACGGGTACCGGTCCATTTGCTACCGAGCGAGGGCGCGCCGGTGATCCGTTTTATCGGGCATCCGGATCTGGACGCCAACCGGCCATTCCTCGCGCCCTGGGTTGAACGGGTCGCCCGATGGATCGAGACAGGCATCCGGCCCTATGTCTTTATGCACATGCCCGACAACAATCACGCCATTGAACTGGCCTGCCTGTGGACGGAGCTGTTGCAGGAGCACCTGCCGGAACTCGGGCCGCTGCCCGTCACCACATCCACGCCGCAGATCGGACTGTTCTGATATGCCTGCCCACCGACTGTTCTTTGGTCTGGAAGTCCCCGGTCCGGTTGCGGAGCAGCTGCTTCAGGTACCCGCTCCCATCGCCGGTGCCCAATGGCAGGCGCGGGAGCAGCTGCATCTGACCCTGGCGTTCCTGGGAGAAGTCGGGGAGCCACGGTTACCGCTGGCCTGCACGCTGGCCCGGCAACTCCGACACCAGCGTTTTGACCTGAGGGTTCAGGGGCTTGGTTGCTTTGGGCCGGCAGATAACCCGAAGATTCTCTGGGCCGGGGTAACGCCGGAGGACACTCTGAGGCAACTCCAGCACCGCCTGGCCACCCAGTTGGCGGACTATGGCTTTGAGCTGGAGAGACGGGCGTTCAAACCCCACATCACCCTCAGCCGGTTCCATCCCCCCGCCGGTACGGTTAGCCCCCTGCTGGAGCTCTACCGGAACGCGGTGTTTGGGGTTATGGCGGTCAACCACTTTGCCCTGTTCGAAAGTTCGGCAGGCACCCGCGGCGGCTCCGTTTACACCGTGGTCGAGCGTTTTGAACTTCAACACGAACGTTCCGGCTAGGGTGGCCCGGTGTGCTCAGAGTTGCTCAAGATACTCCAGGCCTGAAAGCTGAGCCATCTGCCGTCCGATCCAGTTTACGCGTTCCTGCACATAGGCGGAGGGGGAGTTTACACTGAGCACTTTCGGGTTGGGCAGCACGGCCGCCAGCCGGGCAGCCTGTATCCGGGACAGCTGCCGGGCGGGCTTACCGAAGTAGAACTGGCTTGCCGCTTCTACCCCGTATACCCCGGGGCCAAACTCCGCCACATTGAGGTACACCTCCAGCACGCGCTCTTTCGGCCAGAGGGCGTCAATTCCTAACGCCAGCACCGCTTCGATGGCTTTTCGTATAAAGCTGCGGCCATTCCAGAGGAACAGGTTTTTTGCCGTCTGCTGGGTAATGGTGCTGGCACCCCGCAAGCCTTCTCCGGCCCGGTACTCAGAGACCGCTTTACGGATCGCCGCCATGTCGACGCCCCGGTGATGGGCAAAGCGCTGGTCTTCGCTGGCAATCACCGCCAGAGGCATCCAGGGTGAAATCTCGTTGTAGGGCACCCACTGGTGCCGCAAAGGCTGGGGATCGCTGCCAAATTGATAAGCCAGCATAAAGGCTGAGGAAGGCGGGTTAACAAAGCGGAACAGCAGGAGGGTAAGCACCACCACGCCCACGACTGCCAACACCGTCAGGAGCAGAAAGCGCAAACACTTACGAACGAACGACCTTTTCCTGGCCATAACCTCCACCTGCCGTGCCGGGTAACCGCGTAACAAACGACGTTACATGTTAACCGGGACGGCGGGCTCCGGCGGTTACGATATGGCAAGCCTTCGCGGTTCAGGTTTCAGGGGGCGGCTGCACCCCATCCTGGCCAGATGGCGAATCCGACTGGCGCATGAGGGTCATTCCCCCCTGTAACAGCAGCATTTTCAGCTTGGGATCACCCTGCTCCGCAATCCCCAGCACAAAGGCAATCGAGGCGGCCTCCAGAGGATTTTTGCGGATCACATCAGCCATGGTATCAGCCAGCGACCTGCCGGGTTTCTGATCACCACCGGACCTGACCGGGCGGGTCATCCGGTAAAAGAACAGCGCCAGCAGCAGAAAACAGAAAAAGCCCGTGGCGGCCATCGCCCCCGCCGGCCCCAGCAGGGGCGTCAGCGCCACGGTGGCCGCATTCACGAGCAGGTAAAAACCGGTAAGAAGCAGGGCTACCAGCAACACCAACGCCAGCATTAAACCAAGAACTGCCGCTACTGCCTTGCGCAGCGCGCCCTGCAACCAGGTTCCGTCGGGCATCATTAACGGTCCAGCATCCGACCTACCAGCAAGCCCGCCAGAAACAACAGGACAACACTCAGGAACGGCCGTTCTTCAATCTTGTGCTCAACGTTTTCAATGGCCTTGTCACTGGCAGACCGGGCGCGCGTGATCGCGGCATCACCACTCTCACAGAGGCGCTCGAACACGGCCCGGCTTTCTTTACGAATTTCGTCTTTCAGGTGTCCGATATTGCTACGCTGGCCTTCGGCCACACTGGCGGCGAGTTTTGCGACGTCATCCTGCAGCTTGCGTAAATCGTCACGCACCTGCACGTAATCGTTTTGTTGCTGGACTGGTTTGGGTTCCATTTCTTGCCTCCTTTCAGTAACAGATACTGCGTCTCAGGCATTGGCCGTTTCTGGAACAAAACGGCAATGGTCACCTTCACTCTAGCATAGGAATTCAGCGGCGAGATTAGAGCTTATTAATGTAAATCTGCCAGTGCTTTTGTTACCGGATCGGGGCCGGAAATCAGGTCAAACACACAATTATCCAGATTGTCGGCATCCAGTACCGCCAGCAGTACCCGGGCCACATCCTCCCGGGCAATCTCTCCGACCGTATCCAGCCTTGGGGCCACCTGAATCCTGCCCTTGCCGTCTTCGTTCGTGAGCCGGCCCGGTCGCACAATGGTATAGTTCAGACCGCTGTGTCTGAGGTGTTCGTCAGCCTTGCGCTTGGCATGCAGATAATGCCGGATCTTTTCCGGGCCTTGTTCAGGCTCCTCCGCCCGCATCGCGCTGACCATGATAAAGCGCCTGATCCCGATGGCCCTGGCCGTGTCAATCAGCCGGATGGCGCCTTCCTGATCGACGTCGATGGTTTTGTCAGGCCCGGTGTGAGGGCCGGAGCCGGCGGTGAAAATCACCGCATCGCAACCGCGCATTGCCTCGCTGCAATCCTGCTCAAGGTCGCCCAGCACGGTCTCAGTGGCACCCAGGTTCTGAAGCTCGGGGCCCTGATCCGGGTGCCGGACCAACGCTCGTGCCTCATGCTTGCTGTCAGCCATTTCCTGTAACAGGTAACGACCTATCTGCCCATTGGCACCGGCAATAAACACATGCATGGGATATCTCCCCTTCACCGTTAAGTATCTACCTTGCAATCTCTCAAAGATACCGGTGAAGATCCAGTCCGGCGCCGCTACAAACGATTCGCCTTTCGATACGGGCCCTGATAATCAAAGATCCGCTCCTGCACCTGCCAGTAGTGCTTTTGCTTGCGGGCCACCACAAAATCCGGCACCGGCATCAGGGCCTGCAGTTCCAGCACCTCCGAGACCTGGCGAAATTCCCGGGGGGCCTGGCTGCGGGCAAAACGGCGCCCGAACAGCTTGTTGAAAACGCTGCGCTGGGGTGGTTTGCTGAAATCAAACCGCTCGCTGAGTTCTTCGCCATCCTCGCCGTGATAGGTTAGCTTCAGTGTGCTGCTGCTGGCATTCAGCGTGATGCCGGCACACCGGATCACCATCGCGTTCCTGAGCTTCAGGGCATCCCGGAGCTGGTCGTCGGGGTCAATAATGGCCTGATGGCACTGATGGCAGTTGCGGGCCGCGATGTCGTTTTCACCCCCACAATGGGGGCATTCCTTGAACCGGAAACGATAATCGCACTGCCGGGGCTGTGGCCGGTACTCAGCGGATTCTTCCGGGGCGGGCAGCAAGCCCTGGCAGCGACGGCCATAGTGCTCGATCACCTGGCCCCCGGTGTCGGTTTTACCCCAGAAAATATTGGCAAAACCACAGGCCGGGCAGAACACCTGTACCGGCTCACTGTCCGGATCCGGCCGGCTCTCACCGACTTCGGGGTGGTGCAGATTCATACGGTTACCCGCGTAATCAATCACCAGGCAATCGCTTTTGCCTTCGCTCAGGCGCAGGCCCCGGCCAACGATCTGCTGATACAGGCTGACCGACTCGGTGGGCCGCAGAATCGCAATAAAGTCCACGTGGGGTGCATCAAAACCGGTGGTGAGGACTGATACGTTCACCAGATACCTGATCTGGCGCTGCTTGAAACGCCGGATCAGCAGATCGCGGTCTTTCAGGTCGGTTGCGCCGGTAATCAGAGCCGTCTGATCGGCCGGGAGGTAGCCGGCTATTTCCCGGGCATGATCCACGGTCGCGGCAAAGATCATCACACCCTGGCGGTCGGCCGCCAGTTCGATGACCTGTTCGATAATCGCCCGGGTTACCCGCCGGTGTCTGGTAAGGAGTTCATTGACGTCGTTCCCGGCATATTCCCCGGCGCGGTTCCGGGCCAGGGCCGAAAAATCGTACTGCTCCACCGCAGCATTCACCAGCCGTGGCGGGGTCAGATACCCCCGGCTGATCATGTAACTGAGTGGCAATTCATAGATACAGTGCCGGAACGGCTTGTCCTCAGTACCACGGACAAAGCCCCGGTAGTGATAACGGTAGATCCAGCCCAATGCCAGGCGGTAGGGCGTGGCGGTCAGCCCCAGCACCTTGAGCGAGCGGTTCTGCTGCCGCAACCGGTCGATGATCCTCTGGTACTGGCTGGTATCCTCGCCACTGACCCGATGGCATTCATCAATGATCAGCAGCGAGTATTCACCGACAAAGCAGTCCGGATTGGCGGCTACCGACTGCACACTCCCAAAAGTCACCTGATGCTGGCTATCCCTGCGGCTGAGCCCGGCTGAGAACACGCCGGCGGTTAAGCCATAGCTCTGGTACTTGGCATGGTTCTGCTCCACCAGTTCCTTGACGTGAGCCAGCACCAGAATCCGGCGCCGGGCAAGGCGTGCGAGTTCGGCAATCACCAGGCTTTTCCCCGCCCCGGTGGGGAGCACGATCACTGCAGAATCATCAGACCTGCGAAAGTGCCGAAGGGTGGCATCCACCGCTTCCTGCTGGTAGGGCCGGAGTCTGAAAGACGCATTCATAGGTGTTCCATCATATCTGCCTCGTGGGCGGAGCATGGATTTATGATACCGTGGCAGGTAACGGAGGTACTCTTGATGAACGCCGACCTGCCTTTTTCTCAAGCCTGCGAGAATAACAAAGCCCCGATCCTGGAGCGGCTGCGCGAAGTCTTCAATGCGCCCGGGACCGTGCTCGAAATCGGGTCCGGCACGGGCCAGCACGCCGTGCATTTTGCCCACGCCCTGCCTCACCTGCAATGGCAGCCCACTGAACGTCCGGGTGCGTGCCATCTGGCGTCCACCCGGCTGAAGCAGGCCGCACTGCCCAATATCCTGCCGATACTGGAACTGGATGCCGGCAAAATACCCTGGCCGGTGGCCGATGTGCGCTGGGCGTTCTCCGCCAATACCGCCCATATCATGGGGTGGGATCACGTGGAACAGATGTTCCGGGGCATTGGTGAGCGGCTCGCGGATGACGGTGCTTTTTGCCTGTACGGCCCGTTCAATCATCGCGGTCAGTTTACCAGTGAAAGCAACCGGGAATTCGACCAGTACCTGAGGTCCCGGGCTCCCCATATGGGCATTCGGGATATTGAGGACTTATCGGCACTGGCAGAGACCGCGCGCATGGCTCTGAGTGAGCGTTTCGAACTACCGGCCAACAATGGCATGCTGGTATTCCGCCGGACTCCTGAACCCGGATTCACCGAAAAACTCACACCCATGTAGGAGATCTCGCACAGGTCAGGGAGCCGATCTCCGGTATCCAACTTATTCATGTTCAGTAGAATGGCGGGTGTCAGGGATGACAAGCCAGCACGGACGTCGGCTCAGGGATGGAAACTCCAGGGATTCAGGAGTTGCCCGAAGGACATGGGCACAGGGATGGCGACAAGGGTGAAGTGCGCAGGATGATGCACGCTTGACGGATCAGGCAGGGGTCAGCCACGGAACCCGGGGATTACATGGACAGTAGCCCCGTTCCGTGCATCGGCTCCTCACCTCGCCACCGGCTTTTCCCCGATTGATTCTATCGCCACCAGGCCAGTAATTGCTCGTTTTCGTACCTGACTGTTCATAACCCTTTTATCGACATTCAGGAGTTTACCCATGAAGCCCAATGCAATTCTGGCGGCCCTCGTGCTGCTGTTCAGTCTCACCATCGGCATTGCCCACGCCAACGAGGGCGAAACCATTAATATCAATACGGCCGACGTCGCCACTCTGGCCCTGCTCAACGGTATTGGCGAGTCCAAGGCCCAGGCCATCGTGAAGGACCGTGAAGAAAACGGCCCCTTCGCCTCCACCGAAGACCTTGCCAGAGTGAAAGGGATTGGCGCCGGCACAGTCGCCCGCAATGCTGATCGCATCGCGGTAGAATAAGCCTCTGCAGGGCAGCCGCGCTGCCCTCGTTTTCGCTCTTGCACCGTCCGGAAGCCGCTGCTACTCTTCCCGGCCAGCTTCCAGTCACTGTGGCGGTTTTCCATGCTTCGAGGCGCTCTTCTGATTGCTCTGGCCGCACTGCTGTGGGCCACCACCGGTATCGTTGCAAAGTTTCTGTTTACCGGTTCGGAGCTGGCACCCCTTACTCTCGGATTCCTCCGCCTGCTGGTCGCCCTGCCCTTTTTCTGGCTGCTGATGCGCCGGGAGCAGAAACAGCTCAGGCTGAGCCACCCCGGCGGCGCCGTGGCAGGGAGCTCACTCCGTTCTCTGGGACTGAAGGCATTGATTCCGCTGGCCGCGCTTGGTGTGTTTCAGGCTTTTTATCAGGGCAGTTATCTGCTGGCCGTGGATCTTACCGGCGCCGGCATCGCCACGTTGATCTCCCTGTGTCTGCCGCCGGTACTGGTGGCCATTCTGGCGGCACCCCTGTTAGGCGAAAAACCCAACCTGCTTACGGTGGTGGCGGCACTGGCGGCCATCGTCGGCACCGGCATGCTGGTAGTCAGCGATATCGAAACGGCCGGCTCGCTCCGCCTGGCCGGTATTCTGACGGCGTTTATGGCGGCGGCGGTCTATACCGGCTTTACCCTTACCAGCCGTTACAGTTCTTCCGGTACACCGGTGTTCACCACGGCGTTTATCTGCTTTGGCACAGCCGCTCTGCTGCTCTTGCCAGTGGTTATGGTGACCGGCGGGTTTGCAGGGCTGGACAGCCTGTCATTAAAGCACTGGCTGATGGTGGCCTACATAGGCATAGTACCTACCTGTATCGGTTACGTGTGTTTCTTTACCGGCATGAAGACCACTCCGGCGACGCTGTCGAGCATCATCGTGACGCTGGAGCCACTGTTTGTGGCGTTACTGGCCTGGCTGTTCCTGGCCGAGGTACTGGGACCGACAGGCATTGCCGGAGCGCTGATTCTGACCGTTGCCGTGGTCGTTGCCTCCCGCTACGGCAATCCCCCCGAGACCGCTGCCGGGCAGTGATATCGGGGCAAAGGCAACCGGCGAGGAGCTAGCTGCCTTTCCGCTGTTGCTCCAGCATGTTGGGCTGCAGGATTTCGATCCAGTAGCCGTCCGGGTCTTTGATAAACGCCAGGCCTTTCATCTTGCCGTCGTCCGGTTTTTTCACAAACTCCACGCCCAGTTTCTCAAAGCGTTCACAGGCGCCGTAAACATCAGGTACCGCGATGCCGATATGACCGTAGCCCTGGGGCTGGTCATTACCATTATGGTAGGCAAAGTCCGGGTCGTCTTCGGTGCCCCAGTTGTGGGTCAGCTCCAGCATGGCTTCACGACCGAAGGTGTAGGTGGTCCGGTGGCCGTCGTCCATAGGTACGGAGTGGGCCTGACGATCGTCCAGATAACCGAGGAAGTACAGGCTGAACTTCATCTCCGGGAAATCAAGCTTGCGGATCAGGCGCATGCCCAGGACCCGGGTATAGAAGTCCAGTGAACGCTCAGGTGCCTTGATGCGTATCATCGTCTGGTTAAACACAAAACCTTCGGTTTCAGGTACCGGAGCGTCGTGAAGACCGGGCGCTTCCTCAAAATGTCTGGGCATGACGGTTTCCTTCATGGCTGGCGGTGGATGGAGGGGTAATTCCCTATAAATGCGTGCGGCCCTCGCGGATTTCAAGGCCGGCTGCAAGACCACAGGTTTGTGAATTACCGCACAGATACCTGGCGCCGCGGAGCTTAAAGTTGCTTTGTACAACAAACAACCACCGCAGCCTAGGTCAGGTTGTCCCTGCGGACTGTAAAACAACAAAAACTGGTCGCAACCCCGGGGTCAACACAATGCCACTCTCTCCGTTCCGTGCATCGGTTCTGTCTGCCAGCACGCTTTTTATCACTCTGGGCCTGTATGCCGCCCCTGGGCTGGCTGAGTTTCAGCCGTTAAACGATTCCGCCCTGGCGTCAGTCACCGGCCAGGCCGGGGTCTCCATCGAACTGGAAACCAGACTGTCCCTGGACAGCCTCACCTGGACCGACGAAGGCTCACTGGGAGTGAATGGCCTCCGCCTGTCAGGCCATGACGCGACGGTACTGGATAACCTCAAGCTGACCATTGATATCGCGGGCGAAGGGGAAGCTCTTGCCCACGGCTTCTCGGAGATCGCCCGCCGCGCGGATGCGGGACTGATCGACACCAGCAATCCGGACGTGGCGGATGCGCTGGCGCGGTATGCCGTCTCTGGCGGCTTCGGAAAAACCTTCAACAGTGGTGACCTGGTGATCCATCTGGGCGCCGCCAACTATGGTGACGAAACCAGCCTCGAGGACTATCTGCGGGCGGTGGATTTCGAGCTGGAGATCGACAGCATTACCACGTCCGGCTCCGAGGGCAGCACCACCCTGTTCTCCGATGTTCTGCTCCAGGGCTATGTTGGCCCCACCGACCTGGTGATCCGCAATGGCGGCACCGGCACCCGCACGCTGGCCAACGGCAACACGGTCTCTGACTCCGAACTGCAGCTGGATACGCATTTTGAGATTACCAATGGCAGCCTCAACTGGGATGCCGCCGACGTGATCCTGATCTTTAACTTTGCGGCGGTGGGCATTGAGGGGCTGCGAATCCACAACCGGCGCGGCAACGATACGGTCGGGCATTTTGGCATGGCCCACGCCACCGCCAACCTGGCCCGGGGTACCAGCGCCAGCTCCGGCAAAGATGGCCTGTCAATCCATGATGTGGAGTTCCGGGCGGATATCGATATGCCGGTGTTCAAGGTGGGCGGGACCAGCATCGGCTCGGTGCAGTTCACCGATTTTGTGATTTCCGATACCACCCTGATGGTTTACGGCCACTAACACCCGGGCCGGGCTCGGGAACAGCATCATCGGGACAGCCACAAAAAACGGGGCATAAGCCCCGTTTATGCTGGCGGATTAATCAACCTCAGAAAGCGTAGAGCAGTGCCAGAGAGGTTTCGGTATCGGTTTTGTCTGCACCGACCGGAGCCTCGGATACGTGCTTGACCCGGAACGCGACTTTCATCGACAGGCTGTTGATGATGTTACTTTGCAGAGACGTCTCAGACTGGGTAATGGTGTTGTTATCATCCAGGCCGGTTTCGGTGCTCAGCTTCTGCCGGAACAGGGAGTTCTCAGACAGCCCATAGTCGAACTGGCCAGCCAGGCGCACGATGGCTTCTTCTTCCACATCCCGGCCGGTGTCCGGATCTACAGAGTCCAGTTTGTTGTAGCGATAACCGGCACCGGCTGACAGGTCCAGGAACGAACGCTCGCCCCGCTGCCAGATACGGTTTCCGTAACCCGTGGTCAATGTGGATTCAAACTCGTAACCGGAGAAGCGGTCATCTTCCCAGGCCCCGCGGACAAACCAGTAGTGTTGCTCGTCAAACTTGTAATCTGACTGCAAGGCCGCCTGATACTCTTCCGCGGTGGTCTCGTCGTCCGCTTCTGTGTACTTGGAACTCAAGTTGCCGCTGTTGCGCCAGTTCAGGGTTTCGCGGACCAGCCCCAGCCGGCCGTTCACCTGGGTTTCTTCCGTGTTGCCGGAACTCACCAGCACCCCCAGCTCAGCCTCGCCCTTCCAGTTATCGCTTTCCTCTGCCTGAACAACAGGCGCCAGCGCAATGCAAGCAACGGCCAGTGCTTTCCTGATTTCCATAACGTCTCCTTGGTTGGGTATTGTTCAATCCGATGCGGATTTACGAGCGTTTTCCCCTTCCAGACTTCTCCGGGCCTGTTGCTCCCTCTCGGCCTTCTTGCGGGCCTTTCTCTCAGCAATAACGCGGGCTGCCTCTCCACCCACGTGCGCTTCACCCCGTGCTTCTGCCAGGCGCATCTGGCGCTCCCGCTCTTTAAAACGGGCTTTCTGCTCTTCGGTCAGCGTGTCAATACACTGGTGACAGCTTACGCCCTGCTCATACTCCGGGCGCAGCTTGTCGTCCTCGGTGACGGGGCGGCGGCAGGCGTGGCACTGATCGTAATCGCCCCGTTCCAGGTTGTGGTTTACCGTTACCCGATCATCGAAAACAAAGCACTCACCCTGCCATAAACTCTGCTCCTGCGGAACCTCTTCCAGGTATTTCAGGATCCCGCCTTTAAGGTGATAAACCTCGTCAAAACCCTGCTCTTTGAGATAGGCGGTGGATTTCTCGCAGCGAATACCCCCGGTACAGAACATGGCCACTTTCTTATGCCGGCCCGGGTCCAGATTCTGCTTCACGTATGCCGGAAACTCCCGGAAGGTGTCGGTGCCGGGATTGACGGCGTTCCGGAAGGTGCCGATTTCCACCTCGTACTGATTGCGGGTATCGATCAGCAGGACGTCAGGGTCTGAGATCAGTTCGTTCCACTGTTTGGGCTCGACATAGGTGCCAACCACCCGCCTGGGATCGATGCCCTCCACGCCCATCGTGACGATTTCCTGCTTGAGCTTGACCTTGGTGCGCTTGAAGGGCTGGAACTCGACGAAAGATTCCTTGTAGTCGACACCATCAAAGCGCTTGTCCCTGGCCAGCCAGGCTTTCACCGCATCGACACCTTGCCGGCTGCCAGCGATGGTACCGTTGATGCCTTCCCGGGCCAGCAGTAAGGTGCCGTGCACCTCTTTTGCCAGCATCAGGTTCAGCAGCGGTTGCCGCAGCTCTTTGTAATCGTTGAGAACTGCGAACTTATACAGTGCGCAGACGACAATGTTGTTGCTCATGATGTTCTCCTGCGAGCCGGAGCGTAAGTCCGGAGCATGATTTGACGATGGCCACAGCCGGTAGCCGTGAGGTGGCAGAGTTTAACCAACCCGGCGGTGGGTGCAAGTCAGGGATAGGCGCAGGATCAGTGGCCGGCTCTGGCGAGCTCCCGCTCAACAACCGCAGACAGCTGGCCCCAGCCCGGGCGGGTAAGCCGGATGTTATCCACCATCACCGTGGGGGTACTGGCAACCCGCAACTGCATTGCCACCTGAAGGCTTTGTTCCACGGCTTCTTTATGGAGCTCGGTATCCATGCAACGCCCGAAGCGGCGCTCTTCCAGCCCCAGGTCCCGGGCATAACGGCTAAAGATAGCGGAGGCCTTGCCGGAACCACTCCATTCGCCCTGGGTGGCGTAGAGCTTGTCGTGCATTGCCCAGTACTGGCCCTGATCACCCGCGCAGCGAGCGGCCAGCGCCGCCGGCATGGCATTCTGATGCTGACGCAAGGGCAGCTCGAAATAGACAAACCGGACTTTTCCGGACTCGACGTATTCATTCTTCAGGCGCTGGCTGGCCTCCGCAAACCGGGCACAGGCGGGGCACTGATAATCCGCAAACTCACGCACCACTATCGGCGCGTTTTCAGCACCCACTGACACCCCGTAGCGGTCAAGCAGAGAGGGGAAGGCGTCCGCATCGGGGCTTGCCACCGGCAGGTCGTCGGCGGTCGGAGCCGGAGGCGCGGCCAGAAAGTATAGCGCAACGGCCACCACAACAATCACCGCCACAGCAGCAGAAACCAGCAGGGTGGTACTGTTCTTTTTACGCACAGGCGAGGGGGCGCCGGTTTGTTTACGTCGTTTGGCTTCACCCATGTTTGGCTCCTTGTCAGATATCCGGGTACCGGCGCGCGAAAGTCTGAAGCTCCGGAAAGAACCTCAGGAACTGCGCCTCCAATTGACGCTCATTGTCCCGGATTTCGTCAATTATTCCAGCGAATTGGTTTGGAAAACGTATGCGCGACGCTATCCGGTCGAGTGCAAACCCAATGTTGTCCAGGTCCTCGTAGGAACCAAACCAGTCATTCCTCACCATATGGCGGGTGGTTCGGATCATGGCCGGTGGCATGACCTGTTCATGGCTGGCCAGCTCCTGATACACCGATTGCACAAACACCTGTCGTTCGCAGTCCGTAAAGCGCGACCAGTGGCGCAGCAGAAAGTGATCGTAGAGCACATCCAGCGCAACACCCGCAAACCGGCGCCGCTGTCGTGAAAACAGCTGTTTGCCGGCGAGTACCAGCGGATGGCGGTCGGTGAAGGCATCCACCGCCCGGTGATGCCTGACACCGGCCATCACCGGAGGCGGCAGTCCGGCCCAGTCTACACCCCGGGCGAAGTCCCCCAGGATGCTGCCCACCCGGGCCTCGGGGGAGTCAGGCGCGAGGAAGGTATGAGCGAGGTGATTCACCCGGCCTCTCCGGTTAATTGCCGTATACGCTGGTTGAGCCGATCGATTTCGCGCCTCATGCCCTGGACCTCATCCAGCAGTTCCAGTGACATCGCCAGCCCCGGCAAGTTGAGTTTGAGGTCCCGCTGCAGGCGCAGGGCTTTCTGCAGGCGGTGCAGCGCGGCGGTATCAAATTGCCACTGGCGCACCTCCGCCGCCTCCTGCAAGGGGGTGATCACACCGTAGTTCACCATCTTGATCACAAACTCAGCATGACAGGCGCCCCGCTCGCAGATCTCATGCAGGGTGAATCTGGTGCCATCCGTATCGGTGACTTCAACGGTCAGAATATGGTCCGGGTTACTCATCTCCGCCCCCTTACACGTGCAGTTTGCTGCGCGGGTCAAAATCTTTCTCAAGCTCCGCGAGCTTCTGATAAAGCTCCCGGGCTTGTGGCTCATGCTGCTCGGGCAGCGTTACCTGCAGCACCACTATCTGGTCGCCCGGATGCTTGCCGGGGAGGCCTTTGCCCCTCAGCCGTAGCCTGCGGCCGGTGGTACTGCCTTCTGGTACCTTCACATTCACCCGGCCACCCACGGTCGGCACGGTAATGGTGGCTCCCAGGGCGGCTTCCCAGGGGGTAATCGGCACCGTAAGCAGCACCTCTCGTCCTTCGACAGAAAAATACGGATGTGGTGCCAGCTCAACTTCGATAAACAGGTCCCCGGGCTCACCGCCGTTGAGCCCGGGCGCACCCTGCCCTTTCAGGCGGATCTGCCGGCCTTCGCTCATCCCGGCGGGGATTTTCACTTTCAGGGTTTTCTGACGCGCCCGCAGGCGGCCATGGTCATCGGGCTCGTGAACGGTAAAGCTCACCTGCCGCTCGCAGCCGTGGAAGGCCTCTTCCAGAAGCAGCGCCAGCCGGGCATGTACGTCTTCTCCCCGCAGTCGCACCTTGTGCTGCTGAAAGCCTCCGCCAAAGTCCGCGCCGGAGAACCCCTGATGCCGGCCACCACCAAACACTTCTTCAAAGAAATCACTGAACTGACGGGCATCGGCTTCGGTGTAACCACCCCTTCCAAATCCGGAAGCGCTCTGCCAGCCCGGTGGGGGCTGGAAGGCGCCATCTGCCCCGGCCCCGTATTGGCGTAACTGGTCGTACTCGGCCCGTTTCTCCGGGTCTTTCAGTACCTCGTAGGCTTCCCCCACATCCTTGAACTTATCAGCCGCATTGTCTTCCTTACTGACGTCCGGATGGTATTGCCGGGCCAGTTTGCGATAAGCCTTTTTGATCTCTTCGGGGGTGGCGGCTTCATTCACCCCCAGAACGGCGTAATAGTCTCTGAACTCCATGGCTCCACTCACACCTCTGCGAAGGTTGATCGTCTATCTATAGTTGACGCGGATACCAAAATTACAAGGCAGGGGCGGGTTCCCGCGAGGACGGACCAGGATTCGTGAAGCCCGTCACGTTCCCTAAGCGGTGGCCGGATCTGACAACCAAAACAACCTGTTACCGTTCGTAAACGGGCTTTTTTTGAACAATAGTTAACCGGCAATACCAAGACGGACCGTTTACCTCTTACATAATGGAGTTATAACAATGATAAACAGAACATTTCGATCCCTGATGCCCTCTCGCTCCGGCCGATTATTCAAACCGGCCCTGGCCCTGAGCGTAGCGGTGTTGTTCAGCGGCTGCAGCGACCTCGGATATCTGCTTAGCAACGACAAGGTAACCAATGCCGACAACAATCAGGTTGTTTTTGTGGGTGATTCCATCTTTGCGCTGTCCGGCGAGATTCAGAATCAGCTCGAAGCCAAAGCCGGCGAGACCTTTCGGCGCTATACGGTTTCCGGAGGCCAGCTGTCCGGTGAGCTGATTGCCCCTTCCATCCCCAACCAGTTCCGTGAGGCCGTAGCCGATAACCCCGACATCACCACCCTGGTCGGCGACGCCGGTGGCAACGATATCCTGATCCCCGCCATCGCATTCAACTCGAACAACTGCAAAACCCCCTGGTATCGTTTTGGCCGCCTGAGCCAGCAGTGCAAGGACTTCATTGATGATGTGTACGTCAAAGGTGTCGATTTCCTCAACGAAGTGGCAGGCTCTGGTGTCCGGAATGGCGTGTTGCTGGGTTACTACTACACCAAAAACGGCCTGATCCGGGCTGATGACCTGAAAGAAGCCATCGACTACGGCAACGCGACCCTGGCCCGGGCCTGCAAGAACTCGGTG
>Ga0209075_1000541_pt1 | contig 37172 bp, 32 predicted proteins | sample Stecom2011_FD_187523 | JGI IMG/M metagenome (GOLD analysis project Ga0209075, IMG submission 187523) | Agricultural soil microbial communities from Utah to study Nitrogen management - Steer compost 2011 (SPAdes) (version 2) | ecosystem: Environmental > Terrestrial > Soil > Agricultural land...
TTTTTAAAGCTGAAGTGCATTTGGTTGGAACCACCATTGATGAAAAAACCAGACGCGTAAAAATCCATGGTCATATAGATGAAGACCAAACGCAATTTATAGTGGGCATGTTTACTGAAGCAGATATCGTGATTAATAATGTAAGAAACATGGCCGTTCCAAAAGAAGCTGTTGTAGAGGTTGAAGACGATTCTTTTGTATTAGTTTTAAAAAATGAAACAGAAACAGAATATCATTTAGAAAAAGTAAAAATTAAAAAAGGTATGGAAACAGAGGATTTTGTTGAAATTTTAAACGAAATAGATCTAAAAGACAAGAAAATATTAACAAAAGGCACTTATATGTTACTAAATGATGGTGGCGGAGGTCATAGTCATTAATTATAGTATATTGAATAAAAGCCTTTAAGAATAGGGCAAACTCCTTAAAAAATTAATAAATTAACACCTCAGAATCAGGATACAAAACCAATGAATAAACATACTAAAGACGTACATCACCACGACCACGGTGGAATTTTCGGAAAGAAAACAGACCTATATTTTTCTATACTCTGTGGCTTTTTTTTACTTATTGGATTTATATTAGAAAAAACCACTTCTACGCCTGATTGGTCTCATTTAAGCATATATATTATTGCTTACTTTTTTGGAGGTTACTTTATAAGTATTGAAGCGACTCAAAAAATATCAAAAGGCGGATTCGATATTGATTTTTTAATGATTGCTGCTGCGGCAGGCGCTGCTTATATTGGCAGCTGGGCAGAAGGCGCACTACTATTGTTTCTATTTAGTTTAGGTCATGCTTTAGAAAGCTACGCTATGAATAAAGCCACTAAGTCCATTGAAGCTTTAAACGATTTGTCGCCAAACACAGCTTTAGTAAGGAAAGATGGAAAACTTATTGAAACTCCGGTCGAGCAATTACAAATTAACGATATCATTATTGTAAAACCACACACAAAAATTGCAGCCGACGGCGTAATTATAGAAGGCAGTAGTAGCATTAATCAAGCACCTATTACTGGCGAAAGTATCCCTGTAGATAAAACAGCTATTCTAAACACAACTAATTTACCCGACTTCAAAGATATTGACAAAACTCACATTGCTTTTACAGGTACTATAAATGGCGATGGGCATATAGAAGTTTTAGTTTTAAAACTAAGTAAAGATTCGACAGTAGCTAGATTAATTAAAATGGTAAGCGAGGCTGAAACTCAAAAATCTCCAACCCAACGACTTACTAAAAAGTTCGAAAAAGTTTATGTTCCTCTCGTTATATTATTAGTTATTTTATTGTGTTTTGCACATCTCATTATAGACGAAACTTTTCAAGAAAGTTTATATCGAGCCATTACTGTTTTAGTTGCCGCTAGCCCATGTGCTTTGGCTATTTCTACACCCAGCGCAGTATTAAGTGGGATTGCTAGAGCTGCTCAAAAAGGCGTTTTAATTAAAGGAGGAAAAGCTCTAGAAGATTTAGGTGCAATTACAACCATAGCCTTTGATAAAACAGGAACTTTAACTGAAGGAAAGCCCAAGTTAACAAACGTAATTCCTTTCAACGGATTTCAGGAAACAGATTTTGTACAATTGGTTTTAGAAGTTGAAAGTTTAAGCAACCATCCATTGGCCAAAGCAATTTCTAAGGATATTAAGGCACAATACAGCATTGAATACTTAGGAAATGCCTCTGAAATAACCGCTATTCAAGGTAAAGGGATTCAGGCTATTTATAAGGACGCTCCAGTTTTTATAGGAAATACCAAGCTTATGGTAGATGAAGGAATTCCTGTTGACGAATCCATAACTTCTAAAATGAAGTCCTTATTGGAACATGGACATACTGTAATGTTAGTTTCTTTTAATAGTAAAATTATTGGTTTAATAAGCGTCATGGACGTTCCAAGGAAAACAGCGGCAAGCACATTGAAACGTTTAAAGAAGATTGGAATCAAACGAATGGTTATGCTTACTGGCGACCATCAAAATGTAGGAGATACTATTGCTAAACAAATAGGACTAACTGAAGCCAAAGGGAATTTACTGCCAGAAGATAAAGTTGAGGCCGTTAAAAAACTACTTGAAGAAGATAAAAGAATAGCCATGGTTGGCGATGGCGTTAATGATGCACCTGCCATGGCACTAAGTACTGTAAGCGTAGCTATGGGAGCAGCAGGAAGTGATGTAGCTCTAGAAACCGCAGATGTAGCTTTAATGTCTGATAAAATTGAAAGACTACCCTTCGCTATTAGTTTAAGTAGGGAGTCGAAACGTATTATCAAACAAAACATATTTATTAGTTTGGGCGTGGTTGCCATATTGGTACCCGTAACCATTTTAGGGCTCACAAATATTGGGCTAGCAGTTCTTTTTCACGAAGGCTCAACCATTGTGGTAGTATTAAATGCTTTACGTCTTCTGCGATTTAAGATGGATGAATAAAATAAAAAACTCCCAAACTAATTTAGCTTGGGAGTTTTAACTTTAAGATTCCTGCCTGCGCAGGAATTTATTACATCTTCATCAACCAATGTTTCACATCAACTTCAGCTTTAATAATATCCTTTAAATCCTCGATTTTTACACGTTTCTGCTCCATAGTATCTCTATGTCTAATAGTAACTGTGTTATCCTCTAAGGTATCGTGGTCTACAGTAATGCAAAATGGTGTTCCGTTGGCATCTTGACGTCTGTAACGTCTACCAACAGCATCTTTCTCATCGTAATCAACACTAAACTCCCATTTTAAATCTTCTAAGATTTGCTTAGCAACTTCTGGTAAACCATCTTTTCTAACCAATGGTAAAATAGCAGCTTTAACAGGTGCTAATACCGCTGGTAATTTTAAAACCGTTCTAGTGGTATTGTTTTCTAATTCTTCTTCCACTAAAGCATTTGAGAAAATTGCTAAGAACAATCTATCTAAACCAATAGAAGTTTCAAGTACATACGGTGTATAGCTAGCATTCTCCTCATGATCGAAATATTGTAATTTTTTTCCTGAGAATTCTTCATGCTGTTTTAAATCGAAATCAGTTCTAGAATGAATTCCTTCCAATTCTTTAAATCCGAATGGGAATTTAAACTCAATATCTGTAGCAGCATCGGCATAATGTGCTAGTTTTTCATGATCATGGAAACGGTAATTTTCTTCACCTAAACCAAGTGATAGGTGCCATTTCATTCTATGCTCTTTCCAATATTCAAACCATTCCTTTTGAGTTCCAGGTTTAATAAAGAATTGCATTTCCATTTGTTCAAACTCGCGCATTCTAAAAATAAACTGTCTTGCAACAATTTCGTTTCTAAATGCTTTTCCTGTTTGTGCAATACCAAAAGGTATTTTCATACGTCCAGTTTTCTGAACATTTAGAAAATTCACAAATATTCCTTGGGCTGTTTCAGGACGTAAATATAAATCCATAGCGTGTTCTGCACTAGCACCAAGTTTGGTACCAAACATCAAGTTAAACTGCTTAACATCTGTCCAGTTTCTAGAACCCGTTAAAGGATCTGCAATTTCTAACTCCTCAATTAATGCTTTAACATCGGCTAAATCTTCTTTCTCCAAAGATTTCCCCATTCTAGTAAGAATCTCAGTTATTTTCTCCTGATACCCTATAACACGAGGATTGGTAGAAACAAATTCTTCTTTATTAAAAGCAGCTCCAAAACGTTTTTCAGCTTTAGCAACCTCCTTATCTATTTTCGCTTCAATTTTAGCACAGTAATCTTCAATTAAGACATCTGCTCTGTAGCGTTTTTTAGAATCTTTATTGTCGATTAATGGATCATTGAAGGCATCCACGTGCCCTGAAGCTTTCCAAGTAGTTGGATGCATAAATATAGAGGCATCAATTCCTACAATATTTTCATTCATTTGGACCATAGATTTCCACCAATAGTCACGAATATTCTTCTTTAACTCCACTCCATTCTGAGCGTAGTCATACACTGCACTTAGTCCATCGTAGATTTCACTACTTTGGAACACGTAACCATACTCTTTAGCGTGAGAGATTACTTTTTTAAATTGATCATCGTTTGCCATACTGCAAAAATAAAAAACCGTTCCCATTAAAGGAACGGTTTTCACAAATATATTATTAGTTGCTTATTTTAACACTAATTCTGTTTTTCCTATTTCTAAATCGTCGTTATAAACAACAACAGAATAGGCACCATTTTTAAATAACTCTTTTGATTCTATATTAATTTTAGTGCAAACTTCAATATTGCTGTAATTGTTGTTTACAACAGTCATTCCACTATATTTTAAAGTAGAATTATTGAAATTTACATGCCCTCTTTCTACAACCAATTGGTTGTCTGGCCCAAGTATCTGAACAAAAATATTTTTATTGCCTTTTGGAGTAAGCTCATTACTTAATAAAGATAAACAAACCTCAATATGATCTAATTTATCAATTTTATTAGTTCTCGCGTCGTTTCTAGCGCTAATTGTACTTAATGCAACTGCATGAACATTCTCTGCCGACACTGATTGAATTTCCTTAACGGTTTTGGTTAAAATAGCATTCTCGTGCTCAAGAAGGTATAATTCATTTTGTTGATTGGCTAATTGTTGTGACAATGACAACACTTCAACCTCAAGTAAGTTATTTTTTTCCTGAAACAATTGGGTCATTTTCTTCAATTGAAACCTATCAGCTTCAAGAACATCTATCTTATTTTTATACTTAGAAATTACGGATACATTTGACGCAAAAATTCCAACAGAATCTAAAACATTTGAAAGTATTGCTTTAGTTTCAGCCAATTCTTTATCCTTAGTTTTGTTGCCTTTCCTTACTTCATCATACCTATTAATCATCTCTTGTAATTCATTTTGAACAAGAGAAGTTTCTTGTTCCACAAATGATTGATGATTTTTAAGTGTTTGATACTTTACAAAGCCATAAGACCCAAAAACAACAATTGCTACTAATAATGTACCTATAATTAATCTGTAGTTAAATAATTGAGTATTAACTATCATCTTAATTTATTTTACTCCACGAAACTATAAAGAATGATTCTGTTTTCTTATTTTAATCGATGAACTGATAATATATTTGTTGTAGTCATAAATTATTAATTAAAAAACAAGTTTAGAGCTTGATAGTTATTATTATCTTTAAGCTAAAATCTTACAAAATGTTGGCTTCAGTTTTAGATTTATTTTTTCCTAAAGTATGTTTTGCATGCCAATCTCAGCTAACCGATTTCGAAAACTATGTTTGTACAAGTTGCAGGCACAACTTACCTGTTACTAATTTTCATTTCGAAAACGACGATTACGTTTTAAAAACCTTTTACGGTCGCGCAAAAATTGAACAAGCCACAGCTCTATTACGATTTGAAAAGAAAAGTATTACCCAACAATTAATACACAATTTAAAATACAAAGGTTATCAGGAAATTGGTGTATTTTTAGGCAAATGGTTAGGTGAAGAGTTAAAAGAATTAGATGCATATAAAAGTATAGATATTGTTATTCCAGTTCCACTCCACAAAAAGAAACTAAGAAAAAGAGGCTACAACCAAGTTACTAAATTTGGACAGGAAATTGCGCTTCAACTAGATGTTGATTATTACGATGATGTGCTAATAAAGATAACCAATACAGCCTCTCAAGTAAACAAATCTAGATTTAGCAGGTGGATAAACAACGAGGAACTCTTTGCTATTCAAAACAAAGAAAAAATTCAAGGTAAACATATACTTTTAGTAGACGATGTTATAACTACCGGAGCCACAATGGAAGCCTGCATTTCAGTTTTAAACAAAGCCGAAAATGTTAAAATCAGTTTGGCTTCTATGGCAATAGCTTAAGGATTGTTTACAGTATGAGAATTAAATTGTTTCTTTGTATCTAATTTAAAATTGAAAAATGAAAGACGTCTTTTACAAACCACTATACTTTATCTTAGTTTGCTTGTTACTTGTTAATTGTGCTAATAGAGGAAAACCAAGTGGTGGAGACAAAGACGTAGACCCTCCGGTAATTGTAAAATCTGACCCTGAAAATTTTTCAACCAATTTTAAGGGAACGGAAATAAAGATTGTTTTTAACGAATATGTAAAAATAAATAACCTACAAAAACAATTGATTATCTCGCCTCCCATGGATCCTGCACCAGAAATATATCCACAAGGAGCAGCAAGTAAATTTATTACTTTTAAAATTAAAGACACCCTAGATCCAAACACTACCTATGCCTTTAACTTTGGCAATAGCATTGTGGACAACAACGAATCCAATCCATATCCATTTTACAGATATGTATTTTCTACAGGAGACTATATCGATTCACTTTCGGTGAAAGGGATTATTTTAGATGCAACCTTACGTAAACCAGAAGAGTATGTATCAGTTATGTTATACGAAATGGATTCTACTTTTACCGATTCAATAATTTACAAAAAGACGCCTAAATACATTACCAACACCCTAGATAGTACGACTGTTTTTTCAATCGACAATATTAAAGCTGGTAAATACATGATGGTGGCTTTAAAAGATGAAAACCAAGATAGCAAATACCAACAACGTAGCGACAAAATTGGATTTTTAGAAAAACCTATAACAGTTCCTACTGATTCGCTTTACACAATCAAGTTGTTCAAGGAAGAAGCTGATCCAAAAATTGTAAATCCGCGTTTGGTGTCTGGAGAAAAAATAGCTTTTGGTTTTGAAGGAGATTATAAAAACATGAAGATAAAAATTAAATCGGACACACCTAAAGACTTTAGCTATCGAGTGACCAAGGATGCGAAATCAGACTCCTTGAATTATTGGTATAAACCACGTTTTAATGAAGTAGACACCTTAATCTTTAATGTAACCAACAAGAACTACAATCAAGATTTTGTAGTAAAAATAAGTGAGCAAAAAAGAGATACTTTAATTATATCAACGGCCCCAAATGGGACTATTGGTTTTGAAGAAGATTTTAATATTTCTGCTAACATTCCATTTGAAAAAATTGTTGCTGAAAAAATCAGCATTATGGATAAGGATTCTTTGAATGTTCCCTTTAAATCAAAATTAGATTCCTTGACAAACAAGTTAGCCTTAAGTTTTGATAAAACTGAAAACAACAGATATTCTATTAGTGTACTACCAAATACTTTTACCGACTTTTTTGAAAACAAAAATGACAGTTTAAACTACACAGTTACCACCAAAGGCTTTGAAAATTACGGCAATGTAAGAATCAATCTAAAGAATGTTAATTACCCTGTTATCGTGCAACTTACAGATGACAAAGGAAACGTTAAGGCTGAGAAATATAGTACCGTACCAGAACCTATTGACTTTAAATACATTTCGCCTAATAAATACTATTTAAGAGTGGTACATGATAATAATAAGAATAAAAAGTTTGATTCTGGAAATTATTTAAAAAAGCAACAACCTGAAAAAGTCAGCTATTTCCCTGATGTAATTGACGTTCGTGCCAACTGGGATCCGATTATTGATTTTACCTTACTGTAAAGTAAAGCGGTCCTTATCGTTTAAAAAATTGAATTTCTCTCGATTGGTCTTAATATGAGATTTACTAAGTGTAATAATTTCAATGGCTTCTTGGTTCTCTGGAATACCATCTAGTTTTTCACCTAAAACATCAAACGCAGCGGAATGTCCGTTGTATTCATGATTATTTCCATCGGTCCCTACACGATTAACTCCCACACAATACGACATATTTTCAATGGCTCTTGCTTTTAATAAAGCATCCCAAGCTGTAATTCTTATTTTTGGCCAATTTGCAACATATATCAAAAGATCGTACTCTTCAATATTTCTTGCCCAAACAGGAAAACGTAAATCGTAACAAATTAATGGGCATATTTTCCAACCTTTATAAGTAACTAATAGCTTGTCTTTTCCTGAAGTATATGCTTTGTCTTCGCCTGCAAGGGTAAATGTATGCCTTTTATCATAGGTTTCTATAATTCCATTTGGATGAACAAACAGCATCCTATTATAAAAATGGTTGTTTTCCGAGATGACCGTGCTACCAACAATAGCCGTCTGCTTTTTTAAAGCTAACTCTTGCATCCAAACTACAGTTTCACCATACATGGTTTCAGCAACTTTAGCTGGATTCATAGTAAACCCAGAAGTAAACATTTCAGGAAGAACAATAATGTCAACTACCGTCGAAATACTTTCTATTTTTTTAGTAATAAGTCTTCTATTTTGTTCAGGATTTTCCCAAAACAATTCGGTTTGAATAAGTGCTATTTTTAATTCGGATTGCATCTATTAAAAGTAGTAATTTTAAACGTAATTTACCATGAATAAACGCACGTTTATTATAGAAATTTTTGCGGAATAAAATTCTGAAATTTATAAATTACATTCATAAACTAATTGTTTCCCAACTTTTTTTAAAAGAAAGCGGCTAAACTAAACAACAGTGTTTATCTGTCATTCAATTTAGCCGCCAATTATTTTTGCTTAATTTATTCTAGAATTTGTCCATTGGAAAACGGATAACCTTCAAATGTTTTTACAAGTATTAAGCCTTTCTTAATTTTATTTCTGCCTTTTTAACCTTGCTATTTAATTTGTCTATTTTTTTAAGCCATTTTAACTCGTCAACAGGTGAAAGCTTTCCTTTATTCTTTAAAGACTCATATTTATCTTGAGTACTATTTAGCTTGTTGATTGACTTTTCATAAGCCTTATGAGCTTTCTCTTTCTGCTTTAAAGCTTTTTCAGCCTTTTTTTGATTCTTTTCAGCTCGCTTCTGACTTTTAAGAGCTTCCTTTTGTTGCTTTTCTAACTTTTTAAGCTCTTTTTCTGCTCTTTCCTTTTCCGCTTTTTCCTCAGCTAATCTTAGTTTTTCAGCTTTAGCTTTCTCTGCCTTTACCAGTTCTTCTTTTACTCTTTGCTCCTCAGCTTTAACCAGTTCAGTTTTTTTCTCCTCAGCTTTAACCATTTTAGCCTTAGCCACTTTTGCTTTAGCTTCACTCTCATCACCAATTTCTGTGCTTGATTTTTCTATCGCCTTTACTAGAGTCGGTTCAGCTACTTCCTTTTTCTCGACTTCTTGAGCATTCATTTGATATACTAATCCAAAAAACATTAGAGTTAAAAATACTTTTTTCATATTTATTTTATTATTGTTAATTCAATATTTAACTCTTCAAAAAGTAGGCCATATTTGACCAAAAACCCCAAATTTAAAGACTATTTAAAACATTTGCCGCATTCTTCAAGGTATCATCTGTTTTTGCCAAGCAAAATCGCAATACTTTATTATCTAAATTATGCTCATTAAACACTGAGAGTGGTATAGAGGCCAATCCGTTTTCAATGGTTAATTGCTTGGCGAAATCCACATCGTATTCTTGAGAAATTCCAGAATAATCTAACACTTGGAAATAAGTGCCTTGAGAAGGTTTAAATTTAAACTTGGAATCTTTAATCAAACTTAAAAACAAATCGCGCTTTTCTTGAAAAAATGAAGAAAGGTTTAAATAGGTATTTGCGTCTTGCATATAGTCTGCCAATGCTATTTGCACAGGATGATTGACACTAAACACATTAAATTGATGGATTTTTCTAAACTCTTCCATCAACGCTTTTGGTGCGCAACAACAACCCGTTTTCCATCCTGTATTATGAAATGTTTTCCCAAAAGAAGCTGTAATAAAACTTCTAGCTTTTAAATCTGGGAACAAACATGCGCTTTGATGTTTTTCACCATCAAAAACAATATGTTCATAAACCTCATCACTCAAAACAATGATATTGGTGGATTTAGTAATCTCTTGAAGCTGTAACATATCGGCCTTACTTAAAATTGTTCCACTTGGATTATGAGGTGTATTTATAATAATCATTTTAGTTTTAGAAGAAATTTTCTGCTTTAACTCTACCCAATTTACCTTGTAATTTGGTGCTTCTAATTGTATAGAAACAGGTTTCCCTCCATTTATCAAAATAGCAGGTTCGTAACAATCGTACGCTGGTTTTATAATAATAACCTCATCCTCTGGTCTTATAAAAGCCGTAATGATTGTATAAATAGCTTGAGTAGCTCCAGCGGTGATGGTTATTTCTGATTCCGGATGATACGAACTTCCGTAAAGCAAATTGAACTTTTCAGAAACAGCTTTACGCAGTTCCATATTTCCAGGCATAAGTGCATATTGGTTGTAGCCAGAATTCATAGCTTTAGAAACCAAGTCTATCAATTTCTGATCACTTTTAAAGTTCGGAAAACCTTGAGATAAATTAATAGCCTTATGCTTATTTGCCAAACCACTCATAACGGTAAAAATGGTGGTTTCAATATTTGGGAGTTTAGATAAATGCTTCATACTTTAAAGATAACGGTTAGACCAATAAATTTAGACCTTTTTAACATCTTTTATACCTTGGTTTTTTATCTTTGGTGAATACAAAATTAACTGATTATGAAATTCATTAAAATTCTATTACTTTTTATTACGCTTCAGGTGTCAGCACAACAAGGTGGCATGTGGATTCCTTCACTTTTAGAAGGAATGAATGAGCAAGAAATGGCAGATCTTGGAAGCAAACTTTCAGCCAAAGACATTTACGATGTTAACAACTCCAGTTTAAAAGATGCTATTGGGCATTTTAATGGTGGCTGTACAAGCGAAGTAATTTCGCCTAAAGGACTAATTCTTACAAATCACCATTGTGGATTTAGTCAAATTCAATCCCATTCCTCTTTAGAAAACGATTATTTAAAAGATGGTTTTTGGGCTATGAATCTTAAAGAAGAATTACCTAACCCAGGTTTATTCATAGAATTTATTGTTAGAATTGAAGATGTAACTTCCCAAGTACTAAATGGCGTTACTGAAGAAATGACTGAGAAAGAAAGACAATCTGTCGTATCTAAAAACTCTAACAATGTAGAAGCTGGTGTTGTAAAGGAAACTTGGCAAGACACTAAAATAAAATCCTTTTATAAAGGAAACCAATATTTCTTATTTGTAACCGAACGATATAACGACATTCGTTTAGTTGGTACACCTCCATCAAGTATTGGGAAATTTGGAAGCGATACTGATAATTGGGTATTCCCAAGACATACGGGAGACTTTGCTTTGTTCAGAATTTATGCAGACAAAAACAACCGTCCTGCAGAATACAGTGAAGACAACGTTCCATATACTCCAAAACACTTCCTACCAATTTCTTTAGATGGTGTTGAAGAAGGAGATTTTACAATGGTTTTTGGTTTCCCTGGAACAACAGATGAGTATTTACCGGCCGTTGCTATAGAACAAATTACTCAGGAGTACAACCCAAGTAATATTGCAATCCGAGAAGCTGCTTTAAAAGTTATCGACGCTAAAATGAAGGAAAGTGACGAGGTTAGAATAAAATATGCTTCCAAACAAGCAAGAATTGCGAATGCCTATAAAAAATGGATAGGTGAAAACTTAGGTATTCAAAAAAGTAATGCCATTGAAAAAAGACGCGAGTTTGAAGCCGATTTCAAGAAAGCATTAAAAGAAAAAAACCTGGAAGAAAAGTACGGAAACATTCTTCCTGAATTTGACAAATTGTATAAAGATTTCGAAGAAATAAACATTAAGCGTAGAAGTTTTATTGAAGTCTTTTTAGTAACAAACGAGTTGATGGAAATGAGTTTTAGAGCTTATCAGTTTGAACAAGCCATAACAAGTAATCCAGCTATATTTGAAAAAGCAATTTCCTCAATTCAAGGAACCCTTTCTGGAATCCATAAAAATTATGATGTTAATGTGGACAGAGGTGTTTTTGAAAACGTAATGCCATTTTACACGGATAATGTAGATGCTACTATTTATAACAAAACAGCTTTAACTAGCTTAGATTCTGCTTTAAAATTATTTGAAGGTACTTCTGAGGAAATCGTAGCAAAACTAAATAAAGATGCTGCCTATGCTTATGCGAAACCATTTGTTGAAGAGTTTTACAATAGCTTAAATCCAGAATTCGAAACAAAGAACGAACCTATTACAGCTTTGCAAACCGAATACATGACAGCTCTTATGAAGGCATTGCCAGATGCCAGATACTTTCCTGATGCTAACGGAACACTTCGAGTTACTTATGGACAAGTAAGAGGCTATTCTCCTAGAGACGCTGTTTACTACTCACCTGTAAGTTATTTAGATGGGGTTATAGAAAAGTATATTCCTGGCGACTACGAATTTGATGTCCCACAGAAATTAATCGATTTATACGAAGCAAAAGATTACGGTCAGTATGCAGATGCTAATGGAAAAGTACCTGTGTGCTTTTTAGGAACAAACCATACAACCGGAGGTAACTCTGGTAGTCCAGCTATTGATGCTCATGGAAATTTAATAGGACTGAATTTCGATAGAGTTTGGGAAGGAACAATGAGCGATATGAACTACGATCCAGAAATTTGTAGAAATATCATGGTGGACGTACGTTATATGTTATTCATTGTAGACAAATATGCTGGAGCCAAACATTTAATTGATGAAATGGAATTGGTACACCCAAAGCAAAATAATGACAAAAAGAAAACGAAGAAGAAAAGAAAAAAATAACCCTTTTCAGTTTATAACAAAATAAACCACATTAGACCTGCTAGCTTATAAAACCTAGCAGGTCTTTTTTTTTAAATAATTTCCATCTTTTTCAACAAAAAGCTCGCATTCATATTCTGGCAAATTCCATCTTTAAACTTATAATCGAAGAAGAGTTCGTCGTTCACAATTTGAGCATCAAAGAAGTGGTTTTTTACTTCGGTTAATTCCTTAGAAATTTCACATAAACTTAAATCGTGTGTTGCAATAATTCCAGTAGCATTACCTGCCACCAATTTCTCTACAAACTTACGTGAGCCAATAGCTTTATCAGTGGAGTTGGTTCCTTTTAAAATCTCATCTAGAATAATAAAATAGGGTTCCTTAGCAATCTCATCAACAATAAACTTTAATCGTGTTAATTCTGAAAAGAAATAAGAACTATCATCTGTTAATGAATCGGTGGTACGCATGCTTGTAATTAGTTTTACAGGCGTGTATTTACTCGATTTAGCACAAACTGGCAATCCTGCGTTGGCCATAACTATATGTAAAGAAACAGTCCTTAAAAAAGTGCTTTTCCCTGCCATATTAGCACCGGTAACTATAAAAAACTCTTGATTATGAATATTTAAATCACTGTCAACTCTTTTATTCCTTTTCAATAAAGGATGGCCTAAACCAACCGCTTCAATAACACTTTTGTTTTTTACAAGTTCAGGAAAAACATAGTCCGGATGATTAAAGGAATAATTTCCTAAGGTATTATAAGCATCAAAAAATGAAACCACTTCAAACCAATTAGAAACGGTTGTTTTATATTGATTTATCCACTGCTCGATTTTGTAAGCATTTTTTAAGTCTAGTAAGAAAAATCCATTTCCAAAAATAGCTGAGATAAAATTATTTCTATTATCCAAAGCATCCAAATGTTTTGAAAATTGAGAAAAAATCTTTGATGCTCTTTTATGTTCCTGTTGAATTTGAATTTGCTTGTTTTTCAGTAATTCTGAAGAAAACGTTTCGTTTTCAATTTGATTTAAAAGCAAAGCATACTGTCTAAAAGTATCCCTAACCTTATCGGTATTACTTGCTAAAACATTAATTTTTTTTAAGAAAACTCCGGTAAGTAACAGGCCTAAAATTAACCAATAACCAACAAAGCTCAAGTCGATTATTTTAAACATGCTAAGCCCAATTAAAATTAAAGATAAAGTAGAAAACACCATTGGAACCCAAGAGATTATTTTAGGTAAAAACATTTTATGAGAAGTTAGCCATTGGATAATTTTTACCGCAGGAGTTTCAGCCTGAATTAAAGTAGCTACCGCTGAAAAATTTTGTCGCCACTCTGGCTTAGCTGCCAACTCCTTAATCGCGTTTTGCTTTAACTCGATGTCTTGAATATCATTAGCTATTAAGGCTTGAGCAAGTTTTTCGGCGCCCTCGTTAATTGTTGTTCTATTTATAAATTGAAAGAAGGACCCCCTTCCAAATAAGTCGATATCTAAACTATAATAGTGCAGTGGATCTTGAAATCTCTTTCCAGAGTTTCGATGATGAAAATCACCTGAAGCAATTTTTAATTCTTCTTCATTAATAGCGACTAGAGCTTTACTTACATCTCTTAAACGCTTAACATCGGTGTATTTTGAAAGCAGAAAGATAAAAACCAAAACGCCAATAATACCAATGGCAACGGAGATCTGCCAAAAAGTAAAAGTGGCATATACACCTACACCAGTAATTAAAAAAACAAGCAGTCTTAAACTACTCATCCCAATAAGTTTTTTATTGAATTTCTTTAGGTCCTGCTGATGTTTTTCAAGTTGAACTTTATAAAAAGTTTGTGGATTACTCATAACAAAAATTGAATTGTAAAGAAACAAAAAATCCCAAGACTTCACTTGGGATTTTAATTTATAAGAAATTATTCGTGTTTGTTTCGAATGATATTATCCTTTTAAACTTGCTTTTAAATACTCTCTATTCATACGAGCAATATTTTCTAGCGAGATACCTTTTGGACATTCAACTTCGCAAGCTCCTGTATTAGTACAGTTACCAAAACCTTCTTCATCCATTTGTTTAACCATATTTAAAACACGGTCTGTAGCTTCAATTTTACCTTGTGGTAATAAGGCAAACTGAGAAACTTTAGCAGATACAAATAACATAGCTGATGAGTTTTTACAACTAGCTACACAAGCTCCACAACCAATACAAGTAGCGGCATCAAATGCTTTATCTGCATCGTGCTTATTAACAGGAATGGCGTTAGCATCAATGGTATTACCAGAAGTATTTACAGAAATAAATCCTCCAGCATGTTGTATTCTATCAAAAGAACTTCTATCAACAATTAAATCTTTTATTACAGGAAAAGCTGCTGCTCTAAAAGGCTCGATAAAAATAGTGTCCCCATCTTTAAACATACGCATATGTAACTGACATGTAGTAACCCCTTTATCTGGACCGTGTGGTTCACCATTAATATGAAGTGAACACATCCCACAAATACCTTCACGACAGTCGTGGTCAAAAGCTATTGGATCTTCGTCCTTATTAATTAAGTCTTCGTTTAATACGTCCAACATTTCAAGGAAAGACATATCTGGAGAGACATCACTAACTTTATAGTCGACCATCTTTCCTTTATCACTTGCGTTTTTCTGACGCCAAATCTTCAGTGTTAAATTCATAACTTTCCTTATTTATAACTTCTTTGTTTTAATTCAATATCTTTAAACTCTAACTGTTCTTTATGTAAAACAGCATCGCTTGGCTCACCTTTATATTCCCAAGCCGCTACGTATGCAAAATTCTCATCGTCACGCTTAGCTTCACCTTTTTGTTCTCCGCTTTCTTCAACAGCATCTTCTCTAAAGTGACCTCCACAAGATTCTTCTCTATGTAAGGCATCCTTCGCAAACAGTTCACCTAATTCTAGATAATCAGCTACACGTCCTGCTTTTGCAAGTTCGTCGTTAAACCCATCGCTAGTTCCAGGAACTTTAACATCTTTCCAGAATTCTTCACGAAGTTCTCTTATTTCTTGAATGGCTTCTGTTAATCCTTTTACGTTTCTAGCCATTCCAACTTTGTTCCACATAATTTTGCCAAGTCTCTTATGGAAATGGTCTACTGTATGTTTCCCTTTATTGTTTATTAAATGATTAATTCGATCACGCACGCTTTTTTCAGCTTCATCAAACTCTTTAGTATCTGTTGGAATTTTTCCAGTTCTAATATCATTCGACAAGTAATCTCCAATCGTATATGGTAGTACAAAATAACCATCAGCTAAACCTTGCATTAGAGCAGATGCTCCAAGTCTGTTAGCTCCATGATCTGAGAAGTTAGCCTCTCCAATGGCGTATAAACCAGGAACAGTTGTCATTAAGTTGTAATCAACCCAAAGTCCTCCCATTGTATAGTGCACCGCTGGATAAATCATCATTGGTGTGTTGTACGGATCTTGATCTACGATTTTCTCGTACATCTGGAATAAGTTTCCGTATTTATTTTTTACTACTTCTTGACCTAATTGTTTTACTAAAGCCACATCATTAACATCTAAATGTCTTATTGTAGCTTGTTCTTTTCCGTAACGTTGAATAGCTGAAGCAAAATCTAAAAATACTGCTTCACCAGTTGCGTTTACACCAAAACCAGCGTCGCAACGCTCTTTTGCCGCACGTGATGCAACGTCACGAGGAACTAGGTTACCAAATGCTGGATACCTACGTTCTAAGTAATAATCTCTATCTTCTTCTTTTAAATCTACAGGTTTTAATTTCCCAGATCTAATTGCCTCAACATCTTTTTTATGTTTAGGAACCCAAATACGTCCATCGTTTCTTAAAGATTCAGACATCAATGTTAATTTAGACTGATGATCTCCAGATACAGGAATACATGTTGGGTGAATTTGTGTGTAACATGGATTTGCAAAATAAGCTCCACGTTTGTGAGCTTTCCACGCAGCAGTTACGTTAGAACCCATTGCATTGGTTGATAAGAAGAATACGTTACCGTAACCTCCAGTTCCAAGAACAACGGCATGTGCCGAATGTCTATCTATTTCACCAGTAACTAAGTTACGAGTAATAATACCACGAGCTTTTCCATCAACCATCACCACGTCTAACATTTCATGACGGTTGTACATTTTTATTTTACCACGCCCAATTTGACGGTTCATGGCTGAATAAGCTCCTAATAGTAATTGTTGACCTGTTTGACCTGCAGCATAAAAAGTTCTAGAAACTAAAACTCCACCAAACGATCGGTTATCTAATAGTCCGCCGTATTCACGAGCAAAAGGTACTCCTTGAGCCACACATTGGTCGATAATGTTTGCCGAAACCTCAGCTAAACGATATACATTTGCTTCACGAGAACGGTAATCTCCACCTTTTACAGTATCGTAAAATAATCTATAGGTTGAATCACCATCTCCTTGATAATTTTTTGCTGCGTTAATTCCCCCTTGAGCTGCAATTGAGTGCGCACGTCTTGGAGAATCTTGAAAACAAAATGCTTTTACGTTATAACCTAACTCTGCTAAAGTAGCTGCAGCAGAGCCTCCCGCTAATCCAGTACCAACTACGATAACGTCTATATTACGTTTGTTCGCTGGGTTAACTAGATTAATATTATTTTTATAATTAGTCCACTTATCTTCAATTGGACCTTCTGGTATTTTAGAATCTAAAGCCATACTAGATGTATTTTTTTATTGATTAAAGTGATGGAATAACGCAATAACGATAAATCCTAATGGAATTAGAATAGCATAAGCTTTTCCAAATCCTTTTAATCCTTTAGTGTATTTATTATTTGCTCCAACTGACTGGAAAGCAGAGTTAAAACCATGTAATAAGTGAAGTGATAAGAATACAAATCCTATACAATATAGTGCAACACGCCAAACAGGAACAAATTTATGTTGAAGCTCCTCAAAATAACGGTATCCACTATCCGCACTATTTGGATCTATTAATCCAGAGGTATCACCTTGGATATATTTAATGTTTATTTCTGGAAACCAAAAATCTATAAAGTGAATTACTAAAAAGATTAAGATAAACAAACCACTGTAAATCATGTTTCTGCTCATCCAAGTAGAATTAGCGCTTCCATTGTATTTAACGTAGCTAATTTTTCTTGCACTTTTGTTTTTAATTTCTAGAACAAACCCCATAATAAAATGAAATAACACCCCAAATAATAGTATGGGCTGCATCACATATTGTACTAACCAATTGGTACCCATAAAGTGGGACACCTCATTAAAAGTTTCGCTACTACATACAGACAGAAGGTTTATTGCAAAATGCTGTACTAAAAATATCATTAGGAAGAGTGCCGACAGTGCCATGGCAAATTTTCTTCCAATCGAAGAATTCAAAATTCCGCTCATTGTTGAAGTTTAATTTTTTTTATCAAACAAATATACGTTTCAAATAAGATTTAGACAAAGTTGTAACAATCTAAAATGTGTATTTAGAATCATTTTAATTAATGAACAAAAAAATTCCACACTTCTAAATATTAAAATCCTTTTCTTTCAGTTAAATAAATGATAAAGTACACCTGCTTTTTTCTTAGACAATAGGAAATACGTATTTTTGAGAAAATTTAGCAACCCAATTATTTATTCAAAAATAATACTGAATAGAAAGACATTTTAATATACTTCTTATTCAGAAAAACATTAATTTCTAAAACAGATGAAATACCACCCAATTAACAACAAGCTCTTTATAAAAAATCGTAAAAATTTTGCAGCTAAAATGTCTTCAAATAGTTTGGCTGTATTTAATTCTAATGATATTTATCCTATTGGCGCAGATAGCACCATGCCCTTCGAACAAAATCGTGATATCTTTTATTTAAGTGGAGTCGATCAAGAAGAGAGTGTTTTAGTACTTTACCCTGACTGCCCTAAAGAGAGTCATAGAGAAATTTTATTTCTTACTGAAACCAACGAGCATATTGCAGTTTGGGAAGGCGCAAAACTAGATAAAGAAGCTGCTTTTGAAACTTCAGGAATTAAAACTGTTTATTGGATACAGGATTTTGAGAAAATTATGCGTGAAATAATGTCTCAAGCAGATACCGTTTATATTAACACCAATGAACATTATAGAGCCAATGTTCAAACAGAAACTAGAGAAGACCGTTTCAATAAATGGTTAAGAGAAAAATATCCAGCACACAAAGTAGCAAAAAGCAACCCAATTTTACAGCGTTTACGCTCGGTTAAAGACCCAATTGAGATTGATTTAATTCAGCAAGCGTGTAACATTACAGAAAAAGGCTTTAGACGTGTATTAAACTTTTTAGAACCTGGAGTATGGGAACATGAAATTGAGGCAGAGTTTATCCATGAATTTATAAGAAACCGTTCGAAAAAATTTGCTTACACACCTATAGTTGCATCTGGAAACAATGCGAACGTATTACATTATATTGAAAACAATCAACAATGTAAAGCTGGTGATTTGGTTTTATTAGATATTGGTGCCGAATATGCTAACTATTCTAGCGACATGTCCAGAACCATCCCTGTTTCAGGAAAATTCACCAAGCGTCAAAAAGAAGTTTATAACGCTGTAAACCGCGTAAAAAATGAAGCTACAAAAATGTTAGTTCCAGGAACTATCTGGGCAGATTACCATATAGAAGTTGGAAAAATTATGACTTCAGAATTATTGGGCCTAAAATTACTAGATAAAGCCGATGTTAAAAACGAAAACCCAGATTGGCCTGCTTATAAAAAATATTTTATGCATGGAACATCCCACCATTTAGGTTTAGACACGCATGATTATGGCATTCTAACCGAACCAATGAAAGCTAACATGGTATTTACCGTAGAGCCAGGAATTTATATTCCAGATGAAGGTTTCGGAATTAGACTAGAGGACGATGTGGTTATTCAAGAGAATGGAGAACCATTTAATTTGATGAGAAACATTCCAATAGAAGCTGATGAAATAGAAGATTTAATGAACAAATAAACTCCACCTATATTTTTATTCAAAAAATAGTAAAAAAGGAGAATTTATAAAAGTAAACCCCATAACCATCAACCTTATGGGGTTTATTATTTTCTAAGTAGTTTAAATTGTATTATACCTACAAAAAAAATCTATCCCTAACCTCCATGAACTAATAATTATAGAGTAAATATTACTAGACCAAGAGCTCACAAACTATCGAGTCTTTTTATCTTTGAATAAAATAACTACAAATTATGACTGTAGAACACAAAGGCATCTCCGTTTATTTTAAAGACCAAGGATCAGGAAAACCTGTGGTTCTCCTTCATGGGTTCCTTGAAAACTCTAATATGTGGATTGATTTAATACCGGTAATATCCAAAAACCATAGAGTAATAGCTATCGATTTATTAGGCCATGGAAAAACTGGTTGTTTAGGGTACATCCACTCTATGGAGCTAATGGCAGAATGCGTAGAAGCAATTTTAACGCATTTAGACATAAAACAAAGTGTTTTTATTGGTCATTCTATGGGTGGCTATGTTGCTTTGGCTTATGCCGAAAAAAATCCAAAAGCTCTAAACGGACTTTGTCTAATGAATTCAACTTTTCTAGCAGACGATAAAGAGCGACAAAATCTGAGAACAAGAGCAAACAAGATGGCAAAAACTAATTTTGAAACTTTAGTCCGCATGTCATTTTCCAATTTGTTTAGCCTAGAAAGCAAAACAAAATTTCAAAACGAATTAAAATCTGCCTTAAACGAAGCTCTTAAAACACCTCTTCAAGGTTATATAGCTGCAAGCGAAGGCATGAAGGTTAGAAAAGACAAATCTCTTTTATTTAAAAAATTAAGTTGTAAAAAGATGGTAATTTTAGGAAAAAAAGACCCGATAATGAATGTGGGCCTACTAGAAGAGCTTTTAAAAAACACTGATGTTGAATTGGCTATACTTTCTGAAGGACATATGAGTCATATCGAAAATAAGAAAGAATTGTCTTACAATTTAGAGCGTTTCATCGAATATTCATTCCGTTTTGACTATTAACAATGTTTTTTACTTAAATTAGGAAACCCAGAACTAACTAATTATGAAAAAAACTACTACTAAACGAACTCCGCTTAAATTTTATTGCGACATATTTGGTCACAAATACAGAGAGTCCAAAAAAATAACTTCGCACGTAAGTGAATACACCTGTTCCTGTTGTAAAAAACAATTAACAACAAATAGCAATGGATCCCTGACCGAGTTAACCCCTAAGTACAAAGAAATAAACAACCTATTAGAAGACATGTACAATAGAAGGATGACCCGATTAAAAAACAAAACAGGAGTCTCATCTATTTACTAAGATTAAGAGATAGGAAGTTTTTAATACCATTTAATAATAAAACTCACTATCACGAATAATTTTCAACTTGCTAGTTGACTAGTAGGCTGGTATTAATTTAATAATACTAGTTAATAGTTTAGCTCTTGGAAAATTTCATTTACTCATTAAGAGAGTTCCATCCCTGAGCTTTTAAGGGAATGCTAGTTTCTGCTCTAGTAATTAAATGCATTCCAGCAGACTCCTCTTTCATATAGCCAATGATTGTAAAATTTGGATTAGCTTTTAGTTTAGGGAAATCCTTCTGAGAAACGGTAAACAACAACTCATAATCCTCTCCTCCATTTAAAGCTACAGTCGTGCTATCTATGTTGAATTCTTCACAAGTTGAAATTACTTGTGGATCTAAAGGAATTTTATTTTCATACAAATCGCAACCCACTTTACTATGTTTGCAAATATGTATGATTTCAGAAGACAATCCATCACTTATATCAATCATGGAAGTAGGTTTTACGCCTAATTCTTTAAGTAATTTAACAACATCCTTTCTTGCTTCAGGTTTTAATTGCCTTTCAATTATATACGTATAAGCGTCTAAATCTGGTTGATTGTTCGGGTTCACCTTAAAAACTTCTTTTTCACGTTCTAAAACTTGTAACCCCATATAAGCAGCGCCTAAATCTCCAGAAACCACTAACAAATCGTTAGGTTTTGCACCACTTCTATAAACAACATCCTTGGAATTAACAGTACCAATAGCCGTAACCGAAATAATTAAACCAGTTAAAGATGAAGTTGTATCGCCTCCAACTACATCAATATTATAAATCTCAGCCGCTGTTTCAATTCCAGCATATAATTCTTCTAAAGCTTCCAATGGAAATCTGTTGGAAACCGCTATAGAAACTGTAACTTGAGTAGCTTCAGCATTCATAGCAAAAACATCGGATAAATTTACAATTATAGCTTTATACCCCAAATGCTTTAAAGGCATGTAGCTCAAATCAAAATGCACACCTTCAACCAACATATCAGTTGTAACAACAATTTGCTTATCCTTAACTTCTAGAACAGCAGCATCATCTCCAACAGCTTTAATAGTTGTTTTTTGTTTGATAGTGAAATTTTTAGTTAGGTGGTCTATTAGGCCAAATTCCCCTAACTTTCCTAAATCAGTTTTGCCTTGGTTTTTATCTTCAATCATAACGCAAAAATAAGAAGATTTTGTACTAATTATCAAAATTAGGAGTATTTCATTTTAATAGCTTTTAAAAGTGCTTAAATTAAAATGAACATCAAGGATCTAAAATGGTCTTTTACTAGCTTCGTTTTTATCTTTTCAAAAGTATTTTAAAGAAAACTTACAAGAACGCAAAATAGCCGTCACTTTTAGTAAAAATTAAAGAATCCAAGGTACGACCTCCTTGACATAAAAAGCCCATTTTAACTACTAATCCAAGTCATATAACTACATAATAAAAGTCTATTCAACTATTTGTTAATATAATGCCATCTTACATGGTAAAATAGGACATATATTGTATCTTTGCGTTTCTATTTAGAACTAATCTATTTTAATTTATGGTAAAAGTATCGGAAACAGCAAAAAAGAAAGTTATTGAGCTTATGAGCGAAGAAGGCTATAATTCAGCAACTGACTTTGTGCGTGTAGGGGTTAAAAGCGGTGGCTGCTCTGGCTTGTCTTATGATCTAAAATTTGATAGAACACAAGAAGCTGAAGACAAGGTTTTTGAAGACAATGGTATTAGAATTATTGTTGACAAAAAAAGCTTTTTATACCTAATTGGTACCACTCTGGAATATTCCGGAGGCTTAAATGGTGCGGGATTTGTTTTTAACAACCCGAATGCCAATAGAACTTGTGGCTGTGGCGAATCATTTTCGCTTTAAGCTCATCTAATCTTCCTTCGAGGAAGACTTTTATAAATAATTATTTTAAGTAAAATGAATAAGTATACCGAAGACGATTTAAGAGAAGAGTTAAAAACCAAAGAATACGAATATGGTTTTTTCACAGATATTGAATCGGAAACATTTCCAATTGGTTTAGATGAAGATGTAATACGAGCTATTTCGTTAAAAAAGGAAGAACCTGAGTGGATGACTGATTGGCGTTTAGAAGCTTTTCGTGCTTGGCAAAAAATGGTAGAGCCAGATTGGGCTAACGTAAAATATATAAAACCAGATTTCCAGGCAATTTCATACTACTCTGCTCCAAACACAAAACCAAAATACGACAGTTTAGACGAGGTTGATCCTGAATTATTAGAAACATTTAAAAAATTAGGCATCTCTTTAGACGAGCAAAAGAAACTTGCTGGAGTTGCTATGGACATTGTTATTGACTCTGTTTCTGTGGCTACATCCTTCAAGAAAACACTTTCAGAGAAAGGAATTATTTTCTGTCCGATAAGTGAAGCTATTAGAGATTATCCAGATTTAGTAAAAAAATATATTGGAACTGTTGTTCCGCAAAAGGACAACTATTATGCTGCTCTAAACTCTGCCGTATTTAGCGACGGAAGTTTTTGCTACATACCAAAAGGAGTACGTTGTCCAATGGAGTTATCTACCTATTTCAGAATCAACCAAGGAGGGACAGGTCAATTTGAACGAACTCTTTTAATTGCCGACGAAGATAGCTACGTAAGCTACCTAGAAGGTTGTACAGCTCCAAGTAGAGATGAAAACCAACTACATGCCGCTGTTGTAGAACTTATTGCATTAGATGGAGCAGAAATAAAATACTCAACCGTTCAAAACTGGTATCCTGGAGATTCAGAAGGAAAAGGAGGAGTTTACAACTTTGTAACTAAAAGAGGAATTTGCGAAAAAAACGCGAAAATATCTTGGACTCAAGTAGAAACTGGTTCAGCTGTAACTTGGAAGTATCCAAGCTGTATCTTAAAAGGTGATAATTCTGTAGGTGAATTTTACTCTATTGCCGTAACAAACAATCATCAGCAGGCTGACACTGGAACTAAAATGATTCACTTAGGTAAAAACACAAGATCTACTATTATTTCAAAAGGAATTTCGGCAGGAAAGTCGCAGAACTCCTATAGAGGTTTGGTGAAGATTGGTCCTAATGCAGACAATGCCCGTAACTTCTCGCAATGTGACAGTTTACTAATGGGTAACGACTGTGGCGCACATACATTCCCTTACATTGAAGCAAAAAATAAATCGGCGCAAATAGAACATGAAGCAACCACAAGTAAAATTGGGGAAGACCAACTTTTCTATTGTAACCAACGTGGTATCGATACCGAGAAAGCTATTGCTTTAATTGTAAACGGATTTAGTAAAGATGTACTGAACAAACTACCAATGGAATTTGCAATAGAAGCTCAAAAACTTCTAGAAATTTCCTTGGAAGGGTCTGTTGGTTAACATAAGAACCCATTATATAGTTAAAATAAATTTCGTTTTGTTTAAATATCAATCATGAAAAAACTAATAGTCTTAATACTTGTCATTACAAGCTTTAATAGCTGCAAGAACAACACTAAGGATGAAAATGTTGCAACCGAAAACAACACTCAAGTTGAAATGAAAGGCCTTACCTTGTTAAAAGGAGATTTCGTTTATTTTGCCGATGGTGCTGTACTACAAACACCTCACGAGGTTTACGGTGTAGTGATTGATGAAAAAATGCACGAATTAGACGAGAAGGTAAAACCTTATAAAAAGGAAGCAACAGATATGATTCCTGTTGAAATTAGAGGGAAAATCATCCAAAAACCTGAAGGAGAAGAAGGTTGGCCATTCCGAGTAGAAATTAAAGAAATTGTAAATATTAGTAAACCAGATCCTAATAAAAAAGACATCATTTTAGGAGCTGAAAAATAACCTGAAAAACAAGTATTTATTTTAAGTTTTACAAAACTTAAAATTGTAATTTTTTGAATAAACAATTATGTTAAAAATTAAGAATTTACACGCAAGTGTTGAAAATAAGGCCATATTAAAAGGCATTAATTTAGAAATTAACCCTGGGGAAGTTCATGCTATCATGGGACCAAACGGTTCTGGAAAAAGCACCTTGGCGTCTGTTATTGCAGGGAAAGAAGAATACGATGTTACTGAAGGCGAAATTCTCCTATTTGATGAAAACATAGACGAATTAGGTCCAGACGAGCGTGCTCATAAAGGTATTTTCCTTTCATTTCAATATCCAGTAGAAATTCCAGGAGTTTCGGTTACAAATTTCATAAAAACAGCTATTAACGAAACTCGTAAAGCTAAAGGTTTAGAAGATATGCCTGCCAATGAAATGTTGAAACTTATCCGCGAGAAATCTGAATTATTAGAAATCGATAGAAAATTTTTATCTCGTTCACTAAACGAAGGTTTTTCTGGAGGTGAGAAAAAACGTAATGAAATTTTCCAAATGGCGATGTTAGAACCAAAACTTGCTATTTTGGACGAAACAGATTCTGGATTGGATATCGATGCCTTACGCATTGTTGCAAACGGCGTTAACAAACTAAAAAGTAAAGACAATGCAGTTATAGTAATTACGCATTATCAAAGACTTTTAGACTATATCGTTCCTGATTTCGTACACGTAATTCACAATGGAAAAATCGTGAAATCTGGCGGTAAAGAACTTGCATACGAGCTTGAAGAAAAGGGTTACGATTGGATTAAAGAAAAAGCAGACGCATAAATTAGTTTGTAGTATTCAGTTTCAAGTTAAAATTATAAACTCCCAACTGAACACACGAACAGTATTGCTTTCACAATGTATAATAGCAAACAGCACTCCATAGCAAATTCAAAAATTTTTTGATAACTGCAACTACGTGTTGAAAACTAAATTAAATGGAATTAAAAGAAAAACTCATATCCTCCTTTTTAGCATTTGAAAATGACGTGAATTTAGATTCGCACATTCACGATGTAAGAAGCGAAGCCATAAAAGTATTTGAAAACGAAGGGTTTCCAACTAAAAAGGACGAAGCTTGGAAATATACTTCTTTAAATAGTGTATTAAAACATAACTATAGCGTGTTTCCAAAACACGAAAAAAATGTTGAATACAACGAGGTAAAGAAATACTTTATTCACGAAATTGACAGCTATAAAATAGTATTTATAGACGGGAAATATTCATCCCATCTTTCGCAAACTACGCACGATGGAATTGATGTTTGCTTAATGTCTTCCGCTTTAAACAAGCCTAAATACCAAATAGTTATTGATAATTATTTCAATAAAATAGCTTCAAAAGATGGTATAAATTCTTTAAATACAGCTTTTTCTCAAGAAGGTGCTTATATTCATATTCCGAAAAACAAAGTAGTAGATAAGCCTATTCAAATTTTACATTTTTCAACAGGAAGTGAAGCTGCCTTATTAAACCAACCACGAAACTTAATTGTGGTTAACGAGAATTCGCATGTACAAATTATCGAGCGTCACCAAAGTTTAACGGACAACCCTGTTTTAACAAACTGTGTAACGGAAATTTTCGCTAACAAACGTGCTATTATCGATTATTACAAAATTCAAAACGATAACGAAAATGCTTCTTTAATTGATAACACCTTTATCAACCAAAAGCAAGAAAGTATCTGTTCTGTCCATACATTTTCATTTGGAGGAAAACTAACTAGAAACAACCTTAATTTCTACCAGAATGGCGAACGTATAGATTCAACCTTAAAAGGAGTTACAATTATAGGAAACAAGCAACATGTAGACCATAACACTTTGGTTCATCATATAGAGCCTAATTGCGAAAGTCACCAAGATTATAAAGGAATTTACGATGGTAGCTCTACTGGAGTTTTCAACGGAAAAGTACTTGTTAACAGAGATGCACAAAAAACAAATGCGTTTCAAGCAAACAACAATATATTAGTAAGCGACAAAGCCACAATTAATACCAAGCCACAATTAGAGATTTTTGCAGACGACGTGAAATGTTCTCATGGATGTACAATTGGACAATTGGACGAAAGCGCTTTATTTTATATGCAGTCTAGAGGTATTCCTGAAAAAGAAGCCAAAGCCTTATTAATGTATGCGTTTAGTAACAATGTATTGAGCTCGGTTAAAATTCCAGAGATTAAACAACGAATCAATAAAATTATAGCCACCAAATTAGGAGTTAATATTGGATTTGATCTTTAAAATTCTTTCAGAAGAAGGAATCTATTAAACACGCATCTAATATTAACAATTATTTGGAGCTATTTCCAGCTTTCGGCAGTCGCTTTTTTTGTAGGTATAACTTTTAAAAAGTCGTACCTACAAAAAAGAGCTTCACCAAATGCCTCAATCTGGGCTAAAAAATCAAACTATGTTCAACATAGAATCCATAAGAAAAGACTTCCCTATACTTTCAAGAAAAGTACATGGAAAACCTTTAGTATACCTCGATAATGGAGCCACTTCACAAACTCCAAAACAAGTTATCGACGTTATTGTAGATTACTACACCAACTACAACGCAAATATTCACAGAGGCGTCCATACATTAAGTCAAGAAGCAACTGACAAATACGAAGAAGCTAGACATAAAATACAGGCTCATTTTAATGCTAAACATGCTCATGAAATCATCATGACTTCTGGCACAACAGAGGGTATTAATTTAGTAGCAAATGGCTTTGCCTCTTTATTAAAAAAAGATGACGAAATTATTGTTTCAGCCCTAGAACACCATAGTAATATTGTGCCTTGGCAGATATTATGTGAAAAAACAGGTGCTATTTTAAAGGTCATTCCTATGAATGATTCCGGAGAACTTGTAATGGCTGAATACGATAAGTTACTTTCAAAAAAAACAAAACTTGTTTTTGTTAATCATATATCAAATGCAATAGGAACCATTAATCCTATTGAAGAAATCATTAAAAAATCCCATGCCCTTGGTGCTGCTGTTTTGATTGATGGTGCTCAAGCCTGCCCTCACGTAAAACCAGATGTACAAGCACTTGATGTAGATTTTTATGTAGTATCCGCTCATAAAATGTGTGGACCAACTGGTGTTGGTATGCTTTACGGTAAAGAAACATGGCTAAACAAACTACCTCCTTATCAAGGTGGTGGAGAAATGATAGCCGACGTTACTTTCGAAAAAACAACTTATGCCGAATTACCACATAAATTTGAAGCAGGAACACCTAATATTTGTGGAGGAATAGCTTTTGGAGCTGCCATAGACTATTTAAATGCTATAGGTTTTGAAAAAATAGAGGCTTATGAACATGAGCTTTTAGAATACGCAACAAACAAACTTTTAGAAATAGAGGGTTTAAAAATATATGGTCCAGATCAACCCGGATTAAAAAACAAAACCTCTGTAATTTCTTTTAATTTAGAAGGTATTCATCCGTACGATGTTGGCACCATACTAGACAAACTAGGAATTGCAGTAAGAACAGGTCACCATTGTGCTCAACCTATAATGGCGTACTTTAAAATACCAGGAACTATTAGAGCTTCATTTGCATTTTACAACACAAAGGAAGAAGTTGATGTATTGGTAGAAGGTGTCAAAAAAGCTAAAATGATGTTAACGTAATACTTTGGCTTCCTTTTTGTATCTTATATCAACTAACACTAAAAAAAGCAACATGAAATATTTGACAATTTTACTAAGCATTTTCACCTTTACATCATGCGGAAATTCCAAAGAGGTAACTGCTATGGAAGCTAATAAAGAAACTATGACACAAATTTCTGGAATTTATTATGTATCAACTATTGGCGAAAACAATCACGATTCTGATGAATTAACCATACAATTTGATGAACAATCGAATACTGTTTCAGGATTTTTAGGATGTAACAGATTTACGGGAACTTATACATTAGATGGAAATTCTATCTCTTTTGGTCCTCTAGCTACAACTAGGATGATGTGTGAAGAAGCTAACAACAAAATGGAACAAAACATGTTGTCAGCATTAGAAAATACGACCTCTATAAATATTGAAAATCAAGAATTATCCTTATCAAATTCTAAGGGTATTCTAATAAAAGCTACTAAAAATTCTGAATTAAAAGTTGCTCAAGAAAACAACTACATCATAGAATATACAGCTGTAAGCCGTGGACTTTTTAATCAATATATTTTTGAAAATGGCACCTTATCCATTCAAAAAGACAGAAGCTCAGCTCCTACGATGATAGCCTGTTCTAAAGAAGATAGCAATGCTATCATAGAACAAGTAAAAACTTTAGATTTAGAGAAATTAAAAACTTTAGAAGCTCCTACAGAACGTAGATTTGTAGATGCTGCAGCTATTGCTACCCTAAAAGTTATCTATAATGGTGAAACCTACGAAACCCCAAATTTTGATAATGGCGAACCAAACAAATATATAGTTTCATTAGTATCAACCCTTATGGAACTTATTGAAAAACAGTAAAAAATTGATTGTAAATATTACAAATTGTATTTTTGTATAAAATAATAAAAAGTGACCATTCAAGACATTCAAAACGAAATTATAGACGAATTTGCCATGTTTGACGACTGGGAAGAACGCTACCAGTACATGATAGATTTGGGTAAAACTTTACCCCTAATTGATTCGCAATACAAAACTGACGACCACCTTATAAAAGGTTGTCAGAGTAAGGTTTGGGTACATGCAAATTTAGAAAACAACAAGATAGTTTTTACTGCGGATAGTGATGCAATAATCACTAAAGGCGTTATAGCTATTTTAATTCGTGTGTTTTCTAATCAAAAACCAAGCGATATTATAGAAGCCAACACAGATTTTATTGATGAAATCGGTTTAAAAGAACATTTATCTCCAACACGAGCAAACGGGTTGGTAAGCATGGTAAAACAATTAAAAATGTATGCTATTGCATACCAAACACAACTTAATTAGTTTTATTGCTTGATGGAAAGTTGCACTATAAACTTTCGACTAAACATCAAACAATCTAACAAAAAAACTTATTGAAATGAGCGAAACAACCATAGATATAAACGCTTTAGGCGAGAAAATAGTTAAAGTAATAAAAACCATATACGACCCAGAAATTCCTGTAGACATCTACGAATTGGGGTTAATCTACGATGTTTTTGTTAACGAAGATTACGAAGTAAAAATTTTAATGACACTTACAACTCCTAACTGTCCGGTTGCAGAAACTTTACCTTTAGAAGTTGAAGAAAAAGTAAAATCTATTAACGAAGTGAAAACAGCGGAAGTAGAAATTACTTTCGATCCTCCTTGGTCTCAAGAATTAATGAGTGAAGAAGCCAAGTTGGAGCTTGGGATGCTTTAATTTAATAACCATACATGTCAAGACGTAAACCTACTTCATTAAAAGACGATAATAAAACAAGTATAAAATCGTCGTTTAACGCTTTAGTTTACATTCCTCGATTTTTTAAAGAAATATGGAAAGTCAACAAAAAGCTTTTTGTATTATCGGCTTTTTGCAGACTTATTGGAGCTTTGCTTCCGGTGGTAATTTTATGGTTAGGAAAACTCATTATTGATGAAATTATTTTACAAGTTTCATTAGAGACTCCTGATTACACATCACTTTGGACCTATGTAGCAACCGAGTTTGCTCTCATTATTCTATCCGATTTAATAAGCAGAGCCATCTCGTTAACTGATGGTTTACTTGGTGATGAATACAACATAGCAACGTCCATAACCATTATCAAAAAAACCAATCAAATTAATATTAGCTTATTAGAAGATTCCGAGTTTTATGATAAATTAGAACGTGCACGAACCCAAACTACAAGCCGTGTTGGACTTATGTCAAATGTTTTGGGGCAAGCCCAAAGCGCTATTTCCATTTCAACTCTTGTGGCGGGTTTAATTTATTTCGAGCCTTATTTAATTATCCTACTTGTACTGAGTATAATTCCTTCATTTATAAATGAAGTACGCTTTAGCCAACAACAATATTCCTTGGCTCGAAGCTGGACCTCAGAACGAAGAGAATTAGACTATTTAAGATTTATAGGTGCTAACGATAAAACTGCCAAAGAAATCAAGCTTTTTGGGTTAACAGATTTTGTAGTGGACCGTTTTAAAAACCTATCTAACGAATATTATCAACTTAATAAAACATTAGCAATTAAACGTTCAGCCTTAGGCTTTTTGTTTAATGTTTTAGGAACTTTAAGTTATTACGGAGCCTATATATTTATAATTTACAGAGTACTTTCAGGTGTTATTACTTTGGGTGAATTAACATTTCTATCTGGAGCTTTTAATCGTTTAACACGAAATTTACAAGACTTCTTTTCAAAATTCACACGTATTTCTGAAAGTGCATTATACTTGAAAGATTATTTTGATTTTATAGACATTTCAATTGTTCCGAAGGCTAAAGAAGATGTACCACTACCAAAGCGTATTACGCAAGGTTTTGAATTTAAAAACGTTCATTTTGCCTATCCAAATTCAGAAAAAGACATTTTAAAAGGAATAAGTTTCACCCTAAAGGCTGGAGAGAAACTAGCATTTGTAGGACAGAATGGTGCAGGGAAAACAACATTAATAAAATTATTATTACGTTTTTACGAACCTACTTCTGGTGAAATATTACTAGATGGTGTCAATATTAATCGATTTAACATTGCGGAATATCAAGAGTATTTTGGGGTTATTTTTCAGGACTTCTTTAGATACGAATTTACTGTTAGAGAAAACATAGCCATCGGAAATATAGATGAACTAGACAACCAAGAGAAAATTGAAAAGGCGGCAGAATTAAGTCTAGCAGACGATGTGGTTGCCGAACTAAAACAAGGCTACAATCAGCAATTAGGAAAACGATTTGTTAATGGACAAGAATTATCTGGTGGGCAATGGCAAAAAGTAGCCTTAGCTAGGGCATATATGAAAAATGCAGAAGTTATGGTTTTAGATGAACCCACTTCGGCATTAGATGCTAGAGCAGAAAGCGAGGTATTCGATCGATTTATTGGCCTAACTCAAGATAAAACAAGTATTATTATATCCCACAGATTTAGTACGGTTCGACAAGCGGATAGAATTTTAGTTCTAGAAGATGGAAAAGTTTTAGAGATTGGGTCTCATGAAGAACTTATAAAAAATAAAGCCTTATATGCTGAATTGTTTTCATTACAAGCAGAAGGCTATCAGTAAAACATTTACCTTTGTATTATGGCAGAAGAGATTATAAATAGAGTTGCAAACAGCAAATTAGTTGTGGTAGACCTTGAGGATTATTATCAAAAAGGTCAGCGCATTGTGTTCGATATAAAAGATTGGTTGTATGAAGGATTTGTTCTTAGGGAAAAAGATTTCAGACAGCAAGTAAGCGAGCACGATTGGTCTCAATACAAAGACTGCTACGTGGCATTAACTTGTACCACAGATGCCATTATTCCAGGTTGGGCTTATATGTTGCTTACCATGGAATTGTCAGCCTTTGCAAAAAAGACTGTTATTGGAGATTTAAACCTTTTAGAAACATCCATTTATCAAGATATTATCCAGGGTCTAGATATTGAAGAGTATCGAGATAAGCCTTTAATTATCAAAGGATGTACTAATAAACCTGTTCCAGAAAATGCTTACGTTATGCTTTCTGAAAAATTAAAACCAATAGCTAAATCCATTATGTATGGCGAAGCTTGTTCGGCCGTTCCTTTATATAAAAAACCTAAAAATTAAAACTTCTATAATTACGCCTTAAAATAAACTTAATGGCTGTTTTTTTTTGCCACGAACTCAGGTGGTCGTATATTTGTAAGCTATTTTTTATTAATATAATCCATTCAAAATGAACAAGATGACTAAAAATTTACTTTCAATCCTAGTGGTAGTTTTTACTATTTCAACTGGATTCGCGCAGACAAAAGAAGAATTAAAAGCACAAAAATCTGAAAAACAAGCAGCTGCTAGCGCTCTTCAAGCTGAAGCTGATGCATTACAAAAACAAATAGACAAATTTCCAGGTTGGAAATTTGGAGCATTTGGTACTATTGGAGCAAGTTTCTCTAATTTCAACAATTGGTATGGACAAGGATCTCCTAACAACTCTGCTGGAAATATAACTATTACAGCAAATCCTCATGCCAAATTAGACCAAGAAAAGTATTTTTGGTACAACACAGCTAACATTAACTTAAGCTGGGTGAAATTTGACGATAAAGACGATCCAAACGATGATGGCAGCTTTAGAGAATCAAGCGATGTATTTAATGTAACTTCCCTATTTGGTTATAAAATAGCTAAAAATTTAGCAGCTTCAACTTTAGGAGAATACAGAACAACCTTAATAAACAATTTTAACGATCCAGGATATTTAGATTTAGGTGTGGGTGTTACATGGACTCCAGTAGAAAATTTAGTTGTGGTAGTTCACCCACTAAACTACAACTTTGTATTTTCAGACAATGACGCTTTTTTCGAGTCATCTCTTGGAGCAAAAGTTGTTGCTAATTATAACCGTTCATTTGGAGGCTTAAAATACAACACGAACCTTTCAGCATTTATGAGTTATAAAGATTCAGATTTATCTAACTGGACTTGGATTAACTCTTTAAGTTATACCGTATGGAAAGGAATTGGGCTTGGATTTGAACTTGGCTTAAGAGATAGTAAACAAGAAGCACTTAACTATGCAACTAATGTATGGGAAGATGGTGGAAAAGTAGGTGTTACTCCAGATTTTGACAATGTAGATAATGCGGTTCAAGTTTATACTACCTTTGGTTTAAGTTATAATTTCTAATAAGACATTTTTAAAGACATAAAAAAAGCGCCAAATTTGGCGCTTTTTTTATTCTTCTTCGTTATAATCTGGATACAGAAAATGATTATATGGGAAACGGGTTACATGAATCTCACGAACTTCATCATAAACTCGTTTTTTAAAATCTTCCATGTTTTGTTTATTCAATGCAGAAATAAATAAGGCATTGTTTCCAACTCGATTCATCCATGTTCTTTTCCATTCCTCCAAGCTATAATTTGCCTCAGTTCTCTCAACTTCTAAATCGGTTTCATCGAAAGGTTCTGGTTTATACGCATCAATTTTATTAAACACCATGATGATTGGCTTATCCGCACTATCAATTTCACCTAAAATCTTGTTTACAGAATCTATATGGTGATCAAAATTTGGGTGCGAAATATCCACTACATGCAGTAATAAATCCGCTTCACGCACCTCATCTAAAGTACTTTTAAAACTTTCTATTAATTGCGTTGGTAGTTTTCTAATAAATCCAACTGTATCCGTTAAAAGAAATGGTAAGTTTTGAATTACAACTTTTCTAACTGTGGTATCCAAAGTAGCAAACAACTTGTTTTCAGCAAACACCTCACTTTTACTGATAGTGTTCATAAGGGTAGATTTCCCTACGTTCGTGTATCCTACTAAAGCCACACGCACCATTTGTCCACGATTTCCTCGTTGTACGGACTGCTGTTTATCAATAACCTTAATTTTGTCCTTTAGTAAGGAAATCCTATCTCTAACGATACGCCTATCGGTTTCAATTTCAGTCTCACCAGGTCCACGCATTCCAATTCCACCTTTTTGTCGTTCCAAATGCGTCCACATTCCTTTTAAACGTGGTAATAAGTATTCGCATTGTGCAAGTTCCACTTGGGTTCTAGCATAACTAGTTTGTGCACGTTGCGCAAAAATATCAAGGATTAAATTGGTCCTGTCTAAAACTTTACAGTTTAATATTTTACTGATGTTCCTTTCTTGGGCTGCGGATAGTTCATCGTCGAAAATAGCCGTCCCTATATCGTTTTCATCAATAAACTTTTTAACTTCCTCTATTTTCCCCGTTCCAATAAAAGTTTTGGGATTAGGCATATCCATTTTCTGGGTAAAACGTTTCTTTACCTCTCCTCCTGCCGTGAATGTTAAGAACTCCAACTCATCTAAATATTCTTTAGATTTGGCTTCGTCCTGATCCTTAGTAACAACCCCTATTAAAACAGCTGTTTCTAAAGCAATATCTATTTTTTCAATCATATATTTTTATAAAGTACAAAGTTACGCAATTGTAAGCATTTTTATATTTATATTTTTACACCTTTAACGTCTTAACCAGTATCAAAACAAAATGATAGGTCTTAAACAACATACTATTGCTTTCTATAATATAGAAAATTTATTTGAACCTGAAAGCCCTATGTTGCAAACGAAGTACATAAAATGGTCAAAAGACAGATATCTTAAGAAGATAAAAAATCTAGGGTTGGCCATACATCAAATTGGAGCAAAGGAAACAGCTAAACATCCAGCCTTAATTGGTTTGGCTGAAGTAGAAAATGAAACGGTTTTATATGACTTAACACAGTCATTACACTTAAAGCCATACAACTATCAATATGTTTATTTTAGGTCTTTAGATAAACGAGGCATGAATGTCGCTTTATTATATGATGCTTCCATATTTACTGTTACAGCCTCAAAAGCATACAAAATAGACCTACTTGATGCTTATGGTGATACAGACTACACTAGAGACGTGTTATTGGTAACTGGGAATTTAGGAAGTGAAAAACTTCATATAATTATAAACCATTGGCCATCAAAACGCGAAAAGAAAACTGAAATTAAACGCATGGAAGCCGCTAAAAAGGTAGGAGAAATTATAGATGCAATTAGAAAAGAAGATTCAGAAGCGAAAGTGCTTATTATGGGCGATTTTAACGATGATCCAGAAAGTCCAAGCATCAACTACTTAATTGAAAGGTTTGAGCTTTATAACCCCATGGAAAAGCTTAGGAGTTATAGTCGTGGTTCACTTTCTTTTGAACGACACTGGCATTTGTTTGATCAATTCCTTTTAAGTAGTAATTTTTTAGAAGCTAAACCAAGTCAATGGCAATTTGAATCAGCTGATATTTTTGATGCTCAATTTTTAAAGTTCTCTAAAGGAAAACATAGAGGAAGACCATTTAGAACTTTTCTAGCCGGAAATTATCACGGAGGATTTAGTGATCATTTTCCAGTGTATATTACAATAAAGTATCAGTCTGAATACTAACACATCTATTCTAAAAACTTCAGGACTAAATCGCTTGCCAAAGGATTACAGATAAAATAACACAGGCCACAGGCAACAACCAAAGCATTAAAATAGAATGGTTGGCTGATTTCTTTTTAAGCATTTTAGCGTTAAGCACTTTTCTTTTTTTACCTGCATATTGAATCCAGTTTTTAAAGAAAATAAATCCTGAAGCTAAAACAAACAAAAACCAAGCCTTTTCCTGAGACATGGTGTCCATGTTCATTTGATTAAAAAAACCAGCAAAAAACACTCCTAAAAGGAGTAAAATGGCACATTGCAAAACCGAGATATACATGGTTGCAAGCTCGTTAGCCTTTTTACTTTTAGCGTCCTTATAATGCTTAAATACGTTAAAAAATAGAGAGTCGAAAACAGACATAAAAATTGAGATTAAAAATTAAAAAACCTGCCAATATTAAAAATTAGCAGGTTTTAAAAATATAATTAATAACTATTACTAGTTAGCTAAAATTTTAACGTCATCTATCATATACGAACCAGAAAGTTGTCCTAGTGTATCAGATCCATTAGCTTTAAAAGCTACGTAAAGAGTTCCGCCTGTATAAGCTGACACATCTATTAGTCCAGAATCTACAAACACACGCCAATCATTTGATGATGTTGCTAAAGTTGCTGGAACTTGTGTCCAAGTGGCATTCATTACATTCGTACCATCAAAATCTGTAGAAACAAAAACTTGTAAAGCATTCTGAGGAGAATCTTGATCTAAATGATGTTGTGCTGATTTAAAGTTTAAAAAACCATTACTCAATCCAGTCATGTCAATTGCCGGAGTTACTAACCAACCGATATTTGAAGCTTGTCCAGATCCAAACGGAGAAAATTCAGTATATCCATTTCCTTGCCAGTATTTTTCACGCCATACACGAGTTCCCGCTTCAGCATAATTAGTCCATCCTGGTAAGTTCAAATCTGTATTATCAGTAGCTGTTTGAAAGTCTTCTTCCATAACTACTGTAAAGTCACCAATATTAGCTGGTATACATTTGTCTTGATCAAAATTGATATCGTCTAAAGAATTTAAAACAAGAACTAAATTACTACCATTAAACGTTTTATTAACAACACCTGCAATAGTTCCTCCATTAGTAGTTGGAAGTGGTTGTTGCGCGAAATTAGCAAATGCACTAGTTTCTAATGGGAAATAAGAAAACTCAAAACCTTCACAGCTTTCAATTGGTCTAGAAGAATCGAAATCATCCATAGGGTCAACAAAAAACT